>AZIC01005173.1_pt1 | contig 17328 bp, 17 predicted proteins | sample 359061 | NCBI WGS metagenome assembly AZIC01 (sample SAMN02429709, study PRJNA222657) | marine sediment metagenome | biome: Sediment sample; isolation source: sample MGS-MES from oil contaminated site at the harbour of Messina (Sicily... | place: Italy: Messine | collected 2011-04-30 | depth 1 m m
AATATCAGTGAATCATGAAGAGGAACTCGGTATGAAAGCAGGATGCTGATCATTTTGGTAAAGGTCGAAAAATTCATTTCTAGTATCAATTTCTGATACCCTGGTATCCAACCATAGGCAATGATTGAAATAACACTCCCGAATAAAGAATTATTTTGTTCTCTTGTACTGAGGAAAGAGAACCGGTTTACTTTCCAGCTGATGATCAAAATTAACAATATTAAAGGTACAATTAGAAACCAGCTCTGGTAGAAACCAAAAAACTTTGATACTAAATCCATTAACGGGGTATTAGGCAGATCGAACATCTGTTGTATAACAAGTAGTTCCGGAAAGATGATAAAGCAGGCAAATAGTGAAAGTAAAAAAGCCATTACCAGAACAATGCCGGGGTATAACAGGGCCATACCAATTTCCTGACGGAGTTCTATCCTCGATCTGGTAAAACTGGTGTAAGCAGACAAAGCTTCTGGTAGTTTTCCCATTCTTATGCCGGATTTCAGCAAGGATATATAAGAAGGGGGTAGTTCCCATGAACCTGATTGGATGGCTTCTTCGAGTGAAGAACCACCCTCAATTTTGAGCGCCAGTTGTTCGGTAAATTGTTTTGAATCTCTGCTTAGGTGTCTGGCTGCATTTCGCAGACCTTGGTCAAGTGGTATGCCTGCCTGAATCATCGCGATCAACTCGTCGTTTAAATCCACCAGACTTTTGATCGAAATTTTCTGTAATTTTGTGTTATCAGACTTCAACATACGGGTTGGATTCTTAACTTGTGGGTTGTGTTGTGGTCAGACGTTCATTTTACTCCGTCGGTTAGTCTTTTGCCATCTATCATTTTCAAAATCATCCAAACAAGAAAACCGGGCTATATATAAGTTGATAAAGGAATCACCGATTTCCGATTCACCTTACTAGATACTCGCTGGAGCAATTTATGTTCAAAAGATTCATCCCGTCGTACGATAGTCTCAGAGCCGATGGAAGCAAATGATCCATCAGTAAGTTGCAATTCCAAATTCCTTGCCACGATCTCTTCAGGATTACAGTTTACAGAATCCTGAATGCAAATTAAAAAGGAAGGCATAGAGTAGACTGAGTATTAAATATCATTAAACTCCTGGCGTAAGAATGTTTTTAACGATTTAATTTCAATTCTGGAAAGTGTCTCTTCAATGATTCGAACAAAAATAAGGTCGGCGCTGCATACTTCTAAACCAGGAGAAACGATTAAAGTTTGTGGCTGGGTTCGTACGCGTCGAGATTCCAAAAGTGGATTTTCTTTTGTTGAATTGAATGATGGCAGTTGCATGGCCAATCTGCAGATCGTGATTGATCAAAATGTTCCAGACTACGAAAAACTGATAAAAGATGTCACCACTGGCAGTAGTCTTTCGGTAACAGGTAAGGTGATGGAGTCACCCGGAAAAAATCAGAGAATTGAATTACATACAGAGTCATTCTATCTCTATGGCACTGCTGATGCTGAAACATACCCCCTGCAGAAAAAACGACATAGTTTTGAGTTTTTGAGAGAAATTGCTCATTTGCGTCCCCGCACTAATACTTTTGGTGCGATTACAAGAGTCAGGAATGAAGCAGCAACTGCCATCCATCGTTTCTTTCAGTCGAGGGGTTTCGTCTATATCCAAACCCCTATCATTACTACCAGTGATTGTGAAGGTGCAGGTGAGATGTTCCAGGTGACTACTCTCAATTTAGATCGACTGGCTCAAGCCCAGACAAAGATCGATTTTTCGCAGGACTTTTTTGGAAAGCCGGCATCTCTGACTGTTTCCGGACAATTGGAAGCTGAAATATTTGCCACATCCATCGGTGAATGTTACACATTTGGCCCCACTTTTCGGGCAGAGAATTCAAATACGACTCGACATTTGGCAGAGTTCTGGATGATTGAGCCTGAAATGCCATTCTACGATCTGCAGGATAATATGGTGCTTGCAGAGAGTTTTGTAAGAACTGTTATCGGTGATGTGCTGGAGAATTGTGCAGAGGATATGGAATTCTTCAATCAAAGGATCGACAAAACAACTCTCGAGACCTTGCGAAATATTACTGAAAATGAATTTATTCGCATCTCTTATACTGAAGCGATTGAGATTGTGAAATCCAGTGGAAAAGAATTCGATTTTCCCATTAAATGGGGCAGTGATATGCAGTCTGAGCATGAGCGGTTTCTGACAGAAGAACATTTTAAGCAGCCAGTAATTGTATATAACTATCCCAGATCAATTAAACCATTTTATATGCGCTGCAATGATGATGGCAAAACAGTTTGCGCTATGGACGTACTTGTGCCAGGAGTCGGAGAAATTATCGGCGGTAGTCAGCGGGAAGAACGTTACGATATCCTGATAGACCGAATGAAAGAAGGTGGCTTGGACCCAGAAGAATATTGGTGGTACACCGATTTGCGAAAATATGGAACGGTACCACATTCAGGCTTCGGATTGGGTTTCGAGCGACTTATTCAGTTACTTACATCAATGACTAACATCAGAGATTGCATACCATTTCCAAGAACTCCTAAAAATGCAGAGTTTTAGGATATTCAAATGTCAAAATATTAAGGGTTTAATAAATACTTCTTAAACCAATTAACGACAGCTTGACTTGCACGGTTTTGGTCTTTTCCCTTAAAGCCGTGCGCGGCATCCTTTATCACGATTAGTTCTGCTGGAACTTTTTGTTCCTCGAATTGATTCATGATATTACTACTATGAATAATGGGGACCAGTTTATCTTGGTCTCCATGTATTAACAGTGTTGGTGCATCATCTGGAGTAACGTGAAGTAAAGGCGAAAAATCATCCGCCAGATCCGCTTCAAACTGCAGTGCTGGGAACCGATGATAATAGGTTGAATTTTCATTCACAAATTCTCGTATATCTGTCGGTGGATAATAAGCGGCGACGGCAGCTACCCGATCACTGTTGTTTAAAACAGGGTCTTTTGCATTAGGATCGCCTTGATCAGATGTCGTACCGAGCATTAAAGACAGATGTCCGCCCGCGCTACCTCCCCAGACGCCGAGTTGGTTCGGATTAACCCCATATTCCTGTGCGTGATGTCGAATAAAACGGACACTCCGACGAACGTCTTCCACGACTTCCGGGATTTTAAACTTCGGGCTGCTGCCATGTCTGACACAGAATACGGTGAATCCCTCATCCAATAATGGATTAAACCAACCCAGCATGTTTTGTGGTTCCGTCCAATTTGAGTACCAGCCACCACTTACCATAAATAATACACCAGCCCCATTGGGCTTCTGTGGTTGGAAAACATCAAATGTCAGTGCCAATCCAAATTTATGGCCATAAACAACATCGGGAATGATTTTAACTTTTTCATCAGCACCAGCCGCGTATCGGGGGAGCAGAATCAGAACCAGTAATATACAAGCTATAATAGTTTTCATAAAATCTCTCCAGAATTTGTTTTCTTGCAAATGACATCATGCAAGAGTTGTTTTGAAATACAATCTTAGAGCAAAGCAGGTTTCAGCTCAGCAGTAGCGAATAAGAGTTGAGTGTTCACTTGGAGTCAAAATCTTATCCATAGATTATCTTGACCATACTGTGACAATAGCAAGGATATGGTTTCAAATTTAATTGAAACTGGCTGAGATTGAATCGGAAGTCTTTGTAGTTCATGAAAGGCTCCCTTAAATCCTGAAAATGAGGAATGATCTACGAAGTATTTACTTTTGCGATCTAGCAATTCAAACGTGAATGATCTGGAATCCATTCCGGTGGAAATACTGATTGAGCTTGAACGAGTTCAACGTTTTCATGGACTACAGCAAGATGATTCAGAAATCGAAACAGTAATTCGTCAAGCTCGATCTGGACAGATCCGACCTTATGTCGAGTTACAATGGCCTGATGCAGTTCTTGATGACTGGCAGTGGGATATTCTTGAATCCTTATTTGACCTCACGATTCGCCGAGTATTTGTAAAAGGGAATACCGGTTGTGGAAAGGGGGCCGCAGCAGGAATTGCCTGTTGTGCCTACTTTCATATCTGGAATGATGCAAAAATCATTATTACCCGAGATACTGTGAGAACAGCTCAAAAAATTGCATTTGGTGAGGTCGATAAATGGTGGCGAAAAATGCGGTTCAAACCACCGGGAAAGCTTTTGACTTCAGGTGTATTTGATACCAATCAGCATTCTATTTCACTGGCGAACCCGCAACATATTGAAGGGTTTCGTGGTGCACATTCACCACATGTGCTGTTCTGGTTTGATGAAGCAACCGCCCCCAATCTGGAAAATAAATATAAACTGGCAAACACGCAGGCCAAAAAATTTCTTGCGCTATCTAATCCTTCGACCCTCTCCGGTACGTTTAGAGATTCTTTTCCAACTGTGGATCCTGATAGAACTCAGACAATTATAGATCAATATGGGAAAACTCGCTGTATCACTGTCAGTGGCTGGGAATGCACAAATGTGAAAGAAAAGTGTCTTGAGCAACCTGTTGCGCCGATTGGTGGGATCAAAATTGCGGACACTTATTACACACATGGAAGCCCCATTGCAGCAGATGATTTCGAACGAGTTCAACCTCAAATTCCCGGGCAAACCTGTTACGACGAATTTATGGCACTACTGAATGATGCTGATCCTCTAATACGTAATGTATACGCCTTGGGAAAATTCCCCGATCAGGATCCTGATAAACAGGTTATTTTACCAGACTGGTTGATTAAGCCAGTTCAATTCTGGTCTCGATGGAATCGCTTATATCTAAGAGCCCAGGAAAATCCTCATATATTTGCATCGAAACTGTTAGAGCAAATTTTGCCAGTAGAGGGTTTCGGATTGGATGTAGCAGCGTCACGATATGGTGATACTTCAGTATTAGCAGTGGGAGGGCGATATGGGATTCGGGCAGTTCACGAGTGTCAATTTTCTGATACCCAGCAGACGATGTGCTGGGTATTGGAAACGGCAATCTCCTACGGGATCGATTTGAAACAGGGAGTAATTCCGATTGCCATTGATTGGGGAGGCGGATACGGAAATGCGGTGGGAGACCCATTGAAAAAAAGAAATGTGCATGTCATTGAAATTCACGGCAACGCAAATAGTAATGTAGACTCAAAAAAATATGCCAATAAGCGGGCTGAGCTTTATGGTGAGACAGCAAGAAGGCTTGACCCTGCGGGGGATTTTCGCATGATGCCATTTGCTCTGCCCGATAACCAAAGGTTAAAAGCTGAACTTGTTGCACCTGAAAAAATATACGCCGGCCATGATGGCGAAAAATTCTACATCACACCCAAAGGGCGACGGGGTTCAGATGAGAGCTTCAGCGGGAAAACACTTCATGAAATTCTAGGGAGATCACCCGATCGAGCAGATGCTGTCGTCTACTGTCTGTGTGCATTGAGAAATCAGCGTCGTCGTCAGTTGATGGTCGTCTGAAGATCCAAATGACCATTCATCAAACAATTCTCTGAATTTGGGAAAGACTCAAATGTGGAATCCATTGAAACAATTTACAACGCGTTTTAAATCAAATCGATTTGCAGTTGCCCTGCGTGCGGTGCTGGGAGCGGGGCAGCCGGGTTCCTGGAGTAGTGATCATAAAAGGGAATCCGATCAATATTCTGGATGGACTTTTGTTGCGATCAGGGCTATTTGTCTGCAGGCAATGCAAGCATCAGTTATGGTCTATGATGATTCAAAAAATGGTTCTAAACAGAAAAGGATCAAAGAAAAAGTTCGAAATAAAAGCGGATATTCTCAGTTCAAAAGTTTGTATGCGGGTGAATTTGGCGCTTCAGATCCTCTCTCAAACGAACACCCGATTTGTAAAATATTAAAGCTTCCCAACCCGACTCAATCTGGTGCATCGTTTCGCTATGAACGTGTCTTACAGCTTCAGTTGACAGGGACAAGTATTGTCTGGAACGTGCCTAATCAATTCGGTAAAACGGTGCAGAGATATGTTATTCCAACTGCGATTGCTACCCCAGTACCCCCAAGTCATAAATTTCCGGAGGGAGGATATAAAATCCAGGCACCCTCTCTCAGATATTTCAGTGAGTCAAATGGTAATTCATTTACAGAAACGAATATGTTTCATCAAGTCGTAGGAAATGTGATCCCAATTTCTCAACTCCAAATATCACGTTGGCCTCACCCGGTGTATAAAGATGATGGGCAATCTCCTGTGAGTGCAGGAGCAAGGTGGTTAGATTCAGCCAATCAGATCGATTCTGCTCGCTGGGCTCAAATGAATAATGGGGCAGATCCTTCGATTGTCGTTACATGTGGCAAAGACATGAAAGCATTATTGGGAACCGCTCAAAAAAACTGAATAAAACGCTATGCATTCAGTAAAAGACACGGTTTGCCGTAAGGTTGGAAATTGGCCAAATTAGCCACGCATTAGCCACCGGGCAAAAATCAGCCGATTAGCTTACTGACGGTGTTTGTCGCCTCAGACCTCATTGACGGCAGGACGTGGGAGTAAATATCAAGCGTCATAGACGTTGATGCATGTCCGAGCGTTTCTGATACCACTGTAATCGGAACGCCGTTACTGAGCGCAAACGTGGCGAATGTGTGACGCATATGATGAAATCCACGCTGCTTGATTTCGAGGTCAGAGAGAAAGCTTCTCCATGTTCGAGTGAAGCTTTCTCGGGTTATCGGCGCTCCATCTCTCCCGCAAAACACATGCTTTGAAGATGCATAACCGCGTTTGACCAGCCATTTCCGTTGCTTCAACAGTACTTTGACGGTCTGCTTTGATACGTCAATGGTTCGATAGCTGGAGTCCGTTTTCAGTTTCTTGATTTCTTTACCACCTTCACAGCGTGACAACTGCTGAATGACGTGAATTTGCTTTTTATCGAGATCAACACTTTCCCAGAACAAGCCGAACAATTCACCCGATCTCATTCCTGTCGTCAATGCAGTATGAAAGAGACAGTAATGCATGTGGTCCACAGAAGATTTCAGTATCAGCTTTACTTCATCAATCGTGAAAGGATCGATCTTGCGCGGGTCGTGCTTTGGTTTGTCCACAGGCTCGCACGGATTATACTGAATCATCCTGTACCGATAGGCTTTCCGCATTACCCGGTTTAAGTATTCGTAGCTTAGCTGTATTGCTCTGCTACCAACGCCTTCATCGCGCAACTGGTTTATCATTCTTTGCACGTCCATCGGTGTGAGCTTGGCTAATTTCTTTCTGCCGATCTTTGGCACGACGTGATTGGTGACAATGTTTCTGTATGAACAATAGGTATTGTATGCCAGTTGCGTTTTGGCTTCTTCTACCCAGTCCAGGAGATATGCTTCAACTGTTTCGGAACTGCTAAGGCTTAATCCATTTTCAACTTGTTTGTGCAGTTCCCGAAGAAAAGTGTTGGCATCGGATCGGCTGGTTGCTGACTTCGTTTTTCGTCGTCGTACTCCGTTCTGGTAGTAAGTGACCTGGGCAACCCATTTGCCGGTCTTCTTACTTTTAAAAACAGACCCTTCACCGTTACTTCGCTTGGTCATCGGTCAACCTGCCAATACATGAGAGGAATTCTTTAGCTGAGACATAGCAGTTGCTGACGCTAGGTCCGATGAATTTCATTTTGTATTTTTTGATCCACTCCACCACAGTGCGTTGCTCCACTCGCCACATGTGTGCCCAGAAATCCAAGCCGTAAACACCTGATTCAGGCATTTGCCATCCTGGCACACATGTTAATTTGTCGCCATTTTTATAACTTTCGCTATTTGTACTTGACCCACAGTCCGTATAATGATTATTGTCTTGATCACACATATGAAAAAGATCCTTTAGTCGGGAATCGATTATGTGACAGATCAAACATTTCCCAGTCGTGCTACCAACACGGCTGGGTTTTTTTGTCTGTGCACAGGAAAACGCGAATCATCCGTAATGCGTTTTATTTAGCTGGGGGATCGCGACCACAGGAGAGTACCAGCTGTATCAAATTTGCTGGTTAGGTGGTCGACGTAAGATATAATTGAAAGCGCAGGACAGTGCGCCGATATGGATTATTAGCGTCCATTCTTTTTCCTGTGTACGCAGGGAATCGATTGGCGTTAGGGAAACAACAGTAGTTAGCGCTACTGTCGAGTACCGGGCAGCCTTCGGGCTGCCTCTTTTTTTGCGCCTTCGAATTCGTCAGATTGTAATATTTACTTATCACGTTGCCAATACCCGTCTTAAATTATTGTTCAGTTTATTCACTTAGTGTGAAAGCTTGAGAATGTGATCGGTGGCGTCAACTACTGTTGTTTCCCTGAAATTGATAGTAAGTTAAACTGAGTGATCGTAATCAACACCACGTCTGAGTGAGAGTACTCTCGCAAGTTTCACCAGACAAACCAAGAGACATTTCAAGGACAAGGTGTCTCTTTAAGTGTCTGTGTTGCTATTGCTGATTAAGGTAATGCTTCCTTTGATTTTCTTTAATTCAAAGGTGCGAAGTAAATCGCTTTCCTCAAGTTTAGAATTGGTTCGCTGCATACACTTGATGATATTTTCGTTGGATGTGTTTCCACCCCAGACATCTGTTGCAAGCGTCTCTAATGTTGCTCGCTTCTGAGTGTTTAAATATTTGAAAAGCCGAAATTGAGCACCACCGAGATAAGCGGTTCTTTCTCCAAATTGAACTGAGTTCACTGCTTCATCTAAGATGACTCTTTTCTGTCCGTTCTGGGATTCCTCAGGTAAACCGTACATATCAACAAGTCGGTTAATTTCATATTGCAGATGAAATGACATTAGCGAACTTGGCTTATGCCAACTCGTGTATAACTCGCTGGCTAACATACGTAATTCCGCATCGTCTTGAGAATCATCGTCTACGGAATCTGGCAATGTGAACGAGTCATGAGCGCTTTTGATATTGCGAAGTGCCATTGAAAATGCAACATGGACACTGCTACCAATTCTGTCTAAGTACTCTTCGAAGTTCTCATCAAATTGTGAAACAGGGTAGGTAGCAGATACCCCCGAAAACAAAGGTGCATTTTCTAGAATGATTGCTGAAGATCGTTCTGCGACCTCAATAATGGCCTTAAACCTTTTGTCTTGATACAGCGATTTTATTAAGTGGTGTAAGTATTTTGAATCTGGATGAATAGCTCCATCCATCTCGATATTTGCAACAAATTCTTTTCGAGTCATTCTGTAATCCCGCGTAATTCCAAGACAGTCGAATGAAGCGAGATAAATTGTCGCTGTTAATTTTGATTCTGACATAATTCCCCCACAAGAAAACAAGTTCAAGTATTTCACTGCTTCAAAATTCTGCCGAAGTCGTCGAACTGATCAAGACCACACCCAGATTGAGTGGCTTTTTACTGACCACCCAAAAACGAACTTCATTTGATTTTTGGAAATCCTACCTCTGCCGAAAAAACATTCAAGATTGTTTTATGCTTGTAGGTATACTACATCGACTCACGATTTCGCAAACTGACGATAACCGAAGAAAAACCGACGAAAAACCGACGAAACACCGACGAAAATCGACGAAAATCGACGAAAAGTTATTTTGTTCTTTTTGAAAATTTACCAGCGATGGTCAAGTGGCTTCCTGTTTGATGTCTCAGCTTTATTGAGTCAATTGAACGTTCCAAACCATCACTCAACGGCTCCGCAATACGGCACCTTCAGGTTTTCAATCACTTCGATTCCGCGCGGCATGGTCTCAATTCTCTTCAGCCTGCCTTTGTGCTCCAGCGCTTTCAGATGATCAGAAACGCCGTTGGTTGATCTGATCCCAAACGCCGCACCGATCTCCCGCACGGTTGGCGAAAAACCATTCCTGGCGTTATAGGTTCGGATAAAACTCAACAGTTCTTTTTGTCTTTCGGTCAGCCTCTTCATGAGAGAGCCCTTTCTGCGCGCACGGCGAAACAGTTAATCGTCCCTGGAATGAGAACCCGGATTCACTACGGGCAAAAGAAAACGCGGATTTAAAATCAATCGCGACCACCTTCAGCGGGTCGCACGCGGCTGGCACCGGCCAGACATGGGAGTAGTTATGAAGTTAATATATCGAATGCCTGTACGAATGCAAGCCATTAATGTTAAGATTTTCCGAGTACCGATAAGCTTCTAGATCGGAATCTGCTTCTCGCAAATATCAGTATGGATATCATAAGATGACACTCGATAGTTGTTTAAAAGTAGTACAAATTCTATTTTATATTACAGTTGGGATAACCGCCGTTCTGACATTTATTTCAGCAAAACGTGGTCTCTTAAATGCGGTAAATACTGAATATCAAAAGAGAGTTATGGACCGACTTGCAGAGGTTTCAGCTGATCTGGTTGAGCAGTTTGACTGGGACTCTTCAAAGCATTTAATCCATAGTTCATCAAGTGATGAAGTATTTGACACGATCATTAATGAATGGGAACCATTCAAAATTGAACTTACCGAAACAGAAGATCGCCCCATCGGATTGCCAACAGGTATTCCAGTCCCCCAAACGATCTACGATTTATTAAAAACAGTTGAGCGGATTCAGTCTGACCCTTTTATTCCTGCAAAATTAAAAAAGGATTTGTATGAATTCTACGATCAAAAGGGGGAAGTCATGAGTACTGTCTATAGTAATGTTTTTTCCAAATTTCAAGAATCGCTAGCAAAAAAAGAAACGTGGGAAAATCTGTCGACACATAAAGTAAGGGTGTATCGTGACATACTTCTTGAGCTGAAAGAGGGCTTAATTTCGTTTGATTATTTCGATAATCAGGCGCATAAGCTCAGGCAAGATATTCAGGAATATATGAATCAATTTGACTCACTTACTAAATAGACTTTAAAGTAAAGCTGACTGAATCATAGATCGGACTAGGAAAGTACTAATATGAAAATGGTTCACATTTGCGGTCTCTCCGCTGTTGGAAAAAACTACCTGATAAAAAGATTCGTTGGTGTTAAAGACAAAGCAGATCCCAGTAGGTCAAAGCATGAACAATACCTGTTAAACCGATTTGAAATTGGAAATCGATTTGATATTGTTGGTCCTGAAAGTCCCAAGCGAGGGATAACGATAGAGGATGTGAAAGAGAAAGTTGATAAGTGTGTGGAAGAGAATCAATGCGATACGCTGATTCATCACTGGCAATCTTCTTCGATGTGTTTATTCGATTATGCAAAAAACAATCTTCCTGAGTACGAACAGAAGACTTTTATAATTTGGTTAGACCCCCTCAAGCATCTCACGAACGCAGTCATATATCGACCAGGTGACACTTACAAGCATTGGTCTGTCTATCACTTGAAAACCAAATTTTTGAAGCTCACCCGTGATGTATTATTTACTCTTAAAAGCGTACATGGTGAAACAGAAGAAAGCACTTCTAAGGCTATTGACATAGACATTATTCCAGAGCAATTAAATAGATTTAATGCTGAAGTAGTTACTCTAGCAGCCTCGCGGAATTATCAAACAGACCTTCAACTCTACACCACAGTAGACCCCGAAAGCCTGAGAATGATATTGAACGATGCAGTCTATGTTCCTAAAAAGAAATAGGCAGCTTATTAGAGATCATAGCGAGTGATATACTAGTTCTTTTCTACTCATCCCAGAAGTGCCACTGCAGGGTGTCAAGCTTCAGCTCGTGATCTGATGCATATTCCGACCATCCTGGTCGATGGCCGCTTATTACTTCACCATTACCAATAAACACAAAGCCGTCCTCAATATAAAAATCCTGTTTAATTTGATATTGATAGATTTCTTTCCCGGCATCGACTCGGTATTTAATTTCGAGTAAAGCATCATCGCCTTCAATGCTCAGGATTTCACAGCTAACGTAATGAATCATGGATAATCACTCCACAACCTTTCGATAATACGGCACCGCCACTCGCTCGTACTTGCAGTTGCCCCCTGCCCGCTTGATGTTGTCGGACAGGTCGTGACCACCGCCCAGGATGATCACAACAACGCCGTCTGCCTTCATCAGGTTTTTGACAATCGCATCCTCGCGGGTTTCATCGGCTTTCTTGTCGAACACCACAGAGCCATCCGCCTGAACTGGGTTTGCAGCTTCCATCGCCTTTGAGTCCTCAGTCGGCAAGAGCGTTTTCAATTCGCCGGACATGACCAGCCTGGCAGCCGCGCCAGCCTCCAGCAGGTTCAATTGGTGCTGTGCCTCAATCAGTTTGTCAATCGGATCGTCAGACGGCTTTCGGGACGCCTCGTAGTCTTTCATCGTGTTGATGAATTTCAGCGTCCCCTTGTGATTATTCTCGGTCAGTCCTTCGACGTAGACGGCTTTCAGGTCATGCTTTTTAATCAGTCGCCTGAGCAGGTTCATCTGCTCTTTTTGAATCGCTTTCACATCGTCAAGAAACGACAGATATTCCTTATCAATCTGATCGTCGGTCAGGGGCTTCCCAGTTTCGGTTCGAAGGTCGGCAGCAAAATCATCACGTGAGACGTAATGCCAGTTCAGGATGTGAATGACCGTGGTGGGTTCGGCGTGCGCGGGGATCGGGGCAAACACTAAAAGAATTAACGAAAGTCGTTTCATCTAAATTTGTTATTTTCTTGATACTACTTGTAGGGATTTGTAGTCTGTGTTTAATAACCAAAAATAAAAGCAGGCACGCTTTTTATTCGCGAGGTGGAAATATGAAAGAAAATGATGAGAGTAATATTGCAAAAAAAGAAGTGTCCCAAAAACTACTACACATTTTTTTCTTTACTTTCAAATCAGGTGTCATTGTGCTTGGGATTTCATTTGTGGTAGCCCTATTAATACCCTTATGCTTCACCGACTCAGGAGAAAAAGTAGTAGTTGCAAAATTAACATTTTCATCGCTTGGTATTCTCTTTGGCATTTTACAGGTTGTAATCGGTGTTCTCTTATCAATTCTAGGTTTAACATTGGACTATGATATTGATACATCTGCAGGTCCTGTAAAATTAAAATTGGTATCTGCTTCACCAGGAATATTATTATTGGTTATCGGAAATATGCTTTTTGCGTTTTCACTAACAGAGGATTTCAGTATATCAACGTCAAAAAAAGAGGACAGTATAATGATAGATACTAATTACTAATACAGTTTATGATATAGAATCATCACAATAAATACTCATTGGTAAACCAGCACGGAGATTGGCAGATGTGATAGAAGCACTCCTAGAGGGAGGTGGGTTAACTGCTTATGGCATTTGGGCACGAATAGAAAGCATTTCAGGCAAATAAAAAAATCAAATCTCTGAAGATGCTAAGTAATTAATTATCCGATTACAAAACATTCTTCGAATCGGGTTGATCGTCTGATATAAACCAAAATGGCTGCAGAATTGAATCCCTGAGTGCTCATTTTCCTAAGCACCCAGTTGAATTTACATCAACGTCTGCCAGTGTACCATTCAAAAAAGATCGAGAAACGCCGTTTTCATTTCGTCCCCCTTTCACTCCCGCTGAAATTTCAGCAGCTCGCCCCGCTGGGCTGCCTCGATTCTCCGGGCAGCAATCTCGCAGTATTCCTCGGACGCCTCAAACCCGATAGCACCCCGACCTTCTAACACCGAAGCAACCAACGTCGTCCCCGATCCACAGAACGGATCGAATGCCAGCCCACCAGCGGGAACGCACTGTACCAGGCGTTGCATCAACGGCGTTGGTTTGCCGGTCATGTGGTGCTTGTCGGCTTGTTTTACGCCGATTGAGTAGGAGCCTGGGAACGGTCCCCGGTCTTTCAGCTTCGGCAACTTGCCCTTCGATCCCCAGGGGATGTATTCGCACTGATGGCGAAAATACCCTTTGTGGGGAGCGCGAGCACCGCCGCCCTTGTCCCAGCTGATCAGACCTTTGTAGCAGAAGCCCCCAGCCTGCAGTGCGTCAATCACCGTCGCCAGTTGTCGCCAGTCTGTGAAGACCAGACCGTAAGCAGCATCTTTGCACGCCCTGAGTGCCTGGCTGATCCACAGCGAGCACCAATACTTGAACGAACGTTGGTCCCGGAAGTCACCGCCGAAGGACGGACGCCCGAGCGTATCGCTGTTGTGGCAATACTTATCAGACGGATCGGCACCGACCGCACTGCCTGCAGCCCCGGAGCAATATGGCGGATCTGTAATCAGTGCATCAATCACGTTAGCTGGTAGCTTACTGCTCAGTTCCAGCGTGTCACCGTTATAAATGACAATACCGTTCGATTCATAATACGGCTTGCCTAAACTCAACTTAACCGATTCAAGTTGACGATACTTCCCAAGTGTTAATCCATTTCCTGTAATCACAACAATCCTTTTGCAGAAATACTGCGTGTTGTGACCTCTTTACCAGGTCCTTCCGTAGTTAGGGGACGTCGGCTGTTCGCGCAACCGGCGTTCCCGCTTTTCAAATCCAAAAGTCAGAATCAAAACGCTGGCTGACCATCGCTCGTAATTCTGCTGTCCACTCAATCTGTTGTTTCACCCGCTCGTATTCTGGGCTATATCCGGAGACATTCAAACGGGGTATCTCGGGCACTGGTTGCCCCACAAACGGCAACTTCAATACCTCCCGGTCTAATTCATTAACTCGCAAAACATAGGCAGCGTGACGCGTGTATTCGGCCTGCCTGGGCATCCAGTCCAGGTGCGTTCGCGTGAACTGGTCGAATGATTGAGTCACCCCCAGTTGCAGACAGTAATACAGATAAAATGACTCCCACCGTGCGAACGGTTCACGAACACACGTGATAATTTCATAGCCCTGACATTCAGCAGGCAGCGTGTATCGGTGTCGTTCGATAACATCCCCGTCCGGGCAGCGTTCGTCCGGCTTCGCATAGTCGGCAAACCCGTAGTGCTCGGTCAGCCAGTGGCTCAGGGCGATGCCTGCACACTTCGGCGCGTGCATGAAGACCATTTTCAGGCTGTGGTTGACCAGCATTTCAGCAACCCTTTCAAAGTCTTAAAGAACCCCCGTTTCTGTACTGTCACCGGTACAGGCTTCAGAGCGTCCCTGATGGCCGATTCATAAGCCAGGACCATCCTGCCAGGTGAAAACTGATTCCAGGCCAGACGCCGCGCCCGTTCAATCACTGGCCCGCTGTCGGAAACTGCTGCCTGCACCGCATGCCTCAACCACCATTCCGAAGGATTGCTTGGAATGCCATACGTCAGCTGACCGTGTTTGCGCTCCAATTCGGGAATCATTCCCACCGGAGTTGAAACCACCGGGCACCCAGCCAACCAGGCTTCCGCCGCCACCAACGGCCCGCCTTCACTCGGGGCTGCTGTCACCACACAATCCAAGGCAGACAGGACCGTTCCCACATCTTCAACGCGTGGCAGAAACGTGACCCGGTCACCGCACAGCTGTTTCACTTCGGGAATGATCTTTTCACTTTGCCAACCTTCACCAACGTAAACGGCGTGGTAGCCTGCACCCAGTACAGCGACGGCTTTTGCTGTAGCCAGCGGGTTTTTGTCGTAAGCCAGTCGACCAATATAACCAACGGCTTTGACATCCGGCCCGATGCCCCATGCATGCCGTACTTCGTCACGGTCTCGGGCTGGAGCACAACGGGAGAATTCAACGCCGTTATAAATGACCTTCACAGGCTGCTCTGTCACGTCCAGGTAACACTTAGCAGCCGCCTCCGATACCGCCACCGGAATATGTGTTGAACCATGCGAGATACTGACGGCAAGGTTTTTGCGAGTCCATTCGCATTGACCGTGCGAAACAACCAGCATGGGTTTGGCATCCCAGTCGGCTGATTCAATTTCGGAATTACTTTCCACGTATCCCCAGAGATTGACCACATCTGAGGAATCCAGAACCGCCTGGCATGCGTTCGGCACGATTGTTACCAGTCCCCCAAAAATGGGATTGTCAACCGTGCAATAAATCGGGCAGTACTGCAGAACCCGCTTGGCAGTTTCGATGTCGAATACATCAGCGTTACCGATGGCAACACCCGACCATTCAAAACCGTGTTTCACCTGGGCATTCATCATCGTCAGCAGCAAGCGAGTCACTCCACCCATCGCCATGTTGGGCATGCAAAACCCTAACTGGATTGTTTCGCCCAGACCTGCTGCGGGTTTGGGTTCTGGTTTGGGAACGTTTCCCCAACCCTCACAGGTCGACCGCTGGTTGATTACTCGCCGTACTTCGTCACCATGTCGGGAGCAAAAGTAGTTTCGCCGCTGTGGACACTGCTGGCATAGTTGTTGTTTCTTCTCGGTTGTTAGTGTCATGGTTTGTAAATTCTGATATCTAGGTAAGGGGGAGCCAGCAGGGCATTCGCTGTCGGCACTCCACCATCAAGATTTTTGGTAAAACGAAAAGTAGCGGAAGAACGACAACTGAAACCATCAGGGGCAACATAGCCCGCGTTTAGAATTGGAACTGCTGCGTTGTACCGTTCAATTGGCAGATCACGGCTACCGTAGAAGTCAGCAAACTGCTCAACAATCAGACTGGCAGCCCAATAACCGGGAGTGACTACCGTTGAACCGTCCATCACTGCTTCTGCGAATCCAATTCCCACAGTGAATGACTGCCCGAATTCGAGCCAGGAGCACCACGTTTCACCATCGTATTCAAAAGTAAAATCCGGGCCATTCTCAAACCAGTCAAACGTAAAGTCGTCTCTTACCCAGCTGGGGAAGGTTGCCGGAGACTCCGCATGCAGGTTTGAATTTTCATACTGCCTGATCAAGCTTCCCGTTGCACTGCAGCCACCACTGGCGACGGCTGGCTCTGCGGTCAGATTTACTGGTGTCGCTGGTCGAGGAGTCCCCTCTTCGTAGTACCATCGTGTGTAAGTTGGAATCGTCACACCCCAAACCAGACCGCCATTTAATAGGCGAGCACCGCAACGATTACAGGGGAACGTCTCACGCGGGCACTGCTTCTGCAGGAGCGACATTGAGCAGTTGCAATTGGTGTTCGCCATTATAAATCAGGGCTCCTATCACCGTTGTATTGTCGGCATTCATTGAGGTTTGAAACATAACCCTGACCGGGGAACCATTGAGCAGTTCCCTTAGATCCCGCTGCCACTGCATCGTTTATTACATCATCGTCACCGTCCCATTTACCTATCAGCGGAATCGGGTAATGCAGGTCTGCAACCCTTTTGCTATCCGCATACAATGTCTCTGAAACATGTACTTCAAATACGGCATCTTCCGGGCGATCCACTTCGAACAACTCGAATGACTTGCCAGCCAAATTGCGGGTGAACTCAATAAGCCATCGCCCTGGAAACACAGAAACCGAAACATTATTTCCGCCGATACTGGGGAGCTTTTCCAGAGCTGCTGTGATGTTTTCG
>AZIC01005061.1_pt1 | contig 17324 bp, 12 predicted proteins | sample 359061 | NCBI WGS metagenome assembly AZIC01 (sample SAMN02429709, study PRJNA222657) | marine sediment metagenome | biome: Sediment sample; isolation source: sample MGS-MES from oil contaminated site at the harbour of Messina (Sicily... | place: Italy: Messine | collected 2011-04-30 | depth 1 m m
ATGTGCTCCTGATACATAGCCTTCCACAATCTGTCGCGCCGCCAGATCCAGATTCTGAACTTTAGCGAGCGTCTGCGGATCTAAATACTTGCGGTAATCGTCCATCAAGTTTTTCCTGAGAGGAGTCGACCGGGATGAGTTGAATCAGTCGATCCACAATTTTATCGGGAGTCATCCCCTCGGCTTCCGCATTGAAGTTGGTAATAATGCGGTGCCTGAGTACAGGATGCGCGACGGCTCGAATATCATCGGTGCTCACATACATTCGCCCATGCAGAATGGCGCGGGCTTTGGCACCCAGTACCAGATTCTGGCTGGCACGGGGACCGGCGCCCCAACTGACAAATTCGCGAATAAAATCGGGAACTTCTTCCGCCTGTGTGTCGCTGCCGGGAATGATACGCGTCATACGGGCGAACTGCATCGCATAACGAATGACATGGTCGGCGACGGGTACTTTACGCACGAGTGACTGAAAAGAGAGCAGTTCCTCCAGATCCAGTACCTTCTTCACCGAGTACGATTCATCAGACGTCGTCTGTCTGACAATCGCAAACTCTTCTTCTTCACTGGGATACTCGACTTTGATCTCGAACATGAAACGGTCGAGCTGTGCTTCGGGCAACGGGTATGTGCCTTCCTGCTCAATCGGGTTTTGAGTTGCCAGTACAAAAAAAGGAACCGGGAGTTTATGCTTACGTCCCCCGGCCGTCACCTGGTGTTCCTGCATTGCTTCCAGCAGGGCAGCCTGTGTCTTGGGAGGCGTGCGGTTAATTTCATCAGCCAGCACAACATTCGAAAAGACAGGACCGGGCAGAAATTTAAAATCGCGATTGCCTGTATTCTTATCTTCCTGAATCACGTCGGTACCGGTAATATCGGCGGGCATGAGATCGGGGGTAAATTGACCCCGGTTGAAAGAAAGATTGAGCGTATCCGCCAGCGTATGCACGATGAGCGTTTTAGCAAGCCCGGGAACACCAACCAACAGGCTGTGTCCGCCTGCCAACAATGAGATCAATAATTCTTCGACCACTTGCTGCTGCCCGATGATAACCTGGTTCACTTCCTGCAGGAGTCGCTGATATGCCTGGTGTAATTTTTCGACGGCTTCCAGATCGGAAGTTTCCGTCGTAGGGTCGCTGCTCACGATGTTGCCAGTTTCTTGTTCAGAGAAAAGAATTAAGCCCGCCGGTTGTTAACTCATACTATTGTGACGGGCGTACCCGGGAAGATGCAAGGCTATTGGCAGGAGATCTCAGCTGTCAGCGCCTTTTGCCCCCCAGGGAGCAATTTGCGTAAGCCCTTTGCTCGATTTCAGTTCAGCATAACAGTCAGGCATATCAAAGACGGTCAATACGTTCGGAACCAGTGTGGATAAAGGCCACTCATAATGCTCTGTTTCTGCAATATCGCTGAAGGAGGTCAGTGCATTTTTCAGGGTTACCTGTTTCACGTGCGGCGAGTACAGGGCGGCAAATGTCGCCGGCAGGGCACCCCAGCCGCGACCGATCAGGTGAATATCGGTATGCCCACTGGCTGCCATCCAGTCGAGGACCCTGAGCACATCGAATGTTTTCTGACCCACATAGGGATCATCCAGCATGACAGCATGGGCCGCGTAGAAGTAATCGCTGCCATAGGGAGTGAAGAAGGAATTTGCGTTGGTGGTATCCGGCATCGATTCTCCTACTCCGCGCACGTCACAGGTATACAGAATACGATTTTTGTCCTGACTGGCGGTTTTCAGGAGTGGCTCTTCCCGCAGTTCTGCATCGGCAGAGACATGGGAGATATACAGTGTTGCCTGTTTGCCAGCGTCTTGAGGCGGCCTGGAATAAAGTTTCTCGTCAGACACCCGGTACACGATGGCCTGAATGCCTGGTTCTGTTTCCACGGCATAAGCGATGGTATATTTCAGTGGATAATTTTTACCGCCCCGGTTTCTGAGGATGCGATAATCGGGTGTTCCTTCCAGATGTTTTAAACGTAAAGTATCTGCGACCGCCGACTGCAGGGCAGCGCCCGATTTCGGCTTTCGCTCCGCCGCCAGTGCTTTTGAATGCTCTGCCGTAAAAACATGCAGGGGTTTAGATCCGATATCCGCAACAGAACCTTTCGGCGTACACCAGAGCGTTTCATCTTTCTCAATGACCAGCTTCGGCTCTTTTGATTCACTGGAAACGCCGGTCGCCTGGTTAAACCACTCATACATGGCTTCGCGATTTTCCTGCGAATAGCCATGATAGGTAGGCCCCACGAACAACGACACCTTGTCTTCGTGGCCCAGCAGTTTGTAGAGTCGCTTCAGCCGCAGATACGCTTCCCGCGCCCCCCGCACATCAAAAAAGTCGCGTTCCTTACTGAGAATGCGAACCGGTTTTGGTGCCTGCGCTGCGAGGAAGTCGGCATGATCCAGTTCCAGTGCCAAAGCTTTAGGCGGACACTGTTCTGTATCAGCGGGGAGTTCGTTTTCCATGTTGCGGCGGAAGGTGGTCACGAAACAACTGGGGGCTGCCATCGTCCAGCGTGGCTCGACACCACACAGCCAGGTGGTCATGGTCCCGCCTCCTGAGTTTCCGGTGACACCGACCTGTTCTGGATCGACTTCTTTACGCGTCAGCAGATAATCAAGAGCTCGGATGCCGTCCCAGGCACGCCACATCGCCAGATTTTCTCCGACGAGGAACTGCTGATTTCCGCCATGCAGATGCTCGCGAACGCCGACACCCACCGTGGATTTGAGATCGTCACCACTGTATTGCACGCGTTCCCCCTGGCCGATGGGATCGTAAATCAGGACGACATAACCTTTGCGTGCGAGGCCTTGTGAGAACGACTGATAAGCGGTCTCTGCTTTCCCGTTATGTGAATGCCCGCAGGTTCCCACGACGCCGGGCGCTGGTTTGGTAATCCCTTTGGGAACGTACAGATTCGCAGTAACCAGAAAGCCGGGACGGCTCTCGAAGATCACATTTTCTATCGTGTAGGTATCGCGATCGGTCGTCCTGGTGGTTCGCGCGTTGAGTGGAGTACGTTCGGGCTCAGGGCCGAACGATTCGCGAATGCGTTTTTTCACGGAGGTGACATAAGCTTCCGCATCTGCTTTGGTTTTCAAAGCATCGAGACGCTGAATCGTTTTAGCTTCCTGATCCCTGACGCGTTCAACAAAGTATTCCTGTACCATCCGCGGGAAGCGGTTTAATGTTTCTATTTTTTGATCTGCAGCCGCGGGTGCCGCTACCAGTTCCTGAAATACCAGATGATCTAACAGACTCAGGCCAGCCAGGCTCATCCCCCCTGACTGTAAAAAAGACCGTCGTGTGAGAGAGGCGAACTGGTCGATCGACTGTTTTGGGCCCGACATGCAGTATAATCCTGATGAATTGATAATTTATGACGATATCGAAATGAAGGAGCATGAGAGTTGTCGGTCAGTGAAAGGACTGAACACGATGACGAAGCCCCTGAATTCCCTAAATGATTGCTACCAGCAATGATTGTTATCAAAATTTGGTTTTCTTTACAATCGGCTTCTCTATAATGAAACTCAGTCAGACAATTGTACAGAAATATTTTCTCTGTTTTTATATAATTCCATATCCCCTCGAAACCAGTTAGACTGTCAGTTGAAATCAATGTGGGAATCCTGTATTTCTGAACGTTGATATTCCGACTGTGCTCTTCGTTATATCAGCAACAATGCTCATCAGAAAATGGATCTTTAATGGAAGTCAGCTCCCAGCAAGAAACCGCCAGCCTGGTTAAGACACTGCATGATAACATCTCCAGCGTCCTCATTGGCAAACCGGATGTGGTACAGCTGGCGATCGTCACTCTACTGGCTGAAGGTCATGTGCTGATTGAAGATGCCCCCGGCGTCGGTAAAACATCGCTCGCGAAAGCGATAGCCAAGAGCCTCGACTGCAACTACACGCGAGTGCAGTTCACTCCGGATATGCTCCCTTCTGATATTCTGGGATCGAATGTTTTTCTACCTGGCCTGGGTGAGTTCGAATTCCGTAAAGGCCCGATCTTCTCTAATATACTGCTGGCAGATGAAATCAATCGTACGCCTCCCCGTACGCAAAGTGCGCTGCTGGAAGCCATGAATGAAGGCCAGGTCAGTGTGGAAGGCCAGACAATTCCCCTGTCGCCCCCCTTCTTCGTACTGGCTACACAAAACCCCTACGAGTTCGAAGGAACCTATCCCCTGCCGGAAAACCAGCTTGACCGCTTTATGATGTGTATTGATATCGGTTACCCGGACCGTTCCATTGAACGTGAAGTGCTGATTCAGCATCGTAATGGCGAGCCTGTAGATACCCTGCAGTCTGTCCTGTCGCTGAAACAACTGCGTGAGATGCAGCAGGCAGTGCGAAATGTCCGGGTCGATGACTCTCTGACGGACTATATATTGGAAATCGTAGATGTGACCCGCAACCACCCCGAATTGACACTGGGCGTCAGCACCCGTGGGGCGATTACGTTTTCGCATGCGGTTCAGGGGAAAGCATTTACGGAAGGACGAGATTATGTCATCCCGGATGATATCAAACAGTTGGCAGTACCTGTGTTAGCACATCGAGTCATTACCCGGTCCCTGGTTCGTGAGAGCCAGCGAAACCGTGCCACGGAGATTATTCGCCAGATTCTTCAACAGATCCCGGTCCCTGCCTGAAACGGATGCTGTGGCTTGAGGTGTGGCTGCAGTGAAGTGCTGAATTTCGATTCTTCTGTTATTATTAAATAGTCGACTGGACGGGTATCGGATAAGATAATGCTACCCACTGCTGGATCAGCCGATAATCTGCTGGCTGGCGCAGACTGAAATGTGAAACGGGCAAAGAAACATCTGCCCGCCCTCCGAAGGAATCATAAAATGGATTTGCATAAAAATATGAAATGGTGGATTGTCCTGCTGCTGACTATCTTATTCTTTGTTTCCAACTGGAATCCAGCGAAGCTGTCCGCCAGTGAAGATACGAAAACCAAAGCAAGCGAATCTGAAAAGACGAAAAACAAAGCCATGTTTACCAACCGTCTTTCCAAGGAGACCAGCCCGTACCTGCTGTTACATCAGCACAACCCTGTCGACTGGTATCCCTGGGGACAGGAAGCGTTTGAGAAAGCGAAGCAGGAAAACAAAATCATTTTTCTGTCTGTGGGCTATAGCAGCTGCTACTGGTGTCACGTGATGGAACGGCTGGTTTTCGAGAATCCCGAAATTGCCAAGTACATGAACGAGAACTTTGTGAACATCAAGGTTGATCGTGAAGAACGGCCTGATATTGACGATATCTATATGACATCGTTAAGCGTCTACTTTCACCTGATTGGTGCGCCTGACAATGGAGGCTGGCCGCTTTCGATGTTTTTAACCCCCGATCGCGAGCCCTTTGCGGGTGGCACGTATTTTCCACCCACCGACCAGGGAGGGCAGATGAGCTTTCCGCGGGTCTTATCGAAAGTGAATGAGCTGTGGAGCGGCGATAAAGCCAAGGTACAGCAGAGCGCCACGATCATCGCGAAAGAAGTCGCCCGGCTGCAGAAAGAAGAAGCTGCTTCTGAAACCATTCCCATCGAAGGCAGACTGGTGAAAGCAGGTGTGCGTTCCATCAATGCCAGTTTTGACGCGGAGTATGGCGGAATCGACTTTTCTGAAGTCAGTCCGAATGGTCCGAAGTTCCCCACCTCTTCCAAGCTGGTGTTACTGCAGTACGATATTGAATCGCCGATGGCAGAAAGTACCTCCGCGGAATCTGCGAAAGTGCTGTATCAGACACTGGACGCGATGGCCAATGGCGGCATCTACGATCACCTGGGAGGCGGTTTTCACCGTTACAGTACCGACCGCTACTGGCATGTGCCCCACTTTGAAAAGATGCTGTATGACAACGGGCAGCTGGCATCGCTGTATGCGAAAGCATATGAGCAGACAGGCAACCAACATTACAAACAGGTCGCCGAAGGCATCATCGATTTTGTATTGCGCGAGTTGACCGATCCCCAGGGAGGGTTTTATTCGGCTTTGGATGCAGAAACGGATGGCGTGGAAGGCGAACATTACGCCTGGTCTCAGGAAGAACTGAAAAACATTCTGGATGAAGGCTATCCCCTGTTCGCTGAATTTTATGGCTTAAACGAACCGGTTCGCTTTGAACACGGCTACGTGCTGCATCGTGTGACCACCCTCAAAGCACTGGCTGAAAAGCAGAAGATGACTCCGGAAGCGCTGGAGACACAACTGGCGACGATGCGCGACAAACTGCATACAGTGCGCGATCAGCGCCAATCCCTGTTGAAAGATGATAAAATTCTGACCAGTTGGAACGGCCTGATGATCACTGGTATGGCGAACGCAGGCCGGATCCTGAAGCGTCCCGCCTATACGGCTGCTGCAGAGAAAGCAGCCCGGTTTATTCTGGATCAGATGCGCGACGATCAGGGGCACCTGTATCGCAGCTATCGCGCCGGTCAGGCAAGGCTGAATGCATACCTGGATGACTATGCCTTTCTGGTTCAGGGACTGCTCGCTCTGTATGAAGCGACCGGTAAACAGCAGTGGCTGGATCAGGCGCAGGCATTAACGGATCTGCAGATCAAACTGTTCTGGGATCAGAAAGAGCATGGCTTCTTTTTCACCACGCATGATCACGAACAGCTCATCGCCCGCACTAAAAATGCGTACGACGCCGCGATTCCTTCCGGCAACAGTATCAGTACACGAAACCTGATTCAGTTGTCGCAGTTGACCGGTAATCCCCAATATCGACAACATGCAGATCAGACGCTGCAACTGTTTGGTCGCGTGATTAAACGCTATCCGGATCGCTGTGCCCAACTGGTACAGGCTGTAGGGGAATTCCTGGAAACGCCCGCTGATCAGAAGCAATCGGCACTGACGGCTCCGAATGCAGATGCGGGCTTTACTCTGGGTTCTCTGGAACAATTCGAAGAAAACTCGGAACAACTGGCGGGCGTCACACCGGGACTGGAACTGCTCGCACTGGCCGGGCTGGGCCAGGTCAACCCGAAACAAAAACTGGTCTCCGCAAAAGCCTATCTCTCTGTGGATAAACTGCCTGCCGGAAAAACCTGCCGGGTCGCCATTGTGCTCTCCATCGAAGAAGGCTGGCATATCAATGCGAATCCCGCCAAACCTGACTTCATGGTACCCACCACGTTTACGGTGAAATCAAATCAGCAGGTCAAACTGTCTCAAATCAAATATCCGGCTGGTCACACATTTACTGTCGAGGGCTTCGATGAACCACTGCTGGTTTACGAAAAGCAGGCTGTCATCCGGGGCACTCTGACGATTCCCGCTGCAGCAGCAGGCAAACCGGAACAGCTGGAACTCAATGTCAAGTACCAGGCCTGCAATGATAAAACCTGTATTCGCCCGACGACAGTCAGTCTGAAAGGTAGTTTTCAGATCGCCAAACCGGGAGAACCTGTCAAACAGGTAAATCAGAAATGGTTTCAGACGGATGGAAAAAACTGAGCACATCTGCTTTCAAGCAGGTTCAGGCGCACGCTACGATCTGCTTTCGGAAAACTCTTTTTAAGGTTCATGATGAACGACAAACAATATGCAGAACATCCACTGGTAAAAACAAAAATCATCGCTACAGTCGGACCCGCTTCCGATTCGCGGGAAATGCTTCAGAAACTGATTATTGCGGGGGTGGATCTGTTTCGTCTGAACTTTGCTCACGGCAAGCATGAGTGGCTGTCGGAGATTGTGAAAAATATCCACGAGATCTCGGCTGAAATGGAAAAGCCGATTGGAATTTTAGGCGACTTGTCCGGCCCCAAAATTCGCCTGGGTGTACTGCCTGACGGTGAAATCACGTGTCGACATAACATGCATTTCCGCTTTATTCGGGGACTGAAAACTGATAGCCCCCAGGAATTGACGTGCACTTACGAATCGCTGATCAACGACCTGCGCGTTGGTGATCCGGTTCTGCTGGCGGATGGGATGGTCGCCATGCGAGTGGTTGAAAAATCTCCGGATGACGAATTCGTCGAGTGTGTGGTGGAGCGGGAAGGAATTATCCGCAGCAAGCAGGGAGTGAATCTGCCTGGCGTGCAGTTGAGCACCCCCTGTCTGACAGAGAAGGATCTGAAAGATCTGGCCTGGGCCATCGAACATGGGCTGGATTATATCGGCCTCAGTTTCGTGCGCTCCGCAGACGATATTAAACAGCTGAATGAAGAAATTGAAAAACTGAATCCGGTTGACGCGCCACATATCGTTGCCAAGATCGAAAAGATTGAAGCGGTCAGTGATATCGAACAGATTCTCAAGTTGACCGATGCCGTCATGGTAGCGCGTGGTGATCTGGGAGTCGAAGTGGATATCGAACGTGTGCCCATCATCCAGAAACGGATCATTCATCTCTGCAATCAATATCGCGTCCCTGTGATTACAGCCACGCAGATGCTGGACAGCATGCAGTTCAACACCTTCCCGACCCGGGCAGAAGCCAGCGATGTTGCCAATGCGGTGCTGGACGGCAGCGATGCCGTGATGCTTTCAGGCGAAACGGCCGTGGGCGTGAGCCCCCTGGCAGCGGTGGAAATGATGAGCCGCATCGTCCGCGAGGCGGCCCGCATTCTGTCTTCCAATCTGCATTCTGAAGAAGCCACCAGTAATCGTCGACTGTATGCCCGCGAAGTCACCGAAGCCGTCACGATGGGCGCGGGGATCACTGCAGAAAAACTGGATGCCGATCTGATGGTGACCTGCACACACGAAGGTAAAACTGCGATGGCGTTATCGAAACAGCGACGGACTGTCCCGACCGTCGCCTTGACTGATCGCCCGGCAACGGCGCGGCGGATGACTTTATACTGGGGTGTGACTTCACTGTTGACCGATGTGGTCGAAAAGTCGCCGTCCAAGATTTTAAAGTTCATCGCCAGCTACGGCAAAAAACATGGATTCCTGTCAACCGGAAGCCAGATTGTCCTGATCTCCGGAACTGACTGGACCTCGCAGGGACATGACATGCTCCTGGTCCACGAAGTGAAATAATTCTTTCCGTTCCCCCTTGAGGTAATCATGACCATCACACGCTGTCTGCTCGCGTTCGTATTCTGTTTCAGTTTCGCTTCGCAGCAGGGCTTCTGTGACGACTGGCCTCAATGGGGAGGACCAGAGCACGATCTGGTCTGGCGGGAAACGGGAATTGTAGAAACCCTGCCTACCTCCGGCATGCTGCCCCGTGTCTGGTCAACGCCGATCGGAGAAGGTTATGCCGGACCAGCGGTCGCTCAAGTGAATTCACGCTGGTGCGTCTTTGTGACGGACCGCATTTTCAAACAGCGGGTCAGCTTTGAACGTGTTTTATGTCTCGACGCGAATACCGGAAAGATCATCTGGAAATATGAGTACCCTGTAGAGTACTCGGTCAGTTATCCCGCCGGCCCCCGTTCGACGCCTGTCATTAACGATGATCGCGTCTATACCGTCGGCGCGCAGGGACATCTGCTCTGCCTGGATGCGAAGAACGGGAACGTGCTCTGGGGTAAGAATTTTGTATCCGAATATGGAACACAACTCCCCACGTGGGGTATGGTCGCTGCGCCGCTGGTGGATGGTAACCAGTTGATTGCGCTGGTAGGCGGTCAGAAGAATTCGCTTGTAGTCAGTTTTGATAAGCAGACCGGGAAAGAGCTGTGGCGTTCGCTGGAAGACGCGGCCGTCGGATATGCGCCCCCTGTCATCTTTGAATTTGGCGGCCAGCGGGAACTGATTGTGTGGCACCCGACGGCGGTTTCCGCGATCAACCCGGAGAATGGGAAACGGATCTGGGAGGTCCCCAATGGAGTACGCTACGGCTTGTCGATCGCCACGCCCCGCAAGGTGGGAAACCGGTTGTTTGTCGCCAGCTTTTATAACGGACCGCGGATGATTGAAGTCTCGCCGGATGGCAATCAGGCAAAGATTGTCTGGTCAGGCAAGAGTGACAGCGAAATCAATACCGATGGGCTGCATCCGATTATGATGACCCCTGTCTTCAATGGAAAGAATATTTACGGAGTCGGCAGCTACGGACAGTTGCGAGCCCTGGATGCGAGTAACGGAAAGCGACTGTGGGAAACCTTCCAGGCCACAGGCAAAGGCCGCTGGTGGAATGCGTTTATCATTCCCCATGAAGATCGCTACTTTTTGCACAACGAGCAAGGCGATCTGATCATCGCGAATCTGACTCCCGCAGGCTACAAAGAACTGAGCCGGGCAAAACTGATCGAACCGACGCGGCGTGTCCAGCGGCGGATGACAATCTGGTCGCATCCCGCCTTCGCGATGAAAAGCGTATTCGCCCGTAACGATAAAGAGATCATTCGCGTCGATCTATCTGCCAGATAGCGTCACCTGCTGTTGATTGTAGAACCAGTTTTCCGGATGGCTCACACTGAGCTGCAATCAGCCTGCGCTCTATTATGATTCTGCTTCTCATGTCATTTGCAAAACGTATCTTATTCTTGTGAATGCATTTAGCAATTCTTTCTTTTGAAAAGATTTCCGAAATCTGATCATCTGCTCAAATTTGTTATTGCGAGAACATAAGTGGGCCCTTATATTCTTAGTGTTACTTACAAAGAACTCGTAACTTACCCCCTGCCCAGATTCATCCCCTGCCTTTAGGCTCCCCATTAAACCACCTTCCAAACACACCGATCAAGTCAGGGCAATCCGCTGGATGCCCCTGCTCACTGCCTGAGCAAAAGCTTGTTTTTCCTTCCTCATAATCACTCCTTAATTAAATGAAGAGGCCTCCTATGTACCCGCCGAACAAATCGAAACGAGGATTTACTTTAATTGAGCTGCTGGTCGTTATCGCTATTATCGCCATTCTGATCGCTCTGTTACTTCCTGCAGTGCAACAGGCCCGGGAAGCGGCAAGGCGGAGCACCTGTAAAAATAACATGAAGCAGATCGGCCTCGCCTTACATAATTATCATGAAACCTACAGTGCGTTTCCCGTGGGTGCCCTTCCCGGCAACCGCCCTAACTGGCGCTATGGCTTACTGCCCAGCATGGACCAGGCACCGCTTTTTAACCAGTTGAATGTTTCTGGGCACTGGGCTTCCGGCTGTAATTCATCGAGCAGCTATGGCCAACAGGCCACTAACACGAATTTAGTTATCGTGGGAATCAAGGTACCTGTTTTTCAGTGTCCTTCCAGTCCGCTGGATCCTAACAACCCCTCGGGCAGCATGTGTAATTACGATCGACTGCAATGCCATGATTATGTCGGCATCAGCGGCGCCACTCCTGACCCGGCCGGTCGCTCGAATGTCTGCTCTACCGCGGCTGACTACGGCGTGTATTGCAATAATGGATTACTGGTTCCCGGCAAGAACTATCGTTTCCGCGATGTGACAGACGGCACTTCGAACACGATCATCGTTGCGGAACAATCCGGAAGTGTTTCCGGTAATGACTGGCGTACCAACTATCATGGTGGCTGGCGCGGCTGGTCTTCCTCAGGTGATGTTGTAACTCGAACCGGCGCGCATCACGTGGCAGGCGTGACTACGGTTGCTTTTTCCATCAACGCGAAATCAGGTCAGGCTGGCGGTAGTACTGTTCCCCGCTCAAACAGTGCCTACTCTGGAAATACGATTATCAATTCTTATCACACCGGCGGAATCCATACGTTACTGGCAGATGGAGGCGTCCGCTTTGTTTCCGAAAATCTTGATTTTCTGACACTGAGACAACTCTGTGTGCGTGACGATGGACAGGTCATCGGTGAGTTCTAGACTGTGTCCAGTCTTACCATAGCTTCTCTCTGGTTGACCGGAATCATCCTGCACACCAGGGACGCTATGGTGATGGGGGTTCACTTGAAGCACACCATTGATCAGCACAGGCAACATCCCTCTGCTCCCTTCACGAGTCAGAGGGTAATGATCTCTGTCCCATAACACCAGGTAACGTTGACGAAGGGTTTCAGCATGAAGGCACGTTTAAAATTTTACACTGTTCTCAGTGGATTCATTTTTTTGATCTCAGGTTGCGGGGGGGAGCCAGAAATCCCCACGGGGCAAGTCAAAGGCAAAGTAAGTTATGAAGGTGCGCCCGTCACGGAAGGAGTGATTTCTTTTTATTCCTCTGAACTGGGTGTGGGTGCTTCGGCGGACCTCTCAGAGGGTGGCCTTTACTCTATTACGGATCCACTAAAAACAGGAAAATATGCTGTCACGGTCTTGCCCCCTCCCGAAGCACCACCTCAGGATGCCATTCCGGTATCGACCAAAAAAGAATACAAAAATATCCCCCTGATATATCGCGATCCGAAAAAAAGTAACCTGGAATTCGAAATCAGTGAAGGGGAAAATTCATTTGACTTAAATATGACGAATTAAACCACCACGGCTGGTAAATATGGAACCAGACTGTGTCCAGTTTTGGTGTAGCGTCTCCAGAGCTGTCTGGCCCGAGTATATTAGATTGAGAGACGCGTTACTTAAATGTGATGCGTTCCCGCTGATAGTTTGTAGCCCTGCACGGGATTGATATGGTCAATTCAGAGTTTGAAAAATCTCGCAGGCAAGCAGGGCCGAAGTCGAATCAGGCTGGAATTGGCGAGTGGTTATTATATGATGAAGGCATATGTTTCCTCCCGCATTCATGATGATGCACGCGGGTACTGCCCCCTACTTAAAGAGCCACTATTATGTCGTCGGATCATTTTGCACCGCCTCAGGATCGATCCCAGGAAGTTCAGATTCCCCTGGAGCCGCTCAAAGAACTGCTGGTCAAGCTGTTTGTTCGCATGGGTATGTTTGAGGTCGAAGCGGAAATCTCTGCCGACCGTTTGATTGAAGCTGATCTGCGCGGCATCCATTCACATGGCAGTCGCACGGCTGAACGCTATCTCGATTCGATGGACATGGGTGACATCGATCCCCGGGCCCAGATTCTGACTCTCAAAGAAACGCCGGCGATCGCGGTACTGGACGGCAGCAAGTCGATGGGGCACGTCGCAGCGACCCGGGCCATGGAACTGGCGATCAAAAAAGCAGGAGAAGTCGGAACGGGGACGGTCGTTGTTAAGAACAGCCATCATTTTGGCGCTGCCGCCGTGTATGTTCTGATGGCTGTGAGAGCAGGTATGATCGGCTACTGCACTACCAACACAGGAAGAGCGACTGTTGCCGCCCACGGGAGCACCGAGGGTGCCACCGCCAATAATGCGATTGCCTGGGGTGTCCCCACACGCGCAGGCGCCCCGTTTGTACTGGATATGGCATGTGCGAAAACCTCCTGGGGCAAACTGGAGACGCAGACCATGTATGGTCTGCCGGTCCCGCCCGGTTATGCCCTCAACAGCGAAGGCAAAGAAACCACCGATTCGTCTGCAGTAAAAACGCTGCTGCCCGCAGCGGGCCCGCGTGGATATGGACTGGCAATGGTCAGCTCGATTCTGACAGGCGCATTGGCTGGCGGGAAACTGCCGATCAATAAAACCAAAGCACCGGAGATCGAAGGGTCGGAACATTTCTTCTATGTGATCGACCTGAAACAGTTTGTTGAAGAAGAACATTTTCATGATGAACTCGATTCCGCCATCAAGGCCATTCATCAACTGGGTACGGTCAATGAAAACGAACCGGTCCGACTGTCGGGTGAACTCGAATGGGAGCAGACCCAGCGTTCATTAAGTGAAGGGCTGCTGGTGCACCGTGATCATGCGAACCAGTTAAAAGAACTGGCGGAACGAATTCGTTTTGATGTCCCCTGGTAAAACGGTACCCCACTTAGTTTCCCGGAATATTTTTGAGGTTGATCAAGATGTCTGCTTCACGACAGCTATTTTTACTGCTGGCTGTATCAGTCTGCAGTCTGTTAATAAATGAATCTCTACTTTATGCGGGGAAATACAATCCCGTTTTGGACGTAGGAGATAAAGCGCCGACCTGGGAGAAGCTGCCGGCGACGGACGGCAAATCGTACTCGAGTGCTTCTTTTCAGGACAAAGAGGTACTGGTGATCGCCTTCACCTGCAACAGCTGCCCGTATGCGGTTGATTACGAAGATCGCTTGAATCGACTGGCGCAAAAGTATTCTGCCAAAGATTCACCCGTGGCGGTGATTGCCGTGAATGTGAACCTGGTACCCGCGGACAGTCTGGAAAAAATGAAAGCGCAGGCGACAGAAAAAAAATTCGTGTTTCCGTATCTGTTTGATCAAAGCCAGAAGATCGGCCAGGCGTTTGGAGCTACACGGACCCCGGAATTTTTTGTTTTAGACAAAGCACGCAAAGTTGTGTACATGGGCGCCATGGACGATGCAACCGATGCCAGCAAAGTCACGCAGGACTACGTGTCAGAGGCGATTGCAGCCGCTTTAAACGGGAAACAGCCGGAAACAACGGAAACCATTGCGATCGGCTGTAATGTTCGTTACAAACGCATTCGCAGAAAAAACTGAATTCCGCTCTCCCCTCGTCCGCGAATGTTATCCTATGACAAAATTCAATCAGATACATATTCAGGATTGCATCACAGGTATGCTGGAACTGGAAACGGAGTCCATCGATCTGGCATTTGCTGATCCTCCGTTCAATATCGGTTACGAATACGATCAGTATGAAGACCGGCTGGAGAGTGAGCAGTATCTGGACTGGTGTAAGCTCTGGCTATCGGAAGTAGTGCGAGTGTTAAAACCGGATGGCACTTTCTGGCTGGCGATTGGGGATGAGTATGCCGCTGAGTTGAAAGTGATGATGCAGCGTGAACTGGGGCTGACCTGCCGCAGTTGGGTCATCTGGTATTATACGTTTGGTGTGAACTGCAAAAATAAATTCAGCCGTTCCCATGCGCACCTGTTTTATATGGTCAAGAACCCGAAACAGTATACCTTCAATGCCGACGATCCGGCAATTCGCATTCCTTCTGCACGACAGCTGGTGTATGGCGATAAACGCGCGAACCCCAAAGGCCGCCTGCCTGATGATACCTGGATCTTAAGGCCACAGGACATTCCCGAGAGTTTCCAGGCAGAAGAAGATACATGGTATTTCCCCCGGATCAATGGAACATTCAAAGAGCGTCAGGGCTGGCATGGCTGCCAGATGCCCGAACAACTGCTGGGACGCATTATCCGTGCCTGTTCTCACCCCGAAGAAGTGGTACTGGATCCCTTTTCGGGGAGCGGCACAACGCTGGCGGTCGCGAAGAAACTGGAGCGACAGTTTGTGGGCTTCGAACTTTCTGAAGAATACGGAGCGCGGGCCCAACAGCGACTGGCTGAGATCAAACCCGGACAGCCTCTGGATGGCGCGGAGAATCCCCTGGTCAGTGCGCCTGCGACAAAAAACGGAAAGCGTCTGGAAGATCGCCAGCAAAAAAAAGCCGCTTCCAAACGCGCGACTCCTCGCAAATAAAACCCTGATCTGAACTGGCTGTGAGGTGAAAACCTCACCACTCGCCCCAGCGTCTCTTCTTGCAGGAGCGCGGACCTGCTGGAACCTGCAGATTCTCCCAGTCAGATGCTCATCGCGATCCTGATCCCCGCTGTCCAGCGGCATGAAAGATGCGTTTTTCTGTATTTCCGTCGAAATGAACTGAATTCGTACTACAAGTCCCTAAATTGTTTCCTGATAACCACATTGGATTGCGGGGAGCGTTGCAAAAAAACCACACCGGACCGGTTTTTTAGACTTCACTTCCACTGGTGGGATAAAAAGGATCGAATCAGTACTGCGATTCAGTTAAAATAAACAGATCCAATCTCTCTTTTCTATTGTCAGGATTGTAACAGTCATCGTGACAAACTTTATCTCCTCGCTGACAAATCGAATTCGTGGTTTTCTCCTGACAGGCGAAAATGAAATCCCGTCTCTCTGGTGGGACATGATCACCCAGATCCAGGGTCTGCAGGAAGAGTACCATTCGCAAACCGATTCCCAACTGTTTGATGAGTGGCATTCACTGCGTTACCGGGTTCAGAGTGGAGAATCACTGACAAATCTTCTGCCGGAAGCTTTTGCGATTGTCAGCGAACAGATGCAGCGGCATCTGGGGATCACCCCTTATCCGGTACAATACCTGGGTGCCTTCGCCATGCATGAAGGTGCCATCGCCGAGATGCAGACAGGGGAAGGTAAAACCCTGACAGCGGCGCTGGTCCTCTGCCTGAATGCGTTACCCGAAGCGGGCATCCATATTGCGACCGCCAATGATTACCTGGCAGAACGTGATGCAGCCTGGTTGAGCCCCGTGTATCACTCTCTGGGGATGACCGTGGGCGTGATCACCGCAGATTCTTCAACCTCAGAGCGACGGGACGCCTATGATTGTGATATCACATATAGTACCGCGCGGGAATTCGGGTTTGATTATCTGCGCGACCTGCTGAGTAGCCCCGACCAGAAGATGTCGATCAACTCACGCCGTCAGCAGCTATTCGGTCGTCAGACCGACAAGACAGCCAGATTGATGGTCAATCCGCGCGCCCCCTATATGGTCATCATCGACGAAGCCGACAGCATTCTGATTGATGAAGCACGTACGCCTCTGATCATCGGTCAGCAGGACCTTCGAGAAGAACGTACATTGAAAAGCGTGTGCCAATGGTGTGCTTCGCATGCAACCAGGCTGACCGAAAACGAGCATTACATCGACCATGGCCCGCAACAGGGTATGGAACTGACCGAGGCAGGCCGACGACTTGTACGTGAGATGCTGCTGGAGCAGGGTGCCCCCACTTCCCTGGATACGGGAACCGCCTACCTCGCTTCCGAACGGGCCTTACGCGTGCAAAACTACTTTCATAACGGACGTGAATATGTAGTCCGCGATGGAAAGGTGGCGATCGTTGATGAATTCACCGGTCGCATCTCGGAAGGGCGGATGTGGCAGAACGGGATACATCAGGCGATTGAAGCCAAAGAAGGCCTGGAGATCACGACCCCCACTAAAGTTGGCGCCCAAACGACTGTGCAGGAACTGTTTGCCCGCTATCCTCGGATGGCAGGGATGACGGGGACCGCTGAATCCGCAGCCAGCGAACTGAAAAAAGTCTTCTCGACTCCCGTCATCAGCATTCCCACCAATCGCCCCTCCCGACGTGAACTGCATCCGGAACAGATTTTTATGACAGCGGAGGAAAAGTGGAATGCCATCGTACAGGAAACCGCAGAGATGCATCACCTGGGCAGACCTGTTCTGATCGGCACACGATCGGTGAACCTGTCGAATGAACTCTCCGCTCTGCTGTTGCAGGCGGGACTGGAACATGAAGTCCTGCACGCCTTAAATCATGAAAACGAAGCAGCCATCATCAAAGAGGCAGG
>AZIC01001327.1_pt1 | contig 17121 bp, 12 predicted proteins | sample 359061 | NCBI WGS metagenome assembly AZIC01 (sample SAMN02429709, study PRJNA222657) | marine sediment metagenome | biome: Sediment sample; isolation source: sample MGS-MES from oil contaminated site at the harbour of Messina (Sicily... | place: Italy: Messine | collected 2011-04-30 | depth 1 m m
GCAGAAATTAAAGTTCAGATTCCCGGTGGTGCAGCGACTCCGGCTCCTCCTGTTGGTACAGCCCTGGGGCCTCACGGTGTCAATATTGGTCAGTTCGTGCAGCAATTCAACGAACGTACCAAAGACATGGCCGGGACTACGATTCCTGTTGTCATCAGTGTGTATAACGATCGTTCGTTTGACTTTGTGATGAAGAGCCCTCCAGCGGCTGTATTGCTGAAGCAGGCTGCTCAGATTGCAAAGGGATCAGGCAATCCCAAGAAGAACAAGGTCGGTACTGTGTCAATGGCCCAGTTGAAGGAGATTGCCAAGACCAAGTTCGCGGATCTGAATGCTCCGGACCTTGATCAGGCTGCCAAGATTATCGCCGGTACTGCTCGCAGTATGGGACTTGAAGTCGAAAAATAAACTGGTCTGCAGTATGCCTTCTGTCAGGAAGGGTTGCATTATGATGCAGGCGAAAATTATAAATCCATCTCACGTTTAGTCGGATAGAGAGTCATGGGAAAACAATCCAAGCGAATTAAGTTTTATCACGAAAAACTGGCTGGCGTCGGTACGGTCGGTCTGGAAGAGGCTGTCGGTGTACTGAAGTCTCTCGAAGGCGATCTGCCCGCGAAGATCAAGCCTGTCAAAATGGACCAGACTGTTGAACTGGCTGTGCGGCTGGGTGTTGATCCACGCCAGGCAGATCAGCTGGTGCGTGGTTCGATTAACCTGCCACATGGTATTGGTAAGACCCAGCGAGTGGTTGTGTTTGCTCAAGGGGCAAATGCAGAAGCTGCTGAAGCCGCCGGTGCGGATGCGGTTGGCGGGAAAGATCTGGCAGAGAAAATCAAAGGTGGCTGGCTCGATTTCGATGTGGCCATCGCGACTCCCGACATGATGGGAGTGGTTGGTCCACTGGGGCGTGTGCTGGGGCCTCGTGGCCTGATGCCATCTCCCCGTGCTGGTACCGTGACCCAGGATGTGGGTACCGCAGTTCAGGATTACAAGGCGGGTAAGGTTGAGTTTCGTGTGGATGCCGGTGGAAACGTGCATTGCCGCGTGGGGAAGCTCTCGTTCGATGAAAATCAGCTGGTAGAGAATATTCAGGCAATGTTGAAGTTTCTGGATTCGCTGCGACCTTCGTCCGTGAAGGGGGCTTATGTGCGAAATGTTGCTATTTCAGCGACAATGAGTCCTGGGATTTCAGTTGCTCTCTAAGCACAGCAGTCATCTGAAAATCATTATCAAAACAAAGAAACAGTTTTCGGCGTTTCATAAGCTGGAAGAGATCTAATGAGTAAAATTGTAAAAGACATGATCATCTCCGAGATTCAATCTCAGATCAACGAAGTCCGCGACTTCGTCGTGGTTGATTCTGCAAAAGTGGATGCGATTACTGAAAACGGTTTTCGTCTCAAGCTGCAGGAGAAGGGGATTGCAGCCCTGACAGTGAAAAATTCTCTGGCACGTCGTGCTCTGGCGAATATCGGCGTTGAAGGCCTGGATGATGTTCTGAAAGGACCATCCACATTGATCTGGGGTGGGGAAGATATTGTTGCCCTCTCTAAGGAAATGACAAAGTGGGCTTCTGATATCGGCGAACTGGAGATTAAGGGTGGTGTGACAGAAGGAACACCGCTGTCATCGGATGATGTTACAAAGTTGAGTAAGAGCCCTGGTCGAATGGAATTGATCGGCGAAATTGTCTCCCGGATCCTTGGACCGGGTGCACAGTTGGCAGGGGCGATCAAAGGTCCTGGTGGGACCCTTGCAGGGCAGATTAAGACGATCTCTGAAGGGGAAGAGTCATAATTCGCTGATTTCATCGGGGGTTATGATTTCATTGTCGAAATTTGCAGCAACGGCTGCTGAGGCAAAGCAGCGTTGATTCAATTTACATTGTTGAGAGATTTTATTTTACGCATTCGTGCGAAAGGAAAGAGAAGATGGCGACAGCCGAAGCAACAACTGAATTTGGTGAAGAAACCAAAGAACTGGGTGACAAAATTGCTGGATTGACATTGCTCCAGGCTAAAGATCTGGCTGAATACCTCGACGAAGTTCACGGTATTAAAGCTGCAGCCGGTGGCGCTGTCATGATGGCTGGTCCTGCTGCTGATGCTGGTCCTGCCGCTGAAGAAAAGACAGAATTTGACGTCATCCTGACTGGTTTTGGTGATAACAAAATTCCAGTAATTAAGATCGTCCGTGCGGCCACAGGCCTGGGACTGAAAGAAGCAAAAGACCTGGTCGAAGGTGCTCCTAAGCCATTGAAAGAAGGCATTTCCAAAGAAGATGCTGAAGCTCTGGTGAAAGAAGTCAAAGAAGCCGGTGGTTCTGCTGAAGTTAAGTAGTCAATCACTGAAAAAAGCCATCTGGATCTGACCTGTGCCGAGTTTGATTGGCACAGGTCAGGTTTCTGCTTGTGTGTACATATGGTTTTTTTCTGCGTATGATTGAAGTGTTCTGTGGCACCGTTTACAATGATTGTGAGTAGGGGCGCGCGATTCTGTCGGGTTGTGTTCGAAAGTAATCTTGAGTGGCTGTGTTACAGAAGCTTGTTTTCGTTACGTGTTGATGCTGCTTCCTATTTTGTTTCCGTAAGTTTATCTGCTTCGATCAGTCATCGTTTCAGTCCCATATGGTCTAAGCAATCGACTCATTGCACTCTCTTTTGAATAGCAAAGTAGTATTGAGCGATTTATCAGGCTTTAATTTATTCAAGCGATTCGCTTTTAATGCAGCATTCGGGGCTGTATTCTCTCGAGGTGCGCGCTGCGGCTCCTCGCTATTCTTGGTTTGTGCTCTGTCGGTCCTTCCGCGTCCACTGCGCAGAGCATTTCCACATCTGGCACCAGGTAAGTAGAAAAGAACATCTTAATGCCGATTCCAGCACAGCGAACTATCCCCACTCAAACTGTCAAAAACTTTGGTAAGATTGAACATAGTTTTGAGTTGTCTGATTTAACACAAATTCAGACATCGTCCTATGCGAGTTTTCTTCAGGCTGATAAATCGCCGCGCGAGCGAAAAAATCAGGGTCTGGAAGAAATTCTTCGTGAGATATTCCCGATCGAGAGCTATCAGGGACAATACCAGTTGGAGTACGTTAAGTATGAACTGGGTAAGCCCCGCTATACTCCCACTGAATGTCGTCAGTTACGTATGACCTATGGTCGTCCTTTTCGGGTCTGGCTGCGACTGGTGAAAGAGCAACCGATTGAAGAGGAAGTGTATCTGGGCGATTTGCCTGTGATGATCGGTGGTGGTGAATTCATCATCAACGGGGCTGAGCGTTGTATCGTCAGCCAGTTGCACCGTTCGCCGGGCGTTGACTTTGTGCTGAGTTCCGAACCTGGTGAAAAGAAAGAGTATTCCTGTCGTGTTATTCCGGAGCGAGGCAGCTGGATTGAGCTGGTTGTAAGCAAGAAGGATACGCTGGGAGTACGTATTGACCAGAGTGGTAAGTTCTCTGCCATGACCCTGCTGCGGGCCATGTCCAAGGATTATTCTTCTGATACCGACCTGGTGAAACTGTTCTACGATACGAAATCGGAAAAAATTTCATCCAGTAACGCCATGGAAAAGCTGCTCGGAAAGATTGTCGCAGAAGACGTGGTCTATCCAGCCGGCCATGATCGTTGTGGTGAAATTATTCTGGATTGCTGCGGAACAATCACGGAAGAACTGATCGACGAGATCGTCGACACAGGATTGAAAACAGTTGAGGTCGTGGAAGAAGTCAATGACTTGCTCGTGCTGCAGAGTATTGCCGAGGATCCGACTGGCAGTCACGAAGAGGCCTTGCTGCGAATTTATTCCCGTTTGCGTCCTGGAAACCCTCCTCAACTGGAACGTGCGATTGATCTGTTCAAAGAGAAATTCTTTGATGTGAACCGCTATCGCCTGGGCCGTGTTGGTCGATTCCGTATTAACCGTAAATTCAAGCAGGACGTTCCCGATACGGAAATGACTCTGCGTCCGGAAGACTTTATCAATTCCATTCGCTATCTCGTACGATTGCGTGTGGGTGAATCATCTGCCTATGTGGATGACATCGATAACCTTGGTAACCGTCGTCTGCGTACGATCGACGAACTGGCTTCAGATGAAATTCGTAAAGGGTTTCTGAAACTGCGTCGTACCGTACAGGAACGCATGACTCAAAAAGACGTTGAAGAAATGTCTCCCCGTACGCTGATTAACCCAAAGAGTGTTTCGGCAGCCATCGATTTCTTCTTTGGTCGCAGTGAGCTGTCGCAGGTGGTTGACCAGACAAACCCGCTTTCCATGCTGACTCACGAACGTCGTCTGTCTGCCTTGGGGCCTGGTGGTTTGAACCGGAAACGTGCCGGCTTCGAAGTTCGCGATGTGCATATTTCTCACTATGGTCGGATCTGTCCGATTGAGACACCGGAAGGTACCAATATTGGTCTGATTTCCAGTTTGAGTATCTTTTCCAAGGTCGATGATTACGGTTTCCTGGTGACACCCTATCGTTTTGTCAAAAATGGTAAGTTGACTGACGAAGTGCACTGGATGCGTGCCGATGAAGAAGCCGAGGTCCATGTGGCTCCTGCTGACACTCCCGTGGAAAATGGTAAGTTTATCGAAGACCGGGTTATGGCCCGCTTCCGTGATGACGTGGTCTGGATTGCCGGCGGCGATGTTGATTACATCGACGTGGACCCTGCTCAGATGGTCGGGATCTCAGCCGGTTTGATTCCGTTCCTGGAACACGACGATGCGAACCGTGCTTTGATGGGTTCGAACATGCAACGCCAGGCCGTGCCGCTGCTGATTGCCGAGCCACCCCTGGTGGGAACCGGGATGGAAGTTGCGGTTGCTCAGAACTCCGGAATGGTCGTTCGTGCCGAAAAGGCCGGCAAGGTGACCTACGTGGATGGTAATGTTGTTGAAGTGAACGGCAAGAAATATCGTCTGCGGAAATATGAAGGTCTTAACGAGCGAACCTGTCTGAACCAGACGCCTGCCGTCAGTGTAGGTGATCAGGTGAAGAAAGGACAGATTCTCTGTCACAGTGCTGCTGCCGCCGATGGTTTGCTGGCATTGGGCCGTAATGTGCTGGTTGGTTTCATGTCATGGGACGGTTACAACTTTGAAGACGCGATCATCCTGTCAGAACGCCTGGTGAAAGAAGACGTTTACACATCGATTCATATCGATGAGTTTGATGTGGAAATTCGCGAAACCAAACTGGGGCGTGAAGAATTCACCCGTGATATTCCCAACGTCAGTGAAAAGGCGCTGCGTCATATCAGTGAAGACGGCATTATCAAAGTTGGTACCCGCGTCCGCCAGGGCGATATTCTGGTTGGTAAAGTATCACCCAAAGCCAAAGCGGAACTGACGCCTGAAGAAAAACTGCTGCATGCCATTTTCGGGCGAGCTGGCGAAGACGTCAAAAACGAATCTCTGGAAGCATCCAGTGGTGTGGAAGGGATTGTGATTCACACAGAAAAATTCGCCCGTCGCATGAGCTTGACCGATTACGAACGCAAGCAGTATGACGAAGAGCTGAAGAAGGTCGAAGAACAAGGCGATCACCAGATTGCGGAAGAGTTCCGTGATTTCCTTAAGACATTCGAGAACGCTTTAGGGCAGCCTATGGTGGATGACGATGGTCGCAAGATTCGTGAAGTTCCGGAAGACAAATTCGTGTCGCAGTATGCACATGATTTCCTGTCTCACCTGGATGACATGGATATCCGCAGCCCGCAGAAAAAAGCAGACTGTCGTGCTGTGATTGAAGATCTGTGGCCGAACGTGGAAGACGTGATTGATACCTGTGACCAGCGTGTTAACAGCATGAAGCGTGGTGAAGAGCTGCCAAACGGCGTGTTGCAGATGGTCAAGGTTTACGTCGCATCGAAACGCCAGATCTCTGTCGGTGACAAGATGGCTGGTCGTCACGGTAACAAAGGGGTGATCTCCAAAGTTCTGCCGATCGAAGACATGCCGTTTACCGAAGATGGTACACCGATCGACATCATGTTGAATCCGCTGGGGGTTCCCAGTCGTATGAACGTGGGGCAGATTCTCGAGACCCACCTGGGTTGGGCTGCTGAGAAGCATGGCTTCCGGGCTGTCTGTCCGGTCTTTGACGGGGCCATGGAATCACAGATTCAGGACTTCCTGGAAACAGCCGGTCTGCCTAAGGATGGAAAAGCACAGTTGTTTGATGGTCGTACGGGTGAAGCCTATGAGCAGAAAACGACCGTGGGTCAGATTTACATGCTGAAACTTCACCACCTGGTGGATGATAAGGTTCATGCCCGTTCGACTGGTCCTTACTCATTGATTACACAACAGCCTCTGGGTGGTAAAGCCCGGTTCGGTGGTCAGCGATTCGGGGAAATGGAAGTCTGGGCTTTGGAAGCTTACGGTGCAGCCTACATTCTGCAGGAATTACTGACTGTGAAGAGTGATGATGTCGAAGGCCGAACCAAGATTTATGAATCAATGGTGAATGGCGAGAATACATTGGAAGCCGGTACGCCAGCCAGCTTTGACGTGCTAAACAACGAAATCCGTGGACTTGGTTTGAATCTACAACTGGAAAAGAATCCTGGTTAACGCGTTCCCGGGAATCAGGGGAATGCGGCAAGCGTGATGTTTTCTTTTTCAGGATCAATGTCTGATCATAATTAGTTCAGAAAATAAGGAGCGTGCACAGTGAGTGTTGCACAGACAGCTTACGAGCGAATTAACGATTACGGTTCAGTTAAAATTGGGCTGGCCAGTCCTCATGATATTCGGAGTTGGTCATTCGGCGAAGTCAAGAAGCCGGAAACCATTAACTATCGAACCTACCGCCCCGAACGGGATGGTCTGTTCTGCGAGCGAATTTTTGGTCCTGAGAAAGACTGGGAATGTGCCTGCGGAAAATACCGGGGCATGAAGTACAAAGGCATGATCTGCGACCGTTGTGGTGTGAAAGTGACTCACAGTCGCGTCCGTAGAAAACGTATGGGGCACATCGAGCTGGCTGCGCCCATCGTGCATATCTGGTTCTTCAAATCCATGCCCAGCCGCCTGGGTGCATTGTTGAATATGAAGACGACCGCCTTGGAGAAGGTCGTTTACTTCCAGGATTATGTCGTCACCGATCCCGGGGATACTCCCCTGGAAATATGTCAGACCATGACCGAAGAAGAAGCACGCCAGAATCAGGCCAAGTACGGTCCCGGTGCTTTCGAAATCGAAATGGGTGCCGAAGCCATCAAAAAGCTGTTGATGAGTTTGAACCTGGTCGAATTGTCTGTCCAGCTCCGCAAGGATCTGTTTGAGACAGCCAGCCAGCAGAAGCGTAAAGATTACATCAAACGCCTGAAGATTGTGGAATCGTTACGGGACAGTGACAACCGTCCTGAGTGGATGGTGCTGGAAGTGATCCCTGTGATTCCTCCCGATTTGCGTCCGCTGGTACTTCTGGATTCCGGCAACTTTGCCACCAGCGACCTGAATGACCTGTATCGTCGAATTATCAACAGAAACAACCGTTTGAAAAAACTGGTTGACCTGAATGCACCTGAAGTTATCGTGCGGAACGAAAAACGCATGCTGCAGCAGTCAGTCGATGCATTGTTTGATAACAACCGCTGCAAACGTCCGGTCCTGGGTTCCTCCAACCGGCCTTTGAAGTCACTGACTGACATGATCAAAGGTAAGCAGGGACGTTTCCGTGAGAACCTTTTGGGTAAACGTGTTGACTATTCGGCACGAAGTGTGATCGTGGTGGGGCCCGAGCTGAAACTGCATCAGTGTGGTCTGCCCAAGAAAATTGCGTTGGAACTGTTCCAGCCTTTCATTATTCGTCGTTTGAAAGACAGCGGCCATGCTGACACAATCAAGTCAGCCAAACGTATGCTGGAGCGTAAGGATGAGGACGTATGGGATATCCTGGATGAAGTCATTCAGAATCATCCAGTACTGCTGAACCGGGCTCCGACTTTGCACCGTATGGGCATTCAGGCATTTGAGCCGATTCTGGTGGAAGGAAACGCGATTCGCGTCCATCCGCTGGTTTGTGGTGGGTTCAATGCCGACTTCGACGGTGACCAGATGGCGGTTCACCTGCCGCTCTCGATTGAAGCCCAGGTGGAAGCAACTACGTTGATGCTGGCTACGAATAACATCTTCAGTCCTTCTGATGGTGCTCCCATTATTCGTCCTTCGCAGGATATCGTGATGGGTTGCTACTACCTCACGCTCAAAAAGACAGAGCGAAAAGGGGAAGGGATGATCTTCTCCTGTGTGAACGAAGTACACGCCGCCTTCCAGCAGCGTGCACTTGATCGCCATGCCATTATCAAAGTGCGTATGCCCTCTGATAAGCGGATTAAAGGTGACGGGGCAGATGACTTCAAGATGGGTGGTTTGATTGAAACGACCGTCGGGCGTGTGATCTTCAATGACATTCTGCCCCGGAAGATGGCCTTTTATAACCTCACCATGAAAGGTCGCGATCTGTCCAATGTGATTTCTGACTGCTATCTTGAACTGGGACGGCGGGAAACGATTAACCTGCTCGACAAGATGAAAGAGACCGGTTTCCGTGAATCAACTTTGAGTGGTTTGTCATTCGCGACGAGCGACCTGAAGACCGCGCCGAACAAGGCCAAGGTAATTGGTGATTCAGAAAAGACTGTCCTGCAGAAAAATAAACTGTATGACCGTGGTCTGATTACTTCGGAAGAGCGTTATAACCAGGTGCTCGATACCTGGACCCACGCTCGCGAATTGATTACGACCTCCATGATGCATGAGCTGGAAAACGACTACCGTGAAAACGGCAAGTACGTGAACCCGATCTATCTGATGTCAAACTCAGGTGCTCGTGGTGGTATCGAACAGATGCGTCAGCTTGGTGGTATGCGTGGTCTGATGGCCAAGCCGAGTGGGGAAATTATTGAAACTCCCATTAAGGCGAACTTCCGTGAAGGTCTGACTGTACTCGAGTACTTCAGCTCGACTCACGGTGCACGAAAAGGTCTGGCGGATACGGCTCTGAAAACTGCGGACTCCGGTTACCTGACACGTAAGCTGGCAGATATCTGTCAGAACGTGGTTGTGACCGAACATGACTGTGGTACGACCCAGGGTATGACCCGTGGGGTAGTCTATCGTGGTGAGAAGGTCGAAATGAGTCTGACCGATGCGATCCGTGGTCGTGTCAGTCGTACGAATATTGTCGATCCGATTACTGACGAGGTGATTGTCCGTGAAAACGAACTGATCACAGTCGAAATCGCCCGTCGCATTGAAGAGATGGGACTGGAGAAAATTCAGGTGCGCAGTCCGATGACCTGTGAATCATCACTGGGGCTCTGCCGTCTGTGTTACGGGATGGACCTGTCAACAGGTTCGTTGGTGGAAGAAGGTCTGGCTGTCGGGATTATCGCTGCACAGAGTGTGGGTGAACCTGGTACTCAGCTGACAATGCGTACGTTCCATATCGGTGGGACTGCATCCCGTGAAGTGGAAGAAAACGAAATCCGCACCCGTCGTGCCGGTAAAGTGAGCTTTGCCCGTATCCGATCTGTGGTTAACAGTGAAGGCCTGAGCGTTGTGCTGACACGTAATGGTGAAGTCCTGATTAACGACCCCAAGGGGCGTGAGCTCGAACGGTATACCATTCCCAACGGTGCGACTCTGATGGTCAACGAAGGTGATGAGCTTTCTGATGGTCAGGTGATCTGTCAGTGGGACCCTCACTCTATCTCCATTCTGGCCGAAGTTGGTGGTCGTGTCCGGTATGAGGAATGTGTGGAAGGTAAAACCATTCGTACGGATAAAGACCCCAGTGGTCACGTGCGGCGTTCGATTATTGAGCATAAAGGTGAACTGCATCCGCAGATTATCATCGAAGACGGTACCGGGAAAATTCTTGACTTCTATTACCTGCCTGAAAAGGCCAGTATCGAAGTGGATGAAGGGCAGCAAATCACCGCGGGTACCGTGGTGGCAAAGAACCCACGTGAATCTTCCGGTACCCAGGATATTACCGGTGGTCTGCCTCGTGTGACGGAGCTGTTCGAAGCACGTCGTCCGAAAGACCCCTCCGTTCTGGCCGAAATCGACGGTGAAGTCGAATTCGTTCCGGAAAAGAAACGTGGTAAGCGAATCGTGATTGTCCGTGGAGAAGACGGAACCGAAGTGGAGCACGTCATTCCTCACGGTAAGCATCTGCTGGTGCACGCGGGCGACCTGGTGAAAGCCGGCGATGCCCTGGTGCGTGGTCCTCTGGTACCTCACGACATTTTACGTGTGAGTGGTACCGAAGCCGTCCAGCAGTACCTGCTGCATGAAATTCAGAACGTCTATCGTGCACAGCGTGTGACGATCGACGATAAGCATCTGGAAATTATTATCTCCCGCATGTTAAGCAAGGTGATGGTAGAAGATGTGGGAGATACCAATCTGCTGCCGGGTATCGTGCTGGATAAGTTGACCTTCCAGAAAATCAACGAAGAGACCAGTGTCTGTGTCAAGGTTGTGGATTCGGGTGATACCGACTTCCAGCCAGACGACCTGGTTCCACTGGCGACAATTGAAGAAGTGAATGCCCAGGTAGAACTGGCAGGGCAGGGTCCCGCCAGCTTTACCAAGCCGCGACCGGCGTCTGCCAGTTCGCAGTTACTGGGGATTACCAAGGCTTCCGTACAGAGCGAAAGCTTTATCTCGGCTGCCAGTTTCCAGGAAACGACCAAAGTATTGACCGAAGCTGCTCTGGCTGGTCGTGTCGACTACCTGGTAGGTCTGAAGGAAAATGTGATTCTGGGGCACCTCGTGCCGGCAGGAACTGGTTTCTATCAGCATCAGACTGCGGAAGTACGAATTCGTCCGGAAGCTCTGGAAGAACTGAAAGCAGAAAAAGAACGGATTCTGGCAGCTCGCATGAGTCTGCTGAACGAAGTGCAGCCTGATAAACCGGTTCCCCTGGGAGGCGTTCAGGAAGTGGAAGATTATGGGCAGGGAGGAGTTGATCCCTCAGTGGAAAGTACTCCACCCAGTCCGAATCCGTATGAAGAATAAGGTGTAGCAGTCCGAACGATATGACGGATCAGTCGATTGCCTTTGATCAGAAATTGGATCAGGTGTGAGACTTGACGGATGCGTTCGGGCTGGATACATTGTCCAGTTCCTGTCTCCGGTGAGAGGTACGGAAAAGAGGCGAATAAAGTGGCCATTTGTTTCGATGGCTGCATGTAAATAGAAGTGTTTATTGTAGTTCAAGTTTTGAACGAAGATGGATTGTTTCAGATGCCAACGATTAATCAGTTGATTCGTAAGCCAAGAAAAAAACAGATCTCCAAGAGTAAAACTCCTCTGCTGGAAGGTTGTCCGCAGAAGCGTGGGGTCTGTCTGCAGGTGAAAACCGTCACCCCGAAAAAGCCAAACTCCGCCTTGCGTAAAGTGGCTCGTGTCCGTCTTTCCAATGGGAAAGAACTGACAGCTTATATTCCCGGTGAAGGTCACAACCTGCAGGAGCACTCGATTGTGCTGGTACGTGGTGGTCGTGTTCGCGACTTGCCGGGTGTGCGTTACAAGGTCATCCGCGGTGTTCTGGATACGCTGGGTGTGAATGATCGTCGTCAGGCACGTAGCCGTTACGGTACCAAACGCCCTAAGTAAGCCTTGGTTTCAATACTTGCATTTAATATTTGATCACATTTGTCAGTGTTCTATCGGGGCACTGAAATTACTGTCAGAGGAAAAGTTGGAATGGGCAAGAAGTTTACAGCCAGTGCGACTCAGCTGAAGCCAGATCCGCGGTTCAATTCGCTGCTGGCTTCCAAGTTTGTTAACTGCCTGATGCACGATGGCAAGAAGAGCGTTGCTCAGAACGTTTTTTATGATGCCTTGGAGCGTATCAAGGAAAAGGTTCCCGATGTAGAGCCGATTGAAGTTTTCACACAGGCTGTCGAAAATGTGAAGCCCAGCGTGGAAGTTCGATCCAAACGCGTCGGTGGTGCGACTTACCAGGTTCCAACTCCCGTGAATCCCAAGCGTCAGCAGACCCTGGCGATTCGCTGGCTTCTGGCTGCCATTCGTGGCAAGAAGGGGCGTCCAATGGAAGTCCGTCTGGCCGATGAGATCATGTCCGCTCACAAGAAAGAGGGGACAGCCATGACAACACGTGAGAACATTCATCGAATGGCTGAAGCGAACAAGGCATTTGCTCACTTCGCTTTCTCACGCTAAGGTAAGTTAATCGATCATTAAGACGCACTGGTAAGGCTCTCGCGCCATTACTTTGTGCGTCTTTTTTTTTGATCCCGGGCGAATCCGGAAATCGTAACATCTGGTTTGTATAAATTGGGTTTCAGGCAGAAATGATGAATTGCTGTCTGGTGTGCATGTTGGCAATTTTGTGAATGGGATTACAGGGTAAGATGTCAGCTTCAATAGATCATATCAGAAACATCGGAATCATCGCTCACATTGATGCCGGTAAGACTACGACCACTGAGCGGATTCTGTATTACGCAGGCGTTGTGCACAGGCCCGGTGGTGTCGATGAGGGTACCACTGCGACTGACTTCGATGAAGAGGAGGCGAAGCGGGGGATTACCATCTATTCGGCTGCGATTACCTGTCACTGGAAGGGGTATTCGATCAATATTATCGACACGCCAGGTCACGTCGATTTTACAGCCGAGGTGGAACGCAGTCTGCGTGTGCTGGACGGAGCCGTGGTGGTGTTTAGTGCCATGGAAGGGGTCGAGGCACAAAGTGAGACGGTGTGGCGGCAGGCGGATAAATACAATGTGCCCCGTATCTGTTTTATTAATAAGATGGACCGCATTGGTGCCAGTTTCAATCGTACGTTTGACGAGATCAGGCGGCGTCTGCGGGCCAATCCGGTGGCACTGCAGATTCCCATCGGGGAGGGCTCGACTTCCACGGGGGTTTCATTTGAAGGCGTGATCGATCTGATCAAAATGAAATCGCTCTATTACGACAAGGGTTCGATGGGGTCAAGTTTTGAGGTTCGTGAAATTGCTGACGAGTATCTGGAGCAGGCTCAGGAGTGGCGGAGTAAGATGCTGGAAGCGGTTGCCGAACTGGATGAGAAGGTGCTGGAGCAGTATTACGAAACCGAGGATATCCCGGAAGAGGATTTGTTGCGCCTGTTGAGGGAAGCGACATTACGGGGTGATCTTCAGCCTACCTTTTGTGGTTCTTCCTTGAATTTTATCGGCGTGCAACCGGTGCTGGATGCGGTGGGGGAATTTCTACCCAGTCCGCTGGATCGTCCTCCTGTCGAAGGGATTAATCCTCAGCCGAAAAAACGTGGCGCTGAAGCGGGTGAGCCGGAATCGCGCGCGACTTCAGTTGATGAGCCCATGTGTGGGCTGGTCTTCAAGATTCAAACTGACAAGCATGGTGATTTATGTTTTATTCGTGTTTACTCGGGTCAGTTGAAGAGCGGGACGCGTCTGCTCAATGCGCGAACGGGCAAGAAGGAGTTGATCAGTCAGCTCTGGCGCGTACATGCCGACGCGCGGGAAAAGGTTGAGACAGACAGCATTGATGCCGGTGATATTGCCGGTGTGATTGGGCCGAAAGACGCAGTTACTGGCGATACGCTGTGTGATATTAAGCATCCGATTTTACTGGAAAGTATTTCGTTTCCCGAGACGGTCATTTCGATGGCGGTGGAGCCGGAGTCGAGTGCGGATCGAAAAAAGCTGGAAGAGACTCTGGTGAAGTTGTCGCGTCAGGATCCGACATTCAAGGCGATCCCCAACGAAGAGACTGGCCAGACCATTGTGTCGGGTATGGGGGAGTTACATCTGGAGGTGTTGCGGAACCGGATGCAGAAGGAATTCAATTTGAGCGTGCGTGTGCATAAGCCGCGCGTCAGTTATCGTGAAACGGTTTCGGCGGCTGTTGAAAAGAGAGTTGAATTCAACCGTCCGACAGCAAACGGGAACCTGTATTTTGATGTGAAGTTGCGACTGGAGCCTTATAAAGGGGAGTCGCCGATATCGATTGTCAGTAAACTGAAACCGGAAGATCTGGATCCCGGGCTGGTTAAGGTGATGATGGACACATTGCGGATGGGTGTTGATGGCGGCGGACAGGTTGGGTTTCCACTGATGAATGTGCAGTTTACTGTGCTGGAAGCGCATGCCCGCGAGGGGGAAACAAATGATGCTGCTGTTGAAGCCGCTGTTTCTGAGGCATTGCATGGTTGTGTTATGGATGCGAAAATGCAGTTGCTGGAGCCTATAATGAAGATGGAAGTGGTGACCCCTGATGAATTTCGGGGGAATATTCAGGCAGATCTCAGTTCGCGAAATGCGAGTGTTCTGAATAGTGAGTGGCGGGGTGATCTATGTGTCATGGAGGTGGAGTCGCCTCTGTCACAATTGTTTGGTTATTCTACCCAGATTCGCAGTCTGTCGCAGGGGCGTGCCTCGTTCTCAATGGAGCCTTTGAAGTATGCGCCGGCTCCTCCGAGTGTCTTAAAGGAGATGATTGGATAATTTTTCAAAAATCATAGGGTAGGTCGCTTGGTATCCGGCAGGGGAGTGTGTAACTTGTCTCCTCTGCGAATCTGAAAACTGCACAGCAGAAGTCAGATGAACAGTGTCTAGTGAGAATTCCTGGTGAAGATGTCAGAATTTCAAAAAAAGCGTTTTAAGCTTTGGTGGGGTTGTTGACAAGCGGTAGGGGTCTCATTAGTATTGCTCGCTTCCCCGTGCGAGAAAAATGTCTAAACGGGGTAAGAGTCTAATTTTAGAGAAGGAATTTATTGGTGGCCGTTGCGAGTCAAGAGCGAATTAGAATTCGCATGGAAGCTTATGATCACTCCGTTTTGGATCAGTCGGCAGCAGATATTGTTGATACTGCAAAGCGAACCGGTGCGATCGTGCATGGCCCTATTCCGTTGCCAACGAGAATTGAGCGATATACGGTTCTGAAGGGGCCGCATATCGATAAGAAATCTCGCGAGCAGTTTGAAATTCGGACTCATAAGCGTTTGGTTGATATTTTGTCTCCAACCGGCAAGACGATTGATGCTTTGAATAAATTGTCGTTGCCTGCTGGGGTTGATATTAAAATTAAGGCGTCCGCTGGCGGAAACTAGTCTTTTATCAGTTTTCGTTATGATGCTCGCGGTGTCGGTTTTGTGCCGGTGTCGCTTGATTGGTTAGGGATCCAGCTTCTGGCTGGTGGTGCTATGCTTCCTGCTGTCTGAAGTGGCAGTGTTCGTGGAAGCTTTGTTCCCGTTGTTTAAGGGTGATGAGTATGCCTGTCGGTCTGCTGGGTAAAAAGGTCGGGATGACGCAAATTTATGATGACGGGATTATGGTCCCTGTCACTGTGATTCAGGCTGGTCCTTGCCATGTGCTCCAGGTGCGTACTTTGGACACGGATGGATACGAGGCGGTTCAGGTTGGTTTTGAAGATAAACCACGCCGTTTGGCTGCTCGTAGTGAGCGAGGTCACGTTGCAGCACTGGATAGTAAGCGTCAGAAGAAGCGTGCTGAGTCTGGCGTGGCTGTAGTGGAAAAAGCAGGTTGCGAGCCAAAACGTTTTGTAAAAGAGTTTCGCACGGATGGTGAAGATCATGGTTGCGAAGTCGGCGGCGAGTTGACGGTCTCTGTATTTGCTGACGTGCCATTCATTGATGTGATTGGTACCAGCAAGGGCCGCGGTTTCGCTGGTGTGATGAAAAGACACAATTTTTCTGGTCAACGGGCGACTCACGGTGTGAAGCGAGTTCATCGTCATGGTGGTTCTATTGGTCAGAGTGCGGATCCTTCCCGTGTTATGAAGGGGACGCGAATGGGTGGCCGGTATGGTGGCAAGCAGATTACTGTCAGACATTTGAAAGTAGTTCGGGTCGATGAGGAGAACGGCGTTCTTCTGGTCCGGGGTGCAGTGCCAGGCCCGAATGGGGGCGACCTGGTAATTCGTCGTACTAACAAGTATTAGTTTTGAGTGTTTGAAGTGTTTAGACAGTTCTGCCTTATATATATGGTGTTGAAATGATTTCTGTTGCAATTCAAGATAAAGCTGGCAAAGAAGTGGGCAAGTATGAATTTGAGTCCACGGAATTAGCCAATGGAATCAATCGCCAGTTACTGCACGATGTTGTCGTGATGTATGAGGCGAACAAGCGAATTGGTTCTTCCAAGACAAAGAGCCGCGGTATGGTCGTTGGTAGTACCAAGAAGCTGTATCGTCAGAAAGGGACTGGGCGTGCCCGTGCTGGTGCTTCCCGGACTCCTGTAAGACGCGGTGGTGGTCACACATTTGCGAAAACTCCGAAAGACTGGAGCTATCGCCTGCCTAAGAAGGCGGTTAAGTTGGCGACCCGTATGGCGATTTTAAGTAAATTTGAAGATGAGCAGGTAACGCTGATTGATGAGCTGGCGTTGCAGGTTCCAAAGACAAAAGAAGTCGTAGGCGTGCTGAAGGCTCTGGGTTTATCCAGCACCAGCTGTCTGTTGACTGTTGAAGGGCACGATCCTGTAGTATGGAAATCTGCTCGCAATATTGCAGGGGTACAAGTTGCACCTGCCAGCGACCTGAATGCTTATGATGTTCTGCATCAGCGGCAGATGGTTCTGACAAAGTCAGCCCTGGATCGGCTGCTTGGTCGGGTTGAAGGTTAGTTTACAGGGTTTTCAGTTTAGTCATCCAGTCTGAGTATTGAGGTTAGTTGTTATGTCGGATGGTTCAAATAAAGGCGTTCAGCTGGAGCCGTATCAGGTCGTCATCCGGCCATTGGTGACAGAAAAAGGGACTCACCTGTCCGAGTCTTTTAATGCATACACGTTTGTGGTCGATAAATCTGCCACAAAAACAGATATTAAAAAAGCTGTGTCTGAATTGTGGAATGTGCGAGTGATTGGTGTTCGCACACAGAATCGAGGCGGAAAGCCACGGCGACATAAGTATAAAGTTGGTTATACAAAATCATGGAAGAAGGCGATTGTGGAACTGCATGAGGATGATCGTATTTCATTCTTTTAAGCCTTATTTCGTGTAGGGTGTCAGTCTAAGCAATGTCTGATCTGGTTTTGAAACCAATAAAGTAATTGAGGAACTAAATTATGGGAATCCGATTCTACAAGCCAGTAACGCCAG
>AZIC01004993.1_pt1 | contig 16868 bp, 6 predicted proteins | sample 359061 | NCBI WGS metagenome assembly AZIC01 (sample SAMN02429709, study PRJNA222657) | marine sediment metagenome | biome: Sediment sample; isolation source: sample MGS-MES from oil contaminated site at the harbour of Messina (Sicily... | place: Italy: Messine | collected 2011-04-30 | depth 1 m m
TTCAGGGGTATTCGAGGTCGCTTGCAGTGTGTTGTAAGACAGAGACTGCCTGGCCAGATCCAGAGACCAGAATCGAAACAGTTCCGGAAATGGAGTGGAAGTTAACTGCTCAATCTTCTCAGTCCCAGTTAACTGGTGATGAGTAAAACGCTTTGCAAAACTTCTGTTCGATTCAAGCTGGTTACACCAGTTCAGAAACAGATTCACAGCCCCCCGGCATCCGTGGTTGCGCCAGAGTTGTGCACGGTAATAATCGGAGACGACCAGTGGATATGATTCAGGTGACCGGTAAAATTCACTAATCCGATAGTCTCGATTTGTATAACCCGGTTCCATCAGGTGGGCGATGCCTTCATTTAACCAGTCTTCTTCATCTGGAAGAGCGTGGTCACGGGCAGTGCGGATACTGGAAACTGCTGCATGGGTCACTTCATGGCTCAGCAGGTCGAGTAACTCTTGTCCAGGTTTCAATGCGGAATTCAGGTAAAGCATATCGCAGTGATTGCTGAACGGTTCCGCTACATTATCTCGGAAGTCGCTGGGACGGACAAATCCATTGATGGTAGTTTTTCCCCCCTGAAGCTTACCCAGCCAGGGAGAGAGTAGAATGGTGAAACGACCGTTGCCATCGATATCGCGTACTGGACCACATTCTCTGTTGATCTTGTCCAGCACCTGATTCTCGAGTAGCGAGATCAGATCGCTGACCAGCCCACTCGCCAGTTCTTCGGGTTTTTGCTGTTCATCAAGATAAACCGCGACGCGGGGGCTCTGTTCAATCAGCCTCGCCTTGAGACGCGTGTATTGATTTCTGTCCGATAGATCTCCATCGGTTACAAATAAATGGAAGTACCGTATGGGCTCCTGGAGTTCTTTATCAGACGATGCTTCATTCACGGAATCAATAGTGCCTGATGAATGATGGTGTTTTGGAGTATTGAGAAAGCTGCAGGCACGGGTGCCGGAAACGAGATCCTGGGTATTCTCAAAATAGCAGTTTGTGGCAGGCTGTTCGTCTGATGTGACATCAGCAGTCAGGACGATAGTTTTCGTCTGTCTGGGAGAGCGATCCAGGTTGTTGACTATGAGCACGTACTCAGCGCCGGGAGAAAATGACAGCGGAAAATGCAGTTGATTTTCCAAGCCTGTAACACTGACAGGCTGCTTCCAGTCCACTGGCGGAGGGGGACGTCTGACAGGCTTAAAAGCTTTGACTTGTCTTACAGCACGGCGATTTCTTGGTGTAGCAGGCAAGAAATCGGATTTTGTGGAGAGAATTTCCCACGAAATCAACGAAGCGATTAACATGATCAGACACATTATTGTGTAAAACGGTCGAGAGAGCATACCTGGAATCAGTGTCTGGAATGTGGTAGAGCCTGGCTGCGACACGTATCCGCGTGTTTACATCCGGTTCGAAAGGAGGTATTGAATCACGTGCAGAAACATGGTGTGGGACACAGTGGAAGATCGACAATTCTGCATTGGCATATTGAGCAGAATCAGCACAATCCACCCTCTCAAATATGAAAGTGGATGTGAGTTAATGTGGTAAATGTGAACAATTGAGTAGATCGAAGCTGTTTTATCAGCTCAAGTTGTCGAAATCGCTGATTTCGCTAAGTGGGCTTTGATCCATACTTTCCCCATAATCGGACTACAAATTACGCGGATACTTCAGTCCGTGCCGACAAACCCTTTTCAACTCGCATCAAATTTGGAGAATTAAGAGAAAATCGGGGGAATTTCCTTCAATGGTGTCCGAGACTGTATATACAATGCACAGTTGAGGAGAATGCGCAATTTGGCAATCGACCAAATTGGGTTAAGTTCAAGCATTCTTGCCTAAAGTTACTCGGGAGAGAGAAATCATGTCGCTATCCAGATTTGGAATTTCAATGTTTGTTGGGGCTGCATCGATGTTGATGTTGTGCTCGCCGCAAAGTTTTGCTGAACAGCAGGTTCCAGAAATCTCAAACATTGGCCAGATCCTCAGCTATGAGAATAGTGAAGGCGAACATTTTTACGCTCTGCAGTTCAAAGCAGATCGCTTGCCGGCTCCCGCACATGCAGGTGAGCAGATTGCGATTCTGTTTGACACGTCTGCCAGTCAGGTAGGCGAGCATCGGACTCAGGCTCTGGACGTTCTCAGATCTCTGCTGAATGAACTCCCCAATGATTCCAGTGTTGCCGTTTACGCGGTCGACGTTCAATGTACCCCCTTTGTCAGTGAATTCGTGGCCCCTAAAAGCCGTCAGGCTCAACTGGCTATAGCATCGCTGGCTGCTCGTGCACCTCTTGGTGCTACGAATCTTTCGGCGGCATTGAAAACTGTCATGCAGGGGCTACAGAATCAGCAGGCACGTTCGATTGTTTACATTGGCGATGGAATGAGTTCTGCCAAACTGATCTCACTTCCTGAAATGGCAGCTTTGACAGGCAAGCTGGCCCAACAGCATATTCCCGTACATAGTTATGCTGTAGGTCCTAAAAAAGACCTGCAGCTACTGGGGACACTAGGCGTTTACACCGGTGGTATTGTTCTTTCTGATGAAGCAACAGGAAAACAGGATTTACCAGCCATTGTTGGGAAAGAACTCGTCAAAGCCATCCAGTCTCCCGTGTTTTATCCCGAATCAATTCGTATTTCAGACAAAGAATTCGAGTTAAATACAACTCGTGCCTTACCAGTCAGAACTGACCGTGAGACCATCTATCTCGCAAAAGGCGACGTCACAAACAAATTCACAGTAGAACTGAAAAGCAGAAATCTGGACGGCGTCTGGAAGTTTAGTGTACCTGTCGCTCAGGCAGTAAACAGCTTTCTGGCAGTCCCCTGGGTTAATCAGCAGCCAGGACAGGAACTCGGAGTTGCTTTTGCTGGCCAAAGGATGATGAATCAGGCTCGCACCAGCCATGAGCAGCATATGGCTCAACTTGAATTCGCCGGAACGAATGCCATTCGCAGTGGTAAGTTTGAACAGGCAGCAAAATATGGAAATCTATTGCAGCAACTGGATCCCGGTAATTCTCGAGCTGATTCACTGCTGAAACTGTCAGATCGTTTTCAAAAAGCACAACTGGCCCAGGCCGACACGAAACAACCAGCGGCGGACACTTCAGCTGAACCTGCCCCCAAAAGTGACCCGCAGCCACCGATTGATGACGCTATCAGCAAAGTAGAACAGCTGCGTCAAATCAAAGGTGCCCAGATGAAGATTGAAGTTCAGAACGCCATCGAGGAAGCCCGGCAGGAATCTGCTGAAAATCCTGAAGGAGCTTTGGGGGGGCTAAAACGAACTTTGAATTTCCTGAAATCAACCTCAGATATTGATATTGATTTGCGTCAGCAACTCGAAAGCCGCTTGACCAATATGATGGTTGATGTTCGTAGCCAGATGGAAGTTGCTGAAACAAGACGAATTCGTCAACAGCAGCAACTGGCTCAGTTGGAACAGCAGAAACGTCTGGTCGATCAGATCCTGCTGGAAGATGAAAAGCTGGAACAGTTGATCGACCGTGTGAGATCTCTGATTCAGGACGGTAAGCATGGCAACTTTGATGCCTATGAAGAAGCGGAAGCCGTTGCCCGTGTTGCCGTTGATATGGAACCAGGTAATGGACCTGCAACTGCAGCCCTGTTTACTTCAGAAGCAGCAGGACAGTTGGCCAAAGTCTTCAAGATGCGTTCCTTACGTGCAGACCGATTTCTGGAAACTTTATATCAGGTGGAACTCTCCCACGTACCTTTCCCGGATGAGCCACCCATTCGCTGGCCATCAGCTCCCGTCTGGACTGCTTTGACCGAACGACGTAAGAAATGGTCTAATGTTGACCTGCATCGCAACAGTCCTGCAGAACAGCGAATTTTTGAAGAACTGCAAAAAGAGACAGAAGCAAACTTTCCTGACATTCCACTTTCTGAAGTAATGACTTACTTTGCTGAGTTGCATAATATTACCATCCTGATCAATTCCAACGATCTGGGTGAAGAAGGTTTGACTGTTGATGAACCGGTTAATGTAGCCCTCAGCGGTATCAAACTGAAAAGTGCTTTGAATATTATATTAAAGCCAATTGGTCTGACTTATCTGGTTGAAGATGAAGTGATGAAAATCACAACCAGTATCAAAGCTGAGGAAATCTTAAGTACGCGGGTTTATCCCGTGGCAGACTTGGTTATCTCAGTATCCACACAGCAGGCCTCTGTGGGATCGAGCCAGGGTGGTTTTGGTGGTCAGCAGGGTGGACAGCAGGGCGGCGGTGGAGGCGGCTTCGGCGGTGGTGGCCAGGGTGGCGGTGGCTTCGGCGGCGGCGGTGGCGGTGGTCAAGGTTTATTCAACGTGGCACCAGAAATGCTCCTGATGAATGGTTTACCACAGCAAAAAGCAAAACAACAGACTGTTCCCGAAGCAAAAGTAAAGGCTGAGCAACCGCAGTTAAAATCAATCAAAGATGCGGAAATGAAAGCGATCCTGGATAACATTCTGGGAGAGTCTGAAACTAAAGCATCTCAAGCTCAGTTTCAGGTCGAAGACAAAGCCTTTCGGTTTGATAACAGTACGATTGAACAACTCAAAAAAAAACCAGTGATCGTCAAGTAGACAGCAGACAGAAACCACCTGTTGTCACTGATCAATCTAAATTAACAGCACGGAGCCGTTCCCAGGGGAAAGGCTCCGTTTCTGTTAAAGATGAGTCGGAAAAAAAGAGCGAGTTTAAAGCTCCCTTACTTGCGAATGTGAAAGATCCCCAGGCATTCTGGAATGAATATTTTTCCAAGCGTAAGCCTGCTCCTGATCTGGTGAATGATTTAATATTCAATCTGCATCAGTCCGGCAAACATGAGCATGTAATCGCTGCCATCAACGCCGCGTTAATACATGGCCAGTCACAGCCCTGGATGTATGACGTACTGGCATTATCAATGGAAATTGTCGGGCGGCCTCAACTGGAAATTCAGCGTGTCTTACTTTCGCGCATTGATTTCTCTGCCACCGATGTACCCAGCATGGTTTATTCGGCTGCGTATCTATCCCGGTTTGAGGCAGATGAACAGGCATTGAAGCTCTATGAACAGGCCGCAAAACTGCAACCCTCCCGTCCCGAGCCTTATATCATGGGCTTACGTCTGGCGAAAAAACTCAAAGATGCTGAAGGGATTCTATGGGCTGCAACGGGAATCTTGACACATGTCTGGATCAAAGATCATCAGCAATGGCACGAAAAAGCATTAAATGCATTGGCTGACCTGGAACAGTCTTTTGATAAAGCGGGGCGAAAAGCGGAAGCAGATCGAGTCAGTTCAGCCAGAAGAGCCGCCCTGGAACGTGATTTGAAACTGGAACTCACCTGGAATGGAGATGGTGATCTGGATTTGATCGTGGAAGAGCCGAAAGGGACTGTCTGCTCGTTTGAATCTCCAATGACTGCCGGCGGTGGTGTTCTTCTTAATGACGGGTACGGGCCAAAGCAGGAAAACTGTCAGGAAGCATATCTCTGTGCGAGCGGGTTCCCGGGAAATTATACGGTCCGAGTCCGCTATGTCTCCGGAAATATTGTCGGGCAGAGAGCGAAGCTGAAAATTACTCGCTATGCAGGCTCGGAGCAACCAATGGTTGAAACGGTGATCGTCCCTCTGGCGAAAGAAGACCAGCTGATTCGCATCAATCTGGAAAAAGGCAGACGCGATAAGAAGTCCCAGATTCCGGCTGAGCCCCGGGAAACTCAGAAAACCAGTCGATTACGGAACCGCAATTTGATTCATCCGGCAGGACAACTTTCGAAGAACTCCCGAGAATCGCTTAACAGCTTCCGAGTTTCCAGGCAGACCGGGATTTCTACCGGACGACAGTCTCCCTTTGTAACGGGAGTGCAAAATACAGGAGGGATAGCCAATCAGCCCGTCATTACAGTCATCCCTGAGGGGATCAGTCTCACGGGGGCGGCTGTTGTTTCGCCGGATCGAAGGTATGTCAGGTTATCTTTGTCGCCTCAGTTTACAAATGTCACTGAAATCTTCACATTCAGTTTCATGAACCCTTGAGACTGTTTCCTTATTTCAGCGGACAAGCCCTGGTGTCACATCCAGATCGAGTGAAGCGATTCGCCCCTGATCCAGATGATGCCAGGCGATCGCAGCCATGGCTGCGTTGTCGGTACACAAATCAGGCGGAGCAATACTCAAGCGAAACCCAGCCTGTTTCGTCATTTTCTCCAGGCGCTCTCGTAATAAGGCATTAGCAGCGACTCCCCCACCCACGCACAGGGTGGAGTAACCAAACTGTGTTAACGCCTGCTGGCATTTGGCAACCAGAACATCAACGACGGTTGTCTGAAAGCTGGCAGCGAGATCAGCAATGCGTTCTTCGGTAAGAGGAGGTGGCTGTTTTTTTGCTCCCGGATTTCCCAACGCTTCATACAACACCGCAGTCTTCAGGCCACTGAAGCTGAAACGCAGTTCCGGATCTTTGATAAATGTTCGCGGAAACGGAAATGCTTTGGGATTCCCATTAATCGCAGTTTTTTGAATGGCAGGACCTCCGGGATAAGTCAGGCCGAGAATCTTGGCGACTTTATCAAAAGCTTCTCCTGCAGCATCATCGATGGTCGCACCGAGCAGGTCAAACTTCAGAGTCTCCGAACAGTGATACAGGTTCGTGTGACCTCCACTGACGACCAGGCCGATTGCCGGGAACAACGGTTGTTCTTCCTGCATCTGACAGGCAAACAAATGGCCTTCAATGTGGTTGACTGCAATCAAAGGGATGTCGAGTGTAAGTGCCAGGGTTTTGGCAGCAGTCAGGCCGATCAGCAGGGAGCCAACCAGCCCCGGTTCCGTTGCGACAGCAACCGCGGTCAGTTGGTCTAGTGTAATGTCAGCCTGTTTTAAGGCGTCATCGATGACAGGTAGAATTCGTTCCAGATGTGCCCGCGAGGCAATTTCGGGAACGACACCCCCAAATTTTTCGTGCAGTTTGGTTTGGGATGAAACGACATTCGAAAGGATCCGCATCTCGCGCGTGATGACCGCAGCAGCGGTTTCGTCACACGAAGATTCAATAGCCAGGAGATATTCTTCAGATTGATTCATAGAGGGAAGTTACGATATTTCAAATAAAAAAGCGACCCTCGGGACTGGTCAGATTCCCGAAAGTCGCTTTCATGTGAGAATAGATTGAAGTCACTTTGTGGCAAGCTGCCTGTCAGTCAGAATGATGACTTGAATCTGGTTAGACATCTTGCACAGGAGAATTCATCAGGTTGTCTGAATTACCAGAGGAGCTTTGGCCGGTTGTGGGAGTGCCGCGGCTTTCTTGGCGGGTTTCGCATCTTTTTCAGCTGGCTTTTTTTCTGTTTTTTTAGCTTCTTCCTTGGCTGCTGGTTTGGCTTCCTCATTCAAAGCAGATTTGACATAATCTAATGCCAGATCAAGCTGTTTGTCTTTGAATTCGTTGTCCAGTTTGGCATTATGGTCCAGAATATCACGATTGCGGCGATATACGCCAAACGCTTCCAGTTCTTCATCATTGAGTCTCAGACGATACTTGTCATCGGGTGTGACTCCCCAGACGTCTGTATCTTTCGCTCCTGGAAAACGGTGGATATTTTTACCACTGGGGCGGTGATAGCTGGCGGTAGTCAACTTGAGGGCACTGTCTCCCTCTTCCAGTTCGATCACATTTTGCACGCTGCCTTTCCCCCAGGTTCTTTCACCCACGATCACCGCCCGTTTGTGGTCCTGCAGGCAGGCAGAAACAATCTCGCTCGCAGAAGCAGAATAGCGGTTGACGAGTATCGCCATGGGGAATCCGTCATAAGTTCCTTCGGCGGTCGCCTCCCATTTGCGGTCACGACTATTTCGTCCCTGAGTGCTCACAATCTTACCGGATTTGATGAACATGTCCGAGATTTCTGTTGCTTGAGAAAGTAAACCGCCGGGGTTGAATCTCAAGTCCAGAATGAGAGCTCTCATCCCCTGTTTCTGCAGGTCTTCAATCGCGGCGTGTAATTCTTCTGCACTATGGCGGCTGAAGTGGGTCAGTCGGATATACCCGATTTTTTCTTTCTTATCGAGCATATAGTCCCAGGAATCATCAGATTTGTACGTGTCCCCCAAGACTGTAGCCACATGGATTAATTCACGCGTGACTGTTAAGGGAATCACTTCTTCGGTCCCCTTGTGAATGACTGACATGCTGACTGATTCACCCGCGCGACCTTTCAGGGTTTTGATTGCTTCGGAAAGAGTAAAACCTTTGGTTGATTTTCCCTCGATGGAGTCGATCACATCACCGGCCCGAATACCCGCTTTATACGCGGGAGTCCCTGGCAGAGGCGTCATGACTGTCAGTCGTCTGCCATTGTTTTCGTCGATATGAACCTGAATTCCGATGCCACCGAATTCCTGCTCGACAACCTGGTTAAACCGAGACAGATCCTTGGGGCTGATATAATTGGAATACTGGTCCAGTTCTTCTACCATTCCCCGGATTGCTGCTTCAACCAGAATACGACGGTCGATATCTTTCACATAGTTTCGTTCGATCTGTTCGTAGGTGTCTGCGAACAGTTTCATCATCTGATAATAGTCCTCGTCTTTCTCTTTATCTTTCTCATCCGCATAACTGAGTTGTGGCACAGTCGAGAAGAGGATCAGGGTGAGGAGAGAGAACGATCTGATCAAGCGGAATTTTTGCATGGACGATTCCTTATGAGGTATACAGAACACAATTCAAACCGGTAGGAACGGAATGTTCGTCGGAGAGAAATTGTGTTTTGTCTGGTGTCGAAACTCGTGAGAGCTTCCTTTCCTTTTCTATAAGTGTAGGCGATCTGTAAAGCAGTGGCAAGATTTGCTCCCTAAACTGAGAGTTTAAAACCGGTTTCTTCTGGAAATCATTCTGAAATTGAATTCTCACGCCCGGCCGGATACATTGCACGGGCCTGATTTTGTATCCCTGTCAATTATATCAGGGCTAAGTAATCTGGGAATTCAGGACACCATGGTCAAAATTGGGCTTTCCACCGATTAAGTGATTGATATTTATACTTTAATACCGGGCAATACCTTCCATGCAGCCTGAAGTTCAAATTTTGACAGGTATAGCCGGTTCCGGTAAAACGGATCGCTTGCTGGGCGAGTATCGTCGTGCCTTGCAGGAGGGGCTGAAACGGCATGCCCCTGGGAAAACCCTCTGGATTTCTCCTACCGTCCGCTCACGCAGACAGGTACTGGATCAGTTACTTTGCCCGGAAATGCCCGTTTGTTTTGCACCTCATGTATTTACGTTTGAGGCCTTTGCCGAGACAATATTGCAGTCGCTGGATCAGCCCGTTCAGACGCTGCCTGAAATCTCCAAACGCTACCTGCTGAGAAGTATTGTAGATGACCTGATTGCCGCTGGCCAGATTCAGTATTTCAGTTCCATCGCGGGAACATCCGGGTTTCTGGATCTGATCTCGCATTTCATTTCCGAATTGAAGCGGGAAGAAATCTGGCCGGAACAGTTTTCCGAGGCATGTGCCCGCTTGAAAACAGAATTCCGGCAGAAGGATCAGGAACTGGCATTAATCTATGACCGCTATCAGGTCGCATTACACGAAATGCGACGTTATGACTCTGAGGGGCGTTTCTGGTCTGCCCGGACTGCTCTGCAGGATGGGATGTGGGGACCTTTCGGGCAGTTTGATCTGATCGTACTGGATGGTTTTGCTGATTTCACACATACGCAATATGAGATTCTGGAATTGCTGGCAGCCAGAACCAGCAGGCTACTCATTTCCCTTCCCCTGGAAAAGAAATTACAACGGCAGGATTTATTTGCTAAATCTGTGGTTGCTAAACAGGTTCTTGAAAGCAGATTGCCGGGGACGATCCGCTGCGTTGCCTGCGAACGCGATGAACCTGCCTCTTCGCGGTCTCAAATTTGTGAGGCATTATTTGATAATCCACGCGAGATTAGTCTGTCTCAATCTGCCGACCAAATCAAGGTTCTGGCGGTCGCCGGTCAACGGAATGAACTGGAAGTACTGGCGGTTGAAGTCAAACAGTTACTACTTCAGGGAGTACAGCCAGAAGAGATTTCGCTGGTATTCCGTTCGACTCTGGAATACGGTGACCTGATCCATGAAACCCTGTCGGCAGCCGGAATTCCGTACTTTCTGGGGCAGGAACAGGAGTTTTCCCGGTTTCCCGTGATCAGGGCGATCTTTGCCTTCCTGCAGATTGAACTGGATAACTGGTCGTTCGATAGTCTGATGTCTATTCTGGATTCGAATTACTTTTCACCCGACTGGCCTGAATACAAGTCGGGGACTGCCGTACGCAGCCTTTCCCGGATATTACGTCAACTGAAGATCGACTCCGGTAAAACCGATATTTTGAACGCCCTGGAAAAGGAATGCCGGAAAGCAAACGAGCTTTGTGCCCGTTATCCGGATCAGCCGAAACGACAAGTAATATTGCAGGAAGTGGAGTCTGCCTATCAACTGGCGAAGCGGCTCTCCAGCGAAACTCAACGGTTGAGAGGCAAAGAGTTATTTGTCACCTGGATTGACATTCTGACCTCTCTGGCGACCGAGTTTGGCTTACCCAAAACCTGGGCAAACGGGGATGCCCGAACTGACGCACTCGATCAACGCGATCAACTGGTATGGGAACGGTTTCAGAAACTCCTGTTTCATGCTGTCTCTGAAGTGGATCAGATTGAACAGTTTCATCAGCGGGAAGCAGCTCCCCAGGATCTACTTACGTTTCGTGGTTTGCTGCTGGATTTGCTGGAACAGCAGACTCTCGCATTACAAACAGAAGAGGGGGGGCGGGTTCAGGTACTGGATGCTTCCCAGCTGAGAAATTTGAGTGTGCCTTATCTGCTGGTGGGGGGGCTCAGTGAAGCCAGTTTTCCCCGCAGCCATCGCGAGGATTGTCTATACAGTGAAAAAGACCGGGGGGAGTTGAATGAATATGGACTTGCACTGAAGCGTCACGCAAATCAACAGCAGGAAGAAATGCTGTTGTTTTATGAAGTGATGACGCGTTTCTCGAAGCAACTCATTCTGAGCTCCCCTGCCATCAGTTCTACGGGGCAGCCATTATTTGCCAGTCCCTACCTGACGGCATTAATCGATCTGTTTGAACCGGGGGCACTTACGGTACAGCAGGTGGGGGAATTAAATCCACTGCCTCGTCGTGATCAGGCGATGTCAGCGCGCGATCTTCGCATTCTGGCGATTGATGAACTAAAACGGAATCAGCCAGGGCTGTTTCTGCAAATTATGAATGAACCCGGATTCCAGGCTACTGCTCGGAATATTCTGGGCGCGGCGGAAATGGCAGTCGCGCGGTTTGAGCAGGAAGGCTTTACCGAATATGAAGGGGTCATGGTCTCTGCTGCATCTCGACAGGCGATTCTTGAGCGTTTTCCGCAGGACTACGAATTCAGCACCACACAACTGGAGCTGTATCTGGCCTGTCCTTTTCAGTTTTTTACACAGAATGTCTTAGGGATTGAAGTCCCCGAACCACCTGAATTAAGAACCAATTTTCTGCAGCGGGGGATCCACGTCCACAGTATTCTGACTCGCTTGTATGAACGGCTCAGTTTAGAAGGTGACAGCGCGCAGCTGTATGCCGCAGATCAGGTTGAATCTCTGTTTCTCGAATTACTGGAAAAGCGAGTCTCGGATTCTGATGTCGAATCCAAATTGCAACAGGTGTTACTGTCGATTGAAAAACAGATTCTGGAAGACTGGGGTGGTTTGTTTGCCGAACAGTCAGAAACTTATGGCCAACTGTTTGAAGAATTATGGGATACGGTACCTGCAATTGTGGGCCGAGAAGTTCCTTTTGGAAAAGTACCGGGAGAACCAGACCCGTTACAAAAACAGTACCAGCATTTGACATTGGGAACCGGTTCGCTAGAGACTCGTGTTCGAGGACAGATTGACCGGATTGACGTGGGCACAGTCAATGGTCAGAAATATTTTAATATCATTGATTACAAGACGGGACGCAGTGTTCCTTCTTCTACGGAAATCAGATCAGGCAAGAAATTGCAGCTGGCCTTGTATCTGATTGCGGCTCGTCGACTGGGAATGATCGACGCCGATGCGGAACCCTTCCACCTGGGGTACTGGAAGATACAGGAGTTCGGCTTTGTCATGCCTTTGCATTCTGCGCGAAAGAAAATTGTGGAGCCCATCTCGGTAGAAGATCTGGAGACCCTGGAAGTGACTCTGGAAGGACTGGTTCCGCATCTGGCGGCATTAATTCGCAGCGGATTTTTTCCCGTGCAGGTGGATGAAAAAATCGCACATCTGGATCAGGCATTTCAATCGGTCTGTCGTGCTTCTCAGGTGGAGAGTTATCGAGACAGCCTGGGAAAACAGATTAATCTGCTGCAGTTTGCCGATTCAAAACCAGATTCCTCAACTGAATAAACCCAAGCAACATAACGAGAGCGCATGTCAAAGCAACCCACTTACACCGATCAGCAGGCCGCAGCCATCAATACGCGTGATGTCTCTATTGCGTTGTCAGCAGGCGCAGGGTGTGGGAAGACATTTGTGCTCACACAACGGTTTTTAAAATTGATTGAGCCGGGAGCCCCCCCTGATCGGCTCAGCCATATCGTTGCGATCACCTTTACAGAACGGGCCGCGCGGGAAATGCGGGACCGGATTCGGGAAACCTGCCTGGCTCAATTGAAGAATTGTCCGCCGGCAGATGTGAATCACTGGCAGGCTGTCATTCGTGGACTGGATTCGGCACGCATCAGTACTATTCATTCTTTTTGTACTTCTATTCTGCGGAGTCACGCTGTCAGTGCCCGGCTCGATCCTCATTTTGGTTTGCTGGAGCAGGGAACCAGTGATACCTTTTTGCGGAAAGTCATTCATGAAGCTGTCCATGAGCTGTTGAAGCAGGAAAATGCAGACTGCATTCAAATGGTGTATCGATTTGGTCTGGAAAAAACCTATGAGCTGTTGATCGCTCTGGTTCCTCAGCAGTTTCGAATCGAGTTCGATGAATTCCGAACGCTGGCTCCGGAAACGCTGGCAGGGCGGATGCGTGACTACTGGGAACAGGATTATATTCCGATGCAACTTGCAGAGATCGCTAAGTCAGACGCGACGCTGCATTTATTAAGACTGATGAACTCATATGAGCCAGCAAATCCGAAAATGCGCGAGCGGTTTCAGGTGCTCAAGTCACGGATTCCCGAGTTGTTAAATGGTGGTCCCCGGTTGCGTGATGAATTACTGGCGACTTTGATGAATCATGCCAAAGTGCAGGGCGCCGGTACCAAAAAAGACTGGGATGATGTCACAGTTTATGAGCAGATCCGTGATGGATTCAAAGAACTGCGTGATGTATTGAAACCGGTTTATGAAACGCTCTCTCCCGATCCTGCCAGCTTTCTGTTGGCTGCGGAATTCAGTCTGGTCGTGTTAAGAGTGGCCGAATATGCCGCGAAATGCTATCAGGACAGTAAAGCAGAAAAAGGACTGTTGGATTTTGATGACCTGTTGCTGCAGACGAGGGACCTGTTCCGCCGCGATTCCAATGCCCGACAAAGGTCTGCTGCAGGAATCCATTACCTGATGGTGGATGAGTTTCAGGATACTGATCCTGTACAGAGTGAAATTGTTCGTGCGTTGTGTGGGAATGAACTTTTAACCGGAAAACTGTTTCTGGTAGGAGATGCCAAGCAGTCAATTTACCGTTTCCGAAGAGCAGACCCGGAAGTATTTCATCAACTGAGACTGGAAATCCCTGAAAAGGGGCGGCTTCCGTTAAGTACCAATTTCCGGAGCCAACCCGCAATTTTAAATTTCACGAACTGCCTGTTTGCTTCAGCAATGGAGCACTATTACGAATCGCTCACGCCATTTGACCAGCAACAGCACTCACCCACACCGGGAATCGAATTCCTGTTTGCTTCTCCTGAGGACCCGGATATCAAGCTGGCCGATGCTATCCGTGAGACTGAAGCAGACTGGATAGCGGCTCGGATTCGTCAGTTACTGGAAGACGAAACTCCCCGCATCTGGTCTAAAAACCACCAGACCGGCGAACGCGAATTAAGGCGGGTCGAACCCGGTGATATCTGCATTCTGTTTCGATCCCTGTCGAGTGTCAGTCTGTATGAAAAAGCGTTACAGCAGCGTGATCTCGACTATTACCTGGTTGGGGGGCGTGCTTTTTATGCGCAACAGGAAATTTACGACCTGAGTAATCTGTGCCAGTACCTGGACAGCAGCGATGATGAATTAAGCCTGCTGGGACTATTGCGCTCGCCATTCTTCAGTCTGTCTGATGATACGATTTATGCCATCACGCGACATGGAGAAAGCCTGACGACAGCGATGCTGGTCCGCCCGCCAGATGATGTGCGTCCCGAACAGAAACGTCAGGTGCTTTATGCCCAGGCTGTTCTTCAGGAACTGCGAGCGAAAAAAGACCGGTTGTCTCTAGTAGAGTTATTGAATCTGGCCCTGGAGCGGACCGGCTATGATGCGGCTTTGCTCAATGAATTTCTGGGGGATCGTAAACTGGCAAACCTCCGGAAACTGATTGAACTGGCTCGCAACTTTGAAGCATCTGGCTTGTTTACTTTGAAAGATTTTGTGCAACGGATTCGGGATTCAATCTTGGAAGAAAGTAAGGAGGAGTTGGCGGCGACGTTACCTGAAACCAGCGATGTCATTCGCCTGATGACCATCCATCAATCCAAGGGACTGGAATTTCCGGTGGTGATCGTTGCTGATATGGATCGCCGATCACAGGGGGCATCAAAAGACCCTTTCCTGCATCCGCAATGGGGGGCGCTCCTGAACTTACCGGCAGAGCGGGGGGTGACACCGGAAAACTTCGCATTTAAAATGCATCGTGCGATTGAACAGAACGCCGACGAAGATGAAACCGTCAGACTGTTGTACGTTGCGGTAACTCGCGCGGCAGATTATCTGATTCTCTCTGCCGGATTGCCCTATGATCGCAGAGTGCAGTCGCCGTGGATGAAACTGCTGGCGCGGCACTTTGATCTCTCAACGGGTTTGCCGACTTTGGATCCTTATCTGGGCCACTTTACAATGGGAAATGTCCCCGCAGATCAGATTCCGGAAATTCGTGTCCATCTGACTCAGCCTCAAACTGAAACCAAACCAGCTAAGAAAATCAAAGAATTGAAACCCAGTCAGTTCTGGGCCGCACTTGAACAGGGCAGCCCTGGAGGTTACCCGGAAACGTGTCAAAGCTTTGCACCTCAAAAAAACAGACGATCCCATTTCAGCGTTTCCCATCTGGAAGTGACTGATGCCTTGTTGCAGGAACTGCCTGAGCCTCGCTACCAGGTACTGGCGACAGGAGAATTGCTGAATGCTGATGAGGCCACCCAACTGGGGACATTGACACACTCTGTGATGGAACGACTGGATCCATTGAAGCCTGAACAGTCGGATCGGATTGTGGAACTTGTCCTGTTCGATCAACCTCAGCCGGATCGAGAAAAACTAAAACCTTTGATTCAGCAACAGATCTCTGCCTGGTATGAGTCAGAAGTCTGCAGTGCGCTGAAAGCAGCACGCGTCTATTATCGGGAACTGGATTTTTTACTTCGCATGCCTGTGACAGTTGAGAAAGAGTCTGCTGTGACAGTGTCAGGAATGATTGATGCCGTTTATCAGACGGACGATCATCGCTGGGTAGTCCTCGATTACAAAACGGGCGCACGCCTGGCTCAATTAACGGACGAAGAGTTGATCTCAGAGTATGAATTTCAGTTGGGAGTTTATACACTGGCGGTCGAGCAACTCATTGGGTGTCTGCCTGACTCCGTCGGACTGGCAATTGTACATGATTCTGTTCGATTCGTGGAAATGAAGTTCGATACGGTACGACTTGCTCAGATTTCAGATCGGATCTCCCAGGCAGTTTCCCACATCAATCAATCTCTCGTGGTGACAGAAAGTTATTAAGCGGTTCCATGTCCAATGAGTCCCCTGCTGATCTTGATTGTTTTAAGCAGTTGTACCAACATTCCGAAATATTTGAGATCATCCGAGAACACTCGGGGTCTGAATTTCATCTGCAGAAACAGTTACGCAAGGACTACTCTGAAGATGCTGTGCGTGCCGCGTTGACTTTGTCGGAATTACGCAAGCGAGGCCGTACCAAATTCTCCCGTGCAGACCAGATGTGGTTTGATCGAAAAAGTCTGGAGCAGGCAACATCGGAGCTGGTGTCACAGCATAAGGCGGGGCGATTCTCTGGGATGGTATACGATTTCTGCTGCGGAATGGGGGGGGATCTGATTGCGCTGGCAGAGCATGCGACTGTTACCGGTGTTGATATTTCAGCAGTTCTTTGCCAGTTTGCAAGTTGGAACAGTGAAGTTTATGGGGTGTCCGGTTCCGTCAGTCTGTTGAATCAACGACTGGAAGGAATACAGGATCGTCAGGGAAGACTGCATATTGATCCGGATCGGCGGCCTCATTCTGGCGGGAAAGTCATCCGTATCGAAGACTATCTGCCCGGACTGGAGACGCTTCAGGAATTAATATCTCAGTTTCAAGGCGGTGCCATCAAACTCAGCCCTGCCAGTAATTTCGCCGGTAAGTTTCCCGAAACCGAGGCCGAACTGATCAGCCTGAATGGGGAATGCAAAGAAGCGACCATCTGGTTTGGCGATCTGGCAGGCGAGCACGAATTTCGGGCGACTGCAATTACCAAAACCGGGCAGGTCGACAGTATTGCCGGTCACCCCATGGATGCCTTTGTTGAGATTACGGATCCAGATAATTATGTCTACGATCCTGATCCGGCGGTGGTCCGTTCTGGATTACTGGATGTCGCAGCCGCGCAG
>AZIC01004081.1_pt1 | contig 16784 bp, 11 predicted proteins | sample 359061 | NCBI WGS metagenome assembly AZIC01 (sample SAMN02429709, study PRJNA222657) | marine sediment metagenome | biome: Sediment sample; isolation source: sample MGS-MES from oil contaminated site at the harbour of Messina (Sicily... | place: Italy: Messine | collected 2011-04-30 | depth 1 m m
GGACCTTCGTACTGGTCACGGACGATAGCCACAATCACACACCGGGGAGCAGCCAGCCCGAGTCCCTGCAGAAAGCGGCCGGCGAGCATGACTTTCAGATCGGTGGAAAACAGGGAGAGCAAACCGCCTGCCAGGAACAGGGCAAATCCGAGGTACAAGGAGGGTTTTCGCCCCGTGGTATCCGAAAGGGGACCGTAGATACCTTGCCCGAAAGCAAGTCCCAGAAACAGGAATGAAACGATTAATTGACTGTCATTCGCTTGAGATGCGCCCAGTTCCTTACCGATTTCAGTTAACGCCGGCAGCATGGCATCGATCGACAGCGCCACCAATGACTGCATCAATGCCATTAAAGCGACGAATTCGCGAAAACCAATCGTCGCAGGTTTCTGTTTTAGTTCGGGAGTCAGCAATGTTCGAAAACAATCTCAACAGTAATGTCGATCGCGTCGGGAGCAACTGGACTGTGTCCAGTTTTACTGGAGCGTCTCCAGAGGCATTTGGACTGAGTATCATAGAACGCGAGACACCATGCTAACAAGTGATGCGATCCAGGAGAATCATAGCGTGTCCCCCGCCAGCCGGAAACCACATTCCCATTCAATACTGAAAATGTTCCTCTTGCCGAATTTGAGGGGAAGATTTATCTTTCACTTTCCGAGAGCTGTTTTTTCCACCATTAACATAACGAGAAATACCATGGATAGTGCAGAAGGTTGGCGTTCGATTCTGGAAAACTGGCCGGCAGCGATTCCCAAAAAGGGGATTATCGTCACCACTTACCAGGAATCGATTCCCTTTCAGAATTTCCTGCTGTCGAGTTCGGTCGTGATGTTCGAACGGGACAAGCCCGACTCACTCGGGGCGCGAAAAGTAATGCTTGCCTACAGTGCGATCTGTGCCATCAAACTGACTGATCCGGTAGAACTGGCCCGTTACCAGGTGATGGGATTTCAGCCGACAACATAGACTCTTATCGGACCTGGATTGAAAGCTTTCCCGAAATGGTCCGCACGCTCGTTGGCCCCCTCGTTTGCAGACTGCGCTCCTGACTGATTACGTCACCGACATCCAGCGTGAAAGCAGGATCGTCGGCAGCAGGAGTGCTGCCGTCAGGATGGCATATTGCGGATTGGCTGTCCAGACGAAGACCAGGATCGCGTTCAGCATTACATAGGATGAGAGCATGGTTTTGACGGCGATCTGGACGTTCTGCGGTACAGGATTGAGGATCGCCTGAACCAGGCGGCGATTGATGGTCAGCGCGACGACTCCTAAAGCAGCCAGAACCATCGACAGATTGGTTTCTCGAGGCCAGGGATAAGTGGCCAGCATCCAGGCGAGTGCCCCCAGGCCGGAATTGATAACCAGCAGACCGCCGACCAGGTGGCCGCGATGACTGTTCTTTGCTTCCATACGGGCAAACCAGGTCAACCCGATAATGAATAACCCGAGTGCAGCAGCGATGCGCAGTTGTGGTTTGACCCAGAGATTGATTTCCCGGGAAACAGCACTGGCGCCGAGCATGACATTCAGGAAACGACAGATGCCCATCATCAGGGGGGCGAGAAACGTTTTTTTCAACAGCATGTCGTAGCTGAGGATGGCGACAACCAGCAGACTGGCGACGATCAGACTCTGCGTGCCTACTGTCTGGGCAGCGCCCACGCCGGCAAGCATCAGCAGGCCTCCCAGCGTCGCTGCTTTCTGGGTCGAAATGCGCCCGGAGGGGATGGGGCGTGAAGGACGTTCTTCTGCATCAACCTTGCGGTCGAAGACATCGTTGAACACCATTCCCGAAAGATACAAACTGGCCGAAGCGACCAGCAGTAACGCAAATGAGACGGGGGGTGAGAACGATCCATGCGTCAGTAAAAAGCCGAGAATGATATCCGACATCGCTGTAAACACAGCGGGCAAACGCATCAACTGAAAGTAAGCAAGCAGGGTTTTCATACGACCTACGATTCTTCCGCAACCGTGTCGGCCCATTGCTCCAGCTGCTGATACTGGCGTTCGAATTCGGGTGTGGTTGCCTGCATCGGGCTTTTGTAAAACGAACTTAAATGGGTCATAACGCCCGACTTGTTTCCGCGACGCCATTCGCGTTCGGTAAAGCGGACCATATCGAGCATCAAAGGGGCCGCCAGGATGGAGTCGGTTCCCTGCCAGGTGAACTGCAGGGCCATTTTGGTATCAAGGAAGCCTTTAAAATGGATGTGGTCCCAGGCGGTTTTCCAGTCACCCATGGATTCAATGTATTCGATCGAAACCAGAGTCTGTGGTTTGTAACCCAGGATTTCAGTCAGCAGGTGATCTTTAGAGACAACCTTGTTGGATTTATTGATCGGATCATCCAGCACTTTTCCATCCAGGTTTCCGAAGATGTTATGTCCGACCCAGCTCATCACATTCAGATTGCGATGCGCGAACATGGGCGCGAGCACACTTTTCATCAGCGTCTCACCCGTTTTGCCGTCACGGCCTGCATGCAGTACCTGTTTTTCTTCAGCCAGTTCAATCAGTGCCGGCAAATCGGTGCCAGCGGAGGGGGTGAAGTTCAGATGCGAACAGCCGGCGTTCATGGCGGCGATCGCGTACAGGGCGCTGGCGGGAACGGGAGAGGTTACCGCTGAAGCGAGTGACTCTTTCAGTTCTGCAAGCGTCAGTGATTTGGCAGATTCTTCGACGGGGGGTTCCGTGGAGGCCAGATTGACAACCACAACATGTGACAGATCATTCTGCTTCTGGAATTCACTCATGTCATTCGTTAATCGTGCCAGGGTTTCCTGCAGAGATTCGGTATCGAACTTTCTGACTGCATCCCCGGCCAGAGAGCGAATCGTATCGCCGACATGAATCAAGGTCCCCGGTTTGACGTTCTGATCGTAAGCTTTGAGATCTTCTTCTACAGCCTGTAACAGAGCCGGATGAAAGACGCCGGAATTTTCGCTGAAATACCGGGCGGCTTCGACAAATGAGGTGTCGCGAATTTCGTGTCCGCCGACGACAAACTGGTCCCAGCTTTTGAGATTCAGTTTTTCGAAATAGGGATTCTCTGAAACAAGACCGCTGGTCCCTGTGAGTCCCTGTTTAAGTGCTGATAATCCGACGGCGGCGGTCGTCGCGACACCGCCCCATGCGCCGATGATCCAAATCCCGATACGTTGTTGCGTCATGATGTTGCCTGAAACTGATATTTCTGAATTCAATTGAAACGGGTGATTTCGAAGGTGGGAGCAGACAGATCGCAGTCTGCCTGACCTGTCGTTGCACAGACTCCCCTGCTGCTTTCTGCTGAATATTATTTCCGGGACCAGTCATCAGAAAAAAAACCGGTCATGGTACATAATAAAATATGTTATTAATTATAGGTCTCTGGTAGCTGTTCACAATCAAAGAAATGTTGATTGTAGAGAAGAATGTCCGTATCTCTGTAATAAAGTCATAAAATCAAGTATTTGCGAGGGTCTGGTCGATCCACTCCATCAATGCAGCTTTGAAGTCTTCAATCGTCGAGCAGGCTGTCTCCTTGGTTTGATCAAGCTGACCTGGATCTGTGACTTCTGCCTGCGCGAAGTAATAAAATTTAATTTTGGGCTCAGTACCTGAAGGCCGTACACCCAACTGCACCGTCAGCGGCGATCCCTCGGCTCGGGCTTCAAACATCAGAACATTTCCCCGGGGTTTCGAAAAGGTCTCGGTCACCGTATTTTCGGGTAATGACCGAATTTCCAGATCCTGATAGTCTCTGACTAATGTAAAGTTGAGATTTCCCATTTTCTCGGGAGGCGTATTGCGAAAGGCTTTCATCAGCTGTTTGATCTGCTCATTCCCCGAGGAACCTTTACAGGTTTTGGAGACCTGGCCTTCCAGATGAAACCCGTGTTCACGATAAAGTTCATCCAGGCGATCCAGCAGCGTTTTGCCTTCTGCTTTGAGTTCGGCAGCGAGTTCACAGGCCCAGAGGGCAGCAATCGCCGCGTCTTTATCCCGACAGTACTCCCCTGCCAGGTAGCCCAGTGACTCTTCGGTTCCGAAGACAAATTTGTCCGGTCCTTCCTCGTCCATGGTCTCGGCGATGTACTTGAAACCGACCAGCAGGTTATTAATGATCCGCACATTGGCTTTGCGGGCAATGGCGGCGATCAGTGGAGTGGTGACAATTGTCTCGACCACAAAGTGTTCCGGCGAGAGTGTTCCGGCCGCCTGACGTTTGCGGAGCACATAGTCGGCGAGTAAGGCCCCCACCTGGTTTCCCGTCAGATGAATAAATTCACCCGCATCGTTTTTGACACAGACGCCCATGCGGTCGGCATCGGGATCGCTGGCGAGAATGATTTCGCCGCCGGTCTGCTTCGCCTGTTCAATCGCGGGCTGGTAGACTTCCGTCCGCTCGGGATTCGGAAGCTGATCGGGAACATTCGGAAAATTTCCGTCCTGGGCACACTGCGGTTCATACCGCTGAATCCCCGCAAAGCCCGCCTGCTGCAGTACCTGATACACGGACGCTTCTCCCACGCCATGCAGAGGTGTGAAGAACCCCGTGAGGTCGCGATTGTCTGAATGACTGTGGCTCACCACCGAACTGCGATATTTGGCGGCGACTTCTTCATCAATCAATTGAATCAGGCCCTGCTCGACTGCCTGATCGAAATCGAGCAGCGGGATATCGGTCGCCTGATAGACTTCGTCAATAATTCCCTGATCGTGTGGTGGCAGAACCTGCCCCCCGGTAGACCAGTAGGCTTTGAAACCGTTATCTGAGGGGGGGTTGTGTGAAGCGGTGATCATGGCACCGACGTCACAACCACACTCGCGGACGGCAAAGGAGAGTTCCGGTGTGGAGCGGGAGGTTTTGAAGAAATAGACGGTCAGTCCGTGCCCTGCCAGCACACTGGCTGCGATGCGGGCAAAATGAGAGGAATTGATTCGCGAGTCATGCGCGATCGCGGCTTTACCTGTTTCTTTACCCGAAAACTGTTTGCTGTAGGCAGCCAGACCATGCGCTGATTCTGCAATCGTACGCTCGTTGATGGTCGCGGAACCGAGTTCGCTCATCAGTCCGCGTCGACCGCCGGTCCCAAAAGGAATGACTTCCCAGAAACAGGTATCGAGCTGAGCAAAATCTTTTTCTTGCAGCAGTTTCATCAGAGCGGGCTGGTAAGGAGCATACTGTGGTTCCGTCACCCAGCGTTGCAGATTTTCGAGGGCTGATTCGGAGAGTTTTTTCTCGGCGACGGCAGTACGAGCGAGTTCCATTGCCTGTGTGGAATCAATAGAGGGAGAAGGCTGATTCATCCTGTGACTTTTTCCGTATTTGAGATCGCGGGTTCTTGATGCGTGTTTGTAACTGAAACAGGTTTGAGTTCCATTTCGGAACAACTCTTTACCCGTCTTGACCCGAAGGGATTTTCTGCCGGCGTGTCAGTTTCCGGTAATGTGGGTCTGACCAGAAACCAGATATTGACGGTACGGGCTTTCTCTCCCCTGACAAAATTGAGCCAGAGTGAACTGAAAAAGATCACACTTTCCAGACATGTTCTAGATTGTAGAGTGAAAAACCCTGTGAGCCAACCCTCACGCGAAATCCGGTTCAAGGAGTGCCCGAATCAGATAAAAAGTCTGATTACAACGAATGTATCAGCTGACGGATTGAGTCAGTACAGACGAACGCACTGAATCTTTGCCCAGAAAGGCAATTTCCATACGTTAAGACTTTGCCAGTTTTTGGTTTCCCACCGATCAAGTCCTTGATTCCCCATCCTAACAGTGGCAGAATAGGTGAATTAAACCGGTATAGCACAATTCACGTTATACCAATCTTGATTTCAGAGTCACGAGAATAGAGGAGGGAATTCTCCCATTTGGTTTCCTGATTCTCTCGAATCCGCTCTAATGTCCTGATCCATGATGAACCTGCATGAATAACGAAATTAAGGTAGCACTATGAAGTTTGTTGAAGGTCATACTGTTGGCGTTGACTTGGGAACCACCTATTCAGCAATTGCGCAGCTTAACAGTGAAGGTCAGCCCATTTCGCTGAAAAACACGGATGGTCGATCGATTACTCCTTCGGTCGTCCTGCTGGGTGAAGAGGGGCGCGTGGTAGTCGGGCCTTCTTTTGAAAGAACGGCCATCGAAGATGATCCCTCCCGCATCATTGAAGCGGTCAAACGTCATATGGGAGACGACAACTTTTACGTTGTCTACCAGGAAAAAAAACTGACGGCTGAATTCCTGTCCGCCCTGATTCTGAAAAAGATGAAGCAGGATGCTGAAAAGGAAATCGGGCCAATCGCCAACGCCGTGATTACGGTTCCTTACTACTTCAACGATGTGCGTCGTAAAGCCACTCAGGATGCAGGCCGCATTGCCGGTCTGAACGTGATTGATATTATCAATGAGCCTACGGCGGCTACACTGGCTTATGCCTGGAAACGGGATGAGCTGGGGAACCCTGACGCCATGCCCGATGGCGAACGCACGATCCTGGTGTACGACCTGGGTGGTGGTACCTTCGACGTCACCATAGTGCGTTATTCTCCCACACAATTCCGCGTGCTCGCCACTGACGGGGATGTGATGCTGGGGGGACTCGACTGGAGTCAGCGTATCGTGGATCATGTTGCTGAACAATTCATGAAGAAATTCGGCAGCGATCCCCGCCAGGATCCCGTTACACTGCGAACCTGTGTGCAGGAATGCGAAGACGCCAAACGAGAATTAAGCCAGAAAGCACAGACTCCCGTTTCCATTTATCATAAAGGCAACACGTTGACGGTTGCTTTGACCCGTGGCGATTTCGAACGTATGACCGCGGACCTGTTGCAACGAACACGCGACACAACCGAGCTGGTCATGCAGCAGGCGGGTGTGGAAAAAGGTCAGCTGGACGATGTGGTACTGGTCGGTGGTTCGACGTTGATGCCTGTGGTTGAAGAGATGCTGAAAAAGGTCTGTGGACGCGAACCATCGCGCACCATGAACCCCGAAGAAGCAGTGGCCCAGGGAGCAGCGATCCATGCCGCCATTCTGGAAGCACGTGCGACCGGTGGCGAAAGCCGTATGGCACAGGCGGTCATCAAACGATTGCGGAGCGTCAGTACTGCTGATGTGAACTCCCACTCGCTGGGCGTCAAAATTACAGATCCCAAAGAGCGCAGCCGCAAAATCAATCATATCATGATTAAACGTAATACAGAGATTCCCGCGAGCGTCAGTCAGAAGTTCGTAACCACCTCTGATAACCAGCAGCGGATTCACGTCATCATTCTGGAAGGAGAGGCCAGTGATCCTGATGCCTGTTCTACGATCGGTGACTTCCGCATTCTGAATTTGCCGTCCAATCTTCCTAAAGGTTCTCCTGTTGAAGTGACATACCGTTATGATGCCAACGGTCGAATTCATGCTTCGGCACGAGAACTGACAGGTAATAACGAATCGGCCACCGAGATTGTCCGTGACTCTGGTCTGGACACTGCGGGAGTGGACCGGTTTGAACTGCTGGCAAAAGACTACCTGGTTGAGTAATGATTCAATCCCCCGCAGGGACACAGTCCCGGTTTCCCTGCGGGGGGTAATTTGAATCGCGTCAACGACCGTGTCATACTGAAACTGTTTCACTTCGATTTTGATCTAAGAGCAAGGAGTCCTCTGAGGTGGCAATAGACGTCTATAAGGATTGGCTGGGTATACCGGAAGGGGAGCGACCTCCACATCATTATGACTTACTGCGATTAGTCAAATTTGAAGATGAAGAAGAAAAAATCAGGGCGCACTATAAAAAGCTGAATGCCCATGTGCGGAAGTATGCCTCGGGGAAATACTCTAATGAATCCCAGGAACTGTTGAACGAGCTGGCCAAAGCCATGCTCTGCCTGACCGACCCCGAGCGAAAACACGAATATGATGAAAGTCTGGGTCGTGAGTTTGATGAAGATGAAGACACCGGCCTTAAATCCGTTGAACAGATCCTCGTAGAACAGGGGCATATCGATAAAGCCCAGGCAGCGGAACTGAAGGAATTTGCAGAAAAACGGGGACTGACAACCAGGGATGCCGCCGTCCAGATGCGGTTTGTCAACGGCGAGACAGCAACCCAGGCCATGGCCCGCTCAAAGGGAATGCCTTATATCGATCTCGACGAAACGATCCCGGATAACAGTATTCTCCTGCAACTGCCACAACAGATGGCGAAACGAAATACGATTCTCCCGCTTTTCATCGATGACGATATGCTGCTCGTAGCGTGTGCAGACCAGCCAACCCATGAACTGGAAGATGACCTGCGGATGCGGTATCAGGTTCCTTCCCGCTGGGTACTGGCCATGCCACGCTCCATTAATAATGGAATCACAAAATATTATGCGGCTGCAGAGGAGCAGGAAGACGAAGAGCCGGCTGCAGCAGAAGCTGCCTCCGGCAGCAAATCGAAAAAAGCGGCCAAAGCAGCCAAGCCTGTAAAAAAAGTTGAAAAAAAGAAACCGCAACGGGGCGGGAGCCGGCTGACTGCGGAAGAACTGAAAGAGAAGAAACAGCTGGCCTTCATCTTTTGTGGCTGGGCTTTTTGCGGGGCGATCCTGATCGATCAGTTCATCCTCAAGAATTATGTATTCTCCCAGACCTGGCCTTGGCATTTCATGCTGACGACACTCGTAACACCTTTTATTGCGATCTACCTGATGACGGGAATGTGGAAGAAGTAGCTTCGCTGACGGCAACCAGCCCGCTGGCTTTATTCTGCTTCCGGAGTCTCATCGCCGGGCATCTTTTCCCGCAGTTCTGCGATCAGGTGCCCCAGTTTGCGGACTTCGACTACCTCCAGTTCGAAACCCAGCCAGTCGCAGACATCACCGACTTCCGGGATATGTTCGAGTTTTTCGTGGAACATGCCGGCAACTGTCAGCAGACCATCGTCGGCAATTTCGTAATCCTGCTGCAACTTGCGACACAAATACCGCAGCGTCGTAATCCCCTCGACATGGTATACCCCCGGGGCAACTTCGCGTACCGGTTCTCTGCGGAGAATTCGTTTGGCCCGGCTCGGTTCAGGCGAGAGTAGCGTATCGATGATATCGTCGTGAGAGACGATGCCGATCGTTTCTCCGTATTCATCGACAACGGAGGCAAAGTGGCAATCTTCTGCCTGAAAGCGAGAGTACACATCCGACAGATTCGCACACCAGGGCACATGAATCACACGCTTCGATTTCTGATTCAGCATTTTTTCTGAGAAAGACGAAAGTTCCGTCAGCGAGATAATCCGCTCAATTTCATCTGTTTCGGTGTCCCGTTTTCTTAAAATGATGTAGTCCGTGTTGGGTGTGATTTTTGTAAGGTCTTCCAACTGCACGGGCATGTTGAACGTGAGATAAGTCCCGCGGGGACGCATCGCTTCTTCGACCAGCATCTCCGACAGGTCCAGAATATTATGCAGGATCTGTCTTTCATGGCGGATGACTTCTTCGCTGGAGCCCGAGGCATCGACGGCGCGTTCCAGGTCTTCGGAGTGCAGATAGGATTCTTTCTGGATATGTGGCCAGAAGGTGCGTCGCATCAGGCGACTGATATTCTGCAGCAATGGAATTACCGGATCCAGCAGACGGACAGAAGCAGCCAGAGGCCAACTGACCAGGATCGCGATTTTTTTGCGAAATACAATCGACAGACTCTTAGGCAGGACTTCGCCGAACAGAATAATCGCCAGCAGGCTGCCTACGGTGAAAACCCCGGCTGCGGCTGTCATTCCCTGATCGGCCAGGCGCCTGGCAATCACTCCAGCGACCGCAAAATAACTCAGATTGATCAGCAGGTTCCAGAACAGGACGGCTGTCAGCAGGCGGTCGGCGTCCGCGGCCAAGGCAGCGACGATCTGCTCACTTGGTTTGCCTTTGCTGAACTGTCTCAGTTCGCTCCGCGACAGATAAAAAATCGCTGTCTCACTGCCCGAAAAGAACCCGGAAGCAAAAATCAGAGCGAGTAACGCCAGTGACCCTGGAAACCAAATTGCAACGGTATCTATGAATGCGATCATCATGAATCAGGAACAGCCACTCTACCCTTTATCATAAGTGGTTTTTCCCAAGGCAACATCAAATTCAGATACTGCCGGAATATACATGGAAAGAACGGGAAGCCCGTAGGCAAACAGAATGGTAACAAGCACTCCCAGAGTTCCCCCCAGCAAAAACGAAGTAATAGCATAAAACGTCAAAAACGGGAGCATCCAGGCCGAGATAGCCAGTGCCCGCGAAGGATTCCGGTGTGTAATCGCGGAATGCAGGGCTGCACTACCCACGACAATAAAGACCAGGAAGCTCTGGAGCTGCAGGGCGAACGAAGAGCGGGCCTGCACGAGTAGAATCATGAAAATACCAATCCCGACGAACAGGAAGAACATGGTTCCCAGGCTGGCACCGATGGCAGAACGACTGTTGTCATACGTAAGTCCCATATGCAGCCCCAGCACGATGGCAAACACCATCAATGCCAGAAATCCGATCAGGGCACACAGAAAACCTTCTGTGGAAAATGCCCCCTGACTGACCAGGTAGAACAAAACCAGGACGGGGACCAGGATCAGTTCTTTACTGTTATAGAAGATCCCGCCCAGTTTTCCCAGTACAAATTCTTTGGCAGTGATATCCGTCACCAGCAACAGCTCGAGTGTTTTGCTGTCTTTTTCGGTTGTGAGGGAGGTCACCGCCTGCGTATTGGCCAGTACCAGGCTCAACCAGGCAATCCCGGCAAATGCCAGTCCCTGTGGTGGAATCACTCCCAGGTACAAAACGCCTTGCGCGACGGCCTCTGAATTAACCGCGGACCAGAGCGTAAATCCAGCCAGCAGAAAATACGCGAGCTTGATTACGAACACTTTTCGCCCGTAGGCCTTGGTCATGATCTCGCGCCAGATCACAGGATTAGACCAGATCACACGAGATTTTTCCTTGACGATGACCGTCTCTTTTTCCGCTTTGGCGGTGGATTTATAAACCGAACGGGAAGGATTCCAGACCCGCAGCCTGAGCACGGTAAATGCCTTCAAAGCGATCCCTAATACAAACAGACTGATCAGGGAAGGCCAGGCACTGACGGTAATCGGATCCAGACCATTATATAACGTAAGCGGGTTCAGAATTTCATACAGTGAACGAAACGGATTCAGACCGGCAATCCAGGGACGCAGGCCGGAACCCACGGGAATCAGATTCACAATGACTTCCACAACCCCCAGAAAGACAACCATTCCCAGCACACTGATCGCCAGTGTCTGAAATGTTTTCTCCCGCCAGAAAGCCACTAAGGCGGCCCAGCTGCCCGTTGCAAAAACCGTAATCAGACATAACAGTTCCATCCAGAAAATCTGCGAGAGTTCAATCCCCCCCAACAGGCGTAGAAATACACAGACGGGAATTGATGATGCCAGCAGCACGTAGACGATTAACAGGCTGGACTGAGTTTTCCCACTGACAAGTTCACGGTCTTTCAGTTCGGTCATCAACAGCAGAATCAACGTTCCACGGTCTTTTTCCTGAGCAATACTGCTGGCAGAGAACAGGAGTGTGAAAAACAGGACCAGCAATAACTGCAGAAATGCGATCATCTGAAAGATCAGATTTCCCAGCCGGGCAAATTCGCCGATCGTTGTTGTCTGGATCTGCTGTGTCCCCAGGATTGTCTGACCGGCAGTGAAGATCAGAATAAACACAGCGGCAACATAACCGGAACGTATCAGGTAATGCTTCAACTGACGGGGGGAAGTCAACGCTTCCCGAACAAAAATTGGATTGTTAAACAATGCTCTCTCACCTCTTTATCCGACAGGTGACAGCAGTCAATCAGAGGCGTCCTTCTCCCCACGACCGAAGCGTGCAACCTGATAATCTGTTGCTTCACTAATCATTTTAGACTGTGTCCAGTTTTCCTGTCGCGTCTCCAGGGGCATTTGGACCGAGTGTTTTAGTTTCAGAGATGCGTTGGTTCATTGTCGTATGCTCTAAATCGTTCTCTGAATGGCAAATTCTGTCAGCTCCTCCAGTATCTGCCGAGCCGGAGAAGCAGGACAATTCTGGAGCGAGTCTCGGGCCTGCTTCGCGAATTCGCGTGCCCGGTTACTGGCGTAATCAATCGCATCGCTGTTTTTAATATATTCTGCAAGTCGCTGTTTGGTGTTTGGATCTGGTTGTGACAGAATTTCCTGGATTGTTGCACGATCTTCCGGGCTGCATTGATCGAGCAGTCGAATCAGCGGCAGTGTCAATTTTTCTTTCTGCAGATCCGATCCCAGTGATTTCCCCATCTGCTCTTCATCGCCCAGCAGGTCCAGCAGATCGTCTGTAATCTGGAATGCGACCCCGAGGGCACGACCATACTCATCCATGGCCTCGACGATGCTTTCGTCGGCACTGGCATACAAGGCTCCCAGCTGAGTGCTGATGGCACACAGCTCTGCGGTTTTTCCGTTGATGATCTGCAGGTACTGTTCTTCGGACAGTTCGTGATTTCCCCGTTCGTAAATCTGAGCCAGTTCACCTTCACAGACCAGGTTCGTTGCCCGTCCAATCAGTCGACAGGCACGGGCATCACCGAGGCTGGCTGTCAGATGAAATGCATGCGTGAACAGGAAGTCGCCTACCAGCACACTGGTTTCATTATTCCAGCGAGAGTTGACCGTCGCGACGTGGCGGCGGATAAGGGCATCATCCAATACATCATCATGCACGAGCGTGGCCAGATGGATCATCTCCACGACAGAGGCCAGGACATAATGACTTTCGTTAATTCCCCCGGATGCTGCTGCGGACAGCAGTAACAGAATCGGACGCAGTCGTTTGCCTTGAAATCGGGTAATATGTTGCAGGACATCATGAACATAAGGATGCTTCGAGCTGACTTCGCTCAAGAAGACTCGTTCTGCCTGTTCCAGCTCACCGCCAATTAACTCTTCGACACGTGCCAGCAGGTCGTGTGTCGTAAGATGGTCCCCCATTACAGCCTCACCACAATATCGAATCGTTTATCCAGTTTTCGTCTGGCGGTCGGTTATATCACAGATACGGAACAAATGACCCGTTACCCAGCTCACTATTCGCAGCCATTGTAAGCATTCTCCCTGCAGATAGGAATGCAAACAGGGGCCGGTGTTGGATTTCCGGGGTTGAAATCAGACTTTCCTGTCTGCTGGGGAAGCTAATCCGGTTCACCAGCGAGAAATATCGTGTGATTCCACAGAAGAAACGGGCAGGCTCAATAGGTTTCCCTGATAAAATGGCCGCTTTTTCCGCCTGATTTTTCCACAAGCCGGGTCGGGCCGAGGGTCATGCCACGATCAGCGGCTTTACACATATCGTAAATCGTCAGGGCAGCGAGGCTGACGGCAGTCAGTGCTTCCATTTCCACCCCGGTTTTGCCATCAACTTTTACCGTTGCCAGAATGCGGATTGTCGTTTCATTGGGGACATCAAAATCCAGGCGGACACTGGTAATACTCAATGGATGACATAACGGAATCAGGTCGGCAGTTTTTTTCGTCGCCATGATCCCTGCAATACGGGCGATTTCCAGGACATCACCTTTGGAAATCTGGCGATCCAGAATCAGTTTTTGTGTGTGAGGCTGCATGGTCACCAGGGATTCAGCGACGGCAATGCGCGAAGTCACCGCTTTGTCCCCCACGTCTACCATGCGGCTGGCGCCATCTTCATCAAAATGGGTTAATTCAGACATGAGAACCTCTCTGGAATCCTGGCTAACAGTGGAGCAGTGAGACAGCCCCGCAACGATCAGGCAGCCTCGGAGGCATCATCGGCAGTCGCCGACTGTTTGAAGTTCCCGTCTTCACTGATGTCATCAAAGCGGACAGACATCCGTTTGGAGACTCCTGACTGTTCCATTGTAACGCCATATAAAACGTTTCCAACAGTCATCGATCGTTTATTATGCGTGATCATAATGAACTGGGTCGTGTCTTTGAAATCATCAATCAGGCCGGCATAGCGTTCCACATTGGCTTCATCCAGAGCTGCATCCACTTCGTCCAGAATACAGAACGGACTGGGACGGCTGCGGAAAATGGACATCAGTAACGCGACGGCAGTTAATGTTTTTTCTCCACCACTTAATAAGGTCAGACCGCGGAGTTCTTTTCCAGGGGGACGGGCGACGATTTCGATACCACATTCCAGCACATCATCCGGGTCTTCCAGAATGATGTCCGCTTCTCCCCCGCCAAACAGCTTACGAAAGATTTCCTGGAAATGTCCTCGAATGACTTCAAACGTATCGTGAAACAGACGCCGACTCTCCACGTTAATTCGACGGATAATTTCTTCCAGCGATGACTTGGCTTCGTTCAAGTCATCCAGTTGTGATTTCATATACTCGAAGCGGCATTCCAGTTCATCCAGATCGTTCAGACTGTCTGAGTTAATGCTGCCCATCATCTTGATCTTCCGTCTCAAACGATTGACCTGCGCTTCAATCTCGGGACGAATTTCCAGGTAAAGCGCTACATTAAACCCGGGTTCGGTCGGCGCATCCTCCTCTTCGACCAGTTCGATTTCCACGAGTTCCGGCTCGTCCTCATTTTCGAAACCATCTGCAACCGGATCGGTTGAGTCTGCCAGCTCAGCAGTCTCTTCTGTTTCTTCTGCAGTAGCCGTCTCTTCTTCCTCGTATTGTGCCTGTTCTTCCAGATGCTGCTTGAGAACAGATTCGCCTGAAGAGACGATTTCTTCCAGAGTGAGCTGGTATTCCTCTTCGATTCGTTCCGCCAGGGTACTGATCTGATGATCGATATCCCGGGTTTTGAATTCTTCTTCGTGTTTTTGTTCGCTTAATTCACGACGCTCTTTGCGGAGCGCCGCCTCTTCTGAGCTGAATTGTTTCTTGAGCTGCCGCTTCTGATCGCGAATGGTTGTCAGGCTGGATGTAGATGCGATCAGATGTTCCTGAATTAAATACTGTTCATCCAGCACCGCGCGTGTGTTGAGGATGTGCAGTTTAATCTGCGAATTTTTTTCCAGCGACAGTTCATAACGTCGATTGGATTCTTCCTGCTGCTGTTGTCGCTGTTCAAAATCCTGCTGAAGTCGGTCGCAGCGCTGATTCAGTCCTGCCAGGCGTTCTTCGTGCGTCGCCAGCTCCAGTTTACGGGCATTCTGCTGTTCTTTGAGTTCCTGGACTTCACACTGTTTATTCAGCAGGACTGACTCGTCCTCCTGAATCAGCGTATTCAATGTCTGCAGTCTCGCTTCTGTTTCCTGCTTTTCTGTTAAAACAGTTTCCATCTCAGCATGCAATTTTTGAGAATGACGTTCCAGATCGAGCAGATCATTTTTGACGGTCGTCCATTCTTCCTTCCACTGTTCCAGCTTCTGTTCGGCAGCGACTTTTGCAGCTTTTTCATGCGAAAGTGCCTCGGAAGCCTCCTGCATCTGACTTTGACAGGCACTCCGTTCTTCATCTACGGTGGACAGCAGCGCGTCCAGCTTTTCCAGCGCGGTTTCATTGTCATTCAATGTCCGGTCGATACGAATCAGATCATTCTTGAGTTTTCGCAATTCGCTGCGACGGGTGAAGATCGCAGATTCACCGCCGATGGCACCCACGAAGATCGACTGGTTTTCTTCAACCAGTTCTCCCTGCAGGGTGACAAAGCGACATTTTTTGCCCGCGCCCTTCGACAGATTGATGGCTGTCTCCAGCGAATCAACAATCCACGTATCCGCCAACAGCATTTGCGCCAGCAACTGATTTTCCGGAGTGGGTTTCACCAACTGATCTGCACGATAAACAACACCACGTTCCGAAGACAGATCCAGGAATTCCGATGGTTGATCAGTAGAAAAGTCCGCCGGGTCAGCAGCCTGACCTTCCAGAGTGAACCCCTGGATTGCCGCAGGCAGTTCTGCCGGTGAACTCGGACGGGTAATAAATCCAACCCGGCCGGAGATGGAGTATTTGCCTTCCTTGAGAAATTCATAGAGAGGTTCAAATTCACTGATCACCAGTAATTGAGAGCGAATGCCTAACGCCACCTCCAGCAGCGCAGCCTGTTCCAGATCCACATCCAGTAGATCTGCCACACTGCCGATGATCGTATTCCATGGTGAATACTGCGACGTCTGCGCCCGGTTCAGGATCTCCTTGACCCCGATACTGATCCCTTCCTGCCGCCGTTCGAGATCTTCCAGCACACTTTTCCGGGCCTGGTAGGCACTGCGTCTTTCCCGCAGTTCGGACAGCTGTTGTGTTTTCTGGTCCTGCTCACTGAGGAGTGTCTGCTGCTTTTCATCTACTTCTGACAGGCTTTGCGCAAATTCAGCAACCCGCTGGCCTGCGGAACGAAAACGCGATTCACAAGCTTCAACAACAGATTGCGCATCGTCAACTTTTGCCTCAAGTTGTTCGCGTTTTTCCTCGGCCTTATCGATGGAACTGCTATAGGTTTCCAGCTGTGTCTGCATCGAAAACACGCGGTTATCAAGCGTCAGCGATGTCTTGTTCAGTTCATGCACCTGCTGCTGCTTCAGTTGAATCTGCTCGCTGGCTGCATCCAGTTCTGCTGTGACCGCAGTAATTCTGGCGCGCGTCTCTTCCAGCTTCAGACGCTGTTCCTGAAAACCGGATTCAGAATTAAGTTTTTCCTGTGTGACGGCTTCCAGGTCTCTTTGTATTTCTGAAGTGCGTCTGGCCATCAGAATGCGTTGTTTTCGTAACCGGATAATTTCCGTTTCGAATTCAAGCTTCCGTTCAAGCTGATGTTCTATCGCGGTCTGATT
>AZIC01005182.1_pt1 | contig 16612 bp, 13 predicted proteins | sample 359061 | NCBI WGS metagenome assembly AZIC01 (sample SAMN02429709, study PRJNA222657) | marine sediment metagenome | biome: Sediment sample; isolation source: sample MGS-MES from oil contaminated site at the harbour of Messina (Sicily... | place: Italy: Messine | collected 2011-04-30 | depth 1 m m
TTCCCTGCTTCAGAAATTCATTCCAGAGAGGCCTCATCTTGATCGCCAGATCGACCTCCGGATTCGATCCCGCCTGATAGGCGCCGATTGAGATCAGATCTTCTGACTGCTGATAGGCGGCCATCAGTTTCTTGATTTGAGCCACAGCCTGCTGATGCGCGGCTGATGTTATATCATTCATCGAACGGCTGATGCTCTGCAATACATCAATCGCCGGCCAGTGTGATTCATGTGCCAGTTTCCGGGAAAGCATGATATGCCCATCCAGAATTCCCCGCACCGTATCAGAAATCGGCTCGTTCGCATCATCGGCTTCAACCAGAACAGTATAGAACCCGGTGATGCTGCCAGATTCAGTCCGTCCACTCCGTTCAAGCAGCTTAGGCAGGAGGGAAAACACGCTGGGTGGATAGCCCCTTGTCGCCGGAGGCTCTCCCGCAGCCAGACCGATTTCCCGCTGTGCCAGAGCATAGCGGGTCACACTGTCCATCATCAGCAGGACATCTTTACCACAGTCACGGAAAAATTCAGAAACAGCGGTTGCCAGATGAGCAGCCCGTAATCGAATCAGCGCAGGTTCATCACTTGTAGCAACGATCACCACACTGCGTTCCAGCCCTGCTTGTCCTAAATCACGATCCAGAAACTCACGTACCTCACGACCTCGTTCACCCACCAGGCATACCACATTAATATCAGCGGAACTCTGACGCGCCATTTGCCCCATCAGGGTACTTTTACCAACACCACTCCCGGCGAAAATCCCGAGGCGCTGCCCTTTCCCACATGTTAACAGTCCGTCGATAGTACGGATGCCGGTACTCAAGGGGGTATCGATACGGGGACGACTCAGGGGAGAGATTGGTTTGGCTTTTAAGTTGGCACGATGGGAAAGCATCGCCTGATTTTTTCCATCTATACAGCGTCCGCGGCCATCAAGAACTCTTCCCAGAATTCCCTGCCCCACTGCAACAGCGGGTACCGACTGTATCAGACTGACGCGATCGCCCCGTCGGATCCCCGACAGATCTTCATAAGGCAGCAACAGTGTTTCTTCATTCTGAAAACCAACCACTTCCGCTTCGATTGCAGACCCATTTTCCCGATCAATGGCACAGACGGATCCCAGTGGCGCTGGAAAACCGGAAACGGAAGCTGTCAATCCAACCACGCGCGTGACTCTGCCTGTCAGGCGAAAGGGTAAAATCTGTTTAATCTGTTGTGAAACATCGAACATGGAATGCGGCTAGTCCTGAGTCTGGATAATCAGCTCCTGGAAAATTCGATCCAGTTGTGCTTCAATGCTGGCGTCGATTGTTCCATGCTGTGTTTCGATAATACATCCCCCTGGGGAGATTGATTCATCTTCAATGATTTCACAAGTCTGACATCCTGTCAGATTGGTAATAAAGCTCTGTGTATTCTCTCCCAGGTGAACAACATCCATCGGATTCATCTGGAACCGGATATGCTGAGTTCCGGATGCCAGCTTGAGCGCTTCACTCATCATGGGTTTCACAGTTTCGGGATGAGTCTTGATCTCATGCCGTACCATCTTTTCTGCAATCACAAGACACATTTTGACGGCAGTATCATCCCATGTCTGTCTCCAGTTGACCTGTTCCTGCTGCAAGCCTGACACTGCAGCCTGCATTGCGGGAAAGACCGTACCCAGTTTTTCTTCCACGATCTGACTGGCTCGCGCTTCAGATCGTGACTGGACCTGCTCTTCCACATCGCGCGATGCATCTTCCAGCCCCTCCTGCTTTCCTGCCTGATACGCTTCCTGCTTGATCTGCTCTGCTTCTGTTCGCGCATCGATGATCATCTGACGCGTCTGGTTACGCACATTTAAGATATAGTCTTCGCAGCGTTTCTCAATGTCATTAAAGTTATAGGCGATTTTTGAACCCAACGCGCGAAACGCATCCGCCTTTAACAATTTTGCAGTTTCCAGTTCCGCCATATCTTCGACTATATCAATCCTGTTATTATTGGTTCCACTAGATTTTCAAGACAAAACTCGGTATGCATCAGGTAATGTACTGCTCACTTTCATTTCCGGCAGCAACTTCAATTTCTCCTGCATCTTCCAGACGCCTGACGCTGTCCACGATCTGCTGCTGAACGGTTTCTACATCACTGACCTTGATCGGACCAAGATACTCCATTTCTTCTCGGAGCATATCCGCTGCCCGCTGAGACAGGTTACTGAGCACTTTCTGCTTGATCTCTTCTGAGGCCCCTTTAAGGGCAACCGCCCACTGATTGGTATCCACTTCCTTCAACAGGGCCTGAATTGCTTTATTATCCAGTTTCACCAGATCGTCAAAGACAAACATCAAACGGCGAATTTCGTCAGCCAGATCGGGAGTTTCCTGATCCATATTTTCCAGGATTCCTTTGTTGGTCATGCGGTCTGTCACGTTCAGGATTTCGGCAACCAGTTCAACGCCCCCGGCCTTTTCAGTCCCCTGACTGAATGTATTTTTCATGCGATGTTCCAGACTCTTCTCGACATCACGTACCACTTCCGGGCTGGTTTGCTCCATATTGGCAATGCGTTTGATCACATCCATCTGCTTATTGGATGGCAGCCCGGCTAAAACTTCCGCAGCCATGTTACTGGGCAGGTGTGACATGATCATGGCAATCGTCTGAGGATGTTCTTCAATGATAAATGTCAACAGGTTATTTGCGCCAGATTTCTGCAGGAATCCAAACGGCACTGAATTCATAGTCTGATTAATACTATCCAGAATCGAGCCGGCACCTTCTTTCCCGAGTGACTGCTCAAGCAATTCGTTCACGGCAGCCAGACCGCCTCGCTCCATTGTGGTCTGTTCGCCGCGCAGGTTGGTAAATTCGGTCAAGACACTGGACTGCTGGTCTTTGGAAACATCCTGCATTCCGGCTATCATCATCGTCACTTTTTCGACATCCTCTTTGGACATCAGGCTGAGTACTTCAGCGGCGAGCGCTTTATCCAGGCTCAGTAACAACACAGCGGCTTTTTGTAATTCGTCCATATTTCAGCCTGCAAAACAAGTATTTCAAGAACTTCAAACCAGAAATTCAGTCTCAGGTTTTAGAGTGGATCCATTTACTCAACACCATCGCCGCAACTTCCGGATTATCGCGAACCAGCAATTGAACCTCATCACGCTGTGTCGGTTCTTTCTTCGTTTTTTCTAGTTCTTCATCCGGCGTGGGTACAGGTGGTCTTTTCTGAGGCAAATCGATCTCTTCAGACTGGACTTCTTCCATTTGAGGCATACTCTTATTCAGCATCCATAAAGCCCAGATCGCAAATAACCCCAGACCGAGGGTACTCCCCCACTGGCTCACAAACTCACCGACACTTTCAGTTAATGGCAATTCGAGCTCAGGTACCTCTGCATCAATACGTACATAAGATGCCACACTGACTGCATCTTCGGCCGACTGCGAAGGAATCAGCCTCTGGACCTGCTTTTGAATGCTGGTTTCCACTTCGGTCTGAATGGCAGTCGTGGCCTGCTTGAAAGTGGCAAGATCCGCTTCCGCTTCTCCCTTTTTGATTCCCCGTTTCACAGCGACTGCAGAATAGTAGTCTTCCGGAATGGAAACAGAAACCTGCACCGTACTGGGCATGGCAGCTACAAACTCTTTTTCTGTCCAGGTAAAGGACGGAGCTGTGGTCGCTTCATTATTTGTCTCTGTCACCTTCTCATTTTTTTCATTCCCCCGCCCCACGGCCAGAGAGTTAGGCTGGTTGGAACGGGCCCCTGGTTCTGCCCGGCTTGGCTTTTCAGTCAGGCTGCGTTCGGTGGATTGCTCCTTCGACTGCAGCGTGACTGAGCCGTCAGTACTGATCTCCTGTTTGCGTTCGACATACCGTTTCAGATTTTCAACGTCCACATTCACATTCACGATCACATCCGGAATATAGGCCAGAGAATCGAGAATTTTATCCTGGTAGTTTTTAGTATGCTTATTGACCCAGCTGATGAATTTGCTGTCAAAGGCATCATTTTTATCATCCGCGGTATAGGAGGTGCCCGTAGATTGATCAAAGACCGTCACGGAATCTGTAGTCAGGTCGGGGACCATCGTCGAGACAGCAGCTCTCAGACTGGTCACCAGCACCGGAGTCAGATCTTGTCCCGGACGGGGTTTGACCATGACGGTTGCCGTCACTTCCGGAGTTGTATTATTCCAGCGTAACCTTTTTTTAGATCGTGCCCACATCACACTGGCATCCTCAATCGCAGGGATCGCACGGATCATCCGCCGCAACTGGTTTCCAAGAGCAATATCCCGCATCACCTGCAACTGATCTTTACTGACAAACATGCTTGATTTTTCAAATTGCTCCTGCCATTCAGAAGCCCAGTCTGTCGGAAGTCCTCCGCCTTCAATGAGCGCTGCGTTATAGCGGGGTACTTCGTTCTGGGGGACCATAATTCGCTGCCCCTTTCGCGAGAAATCGGTCAACCCGGCCCGAAGCAGAACCTCTTCTGCATGAATCACCTCTTCGGTCGTAAAATCTTTACCCAGAGAGAGCGACACATAGCTTGATTTACTGTCCCGAAAAAACAGGAAGCCAAAAGCCAGCATCATCAGTAAGGGGACCGACAGCAAAATCGCGCGCTGGCTGCCTGACATTGTTTGAAACAGGTTTGAGAACTGTTGATATATTTTTTTTATCGTATCCATACCGGGTGACCAATCGACGAATCCGTGTCAAAATGGTGAAAGTACTGCCTGATTTACTTGAGTATTACATTTGCATTTTCTGGATCTCGTTATAAGCCTCCAGAAGTTTATTTCGCATTTGAACCATCATTCTCAGAGCCAGATCAGCCTTCTTGACCGAGGAAAAGACCTCTGCCTGAGTAATATCTTCTCCCAGGAGCCCTGCTTGAATCGCCTGTTCGGATTGAAGCTGCAACTGATTGGCACTGTCCAGAGACTGTAACATCATATTCTGGAACGAAGGGGCGCCGGCTGGAGTGCCTGTGCCTGCATCTTTCAGGCCCGCCGGTGAAAGTCCGGGCAGTAATGAGTTACCAATATGACTGATGGAACTGGTCATGCTGTTCCCTTCCCTGAGATCAGATGAATAGGACTATTCTATAGAGATCTAAATTTATGCTAAAATCCGCAATGAAGTGCTGAACATTTCCTTGGTAATATCCAGAGCCGAAATATTGGCTTCATAAGCACGTCCTGCTTCTAACGCATTGACGAACTCGGTCACCAGATCAATGTTAGGATAGGTCACATTCCCATCCTGGTCCGCATGGCGGTGTCCGGGATCATAGGTTTTTCTTAAGGGTTTGTCTTTATCAATTTCAACAAGATATTTTACACCCACTCCGGAATTGCTCTGGTCCAGACTCTCCGTATCTGTCTGAAAGGTAACAATCCGGCGATAAAAGGGTTCTTTACCACTTGCGGGATCGTGTGACACGTTAACCGCGGCAATATTGCCCGCGATCGTGTTCATCCGTTGCCTCTGGGCGACCAGGGCGCTGGTACTGATATCAATTCCTTTTAACATTCGCTGCTCCTTTTCAATTTTCTGCTGTTTTCCGCTCGCTTAGTCAGAACCTCAAGCGCGTTCAGAAATGACCGTCAACATCTGATTCATCTGCGCCATCATGACCTCGATGGCAAACTGCTGCATCATTGAGTTTTTGGTCATCTGCATCATTTGTGATTCCACACTTCGATTATTGGCATCCTGAAACGTCAGGTTCTGGGGAGCTGCTTCCCGTGCCTGGAACAGACTGCGCGGAAACAGATCCTCCAGTTGTGCCTCAATGGACTTGGGTTTTTCGAGTGTTACAGGCATTGCCAATGTAGAATGTGAAACCGGATCAGCTGCATTCTCCTTCAACACGACGGCATCACGTAAAGCCTGCTGAAACTCCTGGACAGGAAGGTCTCGCATCTTGTATGAGGGGGTGTCGATGTTCGCAATATTACCCGCCAGGACATCCTGTCGCCGTTCGGAGAACGCCGCCATTTTTTCCAGCAATGGTAATGCTTTCGAATTTAAAATCTGATCTAACATACTGTCACCTGCCTGGATAAAAACACAAAACCCGCGATCAGGCAGCACGCCTGATCGAAAAAGTCCGCTTGGAATCCGGGCCTCCCCGAGGGGGGTACCCATAGGATCTGAGCTTGCCAGAAAGCGTTCTCAACCCGATATCCAGTAACTGAGCTGTACTTTCGCGATTGCCTCCACAACGTGCAAACGTACTCTCGATCAGTTTCTGTTCCATTTCACGCAGAGTCATCCCCGTCAGGGAATCAGCGCTTGAAATTGATTCCGAATCAATCCATGGCAATAAACTGGCGGCATCCAGTCGTAGCCCATTATCGACACGGTTCACGTGTTGAATCAGATTTCGCAATTCCTGGACGTCCCCGCTCCAGTCATGTTTCTTCAATAATTCCAGGCCATCCAGGGTGAGCAGTTTGGGCACTGTCCCTTCAGCGATAGCCACTTCATTTAACAGATTTTCTGTCAGCAGCGCAAGATCTTCTTTCCGGTCATTTAAACGTGGGACCGAAAGAATGGAAGCGGACAGGATTCCGGCCAGTTTTCGCTTGAACTGATTTTGGGCCGACAGTTCATGCAGCGAGACATGGCTCAGGGAGAGAATGCGGCAGTTTAATTTTTTCTGCTGGTTGTCTTCCGGCGAGCAATATTCGCCGCTTTCCAGAATTTTCAGCAGAGCGGCCTGAACCGGCAAAGAAGTCAGGTGGACCTGATCGAGCACCAGTGTGCCGCCCGCTGCCTGTTCGAATTGCCCCGGATTCCAGACGGGCTCATCTGCATAACTGCTTTTTTCATTTGAATAATAACCGATCAGTCCCCGTTCCATATTTTCAATGGTCAAGGTGCTGCAGTTGACTCTGATTAAAGGCTGATAGTTCAGGTACATGGTATCATGTAAGATTTCCGCGACCACAGACAGTTCGGCTCCGACTCCCCCCTGAATCAGAACAGGAGTTCGCAAATGCACCAGATCTGCGATCCGGTCTCTCAATGTCTGGATTGCCTGACTGTATCCGATCAGTCGACGACTGGAACGCAGGTTTAACTCAGAAATCAACTCAGTGCATTCACGAGACAGCCGGGAGTATTTGATCGCAGCATCCAGAAGGCGACTGATATGATCCAGTGAATCGCTCGAACGCAGTTCCGCAAACGGTGCCATCGTTTCATGGGATGCAGTACGGGAAGGCTTCAGACAGGCCTGCTGAATCTCGTGTGTCAGCATGGGATAATAAAGCACCGGGATCAGATTCTGTTCTGCAACGGAATCGACGGCAAACATGAACTCAGTAATCGATCGTTGATCCAGGAGCACGCAAATATCGGCTGCCGGTCGCTGGGATGCAGGAGCGAATGTCATTTCGGTCAATGGTATAACCGTATATCCCAGATTTGAGAATTGCGTACAGACTTCCAGTCTGCGGATACGATCCTCAGAAACAATCTGGACCAGACCGCGTGATGTTGAGCTGTTTAACAAGCTATGATTCATTATTTAAAACCCGTTTCAATCAAAGGGATACTACTTTTTTTAATCTTTTGTAACTGTTACTGATCAATATTCAGATGCCGATGTGTTGCAGGTGCCAGGCTGTCACGATAGGCTTCCCCGACTTTTGCCCCCTGGTTTAACGACTGGATCTGCTGCCTTGTCTGCTCCCGTCGATCAACCATGGACTGTGTACTGGTATCCTCATTCTTCAGTAGCTGTGCCAGCACTGCTTCTGAATCACTTAAAATCTGCTCACAGGAAGCGCGCAGCTCGGAGGGTAACTGGTCCCGGTCCTGCTGCCACTGCTCCCAGAGTCGAGGCAACTGTTTCTTGTATTGATCCAGTTGACCAAGTAACCTCTGTTTTTTCCCCAACACGTCCAGCAGACTGGAATAATCATCTTCTTTGATCAGTTCCTGCTGTTGAAGCGACAAAGTTAATAGCGCCCGGGAATACTCCAGACGCACTGCAAACAGTTTGGGATAATCAATGGTATTTGTCGAAGTCATATCAATTACATCATTATTCAGGTTTAACAATGAGGATCAGATCCCGTCCTCTGGTCAAGTCTTCGTTTCAGGCACCATTGACAGATGGCAGAGCGCTGGTTCGACTGTCGGAATCGCGAAACTCGCGAGACCAGTCCAGCCAGCGATTCCACTCTTCTCGTCCCAGGTTCGTTGCCCCGGACTCGAATACACTGTCAGGCATCTGTTTCAATATAATTTTGGCTTGCTCCAGCATACTTTTGGCTTCATTTTTTTTCCCCAGCGCTTCATAGCAGCCGGACATTTTCATATACGCAATCAACACTTCTGTGCATTGTGGGTACCGGTTTACGGCATCATGGTATGATTTGATTGCCTCGGCATACTCTTCAGTCAGATACAATATGTGGGCTTTTCCAAAACAGCTCGATTTCAGTAACCGCTTCCCCAGGGCATCCAGTTTGTCTCGACTTTCCAGCTGGCGCAGGTCACGATTTAGAGATTGAAGCTGTACGAGGGCCTGATTCAAATAACCAAACTGCTTACGCTTTAATTCTTGTCGGGCGTTTTCTGTCCTGGCTTCCTTCATCTCCTGTAGTGGCTGATCTGACAGATTCTGTAAGGAACGTGCCAGCAGATAGCGGGCTTCAGAAATTTTTTCTGATTCAGGATACCGACTGACGTATTCAGTCAGACGACGCGTCGACTCTTCATAAAAAAGGTTCTGGCTGGAGCCGCTGGTCTGTTCCTCCGGCGTGTTACCTGCGGCCTCACTCTTTTTTTCTGACTCGGCAATCTTTCCCTGGTGAAAATTCAACTTACCCAGCGAAAACAACGCGTCCCCCCACTGTTTGGCTTTGGGTGTTAATTTGCTTGACTCCAGGATCTCTTTCCATACGGTTTGAGCCTGATCAAGTTCATTTTTTTCCAGATAAGCAATCCCCAGTAAATACTGAGCTTCAAAGGCAGAGACATCGGTCGGGTAATTTGTAATTACCCGTTTGAAGTGATTAATCGCTTCTTCAAGTTGATCCAGTTCCAGTAAAATCTCACCACGCTGAACCAGAGCCTGCGGCATTTGCTTATCTGGATTTGTATTGATGAACCGCGTCAGAACTTTGAGCGCGGTCTCAAAGTCCAATCCTTTCTGGAAGTGATCTGCGGAGATGGCAAGAATATCTGCATAGCGGTCAGAGGTGGTCAAGCGACGGGCGAGTTCAAAATAAGCACGCCCGCTCTGCTTCCAGTGTTCATTTAACTCGCCTCTGAGCGACTCCTGCTCCGTTTCCGTTGCCTCCTCATAGCGGCGTTCCAGATATTCCGCCCAGCGACGACTGGCATTCGCTGCCAGTTCCTTTGCCTGGACTTCCGGCAGCAGTGGAGGCAGGTAATCAGACAGCTGAATTGCCGCATTGAAGTAGGTCACATCGTTTTTGATCCGGTCTTCATCCACCCAGTCGTTCCATGCATTCAGGACATAAGTCCTGACGCCCTGCAGACTGATCCAGCGATTACGAAATTCGTCAGGATTTTGGATGGAACGCAATGCTGTCCGATAAGCAATCAAAGCTTCTTCAGTACGTCCGTTTTTCCGCAGTAATTCGGCTAGATGCAGAAATGCAGCCTGGCCTTCCTGTGTCCCTGCGTAACGATGTGTTGTCTGCTCGAAAAAATCAATTGCACCATCAGCATTACCAAGCGACTCAGCACACACTCCCATCAGATAGGACGCCTGCCTGGAAAACTTACGTTCCAGTCCCAGGTTATCCTTCACCGGTGCCAGAATGGTTAACGCTTCCTGGTATTTCCCTTCCGCCATCAAGGTCTGTGCCTGAAACACAAGTGTTACCTGATTTACAGACTCCTGCTGCTTGACCTTCTCCAGAACCTCCTGTGCCTGAGCATTCTTGCCTTGTGCCAGAAAAATCTGTGCACGCTGCAAATACAATCGATCGTGCAATTCATGATCCAGATTTTCCAACTGCAGACATTCTGAATTTAAATCGAATGCCTGATTGATTTCAGCAGATTCTTTGTTATCGAGATAAATATCGGTCAATAACATGGAAGCATTTAATTTGCCTTCAGCAAACGTCTTGACGGCTTCTTCCAGCAGAGGACGCGACTTTTGAATAGACCCTGTCAGGTAAAGACTTGTCCCCAGTGCATAGCACCATTCAGGACGATGTTCCTGATCAATGGCTCTGCGTTCTGCTTCTTTCAGGTAGCGGCTGGCAATCAGATACTGGTGATCCTGGGCTTCCCCAGTCAGCTCTTCGGCATTCCGAAAAGCAACAACACCAAAGATAAAGTATAGCGCCCCCGGAAAATCGGGATCCAGATATTCCTGCTTTTTCAGCAGATAAGCCAGTTCGAGCGCCTCGGTCCGAGTTTTGGAATCTGTCGATGACTCCAGTGTCTGCAGTGCCTCTGTCAAAATTTCTTTGGGAGTCTTTTCCGGTTCACCTGACAGCGACAGCAGATATCCGCCCAGCAGGAGAAACGCCGCACCAATACCAGCCAGAATCTTCCAGCGTAATTTGACAAAGTCTGTTATCCGAGTGCGCAACGCGACCGAATCGGAAGCAGCAGATTCAACCTCTGGTTGCTCTGATGGTTTTTCAGACGAGTCCGGAACAGCGACGTTCGCTGACTCATCTGATTCTGGTTTCGCGATTGTTTCTTTGGCCATGACTGAGCTGCCTGTGAGGTAATCAGGGCATCCTCAACAAGGATTTGTGACCTGATTTGATATCAGCAGGTGAATTCTGGAATGGAAAACTGGAGTAATCAGCAGAACTGCTAAAGGACTTGTCGTATTCTACGAAAGGAAGAAAACCGCTTCGCAAAATTGATTTGAGAGTGTTGAAATTTTTCGAGAATGGAATCGGAGAGAGGTGTAACTTGAGTATTAATACAAAAAAAAGTGATTTTTTGTCAATATTGATTCCACTCTGCCCCAGATAACAGACCAGAGAGAGCTTTCCTTACCTGTAAATCATAAAACAGGTAAATTGAAAGATTCAGCGAAGGGCATTTCGTAATCTTTGTGCAGTCCGTTCGGGAGGCGCCTGACTGGAATGATCAAAGGGAACCCGTTGATACATTAATGTCTGCTTCAGAATTTCTGCAGCAGGAGGTCCGGCAATCGTTCCCCCATAGTGATTCTCACCCACGGAAGGCTCATTCACCACGACCAGCACGAGAACACGGGGATCATGTGCCGGGGCTCCACAAATAAAGGAACTGACATGCAACTCAGAGGAATACTTGCCTGTTCGCGGGTCGGGCTTTTGAGCGGTTCCCGTCTTCCCAAACACCACATACTCTTCAAGCTGAGCTTTTCTCCCGGTCCCTCTTTTTACTGTCTCTACCATCGGAATCCGAACCAGCCAGTCAGCAACTTCCGGAGAAACAATCGGTGTAGAAACAAGGGGGCGTACCTGTGCCGGTTCTTCTTCAGAGCGGGGAAAGTAATTATGATCGATCTGATCACGGATCAAACGTGGATTCAACAATTTCCCCTGATTTGCCAGGGCCACATGTCCGGTAATCAATTGTATGGGGGTGACAGCAATTTCCTGCCCCATCGGTATCGAGCCTGTCGAATAGATATTCCAGTTTTTTAAGGGCCTGACAATTCCCCCCAGTTCACCGGGTAGTTGGATGCCAGTCTTCTGACCAAAGCCGAACGCCGCCACTGCTTCATACAATCCCGGGTTGGTCAGTTTCTCCCCAATCTTGGCCATCCCAATATTGCTCGACTTCACCAGAACGTCGGTCACACTCAATACCCCGTAACTGTGATGATCGTGCAACAGTCGCTTTCCCATACGGTATTCGCCATGCTCACAGTCAAATTCTTCGTCAGTTTGAATCAGTCCCTTTTCGAGTGCAGCAGCCACAATAAACGGCTTGAGTGTTGAACCAGGCTCATAGATCGAAGCGATGGCTGTATTTTTCCAGGCGGATTCATCGATCGCTTCCGGATGATTTAAATCGAATGTCGGAACCGATGCCATCGCCAGAACTTCACAGGTTTTGACATCCATCACGATCGCACAGGCGCTTTTGGGCTTCCACTCTTCAACAATCGACTGCAACTGCCGCTCTGTGTAGAGCTGAATGATGGAATCCAGAGTCACCACCAGCGTTTCGCCGTTTCTGGCTGCGACACGAGAGTCATTGCGTACTTCAATCACTCGGCCATGGGCATCTCGAATCAGAAAACGATAACCATCCTGACCACAAATCAGATGGTTAAATGCTTCTTCCAGTCCCCCCTGCCCTTCTCCATCGATATCCCGTAATCCCAGAGCATGCGCTGCTAAAGCGCCTTGGGGATACTGCCTGCGATATTCGTGTCGAAATCCCCAGACCTCATCTGAGAGATCCAATGACCTGATCCCGGACAGTTCCCGATCAGAAAGACGGCGTTTCACCCACAAGAACAACTTATCCTGGTTTTCCTTCAATCGTTTTTCAAACGCTGCCTGATCGAGCTGGAGAATCTCACAAATCCGGGTGAGATGTTTCTCATTTTCCAGCCGCTGGGGGACGACATACAGACTGTTACTGACAATTGTGGTAGCCAGTAGTCGACCATTCCGGTCGAGAATATCCCCAGGCCGTGCGGGAATTTTTTCTTTGTAGACCTGCTGCCGAGCTACAACTCGGGCAAACTGACGGTGGCCGACATATTGCAGATAGACCAGACGCCCAGAGATCACGAGCCAGGCCAGCAACACTATCAGGACCAGGCTCCAGGTGCGCCAGCTGTTTCGCAGATTTGATGGTACGAAATTCAAGGATTGCTTCTCCCGCAGATCTGGCTTCTGCTGACCTCCGCCTGGCAGGCAGAACACAACATCATGCAGACAGTATTATTTTTCTGCCTGCCCCTTAAGCGGGTTTAAATGCCATTGCAGTAAAGGCATCTCACGTCGGTTACTTAAAGCAGGCTGCTGATTTGATTCGACATCCAGCTCCCCGCTTTCGATCGAATTTAACACCTGACGGGGAGAACCCGCGCGTTGTGTCGCCAGCTTCATCTTGGCATGCGAATTGACCAGAACATCCAACTGGTAGTACTGCCGACTGACCAGGCGTTTCAGCTTCAGGCTCTCTTTTTCCAGTGCAATTCCGATTAGAGAGATGGCAACCGCCAGTAAAATTGCACTACTGAAACGGAATAACATCCGACCGACCTTCCCCACCAGCGAGAACGCTATCGGAAAGTTCGCCGCCAGCTAAGTGGATAATGAAACATGACGTACCATTGCGCCTGTATTCACTATCGGCTGGATGAGTTTCCAGGCACAAGACTGACCCGGCTGGCATCATAAGGCAGTTGCAATTCTGTTCCAATTTGAAGCTTGTTCGGGTTTTGCAGCCTCTGACGGTTAATCTGATAAATCTGATACCACCGGGAAGAGCGCCCCAGGTGCTTCTGCGAAATATCAGTCAACGTGTCATTCCCTCCCACACGATACATCGGCTTTCCGTCGGAACTGATAAAAAACCCGGAAGGTTTACCTGGCTTACGAACGGCTTTTGTACCGGCAAACTCGGTGACTGTGGTCTGAGTTGCTTTATGATTGGCCTGATAGCGCGCTTCAATCGCTGCCTGGTCGGGAGCAATTAATTTCAAACCGGGTTTCATTTTACGAGGATCGCTCACGCGACTCTTGTTGATCTGAGCCAACAGCTGAAAATAGCGACCAGTGCCATAGAGTTTTTTAGAGATCGTCCAGAAATTCTCACCATTTTGCACCACATATTCTCCGCCTACTGCTGTCGCAGGCTGCGGATTGAATGACTCTTCTTGAAATGCTCCAAACTCTTCAGTGGTAACTTCCTTCACAGGAGCCGGCCCATCAAACAGCCCACGAGCCTGTACCTGATTTTCCGCTGTCATTTCGGAATCGCGAAACGTATTTGAATCGATACCCGCTGCAGGGCGTTTCACTGTCGTCACGCTTTCTGCCTGCTGTGCTGAAAACTCTTCGGCCCGAAAATCTCCAAAACGTTCTTGGCTTTGAACGACTTCTGTTTCGCTGAATTCCGAGACGGCGGGGCGTTCAAACTCCTGATTCGGCATGGCTGAATTACCTGACTCAAAGGAATTCTCGACGCTTGCCGCGGGTGCCTGGGGTTGTTCCTGAGCAAAACCGGAATCACTAAATTCATCAAAGCCATTGGATTTTGAGACTTCCGTGATATTCACCTTGGCAGTTTTCTCAGCCATGGGGTCAAACTTCTGCATTGGTACTGAATTTTTCTCTTCCGCCAGTCCGAAGTCATCAAACTCACTGACAGCAGGCTGCTGAGGTTGCATCGACTGCGCCGGTTGCGGTTCGGCACCGAAAGGGTTGTCATCCACCTGAACAGTGCCAACGCCCGTTTCAGCGGCAGGAGCAAATTCATTTGCTGCTGGCTGTTCCATCAAGCCTGACTGATCACTGGCCGCCGGTTGAGAAAAATCGGACGCTGGTTCATTTCCAAATTCATTCGCCTGAGGTGGAGCCGCTGGTTGCTGCGCAAACTGGTCGGTCCCGCCAAAAGGATCCTGCTGCGGTTTATCAAAAGCCGCTGGTTCCGCCTGATTCTGCATGCCACCCTGAAATTGATTCGCAGTGGGATTCGAAAAATCATTGGCAGGCTGTGGCGGAGGATCAAACTGTTGAAATCCATTGTCAGCCTGATTCGCTGCAATCTCAACTGGCTGTGTCGGCTCACTTTGTGAATTAAATGAACTCTGGTCGAACTGATTTGTTCCCGTTGACGCTGATTGGTCCGATGCAAACGGGTTATCCTGAACCGGCTGCTCAGAGGGAGTCGAAAAGCCTGTATTCTCAGCGGGGGGGGTAAAGTCATGGGACTGATCGGCTACCTGGCCTGTCGTTTCAGCAGCGCCGCTATCTGCTGCAAATGGATCAACTTCCCCGGACGATTCCTGTTCCTGGCCTCCCTCTTCCGGCCCATTAATGGCGACTGACTCCTGCGGGCGGTTTATTTTCTGATAAACAACCAAACCAAAGGCACTGAGCAGGATACAGATCAGGCACAGTCCTACTTTCGTTTCAATGGCGATTCCCGACTTGGGTTTTTCGATTCCCCAGTCTTCTTCGGCGGGCTGTTCTGCTTTTTTTTCTTCAGTCATGGCTCTAAACCATTTCTCGTTTAAACGAAATAAGTCTTATTCAGACAAACAGTAAACTGTCTGCCTCCCTGTTATTTTCAATTGTCACATTTATGTTTTCACAGCCACTCGCAGCTTGGCTGAGCGGCAACGTGGATTCACTCTTTGTTCAGCCTGGGTCGCGACAATGGGCTTGGCAGTCAGATTTTTCCAGATCTTCTGATTTTTGAAAGCCTGCTTGACCATCCGGTCTTCCAGTGAATGAAAGCTGATAATCACAGCTCTGCCTCCAGGTCGCAGTACCTGTGGTAATACAGTCTCAAGCATGGTTTCCAGTTGTTCCAGTTCCTGATTTGCCGCAATCCGCAACGCCTGAAACACACGTGTTGCCGGATTTTTTCTTGCATTCGCCTGCGCTTTGCCAGGAATCGCCTGCTGTACCGCTTTGATTAGTTCGGCTGCAGTCCTGATTGAAGCTGTTTTCCGCTGTTTCACAATCTGATTCGCAATCCGCTGGCTGAAACGTTCCTCACCATACACTTCCAGAATCTCACATAACTCTGATTCCGACAGGTTTTCCAGTAATTGCCAGGCAGGAACTCCGGTACTGGTATCAAAACGCAAATCCAGTTCACCCGTCGATTCAAAACCGAAGCCCCGTTCATCGTCGACCAGTTGATCAGAAGATAATCCCAGGTCCAACAGTACTCGGTCTACAGACGAAATCTGTAATTCCTCCATCACAGCGGGTAGTGCCGCATAACTACCTTGCCGCAGGTAACATCGCCCCGCTGGTAGTGATTCTGGTTTTAACTTTTCTGTGGCAAAACCCAACATCATTGAATCTCGATCCAAACCAATTAAGGTGCCTTCTGTGCTAATTTTTTGCAGTATATGCTCACTATGACCACCTGCCCCGACTGTGCCATCAACGACAATCAACCCTGGAGACAGATCCAGTTGTGATATCACTTCACGTAACAGGACCGGTAAATGGACAGGCCTCTTCTGATCGCCGGGCTTACCTGACATTCAACTGGAAACGATTCTAAATAAATGAATTGAACAATAGATTGGATGACTGACTCCGACAGAATAATTCCGACAGAAAGCAGTAGAAATACGAATTGATTTTTTAGGATGGGGTAGAAACTTGAGAAGTGTAACTCAGAGAGATTATTGACCTGAGTCGCGGATCTTAGAACAAGTCCGATCCTCAAGCGCAGGGAGTTTAGAAAAATCCTGTTTTTTTGGCAAGATCAGTTAAAGATTTTTGGGAAATCGATTTCTATAGTCCTAAGTGACTGATTTGAAACCGATTGAAAGCACGAACGTCAGGCAGACTGACTCTAGACTGTGTCCAGTTTTACTGTAGCGTCTCCAAGTCCACTTGGACCGGGTATATTAGATTGACAGACGCTATGGTTAAATGTGAT
>AZIC01004553.1_pt1 | contig 16564 bp, 15 predicted proteins | sample 359061 | NCBI WGS metagenome assembly AZIC01 (sample SAMN02429709, study PRJNA222657) | marine sediment metagenome | biome: Sediment sample; isolation source: sample MGS-MES from oil contaminated site at the harbour of Messina (Sicily... | place: Italy: Messine | collected 2011-04-30 | depth 1 m m
TTAAGCCTTATTCGCTTTTATCAGCAATAACTTTACGGCCACGGTAGTAACCATCAGCTGTCACATTGTGACGGAGGTGTAATTCACCAGATGTTGAATCAACTGATAATGTTTCGCTTGTTAAAGCATCATGTGAACGACGCATGCCACGACGTGATGTACTTTTTTTGCTTTTTTGAACTGCCATTAGTAAAACTCCTAACCTAAATAATAATGTTTAATCTTTTTTAAGTGCTGCAAGCACTGCAAACGGCGAAACTGGCTTCTCGTCGTCAATTTTTTCTTCACCAGAGAACCAAGCCTCTTTAGGTAAACAAGCATGAGAATGCTTGGGTACCAGCGGTATCGCTAGGATTAATTCATCCTCAACGATTGAGCTTAATAGAACAGGATCATCGTTATCAATAATCCAAGGCTCATATTGCTCGGCTAAACCTTCAACTTTCCTCTCACTATTAATAATAGCAAGTGAGCAGTCTATATTTGCTTCAAATTTCATTGGCTCAGTACATCGTTCACATACTAGTGGTAATTCAGCTTTGAACTGTCCACTCATGATCGGTGTACCTAAAACGCTATCGATATCAAATTTCATTTTGACATCAACTTCGCCATCTCCTATTAATAGGTCCGACAGCCTAGCCATACTCGATAAAGAAAGTTTGCCTTCTAATATCAATCCAGCCTTAGCTAACCGGAACGGATCTATTTCTACTGGTAATTTCTGATGCATAATCGACGGAATTATATAAGAAAATCGTTGAAATCGCAAAATTGAAATGTACCACAGACTCTAGACCGTAGTTTAATTTCAAATGACTTCTGACTCAGACGGTATTCAAAGTGACTAGATGTATTAATGCTACTTCTAGTTATCATTATGTAACTCTATGACCGAGTTACTTTTATCTGATTCAGACTTACTTCCATCATTACGAAGTGAGTCTACAAAATCAAGATACTTCTGATCGATATCACCAGTAATATACTTGCCGTTAAAGCATGATATATCGAAGCGGTCTACGTTATTATGCTTATTAACCGCTAATTCTAAGTCTTCAATATCCTGATAAATTAACCAATCAACACCTAGTTCTTTTGCTATTTCATCAACATCACGGTCATGAGCAACAAATTCTTCTGGTGAAGGCATATCAATACCATAAACATTTGGGTAACGTACAGGAGGAGCTGCTGAAGCAAAATAGACTTTTCTCGCACCTGCATCTCGTGCCATTTGTACTATCTGTTGCGAAGTAGTACCGCGAACAATTGAATCATCAACTAACAATACATTTTTACCTTCAAACTCTAGACCGATTGGGTTGAGTTTTTGACGAACAGATTTTTTTCGTTGTTGCTGTCCTGGCATAATAAATGTGCGGCCAATGTAACGATTTTTGATGAAACCTTCACGGTATGGTACGCCTAATACTTCAGCTAATTGAACTGCTGAACTACGACTTGTGTCAGGAATCGGCATCACTATATCAATATCGTGATCAGGATAATCACGTTTTATTTTTTGAGCTATTTTATCGCCCATTCTCATACGACTTTTATGAACTGAAATGCCGTCGATGATAGAGTCAGGTCTTGCAAAATACACATATTCGAACATACATGGTGAAAGAACAGGGTTTTCAGCACATTGTTGAGAGTGAATATTACCTGCCATATCAATAAAGATGCATTCACCTGGAGATATATCGCGAATCAAAGTGAAATCTAGAGAGTCAATAGCAACACTTTCTGATGCAATGGCATAGTCGTTACCTTGTTCTGTTTCACGCTTTCCAATAACAATTGGGCGGATACCGTTAGGATCACGAAATGCAAAGATCCCTACTCCAGCAATCATAGCAACGACCGCATAAGCGCCCTTGCATCGACGATGTAATTGAGAAACAGCTTTAAAGACATCATCCGCTTGCGGTTTTAGTCGGCTTGTTTTCTGTAACTCATGTGCAAGCACATTCAGTAATACTTCTGAGTCTGAATCTGTATTTAAATGACGACGATCACTTTGAAATAGCTCATCTTTTAACTTTTTGGTATTTGTTAAATTACCATTATGTGCGAGTGCAATACCAAATGGGGAGTTGACGTAAAAGGGTTGTGCCTCAGCAGATGTTGAACAACCCGCTGTTGGATAGCGAATATGACCAATCCCCATATTCCCTTTTAGTTTAAGCATATGTCTCGTATGAAAAACATCTTTCACTAAACCATTAGCTTTTCTTAAAAAGAATTTGCCCGTTTCATCGCTAGTGACGATACCAGCAGCATCTTGACCTCGATGCTGTAAAACGGTTAAACCGTCATATATGGCTTGGTTAACCTCTGTTTGACTAACAATACCAACAATTCCGCACATAGCAAGCCCTGTAATTATTTAACTAAAGTGTATATATTCAGCAATATCGGCAGGCAATAAGCCTTGAACCCATACTGCAAGATTTTCAAAATGTTCAAGTAACAATGAGTTTTGCCACCAACTATCATTTGGCATTGGCGTAGCACCAGCAACTAAGACTAGTAACGTTACAATCACTGCACCACGTAATAAGCCAAATAGGATACCAAGCGCTCTATCAGTACCTGTTAAACCTGTTTTTTCAACCAGTTGGGAGATGAGATGATTTACCAATGCAGATAGTATTAACGTCACAATAAAAAGTGCAAAAAAAGCACTAAAAAGCCTGATCGATGGTGTTGCAATATAGGGACTTAATAACGTTGCGACATGACCATAGAATGTAAGTGCAACCCAAAATGCTAATCCCCAACTTATGAGTGAGAGCACTTCTTTTACAAAGCCACGAACAACACTAATTACTGAAGATAATATAATAATCCCAATAATTAGGTAATCAACCCAAACCATAAATAGTCCGATTAGTTTTAAACGACAAATTCTATCAGAATGAGTCGAATCAACCCATCATTTTTTATGACTAATTATCTTCAAATTAATTACTTTGCTGAAGTAGTTGAGGTTGAAGTTGGAATTTTTGGTTTAGCTTCACAGCTATTTGTTCAAGTTTCGCTTTATCTGTATGAGGTCCAATGCGAACGCGATAAATAACTTTTCCTGTCGAGGTTTTAACAGGGTCAATAAAAGAAGAATATTTATCGAATAATAGCTTTCTATTCAACTTATCTGCATTTTCACGAACAGAAAAACCAGCGATTTGTAAGATCCATTGTGGCGTTTTTTTCACTACTAAACTAGTCTCATCAGCAGTGTTTAGCTTTTTAACTGATTTGTTCTCCAACTGCTCGGCAATAACATTTATTTCATCAGAAATAGATGCTGCTTTAGTCACAGGCTTTAGCTGTGAGTCGTTAGGTGTTGCTGATAAAGTTTTTGCGGAAATTGGCTTCTTAGCGATATCGACAAGCGTTTCCTGTGTGTCCTCAACTATTTCAATATCACCTTCTGGCATAGCCTCGACAACAGACACATACTCCTCATTCACATGCGAGCTTACCTCATCAGGTACAGGATCAGTAGAACTGGCATTAGACATTAGAAACAATGCTATGCCAGCTATACCTGAAAACAATAGAATGGCACCAATAATTCTTTGCTTTTGTACCGGTGACATACTTAACTCCTAGTAGCTAATGATGGTTTTGTTTACCTGATGCATGATAACCGCTTTTTTCTTTAGAGATAAGCTTTCCATTATCGGCATCGTCTTCTTTTGGTTTAGGCATTGTTTGCAAAGCCACCTCTAACACCTCCGAAATCCACTGCACAGGTATAATTTCCAAACCTTCTTTAATATTGTCAGGTATTTCCTTCAAATCTTTGACATTATCTTTAGGGATTAAAGCAACGGTAATACCGCCACGGTGTGCTGCAAGTAGTTTTTCTTTCAAGCCACCAATCGGCAATACTTCACCTCGTAAGGTAATTTCACCGGTCATGGCAACATTGGCTTTAACAGGGATACCTGTTATGGCTGATACGATCGATGTGCACATTCCGATACCAGCACTAGGGCCATCTTTAGGGGTTGCACCTTCAGGAACATGAATGTGTATATCATGGTTTTGCATATAATCATCAGCGATACCCCACTCTTCTGCACGTGAACGTACAACCGTTGTGGCTGCTTGAATAGACTCTTGCATAACATCACCAAGCTTACCAGTGTATGAAGCTTTACCCTTACCTGACATCGTTGCTGTTTCAATTGTTAATAATTCGCCACCAACTTCTGTCCAAGCAAGTCCCGTTACTTGACCCACTTGATCAGCTTCTTCAGCCATACCATAGTCGAAATGATATACACCTAGATATTCTTCAAGGTTCTCTGCATTTACCGTGATCATATCGCTTGGTTTTTCTTGTAAAATTTTCTTAACTAATTTACGACATATTTTAGAAATTTCACGCTGCAAACTACGTACACCCGCTTCACGCGTATAGCGGCGGATAATTTGTACTATGGCATCAGACTCAATTAGTGCTTCTTTTGGCTTGAGACCATTGTCTTTTAGAGCCTTTGGTAGTAAATACTGTAAAGCTATATTTAGTTTTTCATCTTCGGTATAACCTGATAAACGAATAATTTCCATTCGGTCACGGAGGGCTTCAGGGATATTTAAAGTATTAGCCGTACATACGAACATAACATCAGATAAATCGTAATCAACTTCTAGATAATGATCGACAAACTTTGAGTTTTGCTCAGGGTCTAAAACTTCCAGTAATGCTGATGCAGGATCACCTCGGAAATCTTGAGCCATTTTATCTATTTCATCAAGTAAGAATAATGGATTCTTAACGCCTACTTTTGTTAGATTTTGTACGACCTTACCAGGCATAGAACCAATATAGGTTCTTCTATGGCCGCGAATTTCGGCCTCATCACGGACCCCGCCCAAAGCCATACGGCTGAACTTTCTGTTGGTAGATCGAGCAATCGATTCTGCAACAGAAGTTTTACCTACACCTGGAGGACCAACCAAGCATAAGATTGGACCTTTAAGTTTCTTAACTCGCTTCTGAACGGCTAAATACTCTAGTATGCGTTCTTTTACCTTTTCTAAACCGAAATGATCTTCGTCTAAGACTTTTTCAGCTCTGTCGAGATCTAAAGTAATACGTGAACGTTTTTTCCAGGGTACATCAGTTAACGATTCAATATAGTTTCGTACAACAGTTGCTTCAGAAGACATTGCAGACATCATTTTGAGTTTTTTCAACTCTGACTCTGCTTTTTGTTTTGCTTCTGTAGGCATGCCCGCCTGTTCAATTTTGGCAGTTAATTCTTCTAGTTCATTAGCTGTTTCGTCAATTTCACCTAATTCTTTCTGAACGGCTTTCATCTGCTCATTTAAGTAATATTCACGCTGACTTTTTTCCATCTGTTTTTTTACGCGGCCACGAATACGCTTTTCGATTTGTTGAATATCAATTTCTGACTCCAATAAAACCATTAGCTTTTCGATACGCTCATGCACATTGCTCATTTCAAGAAGTAACTGTTTATCTTCTAGCTTCAGAGTCATATGTGCAGCTACTGTATCAGCCATTCTTGCAGCATCATCGATACTAGAAAGTGAAGCAATAACTTCAGGTGGAATTTTCTTATTAAGCTTCACATATTGTTCAAATTGCCCCAGTAGTGAACGCATCAATACATCTGCTTCACGCTCTTCAGGTGACTCAGATATACATGTGACAACTTCTGCCTTGAAGAACCCATCATTATCATCTAAAAGTACGATATTAACGCGAGAAACACCTTCAACAAGCACTTTAACTGTGCCGTCAGGAAGCTTTAAAAATTGTAAGATATTCGCTAATGTCCCCGTTTGATACATCCCATCATTATCTGGTTCATCATCTGCCGAGTCTTTTTGAGCCACCAATAAAATTTGCTTGTTCTCATCGCTAGCAATTTCTAATGACTTAATTGACTTCTCACGGCCAACAAAAAGCGGTATGACCATATATGGATAAACGACTACATCTCTAAGAGGTAGGACAGGTACAGAGGTAAAATTTTCAGTAGTTGTAGGAGTATTTATTTCATTTTCCATTAGGCAAGCCTCGAGCATGACTTTCGAATATACGAAAGTAAGATTATAGATTAGCGTAGGTGATAAATATGGGGAGGTCTGAACAAAAATTCAAGTAGCGAAATGAATATTACGCTACTTAAATTTTATTTTTTTCTATTGTCTTAAGCAATCAAAGAGTTAACTAACTAGCTTCACTCGTTTCAGTATCTTGATAGATTAAGATTGGTGAGTTTTCACCACTAATTACATTCTCATCGACAACAACTTTTGCGACATTGTCTGTTGAAGGTAGATCAAACATCGTATCAAGAAGTACATTCTCAATAATTGATCGTAAGCCACGTGCACCTGTTTTTCTTTCCATTGCTTTAGCTGCAATAGCACTCAGTGCATCTTCTCTGAACTCAATCTCAACACCTTCCATTTCAAACATTCTATGGTATTGCTTAGTTAAAGAGTTCTTAGGTTCAGTTAAAATTTGCACTAAAGCAGATTCGTCTAATTCGTTTAGTGTTGCTACTACAGGCAAACGACCAACAAATTCAGGAATTAAACCGTATTGGATCAAGTCTTCAGGTTCGACTGTTTTTAAAACGTCGCTAACAACTTGCTCGTCTTCAATACTTTTAACCTGTGCAGAGAATCCGATACCACCTTTATGTGAACGGTTTTTAATCACTTTATCTAACCCAGCAAACGCACCACCACAGATAAATAAGATCTTACTCGTATCAACTTGTAAGAATTCTTGCTGTGGGTGCTTGCGACCACCTTGAGGTGGTATTGATGCAATTGTACCTTCAATTAGTTTCAATAAAGCTTGTTGAACACCTTCTCCAGAAACATCACGTGTAATGGATGGATTATCAGATTTTCGTGAAATCTTATCAATTTCATCGATATACACAATGCCAGTTTCAGCTTTATCAACATCATAATCACATTTTTGAAGCAATTTTTGAATGATGTTTTCAACGTCTTCACCGACGTAACCAGCTTCAGTTAAAGTTGTAGCATCAGCCATTGTGAAAGGAACATTTAATTGCCTAGCTAAGGTCTCTGCTAATAATGTTTTACCACTACCAGTTGGACCGATGAGCAAAATATTACTTTTTGATAACTCTATCTCATCTGTTTTAGCACCAAATCGTAAGCGTTTATAGTGGTTATATACAGCTACAGATAAAACGCGTTTGGCTCTTTCTTGACCAATTACATAACTATCAAGTGCTTCGTTTATTTCATGAGGCGTAGGTAGTTTATCTTGAGCGCTCTCACTGGTAACTTCTTGTAATTCTTCACGAATAATATCGTTACATAAGTCTACGCATTCATCACAGACAAACACAGATGGGCCAGCAATAAGTTTCTTAACTTCATGCTGACTTTTTCCACAAAATGAACAATAAAGTAGCTTATCGTCATCGTTATTAATGTTATCGTCACTCATTTAAATATTCCTAGCAATTCTATCTTTATATAACGGCTTGTTATTCGCTTTCTGAAGGGCGTTGTGTGAGCACAGAATCAACTAAGCCGTAGTCTGCTGCTTCTTGACCACTCATAAAGTTATCACGATCAGTATCTTTTTTAATTGTTTCAATATCTTGTCCAGTGTGTGTAGACAAAATACCATTCAAGCGTTCACGAATCGATAAAATTTCTTTGGCATGAATATCGAAGTCAGAGGCTTGCCCTTGGAAGCCGCCTAAAGGCTGATGAATCATAACTCTAGAATTTGGTAAGCAATGACGTTTTCCTTCTGCACCTGCCGTCAGCAATAATGACCCCATACTTGCAGCTTGACCAATGCAAAGCGTGCTCACATCAGGCTTTATAAATTGCATCGTATCATAGATTGCCATGCCTGCTGTGACAGAACCACCTGGTGAATTGATATAGAGGTGAATATCTTTATCTGGGTTTTCTGACTCTAAGAACAATAATTGAGCAACAACTAAATTAGCCATATGGTCTTCAACTTGACCAACTAAGAAGATGACTCGCTCTTTTAATAGACGAGAATAGATATCAAATGAACGTTCGCCACGAGGCGTTTGTTCAATAACCATTGGAACAAGAGCGTCAGTGATAATACCAGTATTATTAGTGAAGATGTTTTGTGTCATCAGTTTCTCAATTTTATAAGTCATAAAACAAAATAGCCCGCACCCAATCTAATGAGTACGGGCTATTATATACGATTTAGCTCAGTAAATTATGCTGCAGCAGCATTCATTACTTCACTGAATGTTGATGCTTTTTCTTCTACTTTAACATTTTCGTAGATCCATTCAACAACAGTATCTTCTACTACCATCATTTGAATTTCAGAAAGTTTTTGCTGATCATTCATGTAAAATTTTACTACATCTTCAGGATCTTCATAACTTGCTGCGATGCCGTCAATTACTTCTTTAACTTTAGCTTCTTCTGGCTCAATATTATTATCAGAAATAATCTTACCGATTAATAAGCTTAAAGCTACACGTTGTTTAGCAGAATCTTTAAAGTTTTCAATATCAAAAGGAATGCCTTCAACATTTACGCCTTGGTTACGTAAATTGGTTTTAGCTTGTTCCATTAAGAATTCAGCTTCACGTTGGACGGGGCCTTCAGGTAATGCAATTTCGTTATTTGCTACAAGGCTATCCATCACTTTACGTTTATTTTGTGATTTTAGCGTTGAAGTTAATTCGCGAGTCATATTCGCCTTAACTTCTTTTTTCAAAGCCGCGAGACCACCATCAACACCACATAAAGTAGCAAAGTCTTTATCTAATTTAGGAAGCTTTTTCTTAGCAACTGACTTAACTGTAACAGCAAAGCTTGCTTCTTTTCCCTGAAGATGTTCAGCACGATAGTCTGCAGGGAATGTCATAGTAATAGTTGCTTCTTGACCTGCTTTTTTACCCACTAATTGGTTTTCAAACTCAGGTAGCATGTTACCGTCACCGATAACAACTAAAACATCGGTACCTTTTCCGCCGTCAAACTCTTCGCCATCGATGCTGCCAACAAAATCAATAGTAACACCATCTTCTTCTTTCGCTGCACGTTTCAATGGTTCCCATGTCATACGTTGTTCACGAAGTGTTTCAAGCATAGTATCGACATCTTCAGCTTGTACTTCAGCAGCAACTTTTTCCAACTCAATGCCATCCAAGTTAATTTCTTTAACTTCAGGGAAAACATCGTAGATCATGCTATAAACCAAAGAAGCATCTTCTTCTTTCATTGTTTCGATGTGAGGAGGACTTGCAGGATTAATCTTTTCTTGAGTGAAAGCTTCTTGCATGCTGCTTTGAACTAGCGCATCAATTACATCTCTACGTGCAGATGCACCATGAGATTGAGCAATCATTTTAGCTGGAACTTTACCTGGACGAAACCCAGGCATTTTGACTGTTGGCTGAAGTGCTTTTAAGCGTTCTTGAACAGCTTGTTCAATATTTGCATCTTCAACTGTTACCGTCATACGGCGACCGAGTTCGCTAACATTTTCTACAGCAACTTGCATTATAAACCTCAAACATGGAATTTTTTGCTAGTAGCTGATGACTATGTTCGAAGTCATCAGCACTAAACATAGATGGTACGAGAGGAGAGACTCGAACTCTCACAGGTTACCCCACTAGAACCTAAATCTAGCGCGTCTACCAATTCCGCCACTCTCGCAAAAACTGTTGCTCAGATAACTCGCTATCTGATGAAGTCGGCTATTATAGACATAGATCTTAAAGAAAACTAGTGTTGTTTAGTTAAAAAAGTTAAACCAACACTCGCTTTCTCACAAAACTGTTGAAATACAAGGAAATCTTTTTTATCAACTTGTTGTTTACTTACATGTCTATCTGCAATAAAAACCCCTATTACCTTATCTTTAACGACAGCAGGCATAATCAAATATGGTGGCAGACCTAAACTATCTAGTGTGTTTTTATTAATTGTGCCATTGATCTCTTTTGGGTTTGAAGGAATCAAGGAGCCTTTATGTGTGGTAATCACCTTATTAAAGACGTTAGTCTTAGTCGATACATCAATCTTAAATAGGTTTGCTAACTCACTGGCATCTTTTCCTAAAGCATATTTACAAATCAGCGTTTTATGATCTTTAGAAATAATAGCAAATATCGATCTGTCCATATCGATTCCGCGAAGTATCCCCTCTAATACCATTTCGATAATAACGTTAATTGATGGCTTTTCATGAATTGCGTCAGAAATTTCTGCCAAGAGATCATGTTGAAGTATTAATTTCTCATCACGTTCATCTATATCTTCTTGCATAACCACTTCTAATTCAGCTTGCTCTCGCTGAGATTCATTTGATTGAAGAGAAAGACTATCCTCATCACCTTTGACCTCAATAGGTATAGAAGCCTGAGGTATATGTTTACTAGCTTCAATAATTCCATAATCTTTTGTTATGGCTTTTGCTTGTTTGGCAATTGAATGAACATAGGACTCAATATCATCGACCTTCATATCGAGTTTCTGTGAAACCTCCCCTATTACTTGCTCCGCTTGCTGACTATCCCACCCTTCCTTAGATGCCTCTGCAAGTCGCTTCCCTAGATGAATTAATTTTACTTCTGGTTCATCATTAAGGCTGTCTTTAAATGAGTCTTCTAATAACTCACCGAGAGACCATGCTTTACTTAATCCTTTTGTCAGCTCTGTCAGTGAAAACCCAAGTACTTTCGATTCAGCTTGGCTTGCCGTAAGTTGGCCTTCATCCAATAAAAGCTGAAGTTCTTGTCCTTTCTTTCCACTGAACGCCCAAAAAGCTAAATTCCCTAGCCTTGAAAGCAATGTAGCAACAAATATATTTTCTGGAGTTTCCATTTCAGTTAATCTTGCTAAGCCTTCTGCTTGAACTGCTGCATGAAAAGCTTCCGCCATTTCTTCTGCCATTTTTTTCCGATTAACATCATTTTCTAACGTATCAATTAATATTAGAGACAAAGCCAGTACTCGAATCTGGTCGAAACCTAAAACCATAACGGCACGTGTTACCGTGGTGATCGTATAGCGGCCAGGATTAAAATATAAGCTGTTAGCCATTTTTAAGAGACGACCAGTCAAAGAAGCATCTTTTAATATGGTATGAGCTACATCTGAAGCAGACGAACTGTCACTATTCACAGAATCTGTAACATCCGTTACCGTACCTGAAAATACAGGCATATCTTTTTCAGTAAGCTGCTTTATCCAATGTTCTACTTCTGACTTATGAGTATGATTAAGCATCAATAAACCTTGTTACTCATTTGCAATACCATGCGGAACATGGCCAGTGGCAACATGCTCTCTAGCTGAGTCACAGTGCCCTTGCTGATCATCAAAGAAAATATCCGCACCAAATGACTTTAAAAATGGACCTTTTGCCATCCCACCTAGGAATATAGCCTCATCAATACGAATACCCCACGCACGTAGTGTTCTAATCACACGTTCATGTGCTGGCGCCGAACGAGCCGTTACTAAAGCGGTTCTTATTGGACTATCTTCCTCAGCAAATTCAGTCTGGAGTTTATTTAGTGCCATCAAAAATGCTTTAAATGGCCCCTCATTCAATGGGTTTTTAGCCGTTTGAGTTTCATTATCTGTGAATGCTTTTAAACCCTGTTCTTTATAGATACGCTCCGATTCATCAGAAAAAAGAACAGAATCACCGTCAAAAGCTATCCTAAGCTGATCGCCAGGACTAGCATCACCAGATTTTAAAGGCAGTATTGTTGCTGCAGCAATGCCTGCGTCTAATGCTTTTCTTACGTCTTCTGGGCTTGTAGATAAAAACAGATTAGCACTAAAAGGAGCTACATAACGGTAAGGACTAGAGCCTGAAGTGAAAACTGCACGGGTAATTTCCAGCTGATGATGTTGTATTGAATTAAAAATTCTTAAACCAGTATCACTACTATTACGTGATAGAAGGATGATTTCTACCTGAGGTGCATCAGTGAACTTCTCATTCAATGCGAGTAGCTTTTTAACCAATACAAAGGCTGCGCCAGGTTTTAATGGCACATCTTCATTCTCTACCTGATATTGGCAATACGCTTGCGTGCCTTGCGTTTCGTAAATCTCATGACTTTCATCCAGATCGAATAATGCACGAGAAGAAATTGCAACCACTAAGCGCTTATCAGCCATCAAAACCACCTTCTCTATAGACCGCTTGCCCATTTTTTCGAGCAACCCTCAGAATTCTATCCCATGCTTGCTGGGCTTGTTCAGGGATCATTTTTTCATTGTTTAGAACCATCATATCCTCTGCTAAAGATTCTAGCACCGATACTTCGGCCGGTTTCCCTTTCGGAAAAAAAGAATCTGCATTAAAAATGACACGACAAAACACAGGAATATTAGGTGCTAGTGATTTAATTGCTTGTCGAGATGTTCTTAATCGTCTTAATGGATTGGCAAATTTATAACTTCTTCCATCTATAATTTGAGTCCATTGATCGATTGTGTCAGCACCGTATAGGTTACCCGCCATAGGGTAAGACTCTATTAAAAATAAACCTTGTTCCAATAGTATCAGATGCTCAATTTCCAGTAACCCACCTATTCCATCAGGAATAATGATTTGTTTAACTTCATCTTTAACATAGGGTTCCATGATTGAATTCATCACACTCTCTATATTCTGTTTACGAGTTGTGATTCTCCAAACAAGAAGTACTGCGATTGTTATAACTGAAATTAAACTAATGGCGATGATTGATACGTTGTCTGACAAAGTGCTTGCTTCTATTTATATTGATTGTAGTTAATTATACGGGAAATAAAGTGCTAATGATGCTCAAGGAAGTTTTTAATCCATTATAAAGTCACAGGATCTTCATGAATGATCACTTCGACATTCGAGAATAATGATTTAAGCTCTTGCTCAACGCCATCAGCAATACTATGCGCCTCAAGGAGGCTCAATGTTGCATCTAGTTCTAAGTGAAATTGAATAAAAATCATATTGCCTGAACGACGTGTTCTAAGGTCGTGACATCCCTGTGTTCTTGGTGTTTTTAATATCACCTTTTTTATCTTATTCCGTTCTTCGTCAGGCAACTCATGATCCATCAATAAATCAATTGATTCGCGAATAATTTCCCAAGCACTAACTAAAATAAAAATAGAAATACCTAACGCGACAATGGGATCAAAATAGCTAAAATTATAAAATGTTAAAATCAAGGCGATAATAACACTACCATTAACCCATAAATCGGTTTTGTAATGCAGTCGGTCAGCCTTGATAGCAGTAGAGTCAGTGTGTTTAATGACATAGCTTTGAAAGCCTACTAAAAGCATAGTGGCTAGCATTGAGAAGATCATCACTCCTAAGCCTACATCAATACCAGCCATAGCCTCTTTAGGGTTAATCATGCGTTCAACAGCCTGCAATAATAAAATTCCTGCAGAACCCGCAATAAACATCGACTGTCCCATTCCTGCTAATGCTTCAGCTTTCCCGTGACCAAAGCGATGCTCACTATCTGCAGGCTGTAAAGCATGGCTTACTGCAACTAGGTTCACTATTGAAGCAAGCATATCAAGACTAGAATCAATCAGAGTGGCCATAATACTGACAGAATCAGTCAGAAACCAAGCAATAATCTTAGTCAAAATAAGAAGCATTGCAGTTGCTACAGAGGCATAAGTAGCCCATCGCATTAGCCTATCGGGGTTAGGGTGTTGAGTGCTTATCATCAGCTTGGTATAGTGAGATTGTAAAATAGAGATATTAGCAATAAACGCTATTTGTTCCTACCCTTAAATCATAGGTATCACATTAAATCATGGCTATCATCAGTATCCCTAGCAGCCCATTCGACGATCAAAAACCAGGTACGTCTGGTTTAAGAAAAAAAGTAACTATATTTCAACAAGAGCACTATCTCGAAAATTTTGTTCAATCAACATTCAACTCATTAGGGGATATCACTGGTAAAACACTGGTTGTTGGTGGTGATGGACGTTTTCACAATGAACATGCAGTCCAAGTCATTCTTAAAATGGCATCTGCCAATGGCTTTGCACGCGTTATTGTTGGCCAAAATGGTTTATTATCAACGCCAGCAGCATCAGTAGTTATAAGAAAAAATAACGCTTTCGGCGGTATTATCTTATCAGCAAGCCATAACCCCGCAGGACCAAACGGTGATTTTGGCATTAAATACAATATTGGAAATGGTGGCCCTGCTCCTGAAAATATTACAAGTAGTATTTTTAGTAATACTCAGACAATATCAAGCTACCTAACACTTGATGAGGCTGATATTAATCTTAACAATATAGGAACTCAGCAATTAGGAAATATGGTTGTTGATATCATTGATTCTGTGAGCGACTATGCTGAATTAATGGCTGAGCTATTTGATTTCGATGCAATTAGTACACTTTTAGCAAACTCTTCTTTCAATATGTGCTTTGACGCCATGCATGCTATTACAGGCCCTTATGCAAAAGAAATCTTAGAAAATCAACTAGGCGCTAAACCAGGTACTGTTATAAATGGTACACCACTCACTGACTTTGGTGGAGGTCACCCTGATCCTAACCTCACTTATGCTAAAGAGCTCGTAGATGTGATGTTTGCTGATAATGCGCCTACCCTCGGTGCTGCATCAGATGGTGACGGCGATCGTAATATGATACTTGGCGATAATTTCTTCGTTACGCCATCTGATAGCCTCGCTATTATGGCTGCCAATGCTAATTGTATACCAGCCTATAAAAATGGCCTATCCGGTATAGCTCGCTCAATGCCTACCAGTCAAGCACCTGACCGTGTAGCAGAAAAATTAGGTATTGAATGTCACGAGACACCAACAGGTTGGAAATTCTTTGGTAACTTACTTGATGCTGAACGTGCCACACTATGTGGTGAAGAAAGCTTTGGTTCAGGTTCAAATCACATTCGTGAGAAAGATGGATTATGGGCTGTTCTATACTGGCTAAATATCCTAGCTGTTCGTGAGCAGTCTATTGCGGATATTGTTATGCAACATTGGCAAGAATATGGCCGAAATTACTATACTCGCCATGATTACGAAGCTATCCCAAGTGATATAGCGAAGCAACTCATGACTGAGCTCGAACAAAAGCTGCCTGAACTTGTTGGCCTGACTTTGGCAGATAGAACTGTAAAATATTCTGATAATTTCAGTTACTTAGATCCTGTTGATCATAGTGTTTCTAAAAATCAAGGATTACGAATTGGTTTTGAAGATGGTTCACGTATCATCTTTAGACTTTCAGGGACAGGTACAGAAGGCGCTACACTTAGAGTCTATATTGAAGCCTATGAGTCCGATCCCGACATGCTAGGACAGAATACACAGCAAGCATTATCTAAACTTATAAACTTAGCTGATAATTTAGCAGGAATTACAACCCTCACTGGTCGTACAGAACCAACCGTGATTACTTAAGGCACCAGCATGCAACAACTTATTTTAGGATCAAGCTCCCCCTTTAGGGCTGAGCTATTAACCAAACTTGGCTTGGAGTTTATTACTGCATCCCCAGATATTAACGAAGATGGTTTAGAGGGTGAACAAGCAATTCAACTCGTTCAACGCTTAGCGGAACAAAAAGCTCGTAAAATTGCAGAGGCTCACCCAAATGCATTGATTATTGGTTCAGATCAAGTCGCTGTATTAGATGGGCAAATATTAGGTAAGCCGGGAAATCACCAAAATGCTATGAAGCAATTAAGCGCGGCTTCGGGTAAAGCAGTGAATTTTTTGACTGGATTAGCACTTTACAATAGTCAAACGAAAAGAATGCAGTCTCTAGTCGAACCGTTTGAAGTAAGCTTCAAACAGCTGTCTGAACAACAAATAGACTTTTATTTAAAACAAGAACAGCCGTATCAATGTGCTGGTAGTTTTAAATCAGAAGGTTTTGGAATTAGTTTGTTTTCGAAATTAAATGGTGATGACCCAAATAGCTTAATTGGTTTACCACTAATTCGTTTGATTGATATGCTGAACGTCGAAGGTATTGACGTCTTAAGCCAAAGCTAGCATGTATTGGGAGCGACTATAGACTAGCCACTCCCACTCATTTATTTACGGTGTAACAACTTCAGCTGGTGCTACTGGTGAAGTATTAGCTGCAGCCGCTGCTTGGCCAGCTAATGACTGCATTACATTTGACATCAATTTACGTGCAGCACGTTGACGCATGGTTTTAACCATCCCTTCACGCAAATCTTGATTTACATTATTTGTTTCTAAAACAAGTTTTAGATCATCAAGATGAGGCTCACACGCTGTTAAAGTTTTGTCAGCAACACTTTCAGCTCGAACACCTTGTTGGTGATATTCAAGTCTATTTTGCATCATACATTTATTGTATTCCATGATTGCGCCATACATTTCCTCTTGCGCTTTTTCAGACATATCTGCAGGCGTTATCATGGAAATAGTTTGTTCTACGGCTGGGGCTTCTTCAATGACATCAGCTGTATCAACTATTTCATCTTTAGTCTGCTCAGTTTGCACAGTTT
>AZIC01000302.1_pt1 | contig 16306 bp, 18 predicted proteins | sample 359061 | NCBI WGS metagenome assembly AZIC01 (sample SAMN02429709, study PRJNA222657) | marine sediment metagenome | biome: Sediment sample; isolation source: sample MGS-MES from oil contaminated site at the harbour of Messina (Sicily... | place: Italy: Messine | collected 2011-04-30 | depth 1 m m
CTGCCACTTCTTTTGCACTCATCTCGGGCTTCTGATCATAGGTTGCCACATTGGGTGATGGAATCATCACTCGATCTTCACCCGCCCAGGTTTCTTCGCGGCCACCATTAAAGAAAAAGGTGACGTGTGCGTATTTTTCCGTTTCCGCACAATGGAACTGTTTGAACCCGGCGCGACTCACCACGGATGCCAGCGTCGTTGTAGGACGCTGTGGTGCAAACGCAATCGGCAATAAATAATGTGGATCGTATTCCGTAAGGCAGGTCACCGTAACCGGCTCAAAGTCACCTCGATCAAAACCATCAAAGTCTGTTTGACTCAGGGCCGCCGCTAACTGACGTGGGCGATCATTACGGAAGTTAAAGAAGATAACATTGTCATCTTCCTGAATCTTTTCAGCCTCGGGGAAAATACACGGCAGGATAAACTCATCAGTAACATCTTTATTATATGAAGCTTCAATCGCATAACGTGCGGCTTCATGCTGTTCACCGTCCAGATTCGCCATGGCTTTCCAGGCCACCTCGGTTCTATCCCAGCGGTTATCTCGATCCATCGCGTAATAACGACCACACATAGTGGCAATTGCACCGCCTGCATCATCCAGCGCTTCTTCCATTTGTGGCAGGTAACCCATGGCTGCCATGGGTGCTGTATCGCGACCATCGGTAATCATATGCACCAGCGGCTTCACCTTATATGTGGCGCACATTTTTATCAGCGCACACAGATGTTTAGTGTGGCTGTGCACACCACCGTCTGACACCAGGCCCACCAGGTGCATGGGACGCTCATGCTTAACCGCATCTTCCATGGCTGCCACCAGTGCGGCATTTTCATAGAATTCACCGGTCTCGATTGCATCATCAATACGTACCAGATCCTGTTTTAGAATCGTCCCGCAACCCAGCGTTAAATGACCGACCTCAGAGTTACCCATTTGCCCAGATGGCAGACCAACCGAACGCCCTGATGCATCCAGAGTAATATGTGCATTTTTTGAAAAGTACTCATCAAGTCGAGGGGTGTTTGCCTCAACCACAGCATTGTTGATGCGGCTTGGGTTGACACCAAAACCATCAAGGATAATTAATAGTGTGGGGCGACGGGGGACACTACGTTTTTCGGCCATTTCTCTGCTCTGTTTGCTCGCTGTTTTGATCTTAATTTTGAGCCGGGCATTATACCTGAGTTTGCGTGTACTGTGTGGCGAATATTAGCGATTTCTTTTTAATGCCCGCGCATCAAACGCCCTCTGAACGGGCTGTTAGCTACTCTTTTTTCGCCTCTATGCCTGCCTGAGAATACACACTCGAGGCAACAATCGCTGTGACAAAGCTGGCATACTTCATCGGTTTTTGCAGCATATGTTGATCAATTTCAATCACATCATTCGTTATTACCCCATCACTAATAGCCGTGCTATTTTGTATTAACCCCCGACCAGATAACCGGGCATAGACCACATCAGCCGCGGGCAAATCGCCATCCATCAGGTTTTTTTTCAGGCCCGGCATAGGCAATACTGAATCATGCACTTCAACCCAGCCCCGAGCATGCCAGTAATGATCGCGCACATTCTGTAGCAGCTGCCTTGCCAGCAACAGACTGCTGTCATCTGCATTAGAATCTGCCCACATACTCAAGGCATCTGCAATCATCACGGCTTCGGCTAATGTCAGCTTTTTAGCCTTTTTGATCGCATACTGCTCAAGCTGATTTCTCAATGCCGAGAGTGCAACTGTGTAGCTATTTTTCGACTTTGCCTGCAACTTTAGAGCAACGCGTAAAAGATACGCATTCCAGCTGTTGATGATATTCAGCTCCTGCCGCGCAGGGTTTTTGTTTCGCTCTGCCAGCAATTTCTGCTGTAATTTTTTCTCTTCACTCTGACTGGCAATACCTGTCGGCAATAAGCCACCACTATCACCTACTGGCATCCATCTGGCAAACTGCGCAAACTGGCTTTTTTCTTTTTGATTAAGCAGCTTATCGATTTCATTCTGTGAAAACAGGTAAGCACCACCTTCAACACCCTGTGCATCCTGCGCACTTAATGAACTAACAAACATACCTTTTTCACTGCGCATTTCTCGCAGCAGAAAATCCATGGTCTCCTCGGCCATGTGTAGCCAGATCGAATCATCCAGCACTTCATGTGCTTTAAGATATAACTCAATCATTGCCGCATTCAGATATAACATTTTCTCAAAATGCGGCGTCTGCCAGGATGGGTCAGTGGTATAACGAAAAAAGCCGCCACCTGGCATATCGTGCAGGCCACGCTCACTGATTCTTTTTAAGGTGAGCACAATAAATTCCTGCAACCAGGGCTCGGGCTGTCGCTGATAAATTTCCAGCAAGGCCATCATTACGTACGGTTTTGGCGTTTTAATCGTTAACCCAAAACCACCTTCCAGCTCATCCATTTTGCTTCTTACAGAATTTAAAAAAGCATTAATGATGTCCTGCCTATCCACTCGTATGGTTTGTGTATTTTCCTGCTCTGTGGCTTTAAACGCATTCACTGCCAGTATCTGCAAGGACGACTGGTCACTTTGCCATTTAGCTTGCAGCTTTGTTAACACAGATATTAATTCAGGTTTTTTTAGATATACGAAACCCGTCAATGGATAACCATCGGGTGTCACAAGCACATTAAGCGGCCAGCCTGCATGCCCTGCCACCTTGCGAACAAACTCGATCAAATACGCATCCAGAACAGGATCTAATTCACGATCGACTTTAACAGGAATAAAATGCGTATTAATAACAGCCGCTGCCTGCCGATCATTAAAACTTTCATCACGCATTACATGACACCAGTGACAGGCACTAAAACCACTGGAAATAAAAATCAGTTTATTCTGTTTTTTTGCTTTTGAAAGAACAGAATCATCTAGCAACTGCCATTTAACTGCATCATTTGCATGCAGCCGAAGATACGCAGAAGGATGATTTTCAGGAATGGGAACAGCCAATATCTCTGCAACTGGCAACAGACATAACAACAAGACAAATAGACGAGTCTTCATAAAAGCCCTCTCAGTATTCGGCGCAGGCAACAAACCCGCGTTAGATCTATTTATGCAAACTATCTTCTTCCGCTTCAATGCGATCCAGTTCTGCATCCATATCATCATCTGTCATTGCCGCATACTCATCATCCTGTGAACTACGCTTTTTTATCATACGCGATAACAGCAACCCCAGTTCAAACAACAACCACATGGGAATAGCCAGCATCACCTGCGAAGCTGGATCGGGCGGCGTTAACAACATACCGAAAATAAAAGCACCCACAATAATATAGGGACGTTTCTCTGACAGGCTTTGTGGCGTAGTTACACCGCCAAGCACCAGCAGAATAGTTGCAATAGGTACTTCAAACGCGATGCCGAATGCAAAAAACAGCTTGAGCGCAAAATCCAGGTAGTAAGTAATATCAGGCGCATGGTTTACACCTTCGATCGACATCGACAGCATAAACATGAACACATTAGGCAAGACAACGAAATAGGCGAAGACGATACCGATATAAAACAGTAGCGCACTGGAAACAATTAATGGCATCGCCAGCTTTTTTTCGTGCTTATACAAGCCGGGCGCAATGAAGGCCCATGCTTCAAAAATCAGATAAGGGAAAGCCGCGAAGATTGAAACAATAAAGGCCAGTTTAATGGGCGTTAGAAACGGAGAAATAACTCCGGTGGCAATCATGCTGCCACCTTCTGGTAAATTATTTACCAGTGGTAATGAAAGTATATGATATATATCATTTGCAAATGGGAAGGCTACCAGAAATATAGCCAGAACAACCAGCACGCTGCGCAACAAACGATCGCGCAACTCTATCAGATGCCCAATGAAACCCATTTCCTGCTCGTCTTTTTCGTTCTTACCCAGACGCCCGGACATCAGGATTTTTCCACTGATATTATTTCTGCAGGCTTATCTTCAGCTATCGGTTCATCTAAAACTTTCTCAGATGAATTATTCTCTTCCAGCTCATCCCAACGCTCATCACTTTCTTCAATCATTTCATATTGTGGGCCAGCGCGTTTTTCTTCGAGTGATTTTTCTGCAATTTCTTTTACAAAAGCCTCATCATCTTCGGCGCTGTCTAGCGAGTTTTGCATAGCCGTATCAAACTGATTTATATGCCCTGCTGCAATATCGTTATCTGTTTCATGCAGTTTGCTTTGCAGTTCACGAATCTGCACTTCCTGATTATGCAACAGACGTTTAACTTCGGTTGTATCAAACTCTGCTTCAACCTGTGACTTCATGCCTTCAACATAACGTCGCGCCTTACCAAACCAGTAGCCGACCGTTCGCGCAGCTTTTGGCAGACGCTCAGGACCTAGCACCAGCAGTGCGAGCACCAGAATAACGACCAGTTCTAAAAAACCAATATCAAACATAATGTTAAAAAATCAGTTTTAACTATGCCTGATCTTTTTCTTTTTTAGTGACTTCAGCTTCGATCACGTCTTCTTTTTTGTTATCCAGATTTTTATCTGCATCTTTCTCGCCATCTTTCATGGCTTTCTTGAAACTGTTAATGGCCGAACCCATGTCACCACCCATATTTCGTAATTTTTTTGTACCGAATAATAAAATCACAATACCCAGTACAATCGCCAGTTGCCAAATACTAATACCCATATTGAATTCCTCTTAGTAAATCTATTATGTGCGCGGATGCGCAGTCGCTATTTTTCTCTTGAAGCTTTTTCTTCAAGACCTGACAAACCGAAACGTCTATCTAATTCCTTTAAAACATCATCAGGGCCCAAACCCTGTTGTGCGAGAAGCACCATGCAGTGAAACCATAGATCGGCGGTTTCATATATTATTTTGTCTGCCTTACCATCTTTGGCTGCCATCACTGTTTCTGTCGCTTCTTCACCTATTTTTTTCAAAATAGCATCAAGCCCCTTGCTGTACAGTTTGGCGACATAGGATGAATCTGCATCTGCGCTTTTACGCTGTTCCAGAACTTCCGCCAGTTTTGTTAAGGTATCACTCATTATTTTAATACATCGTGGTTAGTAAATTTCTTTCGGGTCTTTAATGACACTATCAACCGTGACCCATTCGCCATCCCTGTATTCCCGGTAAAAACAGCTTTGCCGACCTGTATGACAGGCAATACCACCGGTTTGCTCAATCTGCATCACAATGACATCGCCATCACAATCCAGACGCAGTGACTTCACTTTCTGCGTATGCCCAGACTCCTCGCCTTTATGCCAGAGCTTCTGACGCGAGCGTGAATAATAGACCGCTTCATTTTTCTCTACTGTTAATGCCAGCGACTCACGATTCATCCAGGCGAACATTAATACACGCCCGGTTTCTGCGTCCTGCGCAATCGCCGGCACCAGACCATCATCAGTCCACTTTATCTGGTCTAGCCAGGCCTGATCTAAACGGGGTTCATTCATTGGATTATTTTATCACAGAGAGTCTGTTAGAGCGCCGCAATCTCAGAGACGCATTTCTATGCCTTTAGAGGCCATATGCTGTTTCGCCTGCTCGACGGTATATTCTGCAAAATGGAAGATGCTGGCCGCTAGTACCGCGTCGGCTTTACCCTGCAGCACTCCCTCGGCCAGATGCTCAAGATTACCCACCCCACCTGACGCAATGACCGGTATTGGTACGGCGTCACAGATAGCGGCGGTTAATTCAAGATCAAAACCAGCCTTGGTACCATCGCGATCCATACTGGTCAGGAGAATTTCACCTGCGCCGTAATCGGCCATTTTCTTCGCCCACTCAACGGCATCCAGGCCAGTGGGTTTACGCCCGCCATGGGTGAAAATTTCCCAGCGACTGGGTTCGCCTTCGTCACTGACTTTTTTTGCATCAATCGCCACCACAATACATTGTGAACCAACACGCTCGGAGGCTTCTTTTACAAACTCAGGATTAAATACGGCCGCCGTGTTTATCGCGACTTTATCTGCACCGGCGTTTAACATGCGGCGCACATCATCAAGTGTCCGAATGCCACCACCTACGGTAAGGGGAATAAAGACTTCTTCTGCAACACGCTCTACGACATGCACAATGGTTTCACGATCATCCGAGCTAGCAGTAATATCTAAAAACGTAATCTCATCTGCACCTTCGCGATCATAGCGGCGTGCAACTTCAACTGGATCACCGGCATCGCGTATATCAACAAATTTAACGCCTTTTACAACGCGGCCGTTATCAACATCAAGACAGGGAATAATGCGCTTGGCTAGTGACATAATCTGTTTTCTTAAGATGCCTGCAAACTATCGGCATACGCCTGAGCTTCGGCAAAGTTAAGCGTACCCTCATAGATTGCACGCCCCGTAATGGCACCCATGATGCCTTCTTCTTCAACCGCACACAGCGCTTTAACATCTTCCATATTGGTGATACCACCCGAAGCAATCACAGGAATATGAATCGCCTGTGCCAGTTTAACTGTGGCATCTACATTCACGCCCTGCATCATACCGTCACGTGAAATATCGGTATAAATAATCGCTTCCACACCGTCTTCTTCGAAACGCTGCGCCATATCAATCACGTCGTGGCGCGACACTTTAGACCAGCCTTCCGTTGCCACCTTGCCGTCTTTGGCATCGAGGCCAACAATAATATGCCCGGGGAAACCGGCACAGATATCACTGATAAAATGCGGATCTGTCACCGCCTTGGTGCCGATAATCACATAACTCACGCCCGCATCCAGATAGGTTTCAATGGTTTTCTCATCGCGAATACCGCCACCAATCTGCACTGGCACATCCGGATAGGCTTCGACAATTTGATGCACCACATCGGCATTCATTGGCTTGCCTTCAAATGCGCCATTTAAATCCACCAGATGCAGTCGATGGCAACCCGCCTCGACCCACTTGCCGGCCATCGCAACCGGATCATCTGAAAACACCGTATTATCTTCCATAATTCCCTGACGTAAGCGAACACACTGTCCGTCTTTTAGATCAATGGCGGGTATGAGTAACATTTAACTAATCACCTGAGTTATTTATCTTTAGGGGTTATTAAACTGATTAGCAGATCAACGCGATAATTTACGCACCGCTCCACTGTGAGAAATTTTGTAATAACTGCAGCCCATCATGCGCACTTTTCTCGGGGTGGCACTGAATGGCAAACACATTATCTCTGGCGATGGCCGAAACAAATTCAATGCCGTAATCGGTGGTGGCTGCAATCAAATCTTTATCTGTCGGATCCATATAATAACTGTGCACAAAATAGAAACGGCTCTTATCTTTTATACCCTGCCAGAGCGGATGATCTATTTTATGCTTCACTTCGTTCCAGCCCATATGCGGGATTTTTAGTTTTTCACCCTGCGCACTGTGCATGTCAGTACCAAAAAAACGCACATTACCTTCATACAGCCCAAGGCAATCTACGCCCCTGTTTTCTTCACTGTGCGCCAGCAGCACCTGCATGCCCATGCAAATTCCCAGAAAAGGCTTTTCTCTGGCCGCCGTCAATACAACGTCGCGCAAATGACGCTGATCCAGCTCACGCATGCAATCACGCGCAGCTCCCTGGCCGGGAAACACCACGCGATCTGCATTGACAATATCATCCGCACTGGATGAGATCAGCACACTCTGATCACCTGCCACATGTTCTATGGCTTTGGCGACAGAGCGCAAATTACCCATGCCATAGTCAACCACAACAATCTGTGACACTACAGGCTGCCTTTGGTAGACGGGGTAACACCCTGCATACGTGGGTCCGCTGTAAGCGCCATGCGCAGGGCGCGGCCAAACGCTTTAAAAATAGTTTCTGCTACGTGGTGCGCATTGCGACCACGGATTGAATCAATATGCAGCGTGACCTGCGCATGATTCACAAAGCCCTGAAAGAACTCGAAAAACAGATCCACATCAAAGCCACCGATGCTGGCGCGTGGAAATTCCACCGGCATTTCCAGCCCGGGGCGACCTGAAAAATCAATCACCACTCGGGACAGGGCTTCATCCAGTGGCACATAGGCATGTCCATATCGGGTGATGCCTTTTTTATCGCCCACTGCCTGTGCAAACGCCTGCCCAAGCGTAATCCCGATATCCTCCACCGTATGATGCGCATCTATATGCAAATCACCTTTGGCCTGCACATTTAAATCAATCAGCCCATGACGAGCAACCTGATCCATCATATGATCGAGAAAGGGCACGCCGGTATTAAATTCGGACTTACCCGTGCCATCCAGATTTATTTCAACAGTAATTTGCGTTTCGAGGGTGTCACGAGCGACTTTCGCAGTGCGATCAGCCATTTATCAGCGTCTCCGGCAGTTGGGTATATTAGAGACATAGGATACACCGGAATAGCCATTCGTAAAACTCTTACAAACCCATGAATTTATACACATACAACAAAAAAGGCAGCATCCTCACAGATACTGCCCCGGTTTCATCCAAGTAGGTTTTATTTCAGCTCTTTTCAGTTGGTTTCTGAAGATCATGCCGCATGCGCGAGAAATAGCAGTTTAAAAATGTTGACGCCGCAAACGCCAGCCAGAGAAACAGAAAACTGAATATATACGCCTGAATTCTGAAAACCCCTTCCTCAACATCCAGCATCAGGGCAACTGCAATATCTGCCGGATCAATAAACACAAATACCATAAACACCAACGCCCCAACCACCAGCGCATCTGTCCATAAATATGAAATCACACACTTACAACTCGGCCTGTCACCCATACCCAACCCCTGCTTGTCTTTAAACTGTCATTTAATTAAGTCCAGATAATGGCGAAATACATCAGGCTACCACCAGTATCTTTCTGCACACATTAATAACGAAAGCTGATAAGCATGTCAACGACATATCTTTTTTTTATATCGATATAATCGGTTGTTTGTAATTATTTATCAAAAATACACAATTAATTCAAAAAACACCCGTATATTAACCTATTAGAAAACACAAATGGACTTTTGTCACATAAGATCTATCTCGAACACCCAAACCACAACAAAAAATATTAACGTAATAACGGTTTTTTCTTATATAAGCGCCAAACCTGCACAAATCAGACGATATCAGGATATCTGCAGCCAGAAGGTCACAGGCCCATCATTCACCAGGCCCACCTGCATATCTGCACCAAATTCACCTGTTTGCAATTGCGGCAGCAATTCACTGCACTGCTTCACCGCATAATCAAACCAGACCTTACCATCTGCTGGTGAAGCGGCACTTGAAAAGCTCGGGCGCATGCCACTATTTGTCTCTGCCGCCAGGGTAAACTGGGGTACTAATAGCAGCTCCCCTGCCGTATCCCGCAGGCTCAGGTTCATTTTGCCCGCCGCATCTTCAAACACCCGATAGTTGAGTATTTTATGAATCAGCCTGTCAGCTTTCGCCGCATCATCCTGCTTTTCCACGCCCAGCAAAACCAGCAACCCATGACCAATAGAGGCTATTTCTCGGCCCTCAACCACTACATTTGCCTGAGTAACTCGTTGCAGTAAAGCAATCACCAAGCCTTACCCTGCTTTGTCGCTATCGCCTGTGTCGCTTCGATCAAAGCCGATGTAATACCCGGCTCAACCACAGCATGCCCTGCATCACCAACAATCGTCAGCTTCGCTTCTGGCCATGCAGTTGCAAGCTCGTACGCCTGCTCCACAGGACAAATTACATCGTAGCGACCCTGCACGATATACGCGGGTATATGACGGATTTTTTCTACATTCTCAATGATCTGATTCGGCTTTAACCAGCTGTCATGCATAAAATAATGGCACTCGATTCTGGCCACGCTCAATGCCGTATGGGAAGCGGAAAAGCTTTTAATAACACTTTCGTCTGCCTGCAATGTCGCCGTCATACCTTCCCAGACCGACCAGGCTTTTGCCGCGCGCAACTTCTGAAACTCATCATCACCGGTTAACTGGCGATAATAGGCTTCCACCATATTCGCTCGTTGTTCCTGCGGAATCGGCTCGATGAAATGCGCCCAGTAATCTGGAAAAATGCGGCTGGTACCCTGCTGATAAAACCACTGTATATCCTGTTTCCTGGCCAGAAAAATCCCGCGTAGAATGAGTGCGCTGACACTTTGTGGGTATGCCTGCGCATACAACAGACCCAATGTTGAGCCCCAGGAGCCACCGAACACCACCCATTTATCAATTTTCAGATGCTCACGAATTTGCTCAATATCTTTGACCAGATCCCAGGTGGTATTATTTTCAAGGCTTGCATGGGGTGTGGATTTGCCACAACCTCGCTGATCAAACAGCACAATACGGTATCTTTCGGGATCAAAAAACTGGCGATGATAGGGTGCACAACCGGCTCCAGGCCCCCCGTGCAGAAACACTACGGGGAGGCCTGCCAGATTGCCCGACTCTTCTATATACAGTGTATGCACATCATCGACATCAATATGATGGGTCACATATGGCTTAATGGGTGGATACAGCTCATTCATAACGTTTCCTTTTGCTGCAAATATGATGGCGGTTTACTGTAAGGATTTTCCTACATGAAGACGAGCGTTCATCCTACATGAAGCAACTGATTCAGCTGATAGTAGATACCCTTAAGGCTGTCCATAATATCAACCAAGGAACAGGGACATGGCTTAACAGGGACACAAGGACCGTTAGGACGTAGCAGAAACGGACATACATGGACAGGGAATCCAGGGATTGAACCAGAGCCTTACAGGAAGTATAAGGACAAACGGAACGAGCTACAACGCCATACTCAATCACCAGGGCAGTGGAAGTCCAAAACCCAGCAAGGATTGCTGGGTTTTTTTTCGCCCGCAATAAATACCTCTCGCTGTCAGCCCCATAGATTTGCTATTGCTAATACGAATGATAATGATTATTATTAGCGAATAATTAAAAAAGGGCCAACTTAATGCAATACTCCAGAATAAAATACCTTCTTTTTATGACCCTGTGTGGGTCTATTTCCGCCTGCAATAACGCCAATACCTCAAGCAACGACCTGTTACTGGAAGAGAAGCAGGCGCTGGGCAAACAGGTATTCTTTGACAGCAACCTGTCTGAACCCTCTGGACAGGCCTGCGCCAGCTGCCACCAGCCAGGTGCCGGATTTGCAGACCCTGACAGAGAAATTCCTGTCTCTCGTGGCGTCGACCCCACAAAATTTGGCAATAGAAATACACCTTCCATAGCCTATAGCGCGTTTAGCCCGGCATTTCATTTTGATGAAGATGAAGGTATTTTCTTTGGTGGACAATTCCTCGATGGCCGAGCCTCAACACAACAGAATCAGGCAAAGCAACCTTTTCTGAACCCCCTGGAAATGGCAAACCCGGACATAGTTACACTGATAGAAAAAGTCAGTCGATCCAGCTATGCCAACGACTTTAAAGCAATTTATGGCGATGACATATTTACACATACTGAAACAGCCTTTGATAGCCTGGCCGACGCCATTGCCGCATTTGAACGCTCATCTGAGGTGAATGCATTTTCGTCCAAGTTTGATCTGTTTATTGCCGGGGAAACCACGCTAAGCGCAGAGGAACAACGCGGCCTGAATTTATTTAATCGTGTGGATAAAGGTAATTGCGCGGCCTGCTATCCCAGCACATCTGATGATGCCTCAATCCCGCCACTGTTTACTGACTTTAGTTACGATAATCTCGGCACTCCGGCTAACCCTAACTCGCCCTTCCTGACCCAGAGTGCAGATGCAAATCCTGCCGGTACTGGCTTTGTTGATTTTGGCCTGGGTGGCGAGCTGGGGCTGAATACGGAGAATGGTAAGTTCAAGGTGCCCAGTTTACGCAATGTCAACTTGACCGCACCGTACATGCACAATGGCGTCTTCAACACCCTGGCAGAAGTCCTCGATTTTTACAGTGATCGAGACAGTGATGGCGTGATGCCTGAAGTCGCAGAGAATGTTAACCATGAGGAACTCGGCGCACTGAATCTGAGCGCTGGAGAAAAGGCCGACATTATTGCCTTCCTGAAAACACTATCTGACGGTTACCAGCCCTAGCAGACAATACGCTAGCCACGGATGGCTTATCTATAAAACCGACCTGCTAAATTAATTGGCATTCATTCACATAGCCTGTATCTTTGCGCCATGTCTGAATTTATAAAACCACCGAAAACCCTGCTGCGCCAAACAGGCCGCGCGCTAATGGATTTCAATATGATCCGCGAAGGTGATCGCGTGCTGCTGGGATTATCTGGCGGAAAAGATTCACTCTCGCTGCTGCATATTCTGAATCATTTTCAACGCCATGCGCCGATCAAATTTGAATTTGCGGCGATGACAGTTGACCCGATGGCGGGCGACTTTGATCCTTCGCCGATGATGCCTTATCTTAAGTCACTGGGCGTCGAATATTTTTATCGCAAAGAAGCCATTATGGATATGGCAAAAGAACACATGGGCAAGCCCTCTTATTGTGCATTCTGTTCACGCATTAAACGCGGCATCATGTACAGCACGGCGCGTAATAATAACTTCAATGTCATTGCACTGGCGCAACATCTGGATGATCTGGCTGAAAGCTTTATGATGTCCGCATTTCATGGTGGCCAGTTAAAAACCATGAAAGCCCATTATGTAAATGATGATGGCGACCTGCGAATTATTCGCCCACTGGTTTATGCGCGTGAAAGACAGACGCGGGATTTTGCACTCAACGAACAGCTACCGGTGATTCCTGATTCCTGCCCTGCCTGTTTTTCCATGCCAACGCAACGCCAGCATTTTAAGGAATTACTCGCCGCAGAAGAACAGTCTAACAAGTTATTATTTAAAAGCCTGCTCACCACAATGAAACCCTTAATGAGCAAAGGCATGCCGGCGTAATTTTCTGCCGCAGTAAATCTCTGGCCCGATACTTTATTCAATTGAGCCAAACTGTCCCGCACGATAATCGGCAAACGCCTGTTTAATTTCTGCTTCTGTGTTCATTACAAACGGACCATACCTGGCGACAGGCTCATTAAAGGGTTTACCTGCAATCAGTAGAAAACGAGCATCTTCCGTTGCCAGTAGATTCAAGCTGTCACCCTCTGTCAGCACAGCCATTTGCTCTGCATGCACACTTTGCGGTGATTTATCCGACCTCACTTCAAGCACCCCCGACACCACAAACAATAGCGCATTGTGTCCCTGCTCAATTGCTTCAGAAAACTCGGCTCCCTGAGTTAACTCCACATCAAGGTACAAAGGCGAAGAGTCGATGTCTTTTACCATACCTCCTACACCCGTTGAGGTAACGCCTGCGATGACTCTAATTCGCGCATCACTGCCTCGCTGCTCAAGTGCCATCTGCTCTGGCTCAAATTCCTGATAACGTGGCGCTGACATTTTTTTATTTGCTGGAAGGTTTACCCACAACTGAAAACCATACAGCATGCCATCAACCTGCTCTGGCATTTCCGAATGCTCAATGCCACTGGCAGCAGTCATCCATTGTACGCCGCCGGAGCGAATTACCCCTTCATGCCCTGCGCTATCTCTGTGCCGCATCGCCCCTTCCAGCAAGTAGGTAACAGTTTCAAATCCGCGATGTGGATGTGGTGGAAAACCCGCAATATAGTCATCAGGATTATCAGAGCGAAACGCATCCAGCAATAGAAAAGGATCGAGCATATCCAGCTCCGGCGATGCAATGTAACGACGCAGGCGAACACCCGCTCCATCTGAAGTTTCTGAACCCTGAACTATTTTTAATACGCTGCGCTCTTTACTCATCATTACTCCCCTTCTCAGGCTCACTCGGTTAATTCCGGCACGCTACTGGCAAAATAAAATACGTACTACAATGTACGCGAATGATGGTTCTGGTAACCAGGCTCAATGCAACAGAAGCACGTTCATGCAGATCCGCTAAAAAATGGTTCGGTATCATCTCTTCACCCTTTACGGGCGAGAGCCAGGTTTTCCTGCAACCCTGGCTTATTGATAAAACTTCTGTGTTTTATCCGGCCGGGTTTTAAACAGCTTCATAATCCAGAAATATTGCTCAGGACAAACCTCAACCAGCTTCTCCAATGCCCTGTTCATACTTAAGGTATCTGCCATATCCTCACCCTGCGGAAAATCCTGCAGCGGCGGAAAAATGCGCACAACAAATTTATGTTGCTGCTCATCGTAACAGGCAATTGTGGGTAACACATCTGCCTGGCAGGTTTTTGCGAGCCTGCCTAATACCGGCACACTGGCTTTTTCGGTACCGAAAAAAGGCACGAATATGCTTCTGTCTCTACCCAGATCCTCATCCGGCAAATAAAACATTGTACAACCGCTTCTTACATCTTTAATAATCGGTCGTAAGCCAACAGATCGAGGGTAAATGAAGGTGCCATGGCGCTGCCGACCTTTCGCAACAAACCAGTCGAGCAGTTTATTTTTCATTGGATTAAATGGCCCGCTCAAGGGGTAGCGCATGGTCGTTGCAGAAACGGCGGCTTCCAGCGCATAGCTATGTGCTGCCATAAATATTACAGCGCGACCGTTTTTTAATGTCGCATCAATATGCTCCTGCCCCTGAATAATAATACGTTTTTCCAGTGTTCGAACAGGCGTCCACCAGAACAGCCCAAAGGAAAGCACGCTGCGCGCCTGTTGACGAAAATTATTTCGCAACATCTGTTTTTTCTCTTCGTCTGTTAAATTCGGAAAACAGGTCTCTATATTTTTTCGTGCAATTCGCCGACGTTTGTTATTTATATTTCTTGCCAGGTCACCCAGCAGATTCGCCAGCTTATCCTGAATTGCAGGCGGCAAAAACATGATCAGCCATAAAAACAACATGGCCAGCCAGGTACCCCAGTAGCCTGGCTTAAGATAGCTCCATTTAAATCGGGTGTTATAAATAAGCGCACTTTGCCCGACATTCTGTTTTATTTTATTTTTCATTTTTTTGCGACAAATAAAACCTGATCAGAACAAATGCCTGGCGCATCCGGGAGCAGAGGATCTGCTCTATAAAACAGCAATTCCATTCTTGAAAATACCTGCAGCAGCTCCCCTCTACGCAAACGAAACTCACGACGCGAAGGCCCTGCACCATTCACCTGCTCACCACTAAATGTCTGATAAAACAGCAACCCGCCCGGCTTGAGTAATTCATATAGTTTTTCAAATGCAGGTCGATAAAGAAAAAATGAAACGACGATAATATCGAACTCTCCCTGCAGCTCATTCAGGTTATTTTCGAGGTCTTTTTTTTCTGCGGTGAGCGTGAGGCCGTGCTGTTTCGCATATTGATTGGTTTTTTCAACAGCAACCGCCGATGAGTCCCATGCTGTCACCTGCATACCAAGCTGTGCCAGAAACACACCATTCGCTGATAAACCACTGGCAAAATCAAGCGCACTTCCCGCTCGACCAATCAATCGTTTATTTTCTGTTAACACTCGGGCAGCTGACGATTCATCTACCGATTTCTCTCGATAAATTTCATCCCAGTCTGCCATACCCTACTTTCTCCAGAAAGCCGGTGTAAGCAGCACTAGCAAAGTAAAGATTTCCAGTCGCCCAAGTATCATACCCAGGCTAAGCACCCATTTGGAAAAATCATTAATGATCGCATAATTCAATGCCACATCGCCAAGCCCTGGCCCCAGATTATTGAGCGTTGCGGTTACTGCAGAAAATGACGTAATCTGATCCAGCCCGCTTGCCATCAACAACAGCATCATCAATATAAACACTGCGACATATGTTGCAAAAAAACCCCATACTGCATCTATAACTGAATCAGCCACGGGCTTCTTATTTACTTTAACTGTGACGATCGCATTAGGATGAATAAGTCGGGTTAATTCTCGCATGCCCTGCTTTAACAAAAGAATAACCCTGATCACTTTCATGCCACCACCGGTAGAACCCGCACAGCCACCAATGAAACTTGTGAACAATAATAATACGGGAAGAAAGCTCGGCCACAGATAATATTCCGATGCTGAAAATCCTGTGGTGGTACCAATAGACACCACATGAAACACGCCCTGCAGAAGCGACTCATCGAAACTTTTGGTGGAATCAGTGAACTGTAAATAAGTAACTGTAATTATCGAGACAAGGGTGAGCACCCCAATATAAACTCTGAATTCAGCATCACGAAAATAGGTTTTAACTTTCCAGCTTCTAAAGGCCATAAAGTGCAGCGCGAAATTCACCCCGCCTAACAGCATAAATATTATCGCAACGATATCTATCGCTGAGTTGTTAAAATATCCAAGGCTTTCATCATGCGTAGAAAAACCACCAATCGCAACAGTTGAAAAACTGT
>AZIC01005132.1_pt1 | contig 16290 bp, 18 predicted proteins | sample 359061 | NCBI WGS metagenome assembly AZIC01 (sample SAMN02429709, study PRJNA222657) | marine sediment metagenome | biome: Sediment sample; isolation source: sample MGS-MES from oil contaminated site at the harbour of Messina (Sicily... | place: Italy: Messine | collected 2011-04-30 | depth 1 m m
TAACACTAAACTAAGGGGTCTAACACAGCTAAAAACTGTCTATTCTCTTCATCTGTTCCAATTGAAATTCTTAAATACTGATCAATTCTATCGTGTTTAAAATGACGAACAATCACTCCTTGTTTTCGCAAACCAATTGCTAACTGAGCTGCATCAAAATCTTTATGTCGAGCAAAGATAAAATTAGCACTTGAAGGCAGTACATCAAAGCCAAGTTCGACAAGCTCTTGTGTAAGCCATTTTCTACTAGCAATCACTTTCTGACACGTTGTTTCAAAATACCCCCTATCTTTGAATGCTTCAACCCCAGCTTTAATAGATAAACTATCTAAGGGGTAGGAGTTAAAACTGTCTTTTACACGGACCAATGCTTCAATCAAGTCCTTATGTCCAACAGCTAAGCCAACTCGTAAATTTGCTAATGAGCGAGATTTCGATAAAGTTTGTGTAACCAATAAATTCGGATATTGATTCACCAATGAAATTGCTGACTCACCACCAAAATCGATATAGGCTTCATCAACAACAACCACGCTATTTGTATTACGTTGTAATAGCGATTCAATCTCACTTAATGCTAATAAACAGCCTGTAGGAGCATTAGGGTTAGGAAAAATAATACCTGCATTCTCTGATGGGTAATCGTCTAGCACTACCTCTAAATTTTCATTTAGTGGGACCTTCTTATAATCAATTTGGTAAAGCTGACAATAAACGGGGTAAAAGCTATACGTGATATCTGGAAACAATAAAGAACCATCATGCTGAAATAAAGCATGGAAAATATGCGCTAAGACTTCATCAGAACCATTGCCCACAAATACTTGGTTTTCATCTACATGATAATAGTTAGCAATAGCCTGTTTCAGCTCTGTTGCATTAGGATCAGGATAAAGTCGCAACTGATCACTCACACCAAGTCGAATCGCTTCTAATACCTTCGGAGATGGCCCATAAGGATTCTCATTAGTATTAAGCTTAACCAAGTTAGCTATTTTGGGTTGCTCACCTGGAATATAAGGTTCCAGCTTATGAACAATTGGGCTCCAGAACTGACTCATTAATCTTTCAAGCGGTATTCAGCAGAACGAGCATGAGCAGTTAAGCTTTCACCTCGTGCTAACACAGAAGCTATTTGACCTAATGACTGTGCACCTTGTTCTGACACTTGAATCAAGCTTGAACGTTTCTGAAAATCATATACTCCCAATGGCGAACTAAAGCGCGCCGTACGCGATGTAGGCAAGACGTGATTCGGCCCTGCACAATAATCACCTAATGCTTCAGCAGTATAGCGTCCCATGAAAATAGCGCCTGCATGGCGTATTTTTTTAGACATTACCATCGGCTCATCGACTGATAACTCTAAATGTTCTGGTGCAATAAAGTTGGCGACTTCTACCGCTTCATCAAGATCTTTAACATGAATCAATGCACCACGATCTGTTAATGAAGTAGTGATAATATCCTTACGCTCCATGGTTGGAAGCAGTTTATCAATTGCTTCTTTAACTTTTTCTAAAAAATCAGCATCAGGTGAAATCAAAATTGATTGTGCATCTTCATCGTGTTCTGCTTGCGAAAATAAATCCATCGCAATCCATTCAGGATTAGTTTTACCATCACAAATCACTAATATTTCAGATGGACCCGCAATCATATCAATACCGACCGTACCGAAAACCATACCTTTAGCAGTAGCTACAAATATATTACCCGGCCCAACAATTTTATCAACTTGAGGAATAGTTTCTGTTCCGTAAGCTAAAGCAGCAACAGCTTGTGCCCCACCAATTGTAAAAATACGGTCGACATGTGCCACAGCAGCTGCAGCTAGAACTAAATCATTCACCACACCGTCAGGCGTAGGTACAACCATAATAAGCTCGCTTACACCTGCTACTTTCGCTGGAATAGCATTCATTAATACAGATGAAGGATAAGCTGCTTTACCACCTGGTACATACAAGCCCGCGCGGTCTAAAGGCGTAACTTGTTGACCTAATACCGTGCCATCTACTTCGGTGTAAGTCCAAGAATCTTGTTTTTGATGTTCATGATAACTTCTAACACGATCGGCAGCCGCTTCTAGTGCTTTTCGCTGATCTTGAGGAATGCTCTCTAATGCTGCTTCAGCTCGAGATAACGGGATCTCTAACTCAGCCATTGAAGTAACGTCTAAACGATCAAAACGACAGCTATAATCAATCACAGCTTGGTCGCCTTTAGATTTAACTTCTGAAAGAATCTCTTTCACAATGCCTTCAACTTTAGCATCAGAAACAGATTCCCATGCCAACAAATCATCTAATTGCTGTTGGAATGCACTATCACTACTATTTAATTGTTTTATTTTAGTCATTTTCTTGTTCTTTTACTGCACCACGAATATCTGAAATAAATTTTTGGATACGTGCATGCTTCATTTTCATTGAGGCTTTATTTACCACCAACCGTGAGCTAATATCAGCAATATGTTCCATTGGTATAAGGCCATTAGCTCTCAATGTATTACCAGTATCAACTACATCAACAATACGGTCAGCCAGTCCGACTAACGGAGCCAACTCCATCGAGCCATATAACTTGATAATATCAACCTGCTGACCTTGCTCGGCATAAAACTGACGTGTACTTTCAACAAACTTAGTCGCAACCTTTAAACGCCCTTTTTTCTCAACATCATCGACCTTACCCGCAGTCATCAATTTACAACATGCAATGCGTAAATCAACCGGTTCATATAATTCAGCGTGAGGATGCTCCAATAAAACGTCTTTACCTGCCACACCTAAATCAGCACCGCCAAATTCAACATAGCTAGGTACGTCTGATGCACGCACGATAATTAACCGAACGTCTGGTTGGTTAGTATCTAAGATCAATTTCCGACTTGTTTCAGGATCATCAATCGGTTCAATACCTGCCGCTTTTAATAGTGGTAGGGTTTCTTTAAAAATTCGGCCTTTAGACAGTGCTAAAGTTAATGTGTTTGGCATTTTTATCCCTTACTCAACCTGGTACGCGACGAATTTTAGCGCCTAGTTGTTGTAATTTTTCTTCTATACATTCATAACCACGATCGATATGATAAATTCGTTCAACCGTGCTTTCACCATCAGCAACTAAAGCAGCAATTACAAGCCCTGCTGAGGCACGTAAATCTGTAGCCATCATGGGTGCAGCGGTAAGCCTGTCAGTACCATTACACACAACTGTATTACCTTCTATTTGTAAATCAGCCCCCATGCGCTGTAATTCATGCACATGCATAAAACGATTTTCAAATACCGTTTCAACAATAGTTGCATGGCCTTCAGCAACACTATTCAAAGCTGTAAACTGCGCTTGCATATCAGTAGGAAATGCAGGGTAAGGTGCCGTTCTAATATTAACAGCCTTAGGACGCTTGCCATGCATATCAAGGGTAATCCAGTCGTCTCCGACTTCGATATCAGCGCCCGCTTCTTCTAATTTAAGCAATACTGCTTCAAGTTGATTCGCATCAGTGTCTTTAAGCTTGATCCGGCCTCTTGAAAGTGCTGCGGCAACAAGGTATGTTCCCGTCTCAATTCGATCAGGCAAAATATCATACTCAGCGCCATGCAATGACTTCACGCCTTCAATGGTTATAGTCGCAGTACCAATCCCAGTGATTTTGGCCCCCATAGCATTAAGATAATTTGCTAAATCAACAACTTCAGGTTCACGAGCGGCGTTTTCTAAAACAGTAGTACCTTCCGCTAATACTGCTGCCATCATCAAGTTTTCTGTACCCGTCACAGTAACTTGATCTAGGAAAATATGCGCGCCTTTTAAACCTCCACCATCGGTGGCTCTTATATAGCCATTCTCTACTTTTATTTCAGCGCCCATTGCCTCAAGACCGCGTAAGTGTAAGTCGACAGGGCGAGAGCCTATAGCACAACCACCAGGAAGCGAGACATCCGCTTTACCAAATTTTGCGAGTAATGGACCCAATACTAAAATTGAAGCACGCATAGTCTTAACAAGATCATAAGGTGCTTCTGTATCTGTTAGTGTTGTAGCATCAATCACTACACCTGACTTTTCATCAACTGTCAGTGTTACACCCATTCTGCCTAATAACTCTAAGGTCGTGGTGATGTCGTGAAGGTGTGGTACGTTACCGATTCGTACAGGCTCTGATGCAAGCAATGCCCCCATGAGTATTGGTAACGCAGCATTTTTTGCACCTGAAATACGGATTTCGCCATCGAGAGGCTCACCACCAGTAATTAATAATTTATCCATGCAATCTCTATTTAAATACGCAGACGTTTACCGTGGCGCTGAAGTCTTTAATGATAGTGCATGTAGTGCACCTTCGAAGCTATCACCTAATGTTGCATATACCATTTTATGCTGAGCGATGAGCGGCTTACCAGTAAAGGAAGGACTTTCTACTATTGCATCAAAATGTTGGCCATCATCACCTAATACTTGAACAGTAGCATCAGGTAAACCTGCTTCAATTAATTCTTTAATCGTTATTGCATTCATACATTTTTCCAATTATTGGATAGGAAGAAGTTCATCCAAACCACTCGCATCAGCAATAGATAGCATTTGCGATGGAATATTGTGGAAAACAATCTTCTTATTATTAGTTTTTGCAGCTCTAATCCAGTGAACAAGAAGAGCTAACCCAGCACTATCGCTACGTGAAACATCCGCAAGGTCAATATCTAAACTACTAATCGGTTCAAATAATTTATCGGTCTTCTCGAGAACCTCATTCACAGTTGCAAATGTTAATTCTCCCGTTAATTTAATCAGCTTTGTTTGTGCATCTAAAGCGATGGAGTATAAATCACTCATGCTTTCACTTTTTCATTGCGACTAGCAAGGCTATCAATAAATTCATCCATTCCACCCGCTCTAATTTCTCTTGCAAAAGTAGAACGGTAATTGGTCACTAAACTAATACCATCAATCTTCACATCATACACTTTCCAACCAAGCTCTTTAGTAAGATACATAGATAAGGCCATAGGTATAGATGGACCACCTGGTTGAATGATTTCCATCTCCACTTTTACTTTTTTCTTTTCCAAGTTATCTGTAAAAGGTAAAAAGCGGATTTCTTCATTAGTGTATTCAAGCATCGCGGTTGAATATGTTCTGACAAGTAATAACCGAAACTCTTCTACAAAGCGTTCTTTTTGCCCTGCATCTGCTTTACGCCAGTTTTTTCCTAATGCTAATTTAGACATTTTATCGAAGTCAAAGTTAGGCATTACAATTTCTTTCACTAGAGGAAAAATAGCATCAGGGTTCTCCGCAAGCTGTTGTTCATTATCTTTTAGCGCTTGCAGCATTTTATCAGTTGAAAGTTTAATTAACTCTTGAGGGTGAGGATTACTATCCGAGGCTTGTGCTGTTGAAAAAAATACAAGTCCAGCGAATACAACAGTCAAAATTTGAGTCATAACCATTCTATTTATCATTATTCATCACCTTCAGCTTTACTGAATAAAAATTGTCCAATCACTTGCTCTAGCACTAATGCTGGCTGAGTTAAATCTATGACATCACCATCTTGTAAAAATTCATCTTCTGCGCCGGCTTCTAGGCCAATATACTGCTCTCCTAATAAACCTGCAGTATAAATACTTGCAGCAGTATCAGTTGGGATCTGGTTATAACTGCCATATAAATTAAGCGTTACATCTGCATTATAAGTTTGTGAATTAAGATCAATCGCTTCGACTCGACCCACTCGCACCCCGGCTAGGGTCACAGGTGAACGTACTTTCAAACCACCGATATTTTCGAATTCTGCAACCACACGGTAACCTTCTTCATCGTTAAGGTCTGCTAGATTACTCACCTTCATTGCTAATATAAATAGTGCCACGATTCCTGCAGCAACGAACATTCCAACAGTAATTTCTGTATTTTTATTATGCATAATTTACCCTTCTCCAAACATCAGCGCTGTTAGCACAAAGTCTAACCCTAAAATAGCAAACGCCGAATGCACAACCGTGCGTGTCGTTGCTCGTCCCACCCCTTCAGAAGTTGGGGTAGCATCATATCCTTCAAACAGTGCAATCCAAGTGCATACAAAACCAAAAACGATACTTTTTATAACGCCATTCAAGACATCATCGTACCAATCCGTTTTTACCTGCATTTGAGACCAAAAGGCACCATCATCAATACCCAATAAACTGTGACCCACTAAGAATCCACCAAAAATACCCATTGCACTAAATAGAGCTGCAAGCAATGGCATTGAAATCAACCCAGCAAGGAATCGTGGTGCAATTACACGACGCATAGGGTCAACCGCCATCATTTCCATCCCTGACAGTTGCTCAGTACTTTTCATCAAACCAATTTCAGCAGTCAATGCAGAACCAGCTCGTCCGGCAAAAAGTAATGCACTCACTACAGGACCTAGCTCTCGAACTAGAGAGAGCGAGACCAATACTCCTAATGATTCTTCGGCACCAAAATCAACAAGGGTATTGTACCCTTGTAAACCCAAAACCATACCAACAAATAAGCCAGATATAAGTATCAATAAGACAGACAGCACACCTACTGAAAAAAGCTGCTGAATAACTAGCGAGAAACGCAAAAATAGCTCAGGAACACCTTGCAAGGTATGTAATAAAAAAATGTGTCCACGGCCAAGCCTTTCGAATGAATCTAGGCCCCAGCGTCCAAGACTACGAATTGTATCAATCATCCCGACACCTTTTGACTAAATAAGTCATCTTCTAATGAGTCTCCAGGAAAGTGGAATGGAACAGGTCCATCTGGTAAGCCTTGCATAAACTGCTGCACCCATTGTGAACTCGAGCGTTTGAGTTGAACAGGCGAACCCTTTTCAATTACTTTTCCTGCCGACAATAAATAGATGTAATCGGCAATTTCAGCTGTCTCAGCAACATCATGCGACACAATTACACTCGTCAATTTCATTGCATCATTCATCTTGTGAATCAAATTGACCAAAGTTCCCATCGAGATAGGATCCTGACCAGTAAAAGGTTCATCGTACATAATCATCATAGGATCTAAGGTCACCGCACGAGCTAGCGCAACGCGACGAGCCATACCGCCTGACAACTCACTAGGCATTAAATTATGTGCATTCCTTAGGCCGACAGACTGAAGTTTCATCAACACCAAGTCACGTATCAATGATTCTGGTAACTTGGTATGTTCACGTAGCGGGAAGGCTACATTGTCAAATACGCTCAAGTCCGTTAGTAAAGCACCACTTTGAAAAAGCATACCCATACGTTTGCGTAAGTCGTATAAACCAGAGTGGGATAATTTATGAACATCTTGTCCATCAACTTCTATGGTTCCACGATCTGGGCGCAACTGTCCGCCTATCAAGCGCAATAAAGTTGTCTTACCGGTGCCACTTGGCCCCATGATGGCGGTGATTTTTCCACGGTCAATATCGATGTTCACGCCATCAAAAATGGCCCTACTGCCTCGATAGAAGTGCAAATCCCTGATTTTGATCAGCGGCACAGACTGCTCCAACAAATAAATTCAAACGAAAAAGGACGTTAATTTTCAGTAATATGTCTGATTAAGTCAAATCCGTGTATGGAAAAAAACTTACCGCTGCGCTAAAGTAGCCCCCACCAAATTTATGGTTATGGGAACTTAATGCAAACATTAACACTCTCAATGTCTGCGAGTTCTAAAAATTAAATGGAGAGAAAAATGAAGAAATTTTTACATTTTATTGTTGCAGCCCTGATCGCTGTACCTATGGTATCAATGGCTCACGGCCCAAGCCGCCAACAAGTTAAAGAGAAAATCGTAATTAATGCTGCACCAGAAAAAGTATGGGCAATGGTTAAAGATTTTGGAGCCCTAGAAAAATGGCATCCAGCTGTTGCAAGTACTGAATTAACCGATGAAAAAACTCGCGTTTTAACGTTAGCTTCTGAAGGTAACCCAACTATCACTGAAGAATTACTAAAATCAGATGATGAAAAAATGATGCTAATATACAAAATCACTGATATGTCTGTTGTTAAAACAATTACTTTTAACAGCAAAGATACACCATATTTCACATTACCAGTATCTACTTACAAATCATGGATGACTGTAAAAGCAGTTGATGGTGGTAGTGAAGTCCAGTGGAAATCAAAATTCTACCGTTCTTTCATGGATAACCCTCCAGTTCCTGAAGGTCAAAGTGATAAAGATGCATTAAACACAATCAAAGGTGTTATCACTGCAGGTTTAGAAAACTTAAAAGTAGTTATGGAAAAATAAATGCCTAAGCAAACCAGCTTAACATTGGATAAGGCGGTCTTGTTTAAGATCGCCTTTTTTCTTATTTCAACCTTATTTATAACAGCGTGTCAGGCTAAACACCCTCCTCACGCCTACATTACTAATCAGCTTAGCAATAACCTGACTGTAATCGATACATCAACCCAAGAAATCATTAGTACCTTGCCTGTCGGCAACAGTCCCGTTGGAGTTGCATTAGATGCATCAGGCAGGAAAGTATTTATAAGTAACTCAGAAGGGCAAGATATTACTCTTCTCACTACAAACCCAATCAGTGTCGATAAACATCTAAAACTGGGTGGTGGCCCAGTAGGAATTGCCACAAATGATGATGGCAGCCTCATTTATGTCGCAGACTGGTATTTACACAAAGTTTCAGTCATTGACAGTAAAAGCACACAAACAGTCACAACCATTCCTGTAGGAAAATCTCCCGCAGGTATCATAGTCGATCAAAAAAATAACCGTTTATATGTCGCAAACCGTGATGACAATACTGTTATGTTTATTCATTTATCCAACAATAGCATCACTCATACTATTGACGTAGGTACAGCACCATTCGGTTTAGCACTATCTCCAGATGGTAAGACACTCTATAGCGTCAATGTTCGTTCCAGCAATGTCAGCGTTATTGATACACATCAAGCAAAAGTTACAGCTACGATTAACGTCGGTGAATGGCCATACTGTGCTGTTGTAAGCCCTGATGGCTCACACCTCTATGTCACCAACCAAGATGACAGTACAGTGTCTGTTATCGATATGATTAATCCTTCTATTTCCCATACTATTGATGTTGGTGATGCACCTGAAGGAATTGATATTACACCTGACGGTCACTATGTTTATGTGGCAAATTGGGGTGATGGCACCGTATCAGTTATCAATACTGATAACTATACCGTCGAAAAAACAATTGAAACTGGCAAAGGTAGTCGTGCCTTTGGTCGATTTATCAAATAATGTTGTACTCAGTTGTCGTCAGCGCCTCAAACAGAGAAACCGAGCCCGTTGCTCGCGACTTAGCAGAAAAAATTCAGTTGCCTTTCTCTGCCCTGTCAGATGAGCAGATCCAGTTGGTAGTCACTCCCAAACGTACTGAAATCAGATCGTCTGAATTAGGTAATCCCATTTTTATTGATTTTGAAGAAGGTAAAAATGCACATCGTAGACAATTTGGTGGTGGTCGCGGTCAGCCATTAGCAAAAGCGGTAGGCTTAAAAAAAGGAGCGACTCCCACAATCATTGATGCTACAGCTGGTTTCGGCCGAGATGCCTTCGTGCTAGCTAATTTAGGATGCACTATCACCTTAATTGAACGCCAGCCTTTAATTTCAACGCTGCTCAAGGATGCTTTAGACCGCGCAAACCAGAATCCCGATATCAAAAACGTAATTTCACGCATGACATTAATACAAGAAGATACTATCGCATACTTATCAAGTATTAATGAAGAAAGTTGTCCAGATGTTATTTATATGGATCCCATGTACCCAAGCCGAGATAAAACAGCACTTGTGAAAAAAGATATGCGCTTACTTCACCAGTTAGCAGGCCCAGATATTGATAGTGAACAATTACTTTCCATTGCAAGGAAAAGAGCAAAAAAAAGAGTTGTCGTTAAGCGTCCAAAGTCAGCAGACTTTGTAGGAGGAGAAAAGCCCTCGACCTTCATCGAAAGTAAAAACACACGCTATGATGTGTATGTAACGTAGTGAACAACCTAGCTATATTTAGCTTGCTGATCTAATGCCTTTAAACGTGCCAATTTTTCAGCTATTTTAATCTCTAGGCCACGGTTTACTGGCTTATAATACTCAGGCTGCCCCATCTGTTCAGGAAAGTAGTTTTCGCCCGCGGCATAAGCATCAGGTTCATGATGCGCATAGCGATAATTTTTTTTGTACCCCAATTCTTTCATCAGTTTCGTCGGAGCATTTCGAAGATGCAGAGGCACTTCAGCTGAACCTTGACTTCGAACATCAGCCATTGCAGTATTAAAGGCTTCATAAACAGCATTACTCTTAGGTGCAGCAGCTAAATAAAGAACAGCTTGGGCGATACCCAACTCCCCTTCTGCTTTGCCTAATTTTTCATAGCTTTCCCATGCATCAAGTGCAATTCGCAAACCTCGAGGATCTGCATTACCGATATCTTCAGATGCCATTCTGACGATTCGACGCATTAAATAAATTGGGTCACAGCCACCATCTAACATTCTACATAACCAATACAATGCAGCATCGGGTGCTGACCCACGGACGGCTTTATGTAAAGCAGAAATCTGGTCATAAAAAGCTTCACCGCCTTTATCGAAGCGACGTAGGGTTCCCGAAAGAACCTCAAGTAAATCCTCTTCCTGGACCGCTTTATGTCCTTTGCTATCAGCTAGATCAATCGCTATTTCTAATAAGTTTAAAACCCGTCGACCATCACCATCAACAGCTTCAGATAATTGCTCTCGTAGATTATCTGCTAATGCGATATCACGATCTGCTAGTCCTAGCTCCTCATCTTCCATGGCACGATCAATTATTTGGCGTAAGTCTTTACTTCCAAGTGATTGTAAGACATAAACACGAGTACGTGACAACAAAGCGTTATTAAGCTCGAATGATGGGTTCTCTGTTGTTGCACCAATGAAGGTAAAAGTACCATCTTCTACAAACGGTAAAAAAGCATCTTGTTGCGACTTATTAAAACGATGAACTTCATCAACAAACAACATGGTTCGGCGCCCTTGTTCTTGTTGTAATTGCAAGGCTCTAGTAACAGCTGCACGGACTTCTTTTACACCCGCCAACACAGCTGAAATCGTGATAAATTCCATATCACAATAACCTGCAATTAATTTCCCTAAGGTGGTTTTACCAGTCCCTGGAGGGCCCCAGAAGATCATTGAATGTGGATGCCCCGATGAAATAGCTTCTCTTAAAGGCTTTCCTTCTGCTAATAAATGCTTTTGACCAATATAACCATCTAATGATGTCGGCCGCATTCTATCAGCAAGTGGCCGCCCCATTAAATCATCAGTATTTTCAAACAAACCACTCACTGAGCAATATCACCAACAACATCAACACCTGGAGGAGTTATGAATACAAACATATTTGCGGGCATTGTTGGGTTTTCAAGTGTTTGGGTAAATACCAACCTTGTTCTTTGCTCAAAGCTATCTTTCATAATCATTTGGCTTAAACCATAGTCATCAAACGCCAACGTGATCATTTGAAAATTAGATTCAGCATCTTTAGGTACCAGTTCAACCCATGCAAGACCATCTTGTGAAGAAATCTCAGTTAAGGTGTATTTATCTTCAGGCAAGTTATTTCCAGACAATAAAGTTGCTGGTGTATCAGCCAAAGCTTCTTGCTGAGATTTAACAGAGACTTGTTCTAGTTCTTCATCATAGAACCAAATATTTTTGCCATCAGCTACAATGGTTTGAGGAAAAGGTACCTTATAACTCCAACGAAACTTTCCCGGTCTTTCAAGGATAAATAGGCCTTCTGCTTTCTCTAAAACCTGTCCACGTGGATCAAGTACCGTCTGAGTAAATTTTGCTTGGAAAGTATCAACTGTTTTGACAAACGTATTTAGACGTTCGATAGCTGAGCCCCCCGCCATCACAGGCATTGAAAAACCAGCGCTAATGACGATTAAATAAGCTAATAAGATCTTCGTAATTTTCATTTTATAATTCCAATTTATCCAACGCGCACAGCACGTCCTGCACTTTTTAAGACTAGGTAAACAGTAAAATGTTTCTTCATTAATAAAGATTTACTCGCCTCTTGGTGGCGGTGCTAACACTTCTCGACTACCGTTAGCTTGCATGGCGGTGACAACACCCGCGGCCTCCATTGCTTCTACAATCCTTGCTGCACGATTGTAACCAATCTTTAAACGGCGCTGAACACCAGACACAGATGCTCGCCTCGTCTCCACCACAATCTGCACAGCTTGGTCATAAAGCGCATCTTTTTCACCATCACTACTATCAGAAAGCCCCTCACTTCCATCTTCATCACTTGGCAGCCCCTGAGTAATCTCTTCTAAATAATTTGGTTGTGCATTCTTCTTCAAGAAATCGACAACTTGATGCACTTCATGATCATCAACAAAAGCACCATGAACACGTTCTGGAATACCTGTTCCAGGAGCTAAATAAAGCATATCGCCTTGCCCTAATAATTGCTCAGCACCCATTTGGTCCAAGATGGTTCGAGAGTCAATTCGTGATGAAACTTGGAAAGATATTCTAGTAGGAATATTGGCCTTAATTAGCCCTGTGATAACATCAACTGATGGTCGTTGTGTAGCAAGAATTAAATGGATCCCTGATGCCCGTGCTTTTTGGGCCAGTCGAGCAATCAATTCTTCAACTTGCTTACCCACCACCATCATCATGTCAGCAAGCTCATCAATGATCACAACAATAAATGGTAATGGCGTTAATGTGACAGGAGGTTCACCATCGACAAGATCAACGGTTGGATCGACAATCGGCTCCCCTTTATCAATAGCATCTTGTACTTTCTTATTAAAGCCCGCGATATTTCGCACACCCATTGCAGCCATAAGAGGATAGCGCCGCTCCATTTCAGCAACACACCAACGTAGAGCATTTGCCGCCTCTTTCATATCCGTTACTACTGGTGTCAAAAGGTGAGGAATATCTTCGTAAATCGACAGTTCCAACATTTTTGGATCGACCATTATCATTCGAACTTGCTCAGGTGTCGATTTATAAAGCAAACTCAAGATCATTGCATTTACAGCAACTGACTTACCTGAACCTGTAGTACCAGCAACTAATAAATGAGGCATTTTCTCTAGATTTACAGAGACCGGTCGACCCGCGATATCCTTACCTAGTGCCATCATTAATGATGACTTACTGTTCTCATACTCTGCTGACCCTAATATTTCACGTAAACGAACAATATCTCGATGTTCATTTGGAATTTCTATTCCTATTAAAGGTTTTCCTGGAATAACTTCTACAACCCTAACACTGGTTATCGATAAAGCTCTCGCCAAATCTTTCGCTAGACCAGTAATTCGACTTACTTTGATACCTGCTGCAGGTTGAAGTTCAAATCGAGTGACCACTGGGCCAGGTTGAACTTCCATAACTTGAACTTCAACACCAAAGTCTTTTAGTTTTAATTCAACTTGGCGAGAAAGCGCTTGCAGGGCTTCTTCACTATACCCTTGTTTAGCTTTTCCGGGCATATCTAACAAAGCTAGAGCGGGCATACTGCCTGTTTCTGGAGTTTCAAATAAAGGAACTTGACGCTCTTTTTCTTCCCGTTTACTCACTTCTGTAGCCTGAATCGTCGGTTCTACCCTAACCTTTTCACGCTTCTGTATTTTTTCACTTTGCTCTCGGAAGTTAGTTTCACGCTGTTGTTTGGTTCTTTTTGCCAATAAATCACTCTTAAACTCCCTGATCCAACGAGAGATAACCGTAGCGATAGTTAAAGCTGTCGCTCCAAGGCGGTCAATCACCATCAACCAAGACAAGCCTGTAAATAGTGTAATTCCTGTTAACAAAATGGCTAAAAGTAATAACGTCGTCCCTGATGAGCCAAAGATAGACTCAAAACCAAGCCCAACAACTTGACCTAATACGCCGCCAGCACCTTCGGGTAAATAGTCAATAAACCTAGCTAAACTCAAAGTTGAAAGGCCACTCGCTGATACCAAGGCCATAATCAAACCAACAGCTTTAATTAGCCAAAAGTGTAGCGCACCTTCTGAATCAGCACGTCTTCCCCAGCTGAACAATAACCAACCACTAAAGCCGACCATTAGTGGTGATAAATAAGCAGGTACGCCAAACAAGAACAGTAAAGTATCTGATAACCATGCGCCCACAATCCCCCCACGATTAACGATTACGTCATTGGTACCCGTAGTTGTCCATGCAGGATCTGTAGGATGATAGCTTGATAATGACAACAATAAATAGGCAGCAAGTGCTAGCGCTAAAATTAACGCTGCCTCACGTAAGCGAAAGCTAATCGCGCCAGAATTAGCTTGCAATTTATCATCATCCTTAACTCGCGTCGCTTGTGCCAAAGTACTATTTCCAATAATGCCAACAAATTAACAACTGATTTTAACACAGCTAATAAACTAATATACTTTACGAACGCAACACCAATGAGTACCCTTAAGGTAATTAAATATTAATCTTTGGAGATCTCCCCATGGCTGAAAGCAAGCATTGTCGTTTACTTATTCTAGGTTCAGGCCCTGCAGGTTATACCGCAGCAGTTTATGCTGCTCGTGCAGCACTAGAACCAGTTCTGATTACAGGTATCGAACAAGGCGGTCAATTAACTACAACAACAGATGTAGACAACTGGCCAGGAGACGATCAAGGTGTTGAAGGCCCTGAGTTAATGCAACGCATGCAGCGCCATGCAGAGCGTTTTGGCACTGATATTATTTTTGATCACATTCACACTACCGATCTAAGCCAACGCCCGTTCAAATTAACGGGTGATGCCGGTGAATATACTGCTGATGCACTCATCATTGCCACTGGTGCTTCAGCTAAATACTTGGGAATGGAGTCTGAAGAGTCATTCAAAGGTCGCGGTGTTTCTGCTTGTGCAACTTGTGATGGTTTCTTCTACAAAAATCAACCTGTTGCTGTCGTTGGTGGTGGTAATACTGCTGTTGAGGAAGCCTTATACCTATCTAATATCGCTTCTAAAGTAACAGTCATTCATCGCCGTGATAAGTTTAGTTCTGAAAAAATATTAAGCGCCCAACTTCTTAAGAAAGCTGAAGAAGGCAACGTTGAGATTTTGTGGAATTCACAACTTGATGAAGTACTTGGTGACGATGCCGGCGTAACAGGTTTACGTGTAAAAAATGTGCAAGATGATTCAACTTCTGAAGTCTCAGTTCAAGGTGTATTTATTGCTATCGGCCACAAACCTAATACCGACATCTTTGCTGGTCAATTAGATATGGACCATGGTTATATTACTCAAACGCAAGGTACACAAACAAGTGTTCCTGGCGTATTCTCAGCAGGCGATGTATCCGATCAAATCTATCGCCAAGCAATTACATCCGCTGGTGCGGGTTGTATGGCGGCATTAGATGCTGAACGCTTCTTAGAAAGCGAAAAGTAGATCAAGCAACTCATCACTCAGGGTAGAGAGTCTCTACCCTGAGCAACGTAGGGGAGGAACCATAATGGCTAATTATCAACATATCCTCATTGCGGCAGATTTTTCTGAACATAACCATGCTGTTATGCAGCGGGCAAAAGAACTTGCTGCGAGCCATCAAGCTAAATTAAGTATCTGTCATATTGTTGAAGACTTCCCAATTGCTGACTTTGCCTATGAGCCGATGATTAGTATCGACATAGATATGCGTGATGCTCTGGTTGATTCAGGTAAAAAGCAACTATCTGAACTAGCAAAAACACTCGCCATCTCTGAACAGAATCAGTTGTTAGAGCTTGGTAGCCCAAGTTACGATATTGTTCGTCTCGCCGATGAAAATAAAGTCGATCTCATTATCGTTGGCTCTCATGGCAGACATGGAATAAAGATGCTATTGGGTTCAACAGCAAACTCGGTATTACATCACGCTAAATGTGATGTCTTAGCGGTCAAACTACCTGAAGAGTAAATTACTTCCTAAACTCTTCAAACAAGCCATACTTCCAACTACGCATAGCTAAAATAGCTGTCGTCCCACGCCTTTGCTCAAGAGGTAGGGTAGCTTCTTCGCTATTGAGCTCATCAAACTCACGAGCTAACTGCAATAATTTACGGTGGAAAATGGCCGTTGCTTCTTGACTCAACATACCATTAATAACGATTAACTTTTCTTGCTGCTCAGTAAATTGAGTATTAAAAAAATCTGCAGCGAGTTTTTGCTGAAAGAATTGTTGTATCGGGCCATTATCATGCCATTTAAAATTAGAGGAGACGCGTAATTTAATTC
>AZIC01001288.1_pt1 | contig 16198 bp, 14 predicted proteins | sample 359061 | NCBI WGS metagenome assembly AZIC01 (sample SAMN02429709, study PRJNA222657) | marine sediment metagenome | biome: Sediment sample; isolation source: sample MGS-MES from oil contaminated site at the harbour of Messina (Sicily... | place: Italy: Messine | collected 2011-04-30 | depth 1 m m
TTTAACCGCAGATACGGTTTGTTTAGCCAGTTCAACGGTTTTAACGGCATTCGTCATACGAGCCTGATTGGCCAGAGAAACCAGATATAAATGTGCTGTTTCGGCCGCCACATCAAGTCGTTTAATATTCGCCTCAGTATGAATAGATAGGCTGTCTGCACGAGATACATCGACATAACGCTGACGTATATCACCCTCTAGCACCCAGCCTATGCTCAGGGTGGCCTGAGCATTATCGGTGCCTGTAAATTCACCTGTACCTGCAGCATCTTCAATAGCGAAGCTTAATTCAGGGCTCGCAGAGAGACCGGCCTGTAATTGCCTGCCAGCCTGCGCTTTAAGTTCATAACTAAAGGTTCTTAGCTCCGGGTTATGTTTAAATGTTTTGCTAATAGCGTCATGTAAATTAATGCTATTTAAACCTGTTTTCGGGTCAGATTCGGCATGTAACACTGTGTTAAAAAGTAGCAGCGTGGAGCCGAAAAAAATAATCGACGATCTGGATAACATAGCGATGTTATCTCCTGTATTAGTTAATACTTAGTAATCAATTGCGCGCGCAATTGCGCTGCTCGCACGACTCATAGTTCATTAAAATTTTTAAATAAAGACGTGTAATTGATAGCTACGAATCACTAAATCCCATGAAAGACCTGGTGCAATAGCAATATCAAAGACAACAGGGAATAACCCAGTGTTATTTCACTGGCGGGGCACGTAGAGGAGGATGAAGTAAGTAATAACAGGAGGTGAATAGCGTTAGATAAGATCTTTGCCAGGGCAGGCAAATCAAACGTGGCTTGTATAGGATAAGCCCCAGGAATAAAAGAATCAGCACCAGAGGATTCAATGAATTTGTTTTCTTCACTAAATTATCAGGAGTAACATCTATTGCAGCGGAGTGGTGATCGCCATGATGATCAACTAAATCACCATCATGCAGCAATGTTGATGTATGTACATTAATAACATGCACCGATGCACCTGATGAGTGATCATCATGCTGGAGATGCATATGCAATAGATTAGTCTGTGACAAAATCAGCGCACTGCTGATGCACAGAACCAATAGATATTGCAATACGGTGTTATAGTGATGTTTTTTCATTAATCGCGAGTCTAGCGGTTGATTCTATTTATATCAACATTAATCTCAAAAACGTCTATGTTAGTCACAGCTAAGCGAACAACTCACTGCAGAAATCAGCCCCTCACAAACATGGAAGTGAAATACTAATAGCAGACATATATCGCCTTATAGACAAAAAAGCACATAACCTATTGATTATGCTAGGCAATACCGATTTACCACTGAGGCTCAAGTCCGCTTCTCGGCACCAGTTAAGTTCAATTACTGAACTCAAAACCCAAACCTTCCTGCGATACTACAATTTCAAACAGAAGCGGTAGACGCTGGTTCATTCAATATCTATTTTTATCCTGGGTAAGAGACTCGTCCTGTAACGGCAGGCAACAGGGCCAAACAAAGTCCTTGCTTAAATTAACTACCTGAATCCCATGATGATGCATAACGTAACGTAACCGCAAAGCACATTCGCGTTGTAATTTCATGACACTTCTTTATGAAGAAGCAATTGCGCGAAGGATTCGTCAGCTGAATATAACAGCTCTGTCATCAGGGCGGATATGTGAGTAAATTACGCTGCTTGTTGATGCGTATTCCGCTATTATTGGCGTATGAATAAATTACTTATTATTCCGTTTATTTTATTTACTCAGCCCTCACTCAGTAACGACCTGGATACATATTGGGAACTCGGTGCCGGAACTGTTGCCGCGGTACTCCCCCTGTATCCAGGCTCAGCAGATAACAAAAGTTATCTAATCCCCTTTCCTTATTTGCGTTTTCAATCTAAATACCTTGAAGTCGAAGATGGTGTGCGAGGTTTTTTCTTTGAATCGCCAAATTTGCGTATGAATATTAGCGGTGATTTGGGTGTACCAGTCGATAGCAATGACAGCCAGGTTCGACATGGCATGCCTGATCTGGACGCCACACTGCAGGTTGGCCCGTCATTAGAAATTATTTTTGCCGGTGGTCGTAAACAACCCTCAGAATTTCGTTTAGAACTGCCGGTTAGAGCTGCCATTGCAACCAACCTGAAAGACTCTGAAAACCTTGGTTGGGTTATTGAGCCTCGCATCACGTATGAAACCTTACGTCCATTAGTAAGAGGCTGGTCGCATCAGATAAGTAGCGGTGTACGTTATGCCAGTGAAGACTATCATGCCTATTATTATGATGTGCCAGTTACATTTGCCACGCCACAACGTAACGCGTATAAATCGGATGGTGGCTATAGTGCTTATTTTCTGGATTTATCGGTAAACTGGCGCAATAAGGATCTCGTCTATTTTACTTTTTTACGTTATCAGAATTTATCGGGCGCTGAATATGCAGACAGCCCGCTAGTTGAGGAAACTCATTATTATTCGATTGGTGTAGGTATGATCTGGTTAATTACAGATAGTCGAAGATAAAAAAACCGATCATCAGCATGTACTTGGGCAGCCCACAGCACACACTCTCTGGCATGCCCTCTGCGTATCACATCAAACAGATCAAGTTACTCTTACTGAACTGTACCACGCCTCCTGCTCTACCATAGGAACACACCCTACTGAGAGTTTCACATTGCCTATTATATCGCCAAGTTATTGAAATAATTGAATTTACTCTATGACCAGGAGTATCATTTGCTCATAACAACCTGTGATATTGCATTTATACACTATCATCAGTTTTGTAATTTGCTAAGGTACGACTTTTGAGCACCCCTTAGTTCAGCCGGATAGTTCAGCTGGCACATTCATATTTATGCCCATATAATCCTAATCACAGCATTTTTCGAGAACTATCCTTTTGCCACTTAACATCGCTATACTAGAAGACGAACAGGCACAGTCTGATTTAATAAAATCATGGCTGCAGCTTGCGGGTTATAGCTGTAAAGTCTTTGCAACGGGCCAGGCCCTACTTGATCAGCTAAAAACGCTCAGTTATGACTTACTTCTGATTGACTGGGAGCTACCCGATATTGATGGCCCAGACGTAATGCGTATTATTCGTAATGAATTGAAAATGGACACCCCCATTATCTTTATCACCAGTCGTGATAGTGAAGATGATATTGTTAGCGCATTAAATTCAGGCGCAGATGATTATCTGGTGAAGCCGATACGCCAATTTGAATTTCTCGCACGCGTTAAAGCAAACACCAAAAGAAACCTGAATAATTTGCAGGACACCTCTCTGATTGAACACACACCTTACAGGTTTAATTCAGCGAATCAGCAGGCCTCTATTCATGGTGAAATGATAGAATTATCTGGTAAGGAATTTGAACTGGCCTTTTATATTTTTAGCCATGAAAGCCAGCTACTGGAACGAAAACAGATTTTATCGGCTGTTTGGCAACAGGATGCCGATTTAAACACGCGTACGGTTGATACGCATATGTCGATCATACGCAAAAAACTTGCTATTGGACCGGAAAACGGCTGGCGCCTGAAAAGCATCTATGGCCATGGGTATCGACTGGAAAAGCTCAACTAAATTATCTCTCAAGCCTTCACACAATTTAAAGAATAGAATGAATAAAATTATAAACAACACTATCACTTTAAACATCGATACACAGCTTAACCATTTAAGACGCTATTTTTTATTTATATTGGCATTGATATTATTCAGCCATTCAACAGCTAACGCTGATGAATGGATTTACACCACACGTCCTAACGACACACTTTGGGACATCAGCCAGAAATATCTGAAAAGCGTTACCTACTGGGAAAGATTGCAGCAACATAACTCAGTCAATGTTGCAAAACAGCTAGCACCCGGCACACGATTAAGCATTCCACTTGAATGGTTAAAAATACAACCTGCACCCGCTCTGGTTGTGAGTGTTACAGGTAAGGTAGAATTAGTTAACACCGAGAATTCAGACATTAAAACATTAGCGTCTAAACAAACTGTAAGCATCGGACATAAATTAATAACGGATACGAACAGCAGTGCGCTCATACAGTTTGCCGATGGTTCCACGCTACTGGTACAGCAGAACAGTGAAGTTTTATTTAATACGCTAAGTTCCTACGGACAAACCGGCATGGTTGATACGCAACTAAGGTTACAACAAGGCCGTATTGAAACCACTGTATCACCCATGCGAGATTCGAACTCTCGCTATGAAATTACAACACCTGCAGCTGTAGCGGCAGTACGTGGCACCCAGTTTCGAATCGCCTATAAAACCCAGCAACAGGAGATGGCCAGTGAAGTCGTCGAAGGCTCAGTCAATGTTGCAGCGGCAGGTGTGGAGCAGCAGGTCGATAGAGGCTTTGGCAACATCACGGAAAAAGGAAAACCGCCGCAGGCACCCATTCAGTTACTTGAACCACCACAACTAAACAATTTACCTGACACAATAAGACGCTTACCCTTCAACTTTAACTGGCCCGCACTAACAGGTGCAGTAATGTATCAAATACAGATATCGCCAGCCGAACAACCTGAATCTCTAAGCTTTGAAACGATACAGACTGATGCCGCATTTACCCTGAACTCATTTAATGATGGCAAGTATATATTACGCGTTCGTGGTGTCGATAATAACTCACTCGAGGGTTTTAACGCAGAACATCCATTTGAGATCAACACTGATTTTCCTGTAGTGACATTATTATCGCCTGTTAAAGAAGCAGAAATATCAGATAAGAATGTCGCTTTTGAATGGAGCTCAGAAAAAAATGTCAGACAATATCACCTGCAGATTGCTACCGATATTGATTTTACAAATATCATTATTGATCATCTGGACAACACAAGTCGCTTTACACCGGAAATCGCACTCTTACCCAACCAGTATTACTGGCGAGTTGCCGCTATTGATGATCAGGGCAATCAAGGAATGAATTCTGCTATTGAACAATTTTCTGTAACCGAAAGTGACTATGAGGCACTCTGGCTGCTTTTGTATTTGCTACCCGCATTTCTTTTATAGTCTGGATAATGCGTATATTAACCAAATATTAAGCAGCATATGACGATTTCAACGGCTTATTCTGCACGTAATGAATCTATAAAATTAAGCATACTGCTAACCTGTTTATGCGTGGTTATAATCTATGGCGACTGGGCGTGGCGCATTGACCGATTATTTTATGATGCACAGTCAAGGCTGATCAGCCATACCGCCAGTGATGAAATTGTTATTGTAGCCATTGATGAAAAAAGCCTGGGCTCTATGGGGCGCTGGCCGTGGCCACGGGAAACACACGCGAAGCTAATTGACAAGCTGACACAACATCAGGCTAAAGCGGTATTAATTGATGTTATTTTCTCTGAAACATCGCCCGACCCCAAAAGCGACCTGGAGCTTGCCCGCGCTATTCAGCAAAATGGAAAAGTAATACTACCTGTTTTACTCGAGCAGACACGTTTACGCGGACACCTGATAGAAACATTGCCCATACCTTTACTGGCACAGGCAGCCGCAGGTTTAGGACATGTACATATAGAGATAGATCCCGATGGAATAGCACGCGGTACATTTCTTTATGAGGGCCTCGGTGAAGCTCACTGGCCTCATATCGGCTTAGCTGTATTGGATATGCTGAATGAAAACGATAAAATATCCATGGAAAGTCGCAACGCCAACCGCAATACATTTAATTCGCCATGGACGTGGGTGCGACAGCAACATTTTCTAATACCTTTTATAGGTCCTCCTGGCAGTTTCAAAACAACTTCATACATTAATATTCTCAATGACGAAATTTTATCCGAATCTTTAAAGGATAAGATTGTACTGATAGGTGTAACAGCCGCCGGGCTCGGCGACTCATTACCAACACCTGTTTCTGGCCTTGCCCGTGCCATGCCAGGCATAGAAATAAATGCAAACATTATTCAGGCAATTAAATCGAATACTCTGGTTACAACAATAACACCAGGCCTGTATTATTTTATCGCCGTCATCCTCGTGATGCTGCCAATACTTTTATTCCCATACCTTACGCCGCGTCTGGCACTAGCGCTTGTCATAGGCGAAATCAGTTTTATATTACTGAGTACACTCATATTACTAGAGTGGTCGCATATCTGGATCCCGTCGAGTGCTGTAATACTAAGCCTGATGTTAGCATACCCACTCTGGGCATGGCGCAGACTTGAATTCACAGTAAAGTATTTAAATAACGAACTTGAAACACTCTCAAATGAAGCGACAGAAATAGAGCGTTATGTATCACAGGATGATAAACAGTCTTTTGAAACGCTAGAAAACCTGTTGCCAGTAACGGGCGTAAATGTTTTTACGAAACACAACAAGGCTGTGTTAAGACAGGGAGCGTATTGCGAGATTAGTTCGAATAAAAATGTAGATAATGACTGGTCAAAAATATCAGATTCAGCTTATGCATGTAATATAGCTATAGACAATGACACATTTATAATCTGCATACAGTGGAAGGCTGAGAACCAACCAGATGAACATCAAACGAAGATATTAAAAACATATATTCGCCAGCAGATAAAACCACAGAATACAGGCGCAAAATCTACTGTAGAAATTATTGAATCTCGCATCCGGGAAATACAGACAACAACAGATAAACTGACCTATTTACGCCAGTTTATAACAGATAGCCTGGAACAAATGGCTGACGGCGTTATTGTGATTAACAGTCTGGGCATTATAACGCTCGCGAATCATCAGGCTGTTCGCCTGATCGGAAGCAGTGATGCAAGACCACTACTGCAACAACCAATACAGCCCATAATAGACACCTTAACATTGTCGACGACAGAGTCATGGGAATCAATAATCGACGACTTACTGACGCATAAACACTATGAAAACCTCCAGGTTCGTACACAGAAAAAAAAGGATCTGATTATTAATATAAGCCCTCTCTATAAGCACACTGGATCAATCATTGGCTTTATTATTAACCTGTCAGATATCACTGAAATAAAAGACGCTCAAAGAAGGCGTAACGAAATGCTGAGCTTTTTATCGCACGATTTGAGATCGCCACTGGTTTCCATACTGGCCATACTTGAACAGGAAAAATCCGCAGATAATGAAAACCCGCTTAATCTTCGAATTGAGAAGAATATCAACCAGACAATTGAATTAGCGGAAGACTTTGTGCATCTCTCACGAGTTGAGAGCAATGACGATATTTCATTTACGCAGATAAATATGGCAGACGTCATTGCAAATGCCATTGATACCGTTTGGGATCAGGCTCGTATTAAGAATATAAAGCTTGAGGATAGTTCTAATATAGACGGCTGGGTATCTGGTAATGGCGCCATATTAGAACGCGTTATTATCAATCTGTTAACAAATGCAATCAAATATGGCCATGATGACAGTAATGTATCAGTCTCACTTGATCAGAGAAACTCTAGCATTGTGTGTTGTATAACTGATAATGGCCCAGGCATTGATGAAAAAGATATCCCCTATTTATTCGATCGATTTAGACGATTACAACAAACAGAGGTTGTGAAATCAGGCATTACTCAGGGCATCGGTTTAGGACTCGCATTCGTGCATGCGGCAATCGAACGACATCATGGCGCTATAGAAGTGACGAGCACCCCGGGCTCTGGCACTGAGTTCTGCATTACACTTCCTGCCATCGTCTAAACATACTATATTCATCAATTAAACTAGCCGATGTAAACAAAAAACCTCTACTTTACCGCCAATAATGACGCATGAAGTAGAGGTAATGAGTAACAGGGAACGAGCAACTAGAATGCATATACCAGTGTTACACCTGTTTCCGTGTCAGTTTCTTCAACACCAACGGGTACATCAGACGTGTTTTTATAGGTAAATGTCACTTTCATCGACAGGTTACCATTCACTTTGCTCGATAAACTGGTTACAGATTTAGTAACCGTTACATCTTCGCCTGCATCTACAGTGAGTACTTCACGAAATTGACTGTTTTTACCAACCTGCCATTTTAGCTTAGCCGCAGCATAGATCAGGCCTTCACTATCACTTTCACCCGAATCAAGTTTTGACTGGCGTGCACCAGGACCTATCTCCAGATCAAGCTTAAGATCTTCATCTTCAATGACTCGACGTCCATAACCGATAGTTTCAGTAACACGATAATCGTAGCCACTAAATTTTTCATTTTCATAGGAAACCAGACCGAAGAGATAGTTTTTCTTACCTTCAAGTTTATAGTCACTTTGTCCCGATAGGGTAAACTTTTGGGCCGTTGTCGTATCTGCATCAGAAGATTTTAGAGTTGCAGCCTCAATAGCGTGACGCCATTGATCACGATCTGTTGACGCTTCTGCTTTGGCATTCAAGGTTTCCGTTTCTGTATTACCGGTGGTAGATACAAACCCCAGTTCTGCAGATGCTTCCCATAATTCCCTGGGCTGTTCTTCTGCCGCATGTACATTCGTTGTGATAAGCATTGAGGCTATTGATAGCATTAATAATTTTTTCATAGATATTTCCTGATAATGTCAGATTATAGTCAGTAGTTAAGCCGCTTTATCACTGGCACTATTGATCATGTGAATATCACGCTGAGGGTATGGAATTGATATTCCATTCTCATCAAACGTTTCTTTAATGGTTTGCAGAAGATCAGCGCGAACGCCCCAGTAATCCCCCGTGTTAACCCATGGACGAACCGCAAGATCAATTGAGCTTTCGCCTAGCTCTAATACCATAACAGTAGGTGCAGGGTCAGTTAGAATTAATGCATTGTTAGAAACAATTTCATCAATTAACTGCTTTGCTTTAGCAATATTATCATCATAGCCAATGCCAATCACTAGATCGACTCTACGCGTATCTCGTTTGGACATGTTAATAATTGAGCCACCATAAATATGGCTATTTGGAATAATTATTTCCTGATTGTCACCCGTCCGCATAATGGTGTTGAATATCTGTATATTTTCAACAACCCCGGTCGAACCACCTGCTGTAACGAGATCACCCAGTTTAAATGGCTTGAAAACGATTAACATCACACCCGAAGAGAAATTAGACAATGAATCTTTAAGGGCAAGACCAACAGCCAGACCAGCCGCAGCAAAAATAGCCATAATTGAGGTTGTATCAACACCCAGTTGCTCAATAGCGGCGATCAGAATGAAAATCGTTAATACAGCGTTGATGATACTTCCCGCAAACTTTCGTAGAGATTCATCTACGTTTGATCTCTCCATGATCTTTACAACGCTCTTTACTACAAACTTTGCAATCCAGCGTCCAATCACATAGATTAGAATTGCTGCAATAATTTTTATACCCCAGGGAATAATATATTGATGTATTAATTCCGCATTCTCACCAAATAGGCTTTCCATTACTGTTTCCTTTTTCATATATTATGTGCACTAACTAATTCATAAAATCAATTAGATGTACATTGATTAATTTGGATACGACAATCCACAGACAATAATCGTACAGTATTTACATCTGGATTTTCGATATAGCAACATTCAAGTTATATTGAACATTCATACTCGACAGTCCATTTATACCTGAGGCATCCTCATGACTTATCACTCACCGTGCAGCACTCATAGCTATGGATTTGAGTTTAAGTCTTGAGCCTCATCTGAATGATATTGTAATGAGATAAAAACAGATTATCGATAGTCAATAGTGATCCTTAACAATCTTTAACATTTACAGCAATAATCCTACTGTCATATACACATATGCATAATACCGCGTGATTGACATCACGATTTCAACAGACTAGTTGTTATTGTTTTAATAGTATCTGCATATTACCTTCACTTACTTTAATATCATTAATTCCAGTTGAAATCGTTCTCCAGAATTTAGATTCATCGAACTCTTTGACAATATCCAGATTTTTTATACCGCCCATATAAGCATTCGGCACTGGCACACCCCATACACTCAGACCTTTAACAATAATAAGAGGATTACCACCTGCATATGATAGTGCGAGACCAGCAGTTACCTTCAGGGTTTTTCCGCCAAAAAAAGGCATTTCATCGTCTAGAGGTATCAACAACCTGAGACTTAGCAAATTGTCGGACAGGTCGATAGCCATTTTGTGTGCCAAACCTGTATTATGAGCAAGTATTGCATTAAGCTCTTTTTCCGAGAATTCGACTTTACGATGAGCAACGGGCTCACGATAAGGTTCAGGCATCAACCGGGACGGTGGACGTGTTTTACTAAACTCTGTATCAACACCCAATTGATTCAGTTTCACATCAAGATCCACTAACTCATGCGCATTAAGTTCAACAGGTTTGAATTCTGTTGCGAAAATACCAGATAAAATTATCCAGGAGGTAATAATCGCACTCAATATAACTGCCACAGCGATCATTATTGCTAACTGTGTAACGCTAACACGTCTCTGCTCTACATTTAGGTTACTCATATATCACTTTAAAAATTACTGATCAGTTAGACATTTTTCTAATAAAGCTATCTGCTTCACTAATAGATTTATTCATATCCGCAATCAGTGATTTAATATCCGCTTCCACAGATTTCTTCTGTGTCTTTAATGAAGTAATCGCACTTGCATTTAAGTTGTGCTTCAGGAACAGAACCCTGTCATGAAAAGCCGTGAGGACTGGCTCTATTTTTTTCTCAGCTCGTTTCATTGAAGTGATAAGCGTTTTATAAGAATATTTTGTATTCTGAAGCTGCTGCTCACTCGTGTGTTTTAAATCCTTACTCGAATACTGTGCTATTTCAGCTTGCCATTCATTAAATAAAGCGCGCGCGACATGTTCAACAGATCCAATTCGCTCATGAACCTCCTGGGCTCGCGATTTACTGTCTTCATACGCAGATTTAAGGCTCTTATACTGTTTATCGAGTTCTCCACCTGAATAGTTAGTTACCGCGACAAACTGCTCTAAGGCAGATTCAAATTGCTTTTTAGCGTCTTGCTGCGATTCTCGTGCACTGTCTACGCGATCTACTAGAATTTCTCGTTTTTCGTAACCCACCTTTTCCATTGCGCCATAGTACATACTCTGACATGCAGTGAGGCTTATCAACGTAATAAATGCAAACGCTAATCTGGCATAGAAATGTATACGATTACGGTATTTGTACATGATATGTGACCTTATATGCGTCTAGATAATAAAAAGGGAAAGACCACGTCTTTCCCTCAATACACCTTACTTAAGAATATGCAGCTCGACACGACGGTTTCTAGCACGGCCCTGAGCTGTTTGATTGTCAGCAATGGGTGATGTTTCACCGTAGCCTTTAGCAACAACCTGATCTGAATTGACACCCTGTAGTTGCAGATACTTCTTCACGCTTTCTGCGCGTGACTCTGATAAACGCTGATTGAAATCAGCATTGCCTCGATCATCCGTATACCCGGCAAGCTCTACATTCAATTCAGGATGTTTTTTTAGCGTAGTTGCAACGTCTGTTAGAACGCCCATGGCTTCATTTTTTAATACATTAGAACCCGTCAGGAAAGTTACCCCCTGTAGTACAAACGATTGTTTAAGCTCACATCCCTTTGCATCTACTTTAGCGCCTGATATAGTATTTAAACACTTATCCAGATCATCTGTTATACCATCTACGTCGCCATCCTGAACATTGATCTCATCAGTTGAACCTGCCTCTCTGGAGGCTGTAGATGTAGATACATTTTCTACATTCACTTCACAACCCTTCTTATTAACTGTGGCTCCCGAACGACTCCCTGGACATAGATCGTTTGTGTCGTTAATTCCATCACTGTCAGAATCGCTAATCACCGCCGTTGAACTGTATACTCTATTAGATGCAGACTGTTGCTTACCACCAAATGGAATACTTAAACCAATATTAAACATCAGGTCATTAAATTCATCTTCAGCCACTACAGATTCATCATCCATATCTAATCTGTATCGCATATCAGCACGTAATTTTATTCCACCCTCTGTGATCTGGTGCATGAGGCCTACACCAATGTTTAGCATAGGGTTTGTTGTATCACTCACACCTGTATCTGTTGTCATGACCCCCGCGCCAATCACCCCATAGATCTGCAATGATTTACTGCGATCAAAAAAATACAGACCATCTATCATGATTCCACGTTGTTTGTATGCGCCTGAAGATGCCTCAAAATCCAGATCATCAAAAACAATATTTGCTTCTATATTCCAGTCTTTATTTAGCTCTTTACCTAGCCCTAACATTAAACCCAGGTCATTATCAGCTTTTCTGTCACTATCAGTTTTTATATATGAAAGCTGTGGCGATAGATACAGTTCATCCGTTGCCTGTGCTGTATTTGAAAGTAAAGCCCCGCCAAGAATCAGCGAAGACAACCATGCATGCGTGTTCGAGCTATTTTTCATTTTATTCTCCGATATTTATAATAACTATTTTCATTCTGGCTATAAGACAGAACCAACTGCACACATAGTAGGTATGTACTCAGGCATAAACAATATTAGAGAGGGAGTTTTAACAATTCATAACAATTGTAATAACCACTTAGATCAGAACGTTGATCAAAAATGGTACCTTTACAGTACCGAATGGATAACTATTACGTTCAATTCAATAGATTACGCGTTTTTCAGAACTACATCTGTATAGTTTTGGTGCTTTTTTGTATGCCCGTTTAATCAACACAGGATATGTGTTATTTGGTGTTCAAACGACTGTTACTAATCCAGTTGATGTATAAATGATAATCAAAGACTGGCGGGTATAAGGTGACATGAAGAGAAGTGAATATATTTAATAAAGTATATTTCGATAATGTATGAAGCACTATTAGCTGTTACTTCGTCACTTCATACATTATCGATTTAAACTCTCATTTCAGCAGGGAAAACTCATTAGAAATTTAGCTAGAAATGCAGAAAGGCCCCTATCATGAGTCCTTTAAACTCCAAATCCGCATTGATATTATCAACATCATCTAACTCAATTGTGGTTGATTTTAACCCTGCCTCTAATCCAACGACACCAAATTCGTACAATGCTCTTATTCTCATATCCTGATAAGTTACACCAGAGTAGTTGATTGTATTGATATCAGCACCAAATGATAAACCGGTAAATGGCATATCGAACTGCGCCGCAACATAAAGCATAGGGATGGTTTCTGAAACATCAACAGATTCTGAACCCACCAGAAAATTTGCATCTACCTGGCGTATATTGAGACCAAAATCAAGATTTACCCAGTTGTCTAACAATCGCCAGTAGGCAATTGCATCAGTCGTATCCAGGCTGGTTGACGCATTTCCACTAACGCCCAGGCCATTAAAGATAACGCTATTCGCTGAACCGTCATGAGCCATAGACGCGATTTCTACACGTATATTAGGCACTAGTGGAACAAAGTGCTCAAATGCTGCATAGAAGTAAGTATCAGAATCGCCTTTGTAATCAAGGGTAGACTCTACATTTATATTGGTATCGCCATCGCTAGCAAATGTGCCTGTAGGATCGTGATCCCATAAGCCTCCACCAACGTATAGTCCTAGAGCGTCTGCGCTCACATTACTTGCACAGACAGATAACAGCATTGCCATGGGAATTGTATAATTACGCATCAGGCCCTCCAAAAAAGCCATATCAGTCGATAATACATTGATATTACCAGATAATTATAAATGTATAGAATTTTATAAATGTGACTAAGAGCACAGGGTTATCAGGTTTTACCTCAATCGACATTCTAATCTTTCAGCACCGCTGTGAATCACATAAGAGATAAGCTTCACCAGTTATGCTGGGCTGTCGAGCTTGAATGAATTATTGATATATCACCCGTACATGCCTTATACAGACATTCACAGCAGAAACGTCGATTTTACTTACATGCATATTGAGAATGTTAAACAATGTTAAGAGTGATCTATGACTCTCGTTGGTTCATTGCATATTTAGTAGAATTAATTATCAAACAAAAATGTAGAAAGAATATGTTCGATATTATCACACCAACTATTAGTTCTTCTAGTTTGAATGATTTTACTACACACAGTGATGAATCAGGATTGGCTATGAAAACATGGAAAACATCAACTCTAAAACGCCTGCTATCAGATGCCATGTCTCGTGATCAGTTTGAACTTGTCTATCAACCACAAATTGAAATAACGACTCATAAAGTAATCGGTGTAGAGGCTTTATTACGCTGGCACTCTCCGGAGCTAGGCCTGGTAGCACCTGAACACTTTATACCGGTTGCTGAAGAATCTGGAATGATTTTCGAACTGGGTAGTATGGTGATCGAAAAAGCCTGTGCGCAAGCATCATTCTGGAAAAATAATTATCAACACGAAATCCGAATGGCTATCAATGTTTCATGTTTACAAATTAAGAGCAATAAGATACTAGATATAGTCGATTCATGTCTGAGCAAATACAATCTATCACCATCAAAACTTGAAATAGAACTGACAGAATCCACATCCGTTAGAGACATGATCAAGGTTATCTATATCTTAAACCAATTCAAGGATATGGGCGTAAGAACCACCATAGATGACTTTGGTACCGGGTACTCATCGCTCAGTTACCTGGCACATATGCCATTTGATATGATTAAAATTGATCGTAGTTTTATAGATTTACTTGGATTGCATACTGCGAACACCGTTGTCACGGAATCAATTATTCATATGAGTAAAAAATTGAATATGGAGATTATGGCCGAAGGTGTAGAAACAGAAAGCCAGAGAACCATATTATTAAATAATGGCTGTGATTATATGCAAGGGTATCTTTTTTCACGACCCGTAAGCGCAGATAAATTGCCGGAAATTGCTGGCATGAAAATATGATGCCTGTAACTACATTGTTAATAACCTGAATGTAGTTATTATAAACGCTAATAATAAGTTTACGCATAACAGCCTATGACTGATCAAAACCCTGTTTATCGCTGCCTGAACTGTTGTATCGTCTTGCGAATAAAATCCATTTGCTTATTATAATTTTTACAGCCAGTGCATAATAACAGGTGAAGTTTTAAATTCACCCGTTCACGAAATGTCAGTGTACGATCCTGTGCCTGAGACATTAACCGGGTTGCCTGCTTACAATCCATCATTCGAATCGCTCCCCTTGCATCAGATTAATTTCAAGACATTTACGCAGCTGCGTGCGTGCCCTGTGCATAATGACCCAGGCATTACTGCTCGTTAGACTTAATTCTTTGCAAATTTCACTTATTTCAAGCCCGAGATGTTCTCTCATCATAAAAACCTGCGCTGTATTTTCAGGTAACTTATTCAGGCATATATCAAAGATCACCCAGAACTGCTCATTGGCCAGAATAACATCCGGGCTGCCCCAGTTAGCTGGCTGCTGCGATTTTTTCCAGTGGCCTCGCTCATCAAATTGTGCATCCAGTTCATCTGTATCTTCAACAAAGCTTTCGGTGGGATGCCTGATACGTCCACGGATAACATCAACAATCTTGTTTCGTAGAATGGCAAACACCCAGCTTTTAATACTGCCTTTACCTGTGAATTTATCTGATGATAAGGCAGCATCAATGGCTTCGTGCACCACATCTTCTGCTAGAACAGCGTCACGCAACTGTAATGTAGCAAAGCGCAACATTTCGTCTCTTAATAATGCAATGTGTTGATGGTTATCATGATCAGATTGATTATGAGTCGCGTCAGTGATCTGGCTCATTACTCCACGGCCTTATGGTAAATACTCTTTACCATAAGATAATCTTTATCTGTGAAATAGTGAAGCCATAATATAGCGGATATTTATCATCTGTATCTAACAGTGCATTTGTTATATATTTGAGCGATCTTTAAGCCAGCATTTTTTGAACCAGTAATCGATAGATAATATACGGCCTGCGCCATAAAAGAACAAAACCAGTAACATAATAAAATAGGTAGCCGCAAACTCAATGCCGTTATTTAGCATGACAACACTGCCATGCTCAGTTAGCCAGCCATAATTACCATGTTCTCGTAGAATATCTTTAACCCTGTCGAGGCGATCTATCGCAGCGATGGTTCGATCAGAGGCAAACAGGCTACCCGAACCTTCTGCAATCGCCAACCAGCCGTGTTGCCAGTGGACTGTTATCATTGCGACAAGCATAGTCACCATTAAAGGTATTGAAACCAAGCGAGCGGCCAGGCCCAAAATAAGCAGTATGG
>AZIC01003708.1_pt1 | contig 16081 bp, 11 predicted proteins | sample 359061 | NCBI WGS metagenome assembly AZIC01 (sample SAMN02429709, study PRJNA222657) | marine sediment metagenome | biome: Sediment sample; isolation source: sample MGS-MES from oil contaminated site at the harbour of Messina (Sicily... | place: Italy: Messine | collected 2011-04-30 | depth 1 m m
GTATATCCATACGCTGAGCCAGTAGCACCCAGTGCTGATGATGCTCATCAAACAGAGCATAAGTTCGCCATCGATAATTACTAAAGTTTGCAAAGTTAAACCCATTCTCAAGATGGGTTAGTAACTCAACTGGTGCATTATGAGTGCGCTCCTGCAGCTCGCCCTCTTTTGTCCATATCTGATATGCCAGGGTTTCTGACACCATCTCGGGTAACTCCCGATTGTCAAATGAATCTATGTCGGAAATAATTTGTGCTATATTAGTCAGCTGCTCGTCAAATGATAGTTCGGCCTGATTCATACCGCCTCGATATCCCTGCACAGCCGACAGAAAATTAATCAGCATAATCGCTGATAATAAAATAATAACCAGATAGCGACGTATCGACTTCAAACTTTCTTTACCGTATAGCCAACACCGCGTACTGTTTTAATATAATCAGCACCAAGTTTTTTGCGTAAATTATGGATATGCACTTCCAGTGCATTGCTGGCGATTTCATCATCCCAGCTGTAAAGTTTTGATTCCAGACTATTACGGGTTTGTACCTTCCCGGCATTTTCCATCAGGGCTTTTAGCAGCATATATTCACGTTTGGAAAGCACCAGTTCAACACCATCAGCTATCACTTCATGGGATGTTGTTGAAAGAGAAACATGCCCAATTGAAATATCATTCGACTGAGCGGTACCCAGTCGTCGTTCCAGTACACGCAAACGTGCGAGTAACTCGGGCATATCGAAAGGTTTGGCCAGATAGTCATCGGCACCCGTATCCAGTCCGGCCACTTTGTCATCCAGCGTATCACGAGCTGTTAATAGCAACACAGGTAACGCGGCCTGTTGTTTGCGAATATTCTTCAGTACGTCTAGACCATCGATATCAGGCAAGCCCAGATCAAGAATCACAATATCTGGCGTTTCAGTTTTTACCACCTGCAGGGCATGCTGACCTGTTGCCACATGATTAACCGCGAAGCCTTCATTTTGCAGGGCGCGCTGTAAGCCACTTGCCAGTGATGGATCATCTTCCACTAAAAGTAGTTGCATCTAGTAACCATATAATTGTTTATTCATCTTGCGTTTGTTCGAACTTGTCATGGCTGGTAAGCTGTTTATTAATTGAGGCCAGCCGTTGCCTTATCTGTTACTGCCTGCCTTTAGCCCCGGCATAGCTAGTTTTAATAATGCCGTTCCAGATGCACGCCTCCCCCGCGTCAGGCTAAACATGTGTCACTAATCCGCCTTTTATCAGCTTTTCAAAAGCTTCGGCCTGTACATCACCCTGTAGAGGGTAATTCACCTGCGCCCTGCGGACTGCTGTTCTGTGGCCTCGCTGATGGCAGCGGTCTGTACTAGACCCGTCTGATTCAACGCAGCTTAACCTAATAGTAGTGTATATGATTTTCTCGGCTTGTTTAATTTCATTCTGATTCTCCAGGTTATTGTCGTGCAAAACCTACGCATACATGTAACTGCTTTAGCAGTGCACGATCTACGATTATGAATAATATGCGGTTCATGATGACGAACAGTTTTTCAGGCCCGTCAATATATCTGAGTAAAATTAGATCATCCTGAAGAGCCTGAATCAGATGCGGCGCTAGCACTTCGGCGGTATCCATGCAGTTACCCAGACCTTGGGGGGGGGCGGCGACACATATAACCTGTAATGCAAAGATAAACGCATGGGTAATACGCTCAATTTTTCTGGCTTGCATTAAATACGAGCCAGCGATAACCCGCTGCATATCGACCACGTCCTACTATAATAAATAGTAACTGGCTCGCCCACTGACGCGTTACAGCCAGATTGCTGATCTCGATTATTTCGACATACTTAACTGTAACTCCATCTCCCCATTCAATAGATTTTTCAAGAACAAATACCTTTGAAACCTGGGCTGGCCTGGGTCAGGTCGCTGCACTTAGAGCTTATTTACAGTGCATACTCAGAAGCACAGGTGCGATGGTAGAAATCTCTGGCGCATATTGCTTACGATATTTATCTGCGGTGCAAGCTTCAATCTATGTTCGTTCGAGGCATTATCATATGCCAGCAACATGTTGACTGGTGACATCATAGGGAATAGCGATACAGAGCTTCTAGCTGAAATGTAACATGACGCCCTGAGACTTAAGGCTGAACCGTTGATTAGAGTCATAACGATTTACATCCATAGTTTTGTCTTTATATGGTGTGAATGATAGCGAGGGAATCTTAAGAGAAGCTTAAGGAAAGCTTAAGCTTCTCTTAAGAGCCAATTTATTAGCCTGAATCCGCGACTTAAGTTTCGCTGCAGATCTCGTTGTACACGCTGCAAGCACGAGAACATGTAGATCGAATATCGGGTTCCATTGGGCCAAAATTGTCTTATTATTTGCAGGGATAACAACTTTCTCTAATGGCTTCCAGCTTATTACTGGGCTTGCCAGCGGTTTGCATGATTGATTCTGAATGAAACCGACACCGTACTGGCGACAGTTGAAATGCGCACAAAGCTATTGTCAGTAACAATATAAAAAACCAGCCGAGATTAATAATACGCTAATGGGCACGTAATTTTATCGTCGACTAATTTCGGAAAATAACCTGACAAAATTAAGGGTGATAAATCATTCTATTTCGTGAAGTATTAACATGGCCATTATTAAGCGAATAAACATTGTAATTTGCAGCTTGAATAATATGCTTAATAGTAAAGTCATCATAGTTTACTGTAAGTACAGAGCAGTAGAACTGTTACTGGAATAACAGATTACACATAAGATTGCAGTATGCATGCTATACTCCTCAAAAAAAACCGGAGCACATAATGGACTCAGTAATCTGGACAAATGCAGCATTCAGACTTGCACTTGAAGCCTCTCCCAGTGGGCAACTCATTGTTGATAAACAGGGAATAATTTTACATATCAATGAAAAAATTTCAGATATATTCGGCTACTCAAGAGAAGAACTGGTAGAGCAATCACTGGAAATATTAATACCCGAAAATTATCGACAACAGCACCCAGACTATCGCAATGCATTTTATAAACAACCCACCGTTAGAAGCATGGGTTCAGAAAAAATACTCTACGGCCTGCACAAAAACGGAAATAAAATACCCGTAGAGATCGGCCTTAACCCACTTGAGGATCATGGCACTCGTTATGTTCTTGCAAGTGTGGTTGATATATCAGAACGACTACGAGCGGAACAGAGATTTCAGCTGGCACTGGAAGCCTCACCTAGTGGTATTTTATTAATCAATAGCCAGGGTGAAATAGTACTCGTTAATTCAAAGATAGAGGAAATATTTGGTTACACAAGAGACGAATTAATTAATCAGTCTATAAGTAAACTGGTTCCCGTAAATCATCAAAACCAACACCCGGAATTCATCAGTCAATTTCTTAAACAACCGCAATCTCGCGCCATGGGAATAGGTCGAGACCTTTATGGACTCTGCAAAAACGGGCACGAAGTACCATTAGAGATTGGCCTTAACCCATTAGATATAGAACAGGAATCACACGTGTTAGCATCAGTTGTTGACATAACCGAACGAAAAAAAGCAGAAATCGAGAGCGCATCACTCAACAAACAGATACAGCATGCACAAAGACTTGAAAGTCTTGGCGTACTTGCAGCCGGCACTGCTCACGATTTTAATAACATTTTACAGGCCATATCTGGAAATGCAGACCTGGCCAGAATAAAACTAAATTCTAAAACTGAAATCGGATCACATCTTGATAAAATAATTATTGCCTGTCAAAGAGCAGCTGATTTAACTAAGAAAATGTTAGATTATGCAGGTAAAGGCAAAATGGAATATTCCAGGGTCAATATCAATATATTGATTGAAGAACTATCTGATTTAATAATATCAGCAATCCCCAGAAAAATTGCACTTAAAAAATTTCTAACAGCATCACTACCTGAAGTAGAAATAGACAAGTCACAGGTTCAGCAAATTATTTTAAACCTTATCACCAATGCTTATGAGGCTATTGGTAAAGATGAAGGATTGATAACTATCACGACAGGTATAAGTTATGAAACAACTGAGTCACTTAAAAGATACACTGCATTTGATTATTTAAAAGAAGGCAGATATGTTTATATAGAAGTTATAGATACAGGTGCAGGCATGTCACCTGATATAGTCGACAACATGTTTGACCCATTTTTTACCACTAAATTTACCGGGCGCGGCCTTGGTATGGCAGCTGTGCTTGGCATAATTCGCAGCCATTTCGGCAGTATACTTATCAACACAATAGAAGATAGTGGTACACAGATAAAAATTATCTTCCCTGCGTCAGAAATTTTAGAAAATGATAAAAACGACGCCATCTCTATACAACAAACATTTCATAGCTCAAATACAAAAAAGTTAGATGGCTGCAAAGCTCTCATCATTGATGATGACACTGAAATAAGCCACAACCTTAAAAACATGCTTGAGATAAAACATTTAGATATAACTTTGTTTGACTCAGGGCGAAAAGCACTCGCTCATCTCGACCATATAGAAAATAGCTTCGATATCATTTTATTGAATATGAATATGCCAGACATGGACGGAGCAGAGGTTTATTCCGAACTATGTAAGCGAAACATGGACACAAAAACAATTTTAATGAGTGGTTATTCTAAACAAAAAGTAAACGCCTCAATTCAGGAAATCGCTCAAAAAAACGATCAACCCCATTATTTTCTAGCCAAGCCTTTTATGCATGACAGCCTCATATATATAATAACTCAGATAATAGAAAGGTCCGCGTATCAGCAGAAAAATCATTAAAAGAATATAGCTCCGGATGGTCTAACTTTCTTTATTCTCAACGGTATCAAAATCAGTAATTTTACCAATAACCCCATAACGCGCACGCGGGTTAATAACCGCAGGATTCGACATAAGCAGGATATTTGGATAAACCACAACCTCCTTGTCTTCCGTAATAAGCCTGGTATTAAACAGGTTTATTTCGGCTATATATCCTTCAATATAATTATCTATGGAAATCACACGTATAAAGTTCCCTCTTTTATAGGACTCGTGAAAAATCAGCAGAAAAAATGCGGTTACATTGCTCAATATAGACCACCCTGCAAATAGCGATACACCCAGCAATGCAATCAAACCCGCTGACATTGTCATCAAACCATTAAAATCAAAGCCCCAGATAAACAGTATCAGAGCAATTGATATAAGGTTAGAGAGCATTTTAAGCGAGGTTTTAGCCTTATCTAACGAACCTTTTTTAAGGCGACTATGATTGATATATTTTTTTATCCTGGGAATTACACCCCGGCTGATTACAATATTTAAAACAATAACCGTAAATGTCACAATAACATTAAAACGATACTGTTCGAATATTTCCAGAAAAACATCCATTATTGATTGAATATCATGCATACAATTTCACAACCGTTTTATCATCATGCGAGATCTTTGCTGAAATCTCGCCCCGTTTTTTATGTAAACACATAATTTCAAGATCCGTGTTTAAACTTACTTTATAGTTTTTCGTTGACATCAAAGCGAACTTTTGCAGTGCTTTCATACATAACACAATTAGCTATTTTTCATGCCCAGCTCTCGTTTCCAGCGTAATTTTTTCTCAATAGACGCGATCATCAATCCTGCAATATCTTTACCCGTCGCCGACTCTATACCCTCAAGACCTGGTGAAGAGTTCACTTCCAGCAGTAACGGGCCATTACGAGAGCGGATAATATCAACGCCTGCCACTTTTAAACCCAGCGTTTTAGCTGATTTTATTGCCAGCATACGTTCTTCCTGAGAGATTTTGACAACTGAAGCTGAACCGCCCTGATGTATATTTGCGCGGAATTCACCAGGAGCAGCTGTACGTTCTATTGATGCAACCACTTTCCCATCTATCACAAAACATCTCAGGTCTTTACCATCCGCTTCTTTTATAAATTCCTGGACCAGTAAATTTGCGTTCAGTGTTTTAAATGCATTGATGACACTTTCCGCCGCTTTTTTTGTTTCGGCCAGCACCACTCCGCGCCCCTGAGTGCCTTCCAGTAGTTTCACAATTAAAGGGGCGCCACCCACCATCTCGATTAGATCATTGGTATCCATGGGTGAATTCGCAAATCCGGTTGTTGGAATGCTAATACCATTTTTAAGCAGCAACTGTAATGAAAATAGTTTATCCCGTGATTGTGCTATTGCACTCGAACTATTCACCGTGTAAACACCCATACTTTCAAACTGCCGTGTTAGGGCACACCCATAAAATGTTGCACTCGGCCGGATACGCGTAATCACTGCATCTAGCTCACCCAGCACCTTGCCTCCGCGGTAGTGGGCTTCTGGCTGCGCTTCATCAAGCTTCATATAACATTGCTTGATATTAAGAAACACCATTTCATGGCCACGCTCTTCACCGGCCTCTAAAATACGCTGATTGCTGTAGAGTTCCTGATCACTGGCTAGCAGACCTATGCGCAAACCGCTGCGCTGATTTTTCTTTTTTGAATAAAAATCGTGCAGTGTTTTATCTGATTTATCACCGAGACAGAAACTCAGTGCCGGGTCGACTAATACCCGACCGCTCATCGCTTCTCGACCCAGCAGCATGCGATAGCCCATTGAATCTCGATTCGCCAGGGTAATCTCAACCTCCCAGGCGTCATTGCCAACCTGCATGGTGGTACCGATAACATAACGTGTTTCAGCAATGCCACTGGAACTTTTAACAGTCCGTTTATCCAGTACAGGCTTTTCGCAGCGAATCACCGTACGCCTGTCGTGTTGCAGGGGATGCACTTCGAAACTAACCCAGCTTTCTCCATTACGCCTGAATTTCTGAATATTGAATGCGTGGATGGAAGATGTTTTTGCACCGGAGTCAACCCGTGCTTTTATTGCCGGTACACCCAGTTCAGGAAAAGCACACCACTCTTCACTGCCAATAACCACTTTCGATGTATGATCAGTCATAGCAAATATCTATTTGAGAAATTAGGTTTCATTGATAAAAGTCAGCGTTCAGTCTGTGACATAACACGTTCAGGCATAAGTGACTCGACTATCAGAGGGCTATACAGCCTGTACGCTGAGGCGATTATGCCAGAATATACAATGCTGTCATTTGTTTTTAACCCCAATGGTGATTAATTATCTGCCAGGCAACGGGGGGTGGCCTAATATTGTTCTGTCAGCCAGTAAAAATGGTATGGTGGAATCACCAGCTGGTTTTTAAATAATGCAGGCACATCGCCTGAGTAGAGATCCTTGATCTGACCATTCTGCATGTGGAAAGCCGTATTGACTACATTTAGATCAAGATACTGTGGTCGTGCATCAAAATTACCAACCACAAGGACATTGCTGGAGGATCGTCTCAGGTTAAATCGAGAAAACACAAATAAGTGTGGATTATCGATATGTAACAATTCACGATTATTAAAGTCCGCAAAAGCGGGAACTTCCTTGCGCACTGAAATCATTTTTTTCAATGCAGAGAAAATTCGCTGCTCTATAGTACCTGTCTGGTGGCGAAGTTCCGCTTTATCCCAGTCAATATTTGGCCGATGCGCCCAACGACTGTCATGCGCTTTATGTTGATCATCAAGATAACTACAATCATTCAACGTACCAATTTCATCGCCATAATATAACAATGGTATACCACCAAATGACATAATCATGCTATTCAACAAAAGAATGTGTTTGACTGCATGATCAATAGCAAGTGGATCGGCAGATTCAATTGCGGCTTCCAATCCGGCCAACGAAGCTAAGGAACCAGAAATACGTGCATCCCCGGTTTTATTATTCTGCCCAAAAGGTATACCTCTAGCCATAGAGTCAGCATAACTTCCTGTATAGTAATCAATTAGAAATTTTCGATGCTGATAAGGTTCGTAGCCAACTGCACGAATATCCGCATCATCAAAACCCAGGCCAATGTCATCATGACAGCGCACATAATTAAGCCAGGTTGCACGTTCAAGTTTGGCAGGAATACTTTTTATGCCCTGATATAACAGCTGAGAATTCTTCGTTGCAACAGCATCCCAGAGGAGTGCCATATAAGTCGCGTTATAGGCAATTTCACATTCCTTCGCATTGATCGCATCTTCACCAAAGTACTTGGTTATCTCTACCGGAGCTACAATCGCTTCGGCAATAAACAGCACACCGGGAGCTGTAACCTGACAACAGTCTTTCATCAGTTGCAGAATTAAATGCGCTTCACGCTCATTCTGACTCGTGCTACCAATTTTCTTCCACAAAAATGCAACGGCATCCAGGCGTATAATATCGGCTCCCTGATTTGACCAGAATAGAATAATATCCAGCATTTCAATAAATACAGCCGGGTTTGTATAATTAAGATCCCACTGAAAATCATTAAAAACGGTCATTACCCATTTACCCATTTCCTCGTTATAGGTAAAGTTTCCGGGCGATGTTTCAGGAAAAATTTCCGGCATGGTTTCTTCAAACATGTCGGGCACTTCACGCGAATCGAAAACATAATAATAATCCTGACATGTCTTATCACCCTGCTGCGCTTTTTGTGCCCACTCATGTTCATCAGATGTATGATTCACCACCACATCCAGTGTTAATAACATATCGCGTTTTTTTAAATCTTCAGAAAGTGAATGCAGATCACGCAAATCACCAATACGTGCATCTACCTGGCGAAAGTCACTGACTGCATAGCCACCGTCACTTTTTCCCTCAGGGCACATGAGTATCGGCATAATATGCAGCATATTAACGCCCAGCTCCTGCAGGTAATGCAATTTATTTCTCAGGCCCTGTAAGTTATCTGCAAAACCATCACTGTAAAGGGCCATACCCACCCATTCCTGACTGAGAAACCAGTTATGATTTTTTTCACGCTCAAGGTCTTTTTCTTTAAGGTGATCTTCTCGCTGGATATACTGGCGCGCCATGGTTTCCACCAGGCGTTGTGCCTGCGCCTCAAAATCATCACGATCGCCATAGAGCACATGAAACAGAGAATAGATTGAATAGAAATTAGCACCGAGTCGGGTATAGAAATGTCGAATTTGTGCCTGTTTTATTTCAGGATTTAATCTGATCAGAATATCATTGAGAAGCGAATGTGAGACCTGTTCATACATAAAGATTATCTTTTAAAATTATATGTTGCTAATAGTAGTCATTCAATATTGGTTATCCGGGAAGATTCCATTCATCTATAAATGTCTGATAAAAGTTTTTATCATTGATAGTAGCGCCCTGTATTCCGACAATTTCACTGGCAAACTGTTGTGCTCGCTGTAATGTTGTTTCGATCGGCCATTGAAGATACTGGCCCAGTAACAGTACACTACTAAACGAATCGCCCGCACCCACGGTATCAACAACATGCTCTGCAGGTTCCGGTTTTGCTGTATAAATATGCTGATTGAAATCAGCAGCAACGACCCCCTTTTCACCCCGTGTCATAATCAGCCAGTCAAGAGGATTCCGTGTTAGTCGTTGCTTTATTTTATCTTCGATCATTTCGCTTTCAGAGCCCAGTAGATCAAGTTCGTTTTCATTCAGTTTTAAAATCTGTGCATCAGCAATCAGATTTTCCACCTGTTGTGGATTCCACCAGGGTGTTCGTAAGTTGATATCAATAAAAATTGTAGCATGAAGTTGCCGCTTAAGATGTGCTAACGTCGCTGCTGAAACCTGACTGCGCAATGCCAGTGAACCATGATAAAGCATTGTCTCAGCAGATAACCACGGTAACTCATCTGCTGAAATAAAATCCCAGGCACTGTTTTCGACAATTTCGTACTGGGGCTCACCCGCCACAAACGCTATCTGCACCTTACCTGTAGGGTACTGCTCATCTGTTTGCAAGCCATCGATCGACATATTCCAGCCGCGCATAGCCGCTTTAATCTGATCACCGTATTCATCATGACCGACACGTGAAATCAGTAATGGCTGCAGACCAAACGCCTGACAGTGCCAGGCAACATTAAATGGCGCTCCACCCAGTACAGATCGACCATCGGGAAAACAGTCGAAGAGAACTTCACCATAAATCACCAGTTGTCTTCTGCTATTCATTCCCACTTTCAATCCATGTTGCTATTTCAGGCATATAATGCGCTACACCCTCCACTATACCTGCACTGTAGTTACCATTCATCCCCATGTACTGACCTTTGGCAATATACAGGCTCTGTAGTTGATTATTTGCAGCCGTCAGCTGCTGTGCAAGCTGTTTAACATCCTTATTTGCATTCGCGACCAGCACAGAATGAATGGGACTTTCCATCACTGAGATATCGTTTCCACTGTCTCCGCAAAATATCGTTTCATCCAGTGTAAAGGATAGTTGCTGCATAAGAAATTCAATAGCTAATCGTTTGCCTGCGCTTTCCGGGAGAATATCGAGCAGGCCAATATTTGCCTGCTCATCAATACTCCAGATAATATTGACCTGAATATTCTGCTGTTTAAAATGCGCATACAGTTTTTCAACCAGCACCTTATGATCGACATACAGAGGAACAAAGTAACTTAATTTATGCGTACCCTGTTTGCTTAATGGCTGTAAACGCAAATCGCGAAAGCCAACAAGCGCATCATGCAAATCACTGTAACTATTTCCTTGCCAGTCCTTACCGATCACTGTTTCCCACTCCTCCCAGTGATGCCACTGATTATCGGTAATCTGATAAATAGTTGAGCCAACATCAGCAATCACATAATCTGGAACAGGTATTTGAAAGTTATTAATCGCTTTTTTAACCAGTGCTTTATCACGCCCGGTTACATATACCAGCGTAACTTCGGGGCGAGCAACCAGCTGGTTAAAACGCTCACGTGCCTGTGGTGATTCTGGCTGTGTACCATTAGGCAGTAAAGTACGATCAAGATCTGTACAGAGCAGCAGCTTCATTTCGACCTCGGCACCATACATGTGCCAAGAAAATCATAGTGATCGATGGCTTCAAGAATACCATTGGCTCCTGCCTGAGTTGCAAAAAAGACCCGATCTAGATCGGTTAAATCGGAAAGCTCCTCATCATGTCGATTAGACACCACAACGGCGAGTGTATTACCTCGCATCATATCTTCATCTGCACCTGAGCCACCGGCTGCAAGAATATGTTCGAGGGGAATATCCCACTGATTTGCCACCCAGCGCAGCGCATAACCTTTTGACGCTCTTATCGGGACGATGTCTAGATACTGTCCGAATGAAACAAATACATTCACGGATTGATCCTGCTTATGTAACAGACTGATAATCTCATCAGCAGTGGGTGCAATTTCGGGATTTATGTAATAACTGATTTTAAATTTACTCTGCTCTGCCCTGGGCTGTAACTTCAAGCCCGGTAACTCAGACAATATGCGTCGTACAATTGCTGGCTTCCATAAGTAATCAATATGCTCAGACCACGCCGTATCTCGGGTTAAATTTGGTGCATAGTATATTTCAGTTCCCAGACTGGTTATCAGCACATCGGGTTGAGGGATATTGAACTGTTTAAGTTTTTTCAATACCGAATCAAGACGCCGCCCCGTCGCAATTCCGAATGTAGCGCATTTTTTATTATCATGAATGACGGCCAAAAACGCCTTTAAAGAACTGGGGATATCCAGTAGATTCTGATCCAGATCTGTAAAAACAGCCCGATCATGATACATCATGGGACGACGATGTAACTCATATCTGGGGCGTGAAATATTTTTCGTGATTAAGGGTTTTATCGTTGCCAGATATTTTTCAACATGAGCCTGCCATGAGTAGTGCTGACTCACACCTTTAATGCCGTTTTCTGAAAGTTTATTCCACTGTTTCTTATTGCTCAGCACTTTTTCTATGGTCTGAGCTATTTCATTTTTATCCAGTGGATCAATTAAATATCCATTATGACAATTATCAATAATATCGCCGGGGCCGCCATCTTCTGTGGCGACGATCGGTAAACCGCAAGCGGCTGATTCAATCAGGGTCAGGCCGAAAGGTTCGGTCAATGCCGGGTTAACAAAGACACCTTGAGTCATTGCTGCCAGTCGATACAATATCGATACATCCGCCGACTGATGATGTTTGGGGTATGCAACTTTTCCATATAAATCATATCGATCAATGCACAGTAATAAATCAGTTAATACCTGCTGCGCACCATCATCAAGATCACCTATATCATCTCGATTTCCTGCAACAACAACCAGATTGGCCCGCGTCTGCAACTCGGCAGATTCACCGTATGCCTCAACCAGTGTGATAATGTTTTTACGCTGATCGGGTCGGGATAATGCAAGTATACAGGGTTTGTCAGGCTGGCTTAGAAAACGTGATAATTCCTGATATATTTTCGTATCACGTTCTTCACCGGTTGCCGGATAAAACTGACTTAAATCCGTGCCTGGAGGTATGACACACATATTCTCCGGCTGATAGTAATCGTAAAGCCCATACTGCTCTTCGATTTCCTGGTGTGTGCTGGTAATCACCAGCTCGGCCACACCCAGCGTATCTTCCTCGCCATTTATGCGCCGCGACATATTGTAGCTTTTCTCTATCTCTGGCGGCTTCAGACCACTGGCCAGTAAACGTCGTCGCTTAACTCTTCCCAGTGAATGCCCCGTATGTACCAATGGTATATCCAGTAAATGCGAAAAGCGCGATGCAACATAACCTGCATCGGCGTAATGACTATGAATAAGATCGGGTGATTGTGGCTGCTGGCGAATATAGTCAAGAATGTTATCTGCGTAGTTATCAAGATCATCCCAGAGCTGCTCTTTAGGAACATAAGCTGGCTCACCGCAATCAATACGCACAATTTGCGCATAATCCGAAAGCGGCTCGAACGCATCTGCATATACAGTATCCAGTTCAGGATCCTCGATGCGTTTTGTGACCAGATCTACCCGGCCAACATCAGGATGCTCTGCCAGTGCTCGTGCCAGCTCAACAACATATTTCGTTTGCCCGCCGGTATCGGCATCACGACCCAGTTCAAGATTACTGGCACGAATCAATCCATGCACACTAATCAGTAAAATATACAACTTGTCATTTTCTTGCTTCATGTCCCTGTAACCCATGATCCCCAGATGGAAATCTTTTAACGCATAATAAAAATACCGTGGTGACGATACATCCTCCCTTCATTTAGACGCCTTATAAATTCAGACGTAACGCAAATATATGAACCCCAGCGTCCCTGCAATTGCCGATGCTATAAGAATAGCAGTTTTTGCCAGATCCAGAATTTGCGGCATATCAGAAAAGCCGAGCGTACTGATGAAAATTGACATGGTAAATCCCATCCCAGCCAGTAAACCCAGACCCACGATATGTTTCATATTAAGTGAATCTGGCAGCTTGCCTAAATGAAAACGTACAACAAGCCAGGTAAAAAGGCTTATACCCAGCGCTTTGCCCAACACCAGACCCAGCACAATACCCAGCGCCATCGGCTCAAACCAGAACTCGGTTAACTGTTGCAAATTTATTGCAACGCCCGCATTGGCCAGTGCAAACACAGGTAAGACAAATAACGATACCGGATGTTCCAGTATATTTTCCCAGCGACGCAATGGCGTGGTCGATTTTTCTGCTGCTAGCTGTATATTTTCGACGACTGCATGCTGTTCAGCTTCAGCAAGAATGGGGCTGTTATTGCTACGCCCCTGCTCTAGTTTACGAAATCTCTTGAACAACTTTTCCAGGTGTGTCGCAAACCACTGCGGACTACGCTTGGGTTTAGACGGTACACTCGCCGCCACCAGCACCCCTGCAACAGTTGCATGCAAGCCTGAATGCAACATGAATACCCACAGTATCACTCCAAAAAACAGATATACAGTTACATTTTTTATACCGAGGTAATTGAAAACAATCAACATGGAGAATAACCCCAGTGAAAGCAGCAAGCCATGTGTATTCAGGTTTTCCGTATAAAACAGGGCAATGACCAGAATCGCGCCCAGATCATCAATAATGGCAAGCGCGGTCAGAAAACTAAATGCAGCGACAGGCACTCGTCCAGCCAGTAAAGCAAGCACGCCTACAGCAAATGCAGTATCTGTTGCCATGGGGATAGCCCAGCCGTGTGCAAAATCACCCGTTGAGTTAAAACTGAAATAAATAAGTGCCGGTAATAACATCCCTCCCAGTGCGGCAGACATGATTGGCACTAAACGATCCAGCTTTCTAATTTCACCTACCAGTAGTTCACGTTTTATTTCCATACCAAGAAGAAAGAAAAAAAACGACATCAATCCATCGTTAATCCAGTGCCGCACACTCATGGAAAAAGTATAATCTGCGACAACAAAGCCAACGGGCAAATGCAGAAAATCCTGATAAGGCTGAGCTAAGGGTGAATTTGCAATCAGCAGGGCAAGAATGGCGCAAACGATCAGCAGAGCACTGCTGGTTGTCTGGTCTTTTATAAACGTCTGAAATGGCGTGATAACTTTTTCAAAGCCACGCTCTATTGAATTTTGGTGTGGTTCGTTAGAGTTTTCTGTATATTTCATACGGGTCTTGCAACAAACCTTTTTAAATTTTAATTATTCTGTCGTAATTCGTGCCATTAGATCTTCAATAGAAATATAATTTGTCAGTGGCTGCAAAGCAGGATCACTCAATACCTCATCACGATAATTGTCATTTCGCTTGATCGCTTCCTGCAAATAGTTAATTGCATCTTCATACTGCTCAAGTGCAGTATGCGCACAGGCCAGTTGATAAAAAGCATGGCTATTTTGAGGATCAACCTCTAATGCCTGATGACATAAATTGACAGCCCATTGAGGTTCATTGAGTTCAAGTACAGCATCGGCCTTATAAGTGAGTGCCTCTGCATCAAAAAAATGCAATTTTAAAATTTGATCATAAATATCAATTTTGCTTGACGGATTGTTATCCTGTGCTGCACGTAACCATAACGCCTGCGCCTCCTGTGTCTGTTCCAGCTCTTCTCGATTACGCTCAATATGGCGCGTCTTCTGGCTTAGCTGTCGTTCGATATTATCCAGCCTGTTTTCGTACTCATTCACCAGTTTATTGATTTCTTCATCGGCGAGTGACTGAACTCGCTGTTTAATATCGTGAATGGAAGTCCAGCCAACCAGCACCAGCACTGAAGTCGCTGCAGCGATTAGATAGAAGAAATACGTGACCGTATCCGTTGCGTATTCAACCGCCCTGTCCACCGAATGATGCTCACGATCAACAATCTGCTGAATCAGTTCATTCTTCTGTGCTGCAACATCTATTCGAATCTGCTTGAGCTCATCGAGCACATATCGTTCCACAAAGGGATTGTAGAGTGGCTTTTCAAGATTATTTACAGTGGCTTTCGCCTTGCTCTCAATGTCATTCTTCTGCAGATCTTCCGCAGCAGATGTTAGCGTGGATGTGATCAATAACAGCGCAAAAAACAGGCGTGTTAACAGGCGAGACATATTGCTCTCCCATGGTCATACACTTCGACCAATGAAGCATGCAAGCTCTTTATTGTTTCGTCATAATCACACTCATTAACAATAAACTGCATATCAACCTGACGCATTGACTGGTGCAGTGCGAGCACACTGATATTTTTATCTGCAACCGCTTTTACTGTTTTTGCTAATATCCCCGGAATCTGCATATCACTGCCGATCGCAGACACAATTGCCACCTTACGCTGATCTATTTCCGCATCAGGAAAGCGACTTTGCAGCTCTGTACGAATGCGTTTTACCGTTTTCATATTAGCCGATAGATAATGCGTAATGGTATTTGCATTCATATCCTTGGCAACAATATGCGCATTAAAGCGCTTAATCAGGTTCAGGAATTCGTGATCGTAAACATCAAAGCTACCTGCCATATCCTGATCGAATATTGAAAGCGCATACACGCCTTTACAGCCCGCAATAATTTCCACACAGGGAGAATCACTGACATAATCACCTGTAATTAAGGTACCGCTGTGTTCAGGCTCAAAGGTATTTTTTACACGCAGTGCAATATTATGCTGACGCAGGCCTTTTGCAGCACGAGGGTGAATAGCCTCCATACCAAGGTTAGCCAGCTGATCGGCGAC
>AZIC01005174.1_pt1 | contig 16066 bp, 12 predicted proteins | sample 359061 | NCBI WGS metagenome assembly AZIC01 (sample SAMN02429709, study PRJNA222657) | marine sediment metagenome | biome: Sediment sample; isolation source: sample MGS-MES from oil contaminated site at the harbour of Messina (Sicily... | place: Italy: Messine | collected 2011-04-30 | depth 1 m m
GCAGGTGACTTCTTCCCGGTCATGGTATAGATGTTTAATACTGAGTTTATAATGAATACCCATTTCATCCAGCGCATCCTGAATGGTTTCCTTACATTCCATCACCATGTCATAACGTTTTTTCATCGGCAGCTTTAAATTAAACGCGGCATGCTTGCAGTGGCCCTGGGTCATCCAGCGGCAGATCATGCGGGTAATGTGCATAGGCCGCTCCACCATGTCACACACCAGCCAGTCGACGGGTTTGTCTGGCAGGTACTTAAATCCATCGGCTTTAATTTCTTCTACCATGCCGGTAGCCATGAGCTTTTTATCCATCGGGCCATTATCGATCGCATTTACACGAATATCACGTTGCACCAGTTGCCATGTCCAGCCACCGGGGCAGGCGCCTAAATCAACCGCCGTCATGCCATTGGCAAGATAGGTTTTCTGCTCGGTTTCAGTGAGCATGCTTTTGAAGGCTTCTTCCAGTTTTAAGGTAGAGCGGCTGGGCGCGCTTTTCGGCATGCGTAAGCGTAAAATACCCATGTGTTCGGGCGAACTGTTGTTGCAGTCACTTACTCCAATATATACGTGGCAAGAGTTGAGAAAAAACAGGTGCAGCCGCCACTGGCTTTTGTTCTGTATTAGCTGGTTTTTTTCCAGTGCCAGAGTGAGTGGTGTGGAGAACTTTTTACAGAAGCCGCTCATTTCCTTGCCATCGTTAGTGTCGGGTGTTTCCAGATAAACCTCGCGAAATTGCAGGCCGCTTTGTTTGATCGATTCAAGCAAAGGGGTAATGCGATCCTGTTGGGGCAGGTTTTCGATAATGGCGGTGACAAATACCTGCTGGCGGGCAAATATCAGCTTGCTAAAGCTAATCGCCTGGTTCATCTGTTGTAGTGATTCTCCCGCAGTGAGATAAAAACCGGCATAGCCACTATCGGCTTTGGCCTTGATATAGCCATTGATCTGCTGTTTCCGGGTTATTGCGATGATTTCAGCGGCGCTTTCTTTTTCGAACCCGGGGCGGCAATAGAGCAGGCAGCAAAGGGGCTGTATGGATGAATCTGTCATTCGTGTAGGCAATGTGTGGAAAACGAGGCCTAATGCTAACGTGAATGATCTCGCTTGTCGCCCGTGGTTACGCTGTTACCGCAATAAACCCATCAGCATACTGGTTGAAAAACGGCTGCGGGGGTGTAACATTCGCCATTGGTTAACGAATATCGAGATTAAGATGTCCCCGGAAGATGTAAAAAAACTGATTGAAGATGGTGTAGACGGCGCAGAAGCAATTATTTCAGGCGAAGGCTGTAACCTGGAAGCGACTGTTATAAGTGATGCGTTTGAAGGTAAAACCATGCTGGCAGAGCAGAAGATGATCTATGCCACGGTGAACCACCTGATTCAGAGCGGAGAACTACATGCACTGGGCATTAAAGCCTATACCCGTGCGGAGTGGGCCGAGCAGCAGGGCTAGTGTTCGGTTGCTCTTAAATAGAGCAGTATTTGGTGGTTACGTAATTTGATTGTAAGCGTTTCCCGCTGCAGCAATATCAATGATAAAAAATTTGCATAAAAACCTGAGACTTTGGGGATTATGCAAATATATTCTTAATATCTTTACGGTTTAATTTTTATGGTTTAATTTTTATGGTCGGGTATATCGTTGCCTGTGATTTCACAGCCGGCTTTTTCAGGCCAGTATTTTTCAGGCCAGTATTAATGCTTTAACGCGCAGTCTGCTATTGCATATACAGCAACGATAATGCACTCTAATCAGCGATACACGCCATTCATTCAGCTCTATGGGATTGCTTCAAATGTCAAAGCGTAATGCAGGAATTATTCTTTTCATCATCATTGCCGCTATTGCCGGATTCTATTACTGGCAGAGTCTGCAGGGGCCATCTCAGCAAATGGGTGGGCGCCCGCCGAGTGTCATCGCAGCAACCACGGTTGAACAGGTTAACTGGAAGCCATCGCTACAGTCTGTAGGTTCATTAACAGCAGAGAATGATATTTTAATCAGCACGGAAGTGAACGGCATTATCAGCGAGATTGTCTTTGCTTCAGGCCAGCCAGTGAATAAAGGCGATGTACTGTTAAAGCTGGATGATTCTGTTGATCAGGCCGCACTGGATGCATTACGTGCGGATCAGCATTTAGCCGAAGTACAGTTTAAACGCGCCAAAGGTCTGTTACAGAAGCGGGTAACCTCACAATCGGAATATGATGAAGCGAGTGCGCGTTATGATGCGGCCAGGGCACGTGTTAAGCAGCAGGAAGCAATTATTAAGCGCAAAGTTATAGTGGCACCATTTTCCGGTGATGCCGGTATTCGCTATGTGAGTCTGGGGCAATTTATAGAAGCAGGGCAACCGATTGTTAGCCTGCAGTCAATGGATCCCATTTATGTCGATTACACATTAGCTGAACGTTACCTCAATCGACTTAAAGTTGGCCAGCAGGTGCAGGTAAAAGTAGATGCTATGCCAGATACCCTGTTTGAAGGCAGTATTATTGCGCTTAATTCCGGTATAGATAAAGGCACTCGTTCATTGAAGGTGCGTGCACAACTGGCGAATCCCGATGGGCTGTTACGTGCGGGTATGTTTGCAAATGTAAATACCATTACTGGCGAACCCCAGTCTGCACTGGCACTACCACGCACGGCAATTAGCTTTAATACCTATGGTAATTTTGTTTATGTGATTCAGTCATCTGATAAAGGAATGACGGTAAAGCGTACACCGGTTGAAACCGGTGAAGTGCGTAATGGTATGGTTATTATTAAAGGGCTGGATGAAGGCACGCAGGTGGTACGTGCGGGTCTGGTTAAATTGCGTGAAGGTATGGCCGTGAAAATTGACAACCAGATTCCGCTTAACGATGCAGAGATCAGCGGCGAATGAAATTTACTGACATATTTATCCATCGCCCGGTACTGGCCACTGTTGTCAGCCTGTTAATTTTATTGCTGGGCCTGCGTTCGCTGGGTCTACTTGAAGTGCGTCAGTTTCCCCTGATTAAAAATACTGTCGTCACTATCACCACAGCATATCCCGGTGCAAGTTCCGAGCTGGTTAAGGGTTTTGTGACCACACCTATTCAACAGGCTGTGTCTGAAGCTAACGGTATTGATTTTATCTCATCAAAAAGTTCTCAGGGTGTTTCAACCATTGAAGCTCAGATGGAACTGAACTATGACCCCAATGCGGCGATTGCTGAAATACAGGCAAAAGTTGCGAGTAAACGGGGAGAGCTACCCGCTGAAGTACGTGACCCTGTTATTGAATCGACCACCGGTGATAGCACCGCATTAATGTATCTGGCGTTTTACAGTAATTCGGTTGAGCGTGCACAAATCAGTGATTACATTTTGCGTGTAGTACAACCTAAATTACAGGCATTACCGGGTGTCGCCAAGGCGCGATTATTCGCATCTGAATATGCCATGCGAATCTGGCTTGATCCGCAACGCATGGCGGCACTGGGCGTTACCGGCGAAGATGTGGTCAATGTTTTACAGCAAAATAATTATCAAACCGGCGTAGGTACCACTAAAGATAAATATTTAAGTATAAATTTAACCACTACCACCGCCGTGAGTGACTCTGAAAGTTTTAGACGCCTGGTTGTTAGGGAAGAAAATGGAACACTGGTAAGGCTCGGTGATATTGCTACGGCGGAGCTGGGTGCCGAGAGCTATGACTTTACGACCTGGTATAAGGGGATACCGTCTGTATTTATCGGTATTGAACCGGCGCCCGGATCAAACCCGATTACGGTAGCCGATGCGGTGAATGATCTTATTCCAGAAATTCGCACGCAATTGCCGAGTGGTCTGGAAGTCAGTATTCCCTATGATGCCAGCCAGTTTATTAAATCTTCTATAGAGGAAGTTTATAAAACCATTCTTGAAGCGGTTGTTATCGTACTGGTGGTTATTTACCTGAGCCTTGGCTCTTTACGTGCGGCTATTGTGCCTGCCGTTGCGGTGCCTCTGTCGATGATAGGTGCGGGCTTTATTATGTATGCCCTGGGTTATTCGCTGAATATGCTAACCCTGTTATCAATGGTGCTGGCAATTGGCCTGGTGGTCGATGATGCAATTATCGTTGTCGAAAATGTGCATCGACATATTGAACGTGGCGAAGCAAGAATGCAGGCAGCGATTAAAGGCGCGCGGGAACTGGCGGTGCCGATTATTGCGATGACCACAACCTTGCTTGCGGTGTATGCACCGATTGGTTTTATGGGTGGCTTAACCGGTGCGCTATTTATTGAGTTTGCCTTTACCCTGACGGCCGCCGTTTTAATTTCCGGGGTAATTGCCTTAACCCTGTCGCCGATGTTGTCGTCGCGTGTGTTGCGTGAGCATGGTAAAGAAGGACGGTTTGAACAACGCGTTGAACATGCGTTTAACTGGCTGGCAAATACTTATCATTCGCTGTTGCATAAAGCGATGAATCATATTGGTATCGTTGTCGCAATTGGCATTGTTATATTGCTTTCGAATTACCTGATGTTTAATAACAGTAAGAATGAACTGGCACCTGATGAAGATCAGGGCATTCTGTTTTTTAGCTCAACCGGACCACGAACAGCCACACTCGAATATCTCGAGTCGTATGGCAAACAAATTCAGACCAGCTTTGAAATGTTTCCGGAATACAACGATAGCTTTTATATTTTAGGTCGTACACAGGGAAATATTTTTGGCGGTTTTAAAATGATACCGGAAGAGGAACGTGAACGTTCGCAGAATGAAGTGAAAGGCCCATTATTTGGTGCTTTATCACAGGTGGCCGGTTTAAGTACCTTTGTGTTTCCACGGCCGAGTATCCCTACGCCCTCGCGTGGTGCTCCGCTACAGTTTGTTATTACAACCGATAGAAGTTACGAGGAACTGGTTGATGTTGCTGATCAATTATTAGGTCAGGCCATGGCTAGCGGACAGTTTATGTTCCTGGAAAAATCGATTGATATGGATCGCCCAACGATCAGTATTGAAATTGATCGTGATCGTGCAGCCGATTTAGGTATTAGTATGGCATCTATCGGCCGGAATCTTTCTACTTTGCTGGGTGGTGGTTATGTTAATCGCTTCAGTATGGAAGGGCGTAGTTATAAAGTTATTCCGCTGGTGTCACGAGATTATCGGCGTGATGTAGAAATGCTCAAAGATTATTATATTCGCACAGCTGCGGGTGACCTGGTGCCCCTCTCTACAATTGTTACCATGAAGCAAAGCGTAGAGCCAACAGATAGAACCCAGTTCCAGCAACTTAATTCTTTAACAATACAGGGTGTAACCTTGCCTCATGTGGCGCTAGGTGATGCACTGGAATACCTGGCAAAGCAGGCGCAAAGCAGTTTGCCGAATAATTATAATTATGATTACCTGGGCGATTCGCGACAGTATGCAAAAGAAAGCTCAGCATTAACAATTACCATGTTGATGTCGCTGGTGGTGATTTATCTGGTGCTGGCGGCACAGTTTGAAAGCTGGCGTGATCCGATTATTATTCTGGTGTCAGTGCCTCTGGCGATTGCCGGTGCACTGATCTTTATCATGTTTAATGTAAACGATCTATCGTTAAATATTTATACCAAGGTAGGTTTAATTACGCTGATTGGTGTGGTTGCTAAAAATGGTATTTTGATTGTTGAGTTCGCCAATAAGCTGCAGCTAGACGAGGGCTTGAGTAAACGCGAGGCCGTAGAAAGGGCCGCGATGATTCGTCTGCGCCCAATACTGATGACCACAGTGGCATTAATCGTTGCCATGTTCCCGCTTCTGGTGGCGACCGGGGCTGGCGCGGTGAGCCGTTTCCATATTGGTTTAACTATTGCGGCGGGCTTAGGCATTGGTACATTATTTACGCTGTTTATTTTGCCTGCATTTTATATATTAATAGCGAAGAAAATTGAGCCTGCGGTTATTGATAAACCGGTATCAAGCTGATTGTTCACGGAGTTGAAACATGCCTGAGCTGAATCTGGCTGAACCACATAGCCGATTCAGCTGATGGCATCGCCTATGTGGTATGGCCTACGTAATATGCTCCTGAATAATAATCACGCCGAGTAACAGCGGTGTTAAAATTGATGCCGCCACATTGGCAGCCAGATATCGCGGGCGCTTGCCAATTCTGGATGAATATTTAAACGCACCTGATGCCGCATAAAAAGCAAATGCCGCAGGCAGCACAGCGGCAACCCCCAGTGCAGGTATAACACCCGTTAAGCTATAGATAATTATCAGGCTATAGGCAGCCAGCGCAAACAATGTATAAACCCAGTGGCTTTTATGCATGCCATAAACAATCGGAAAGGTTTTTCGACCGACACGGGAATCTGCATTAATATCCGGATACTGATTTAATAACAGTAAATTATTCAGTAGAAAAAAGGGAATTAACGATACCAGCCAGGGTAAGGCAGTATATTCACCGGTTAAAATCACATGTGTGCCAACCACCATGAGTACACCAAACCCCAGTCCGGGGGCGAACAGGCATAACAGGGGAAAGCGGTTCAGCCATTGTGTATAGGTGAGAATGATGACAACACCCAGAATGCCCAGCGGTAAAATCTGCATGCCGCGAATAGATATTAGATAAATACCCACCGCTATCGTTATCGCCAGTGATAACAGGCCAGCAAACAAAACGGATTTAACAAACTCCGGGTTTTCAGGAAGTGCACCACTGCCACCGCTAAAAGCTGTTTTCTGCGTGATTAAATCCAGTCCGCTGCTGAAGTCGAAATATTCATTCAATGTATTAACACTGATATGAGCTGCAAGGGCTGCGATCAAAATAAGTAGGAAATGAAAGGTATTTACTTCGGCAGATGAAGCAATGGCCGTGCTTAAACCGAGAAATACGCAGACAGGGGTTAATATAAGAAACGACGGGCGAGTCGATTTAAGCAGGGTTTGAAGTTGCATGAGATCAATTATAAAAAGTGAGTTGATAAATGGCTAGATGATAATTGATTTCGAAGAATCTGTAATCTTGCTGTTTAGCGTTTATTGTTTAAAACATTATTTAAGATGGCGTCCACCATCCAGTGGCAGAATTCGCCCGGTCACGTACTGGCTATTGAGTAAATAGTCAATGCTACGCATAAATTCCTCCAGTCCGGCCTCACGTTGCATCAGGCTTTTCTGTAATGTTTTTACACGATATAACTCATCATCATGTTCATTAAACAGCAGCAGTGCCGGTGCAATGCTGTTGACCTTTGTTCCAGGTGCAAGCCTGGCAGCAAAGGACAGTGTTAAGTTATCCTGTGCTGCTTTACTGGCAGCGTAGGCACTGTGTTTTATGCTGCCCTGGCTGCTGACATAGTCGCCGATATGAATAATGTCGGTATAAGCCTGTTCACTGGCTGCCAGCAGATCAGCCAGCCCAAGGTTTAGCTGATAAGGTGCCTGTACATGAACCTGCAGCATCTGTTGTAGGATAGTGGATGGTTCAAGCCTGGCATTGTCCGGTAACCAGTCAGAGGCATTATGAATAATCGCTCGTAAGCTGGAATGATTATTTTTGATTGAGCTAATTAGTTCAGCAATCTGATCATTATCATTAAAATCGCATTGATAAAGTGTGGCACCTTTATCTCGCAATTGATTCAGGCTGTCTCGCTCAGTACGATAAGTGCCAATGACTGGAATATCTCTATCAAGAAACTGCTGCGCCAGGTACAGGCCAACACGCTTACCGACACCTGTAATTAAAATTGCATCCATTTTTACGGGTTTAAAAACTCCGCACGAGTATGAATGTTTTCTTTAAAGCAGCCGCCCAGTGCTGTCGTACTGGTTTGCGAATTCGAATCCATTACGCCACGTGATTTAACACAATAATGTGTCGCATCAATACTCACCGCAACATTATCTGTTTCCAGCAGTGCCTGCAGGGCAACCAGTATTTGTCGTGTCAGGCGTTCCTGTACCTGAGGGCGTTGTGCAAAGAAACGAACGACGCGGTTAATTTTAGACAGACCAATGATTTTATCTTTTGGAATATAGGCAACTTTTGCAACACCATCTATCGTTACAAAATGATGCTCGCAGGTGCTGGTCATATCAATGTCGCGTATCTTCACCATTTCATTCGCGCCCATTTTGTTTTCAATGAGTGAAAGCTTGGGGAATTGCTGATAATCGAGGCCAGAAAAAATTTCATGTACATACATCTTGGCAATACGATGTGGCGTTTCAGTTAAGCTGTCATCGTTGAGATCGAGCCCAAGTGTGCTAACGACTTCACTCATCAAATCTTTTATGCGTTCATATTTCTGTTGTGCATTAAGACCGGTATCAATCATCGGTGTTTCCAGGCCGTGATCAATTAATGTTTGCCTGACTAGCTGTGCCTCGTTGCTTAGTGTGGCTTCTGCCTGATGTTTATCATTAATTACATATACTGAGTCTTTTTTTGAGCTCATGAGGCTTTCTCCAGTAGGGTCTGTATCTTGTTGTGGGCATGCTCTGCGTAATATTCAAGAGCGAGAGATACAGAGTCTGCAAATCTGAGTGCATGGGGTTTATCTATTGTTACCCGTGAAAAGTTCACGCTTGGATGTTCGCTACAAATTTCTAGCACATCAGCCACCAGTTTTTCCAGTAGCAGGAAGCGACCGTCTTCCACATGGCTAATGACTTTCTTGGTTATGGTTTTATAGTTGAGTGCATCATCGACATGATCTTCTAATACCGCTTCATTAAAGGCATAGTTTATTTCAATGTTGATAACAACATCCTGCTTCTTTTCTTTCTCTTCAGGATTGAATCCGATGAAAGTGCGTAAGCGAAGATTATGAATATTAATAATGGCGTTTGATAAAGACATTACTTATCTCATGGTTGTATGTTGTACATATGTTACACACAGGTTACACCAATAAGAAACTTTTGCGAATTAAAAAATTTAGAAACTTGTAGAAATGACAGGGATTTTGTCTGAATGTGAATTTAAAAGGTCGATTTTTTGTTAATTACATACAAAAAGTATTTATATAAAACCAAATAAATACAAGGGTTATACATGACCTGTACAAAAAATTGTAATCTTGTTTATGCTTATTTATCGACAGATAACATCATTAACATCTTAATAAACGCATCTACCGATTCTATTGATGCGGATTCCTGCATGGTGTGATAACCGGTGGTCGGTATCTGTAATGTTGTTCCATCAACCAGGCCGCTTGATGCAGCAATCACTCGTCCCATTTCAGTGCTGCCCAGTGATGCAGGTGTTTCGCCAGCAGATAATTTTGCATTTTGCTGTTCAACGTATTTGTCTTTATACAAATAACTAAAACCATGTTTGCGGCAGAGTGATTCTATGCATTGTGTGCTTTGTTTATTAAAGACTGCATTTGCATCTTTTTCGCGCAGCACTAACTGCTGTTGATTAGCGGTATTAATATCTGGAAACGGGCTGGTGTCGACTACAAATAGTCGGTTGGTTGAGCCGCCGAATCGACGAAACCATTCGAGTAAATAACGCCAGCTTTTGCCGGCTTCTTCCTGAGCAGTGAAAAAAGCAGTGCCATTAAAACCAAGGCTAAATAAATGAATGAGAACGGCCGCAGATAGCACGTTATCCAGTTGTCCTTCGAGGCGACCATTGTTAATCGCAAGTTTGTCCTTGAATGCAATGGGTGTGCCCGCTACCACGTCATCAAGCCCATCTATTTCGAAGATTAAGTTGTTACGAAACTCGCATACATAGGATTTGGTAATGACACCATTGCCACGATAAACCCCTGACCAGGGTTCATAGGCATACACTTCCTGAGACTGATAACGACCCGTCACTTTATTCATGAGTGATTCAGATACTGAGTTATTCAACAGGTCGGTTCTGTTACCTGCAACAAAAGCGGCATACTGGAATTCACGTGGGCCGGTACAGACAAGCCCATGTCGATCAATATGGGCAGAATACATCACACTAAATGGATCATTACCCTGAGCCACCAGCAAACCTTCATACCAGGTGACTCGGGCGCCGCGTTCTTCCAGTTCCCGTTGTAGTACCCTGAAAAATGAATGCTCAGCACCCACCACACTGGGCTGGCGGATAATGGTTTTCAGCAGGTCGTAAAAGTTATCACAAATCATCTCGATATGCTCAAAGTGAGAGTCGTTGGGTGTACAGAACTCGAATTAGCGTTTTGGGTATTTCAGGCAGGGTCTTCGGAGTCGTTAGCTGTTTCATTGCAGCAGAAACAGGCCTTAACATAAGGCAAATACCGCCAGCTTAGCAAGTAGTATTTATGCAGCCCTGTGCGAATTAATGCGGAAGATGGCGTTATTTGAATGATTGAAATCAAGTGTAATTACAATTTTTCTGATTCGGCATATTTTGTTCAGGATAAATTACTATACTTAAAGAGTAATACCTTTAATCTGTATAAGGGATACCTGATGTTACGTTCTCTGCAATATCTAGCAATAATGATCCTTATATTGACCAGTTCTGTCTTGCGAGCGAATGAGGCGCGGAGAGAGCTGGTTGTCCTTAACTGGTCAGATTACCTTGAAGAATCTCTGGTCAGCGCATTCGAGAAGCAATGCCACTGTAAAATCAGGCAGGTTTACTATGAAAATGATGATCATCGGGATGAGCTGATGCTAGCTGCTGAAGGCGCTGGTTATGATGTCGTTGTCGTCAATGGCCTGATGCTCGATACTTACCGTAAACGTGGCTGGCTTGATGCAGTGCCCGGGCAGAAGCTGGATAATTTATCTTTCATCAATCCTCGTTGGGCTAACGCATTTGAAGCGGCGCCGGGATATGCCATACCGTATTTCTGGGGAACAATGGGTATCGCTTATCGCAAGGATCTTGTGGCTGAGCCAATTACCACATGGCGACAGTTTTTTGAGCCTGCGGAAGAGCTACGTGGAAAAATTCGCCTGATTAATTCGGCCCGTGATCTCATTGCCGGCGCTCTAAAGACAGTTGGCAAGTCTATTAATGAAACTGATCTGGAAGCAATAAATGAAGCGGAGACATTATTGCTGAAACAGCGTCCATATGTCGATAGCTATACCTACATTTCTCTGGCAGAAGATTCTGCACTGGTAACGGGTGAGGTTATTGCGGCGTTAATGTTTAGTGGCGATGCGTTGATGATTAAAGAGCATAATGACAATATTGAATATGTTGTTCCAGAAGAAGGCGGACAGATATGGATTGATCATCTGGTTGTGTCAGCTCGTTCAACGAATAAAGATATAGCATGGTCTTTTATCAACTTTTTAAATGAACCGAAGAATGCTGCAAAAAATGCAGAGTATGTTTATTACGCCACGCCAAATATGGTAGCAGAAAAACTACTACCCCATGCGTTTGTTAATGATCCCGTTATCTACCCCAGTAAGGAAACGCTGAAGAATTCAGAATTCTATAAAACACTTCCACCACGAATAGAACGTAAATACGGTGATGTATTTACGCGTATTGTGGAGTAGTTTTATTCAATGCGTCTGCAGTCGAAAATACTCATTTTACTGATACCACTGATTGTTGTGCCACTTGCTACAGTTGGTTATATCGCCTATCAGCAACTACAAAATAATATAAAACAGAATCGCTTTAACGAATTACATCTGATTAAGAATCAGGTGGATGTGAATTTTACAGCGCATGTAAATACAGCTATGGCGAATGTAGAACTGTTTTCTTCCAGCTTTCTTGTGGAAAAGTATGCCCTTACAACAAATGAAGAAGAAAGGTTTACGCTATTGCAACGACCCTTGCTGAATCTTTTCTCAAGTTATCAACAGGCATATCCCAGCTACTATGAAATAAGGTTTATTCTACCAGATGGATATGAATCCGCTCGTCGATCGACAGGAAACGTCGACAATTTGACCGAGGAAGAGGCGAATGATGAATTTATCCAGTCGCTTTATAAAGACAGAAAAATACAGACTTCTGTTAGAGTCAATCCGGATAATAATGAACTCGCCTTATACGTTGGAAAGGCACTCTATCTAATCGATGCAAGTACAGATCCTTTACGTGCGCCTGGAGTTTTACGTGGTTCACTGGTGGTCACTGATAATTTAAAAGTTCTGGAAACTCAAATAAAAGAATTAAAATTTGGCTCCAGTGGAAAACTGTTTCTTCTAGATGGTGAGGGCCAGTTCTACTTTGTAAAAGATGAACAGGACTTTATGGAGGCAATTGCTGAGAACCTGCCGATGGCTCTCGAAGCTCCGCTTCAGCTAGAGATGGGGGATGACGCGTTTTATGTGAGTGCGCAGGCGTTATATCAGAATCTGTTTCTGGTAGCTATTTTACCTGCGACAGAGCTGATGGCAGCTACACGCCAACTGGCGGTTCTGGTTGTCGTGATAACACTGGCAACTATTATTGTATTCGTCACACTACTTTTGCTGGCGTTAAGAAGGCTGGTTATTCAGCCATTACGCAAGCTGGATGATGCGTCTTATGCGATTGCACATGGCAATATGGATGTGCAGGTTAGCGTACCGGGGGATGATGAGATCGCCAGTCTTGCCCGTTCTTTTTCAAATATGGCAAACAGTCTTTCAGAATCACATGCTCAGGTTAAGTATATGGCGCATCACGATGCGTTAACGGGACTGCCAAATCGGCATATGTTCAAAGAGTATTTCTCTAGAACATTATCTTATGCGAAGCGTCATAAAGAAGTGCTGGCTTTAATGTTTCTCGATATAGATGAGTTTAAGCAGGTAAATGACACGCTCGGACATGAAGCGGGTGATCAGCTTTTGCAGCAAATTTCCGACAGGCTAAGTGATGCATTGCGTGGTAGTGATCTTATCTGCTCGCATACTGATATGCATACGGATTCACCCGGTGAAATGATCGCTCGTATCGGTGGAGATGAATTTACATTATTGTTACCCGATATCGCACAGCCTGAAAATGCATCAAAAGTTGCTGAGAGAGTTCTGCAAAATCTTAAGCCTGCTTTTGTCATTAACAAGCATAAATTTTTTATTGGTGGCAGCATCGGTATTACCCTGTACCCTGATGATGGCGATACGGTTGAAGCGCTAACCAAGCACGCAGATCTCGCCATGTATGAGGCAAAACGCTCCGGTAAAAACACCTATCATTTCTATAAGCCGGAAATGAATGTGCTGGCAATGCAAAGAGTGAAGATGGAGGCTCGACTTCGTCAGGCAATAGAGGCTAATGATTTTGTTTTACATTATCAGCCGCTGATTGACATGCAGACGGGGAAGGTGAGTAGCCTGGAAGCACTGATTCGATGGCGCGATAGCGAATCGGGCAAGTTGATTTATCCTAATGATTTTATTTCTGTAGCCGAGGAAACCGGGCTTATCGTCCCCATAGGTGAATGGGTGTTAAATGAAGCTTGCAGACAGCTGCGCGAGTGGTTAGATAAAGGTATGCACACTGTACCGGTGTCTGTGAATGCTTCGAGCATACAACTGGGTGAACATGATTTACCCGTGCTTATTCAAGATGCGTTGCAAACATACAGGCTGCCTGCGGAGAAGCTTGAAATTGAGCTTACTGAATCAATAGTCATGTCAGCTGCAGATGAAGCTGTTGAAAATTTACGTCGTATAAAAGCGCTGGGTGTATCGATTGCACTGGATGATTTTGGCACGGGGTATTCGTCACTGAGCTATCTACGTGATTTTGAAATTGATACCTTAAAAATTGATCGGAGTTTTATCAGTGAAATTGAGGAAAAAGTCTCACAACGATCTATCATTTCAGCGATCATAGCCATGTCACATACTCTGGACCTGAGAGTGGTGGCGGAAGGTATAGAAGTGCCACAGCAATTAGCTTTTTTGCTTGATAACAAATGTGACATTGCTCAGGGCTTTCTTTTTAGTAAGCCGCTGTCAGTAGCTAAGGTTGAAAGCCTGCTTGAGAGCAACCTTAATTCACCCTATGCACTGCGTGATCTTGTTGAAAATCACTAATTATACTGCTGCTTTTCAGGTGCTGGATGAGGTGAGCACCGGAGGGTTTATTTCAACTCATCTATAAGGTGCGGTTTAATGGTTTCATACAACGCAGGATACACCTTGCTGGCAGCAGCAACGACATTGCCGGTTTGCAGATAGTCGCCTTTGCCACTGAAATCGGTGACAATGCCACCGGCTTCGCGCACCAGCAATACACCGGCCGCCATATCCCAGTTATTCAGGCCAATTTCCCAGAAACCGTCCAGACGACCCGCCGCTACGTAGGCTAAATCCAGTGCAGCTGAACCGGCGCGACGAATACCAGCCACTTTGGGATGTACCGCCTTGAATGACGCCAGATAGGTATCGAGGTATTCGGGTTGCTTGAATGGAAAACCGGTGCCGATCAGAGTGTTTTTAAGGCCAAGGCGTTGGCTCACGCGCAGGCGTCGACCGTTAAGCTGTGCGCCATCACCTCGGGCGGCGGTAAATAGCTCATTCTTAACCGGGTCGAAGACGACGCCGACTTCCATGCGCCCTTTGTGCTGTAGGCCAATGGATACAGCATACTGCGGAAAGCCATGCAGGAAGTTGGTGGTGCCATCCAGTGGGTCGATAATCCACTGGTATTCGCTATCTTCATTAAAGGTGCCGCTTTCTTCGGCAATAATGCCGTGCGCTGGGTAGGCCTGTTGCAGTGTTTCTAAAATAACTTCTTCGGCTTTACGATCCACCTTGCTGACGTAATCATTTTCGGCTTTCACTTCAACCGTTATACGATCCAGTTTGTCGATGTTGCGTAGAATAATGTCACCGGCGGCGCGGGCTGCACGGGTGGCGATAGTTAACATGGGATGCATAGTATTCGGTCTTCAACAGGCAATTCAGTGGGCGCAAAGAATACCAGAAAGTACTCTGAACTTCTTCAATTTCTGCCCATAAAGGCGGCTTAAAGGGTATGATTACGGCTTTTTTCACGCTGATTTTAATGGCGGTTGCTGCATGTTAGATAATATACGCATAGTTCTGGTTAATACTCACCATCCCGGCAATATCGGTGCTGCCGCGCGCGCGATGAAAAATATGGGGCTGACGCGCCTGTATCTAGTGGAGCCGAAAGAGTTCCCATCGTTCGAGGCTTCGCAACGAGCCTCATCTGCCACCGATGTGTTAAAGCATGCGGTTGTTGTAGAGACGCTCGCTGAGGCACTGCAGGGCTGTGCTTTTGTGTGCGGTACAACGGCTCGTTTACGCTCGGTGAAATGGCCACAGGTCGATGCCCGTGAATGCGGCCAGCAGCTGCATCAGGAAAGCGAGCAGCACGAGGTTGCGCTGGTGTTCGGGCGCGAGCGTTCGGGTCTGAGTAATGATGAGCTAGAGCAGTGCCAGACACTGGTGAATATCCCGACGGCGGAAGCCTATAGCTCACTCAATCTGGCACAGGCGGTGCAGGTGTTGAGCTATGAGATTCTGATGGCGAGCCAGCAGGGTAAAGCGGCTATGGCCGCACCCACGACCGCTGAAATCGACGAGAAAGATACGCTGGCGACCAGTGACCAGCTAGAGGGCATGTACGATCATTTTCTGGATGCGCTCACCGCGATGAACTTTTTTGGCAAACGCAATCCTGAACACATTATGCGCAAGTTGCGTTGCCTGTTCGGTCGTGCCCGGCCCAGCAAGCGAGAAGTGCAGATTATGCGTGGGATTTTGTCCTATTCGCAGGGGCGTAAAACACAGACGCCGGAAGAGGGTGAGGGTTAGGGCATATTGCCTGTCTGTTATCTGGCTACTGCAATTGCCAGCCACATCCAGGCAACCAGGAAACAGCTACCGCCGAGTGGGGTAATCATGCCAAGGGGTTTTATGCCACTCAACGCGAGGGCATACAGGCTGCCAGAAAAAAGCACAATGCCGGCCAGCATAATATTACCCGGTTTGTGCAGGTTAACTGACAGGGCATTCCCCAGTAGTGCAATCAGCAACAGACCCAGTGAATGAAACATCTGGTAGTGCACCGCGGTTTGCCAGATATCCAGTTGATAAGCGCTGAAACTGTTTTTTAAACCATGGGCGGCAAAAGCACCCAGAGCTACGGTAATAAAG
>AZIC01001385.1_pt1 | contig 16015 bp, 11 predicted proteins | sample 359061 | NCBI WGS metagenome assembly AZIC01 (sample SAMN02429709, study PRJNA222657) | marine sediment metagenome | biome: Sediment sample; isolation source: sample MGS-MES from oil contaminated site at the harbour of Messina (Sicily... | place: Italy: Messine | collected 2011-04-30 | depth 1 m m
TTCCTGTAGCGACAGGACCCTGCCACACTAAAGGAGTTTCCAATGCTGAAACTATTCCCGCAAAAAGTTTCGAACTGCGAAACCGGAAGCCGACGACAATTTCTCCTGGAAGTTGGTGCGCTCAGTGCGTTTGGAATTACTCTGGATTCCCTGCTGCGTGGCCAGGCTCATGCTTCTGAAAGCGAGTCTGCAGCGCTGACAGACCCTTCCAATGATACGAACTGTATTCTGATCTGGACACGTGGCGGTACCAGCCATCACGACACGTTCGATCCCAAGCCAAACGCCTCGGCTGACGTGCGTGGCGACTTTTCCGCCATCAGCACCGCCCTGCCCGGTTATCAGTTTTCTGATCAACTGCCGCTGTTCGCCAAACATGCGAATGAATTTTCCATCATGCGGAACCTGAACCCGCAGAACGGCTCGCACTCGACTGCGGACGCCTTCATGCTTTCAGGTCATAAATTTAATCCTTCGGTGACTTACCCCTGCTATGGCGCGGTGGTTGCCAAGACCAAAGGCTTCAAAACCAACATTCCGCCACACATTCAGATTGGTAATCATGTGGACCGTCGCTTTAATGGCGGCCTGGGTGGTTATCTGGGACTGCAGTACAATCCGTTTGAAATCCCCGGCGATCCGAACGCGAAAAACTTTACCGTGCGTGATATCTCTCCGCCCTCCGGGATCACCATTGATCGCATGAAACGCCGTCAACAGGCGCTGCAGGCGATTGATACGCTGCAGCGTCAGGCTGAAACCAATCAGAACGCGTTTGAAGCATCCGACGCACATTATCAGAATGCGTTCAGCATGATTACCTCTGCTGATACACAGAAAGCATTCGACCTGAGTCAGGAATCAGACAAGACACGTGACGATTACGGTCGTCATTACCTGGGACAAAGCTGTCTATTGGCCCGCCGTCTGATTGAATCGGGATCACGTTTTGTGACCGTCAGCAGCGGGGGCTGGGATACCCATACCAATAACTTCAAATCTCTGCGTGGTTCACTGCCTCCGTTTGACCGGGCTTTGACCTCACTGGTCCTGGACCTCAAGCAGCGGGGCATGCTGAACAACACCCTGGTCGTCTGGCTGACCGACTTTGGCCGGACCCCGGTCATCAACTCGGCCGCTGGTCGTGACCACTGGTCGACTGCATCTACCATGATGATGATCGGTGCTGGTACTCCCGCTGGTCAGATCATCGGTGCGACCGATGAAACCGGTTCGCGTCCGGTGGGTAAAGAATATTACCCCGCCGATGTTGCTGCTTCGATTTACACCAAACTGGGGGTCAACCTGGATCACTACTTTGTTTCCCCCGAAGATGGTCGCCCCCTGGTTGTCTGCGAAGGACAACCGATTCCGGAGTTGATGGGTTAATTCCCTGAGGCTTCACTCACCCGAAAACCAACAGTGACGGCCCCTGGGAACGTATGAGTCCAAGGGGCTTCTCTGTTGATCAGGAACACTTATTGATTCTAATCAGGACTGTTCGATGCGCTGCATACTTTACTCACTGCTGACCATAAGCCTGTTCGTTATCACCCCCGCGCGACTCCAGGCCGCCGATGATATGAAGACGCCGCCACCTGTGAAAATCGGTTTTCGCCAGCTGGTGACGTTCAAACCCGCAGCCGTCCAGCAGGGTGACAAGCGCAAGATTCAACTGCACTCCAGTTACACACTGGATCATACCCACTCCGTCTTTTTTGATCAGCCTGGTATCAAAATGACCTTTACCGAGCCGAAGGCCAAAGCGGCGCCGCGGCGTGGTCGCGGGTCGGTGGGAACCCCTTTCGCTTTTGATATCGAAGTTCCGAAAGATCAAGCCGCTCGGATTTACGAATGCCGCGTCGCTACCGATCAGGCCGTCTCCAGTGTCACGCATCTGCTGGTCACACCCTACCCGGTCATCGAAGAAGAGGAAAAGAAAGACAACAACACGTTTGATACAGCGCAGGAAATCACAGTTCCCTCTACCGTCTGTGGTATCGTTGAAAAGTCGGAAGACATGGACTGCTTTAAATTCAAAGGCAAAAAAGGGCAGGAAATCACCCTGGAAGTTTATGCCCAGCGCGTGACGGAAGCCATTCACACCATGCAGACTTCCAATGTGTACCTGATGGATTCCATCCTGACATTGTATGGTCCACAGAAACAGATCATTGCCCAGAACGATAACTTCATTAAATCCGATTCCCTGATTTCCTTCAAACTGCCCGCCGATGGTGAGTATGTTTTCGAAATCCGTGATACCCGCTATGTGGGAACCGGAAAATATGCCTACTGCGTGGAAGTCAGCAACGGTCCTTACGTGACACATACCATGCCCCTGGCGGTCCAGAAGGGAAAAGAGGCTGAAGTCACACTCAATGGTTATGCATTACAAGGCCATGCCAAAGCCAGTTTCTCTGCGAAAGAGGACCGGGAAACAGGCTGGGCTAAACGAACTTTTGAAACCCCCGCCGGCAAGACGAATGCCGTCTGGACGCTGATCAGTGAGCATCCCCAGGCGGTGACCGCTGACACGAATACCTCGATGAAAACCGCTTTTCCGCTGACGTTCCCCATAGGAGTCAGTGGCCAGATCACGGAAGCAGAGCAGACACAGTTCTTCTCCTTCAAAGCGAAAAAAGGACAATACTATTCCTTCCAGTTGATGTCGAATCGTATCGACCTGCCGCTGGACTGCGTGATGGAAGTTCTCGACTCCAAAGGCAAAGCAAACCGGGTCTTTGTGAATGGCGGTGCGAATGTCGAGGCCGACGATGGTCTGCAGATGAAAGACGTCGACTTTCACTTTCTGGCGCCTGCCGACGGCGAATACTTCGTCACACTCCGTGATCTACACGACCGGGGCGGCGATCGTTTTGCCTATCATCTGACGGCTGAACTGAGTGGCCCTGATTTTCAAGTCGGTGGCGAATTCTATTATGCACAAATTGCACCGGGGACAAACATGATGTGGTTCGCCCGCGTCAAACGTCTGAACGGATTTAACGGCCCGATTGAAATGAATATCGAAGGCTTGCCTCAGGGGGTCACTTTTGAACCGGTTACGCTGCCAGCAGGCGTCAATGACTGTGGACTGATTCTGAAAGCAGCGAAAGATGCGCCTATCAACGCTTCTCTGGTATCGATTTCGGGCAAAGCCAAAGTAAAGGGACCTGATGGGAAAGAGCAGGAAATCGTCCGGGAAGGTCGCATCACCTGTGAAATTCAGTCACGGGGTGGCGGACAGGCACGCTGGCCGATCAACACATCGATTGTGGGAGTCACAAAGCCGCTGGATATCCTGGAAGTAACCGCGACTCCCAGTGAAATCGTATTGAAGCCCGGCGAATCTGCCGAGATCAAAGTGAAGGTTAAACGCAGCGAAGCTTATAAAGATCCCATCGTATTGGCGACCGCTTTCGAATATTTCAGATCCAAATTCGGTCAGCAGCTGCCGCCCGGCGTCACACTTTCCAAGAAGAGCAAAACCCGGCTGGCTGGCGAGACCCTGGAAGGGACTTTGATCATCGAAGCTTCCAAAAAGGCAACGCCCGTCAAACGTTTCCCCTTCGCCGCAATGGCACGCGTGGGAATCACCTTTTCGATTACCACCAATTACGCATCGAATGTGATCTATCTGACAATCACCGATGAAGAGGCCAAAGACAAGCTGGCAAAAAAATAGGGATCGACTTCAACTCCGCTCTCCTCTATGCTGGAAATAGTGTTTTCCTTCCTGTGCAGAAAGACCGATATGGCCTGGAGAGACTTGAAATTTGCACTTTCACTGCTGAGCGTGAGATCTTTCCTGCGCACCGCTGTCTTCTGCATGAGCTTGTTCTGCCTTTCTGATGGTGGTCTGGTTTGGGCCCAGGGTCTAACGAAGACAGAAAAAACGGCGCCGCCGCTGTTTGAGTTCACGTTTACTGACGATCAGAAACGGGAGCAGACCATCGAAGCGGCCCAGATTCTGCAAGCCCAGGATGGGGGCGTGGTGATGCTGACCCGCGACGGCCGACTGTTGACGGCAACTCCCGCGCAACTCAAAAGTAAACGCTCTCTGGACCGCGAGTTCACTCCCCTGGATGCGAGTGAACTCGAAAAGCAGCTTAAAGCCGAATTCGGCGATGATTTCACCGTCACACAGACAAAACATTTCACGATCTGCAGCCAGGCGGGCAAACGCTATACGCAGTGGTGCGGCTATCTGTTCGAACGCCTCTACATGGTCCTGCACAACTACTGGGATGATAAAGCACATCCACTGCATGATCCGGAAGTCCCGTTGATCGCGGTCATCTTCAAGGATCGCGCAAACTTCGAACAGTACGCGAGCCAGATTCTGGGTGACGGTGCCTCCGCCACTCATGGCTTCTATTCGATTCAATCGAACCGGATGGTGCTCTACGACCTGACGGCGGCTCCGAATGAACGCCCCGCTTACACCGACGCCGACATTCTGTTCAAACTGCGAAAGTCGCCGTTCAATGTGGCGACCGTCATCCATGAATGTACACACCAGATCGCGTTTAATGTGGGGCTGCATACCCGCTTCGCCGACAATCCGCTCTGGCTGACCGAAGGCATGGCGACTTATTTTGAAACTCCCGACCTGAAAAGTAAGACCGGCTGGCGGACCGTGGGTAAACCCAACCCCTGGCGACTGAGACAGTTTCAGGATTACGCGCGTTCCCGCAGAACGGCTGACTCGCTGCAGACCCTGATCTCCTCGGACCAGCGGTTTCAGAATGCCGAGTCCCTGCTCGACACTTATGCGGAAGCGTGGGCCTTCTCTTACTTCCTGATCAAGACCAAACGTCGGCTGTATGAAGAGTATCTGCATCTGATCGGGTCCCGTCAGCCCTTAATCTGGTCGACTCCCGCAGAACGGCTGAAAGACTTTCAGTCTGTCTTCGGTGAAGATCTGAACCAGCTCGATCAGCAATTTCTCAGATACATGCGACAAATCAGCCGTTAACGGCATTTTTCTCTTTGCAGTTTCTCTGTTTCCCAGTATCGTGCGCATACGCCGTTTGAAGTCAGCGACATTTTCAGGGACGCCGACCGAACGTCATGCACAGAAAAAATACCAATCCGCAAAGGACATCTTTCATGTCAACTCCCCTGCAACCCTCGGATGAGCAAGCCAAGGTCATCACAGGCTGCCTGTTGCTGCTGTCCATCATTGCACTGGCAGGCGTCTTTTACATAACGCAGGCGGTTCTCATCCCGTTCGTAATTGCCATTTTCATCGCAACGATCGTCACGCCCATGGTCGACCTGCTGGTCCTGAAATGGAAACTGCCTCAAATCATCGCGATTTCCCTGACCCTGCTGCTGGTGTTATCATTCGGTTTTTTATTATGCCTGACCCTGATTTATTCGACACAGCAGGTGATCTACAAAGCGGAAAACCAATACAGCGAAAAGTTCGGCATCTTCATCAACTCTGCCTTTGAAGCCGCCAAAGAAGCCGATGATCCGCCTGAACCCCAACCAGCAAAAGACAAAGAGGAACCACAGTCTGAAGACATTGATCAGAAAGAGACCGCTCCGGAAGTACCTCCTGTCGTTAACGCTGATGCCTCTGAACCGCTGACTGCCGAAAAACCGGAGACCGGCTGGTTCCAGAAAATGGGCATTGATCTGGATACGCTCAAAAAAGCGACCATTGACTATATGCGAGACTCATTAAAATCGATCGCTGTCAGCACCATGCAGTCGGCGCTCAACTTCACTACCACTTCCTTTTTCGTGGCGATTTTTGTGATCTTTCTGCTGGCCGGTCGAAACCCGAATGCGGTCGTCAAAAATGTGATCTACTTTGAAATCGAACAGAAAATTCGCAGCTATATTTCCACGAAACTCGTGCTGTCACTGATTACAGCCATCCTTGTCGGGGTCACTTTGAAACTGTTTGGACTGGAACTCGCTCTGGTATTTGCCATCCTGACTTTTTTGCTGAACTTCATTCCGTCTGTCGGTTCGGTAATCGCGACGCTGTTGCCGCTTCCGGTTGCCTTTGCGCAGTTCTCTGACAGCCCGTGGACGATTGCCGGTGTGATTCTGATTCCCGGCGCAATTCAAATGACCATCGGCAACGGCATCGAACCAAAACTGATGGGCGAAGGTCTGCAACTGCATCCGGTGACCGTCCTGCTGGCCCTTTCGTTCTGGACCCTGCTCTGGGGACCCATCGGTGCGATTCTGGCAGTGCCGATCACCGCTGGGATTCGCATTGTGCTGATGCGGTTTGAATCGGGAAAGACCGCGGGCAACCTGCTGGCCGGAATTTTGCCCGGTGAATCAACGACGGTGGCGTGAGGAAGGTGAGTTTTTCTCACTTGATTTTCTACCACGAAAAACACGAAACCACACGAAAGAAAAAAATGGGTAAGCCCAAATGTAATTCGGGCCGAGCGCAGCGCGCAGGATGTGGCAGCTGCCGCATACCATTACAGAGCCGGGTTTCCCATACTCTCTCGGCACGGCCGGACGAGCCGGTCCGTGGCACACGGGAACCTTCTATTATCATTCATGTGCCCCTCGGATCAGTTGTCCGTGGCCGTCCAGGCAGCCGCTCAATACACGGTCATGGTATTAGAGACTTCCGTTCCCGGGCCGACATCGATACTGCCTGATACCAGGTTATCGGTGATCTGAATTTCCTGGCCCCCGGTAACGCGGATTGCGAAGTTATTCTCGCCTTCAGTAATCAGGCAGTCGGAGATACGGGACTGCTTGACGTTCGACAGCAGGATGCCGCCGTTCTGACACCGGCGGATTGAACAGTTCGTGATGTTCATTCTCGCGCAGTTTTCCAGGATCAGGCCGGCAGGAACGCCCCGGGTCGCCAAAATATTCAGCGCGTTGAGCGTGCAATCGGTGCAGTCCTTGAAGACGTTCGCGTCTTTGGTTTTCGCCCGGTAATCAGGGTTGCGGTCGAGCAGATTGGAGCCGAGCACAATGTGAGACGAATCTTCCACGAGCAGATTATGCTCATACGCCTGCCAGAGTGTATTGCCGGTAATCGTGATGCCCCGCGCATGTTTGAGGTGAATATTGACGGCGACATCACTCATCGAATTGTCGGCGATTGCAAAGTTACCGACTTTGCGGGGATCTTCGGGACCGTTTCCGATGAAGCGGACGTTCGCGGAATCGGGTGCGTTATTCGTGTGCTGAATGGTACAACCAAAGATCGCTCCTTCACGGAGTGAGCCTTTCGAGATATCAAACAGAATATTGGCCGTGGGCTCTGTTTCCTCTCCCATGTTACCTTCAATGTCACAGTTGCCGATCTGAATGTTGCGGATTTCACTCTCACGAACCACGATGCCGCCCTGCTTGTTGTAGCTGATATGCGAGTCGGAAATGTTGACCTGGTGCAGGTTCAACTTTTCCAGATAAATGCCGACCCCTTCATTTTCATACAGATGACAATTATCAATAGAGACATTGCGGTTGCGTTCATAAAGATGAATTCCGTGCAGAGCCTTGCGTACCACCAGACGTGTGATGTTGATCTGCATGGTCTTCGAGGCCGCCACGCCGATGGCTTCAGGATGTTTGCCGACAATTTCGATGCCATCGATCATCGGGGTCCGCTCCTGATCCCAGACAACGGGCTGGACGGTTTTGGGACTCGCGGTTCCGTTGTGAGTACCGATAAAATGAAACGCGGGGCCGGCTCCTTCCATCAGAATCGTCGCTGTGCCATCACCGGAAATGGAAGTCGGTCCGACTTTCGTCAAATCGATGACCACTGGTTTGGTGAAGCGATACTGACCGCGTGGAAATCGTAGTGAGCCGACCGAAGCGTCGACCAACTTCTGGATCGCGGCTGAATCATCGGTTTTGCCGTCCCCTTTGGCACCTAATTCCAACACGGTTTTGCCGGCATTCTCTCGGGAAGACCCGGGCTGTGAAGTCGTCTGGGACAAAGAGGCTGCAGGAGGAATCAGGTACAGGCCCATCAGCACCACGGCCATCACACAAACGGGAACGAGAGTTCTGGATTTCATTGGAACGGCTTTCCATCGGGAGAAGTTCAGGCAGGAATTCGCAGACGCTGCAATCAGCGCAATACTTAACGTTGCTTAAAAAGCATCTCTGAGTCTAAGCAAGACGGGGAGGAGGATCAACGGCTGGGGGAGGATTTTTATGACGGACACCGCATGCTGCACCTGTCGCAGCTACCGTGACTATTGATGATACACGGGCCGCGGTTCATCGCCGGCGATGATTTTGAGGTAGCTCTGATAGCGCTGACGGGAGATAAAATCGTGGGCGACAGCCCGTTTCACGCCACAGTCGGCTTCATGCGTGTGTGAGCAATCCGGAAAGCGGCACTGGGTCACAAAGGGGATAAAGTCGCGGAAGAAGCCTTCGACCTCTTCCGGGATCACATCCCACAACTCCAGTTGACGAATCCCGGGGGTGTCAACTACCCAGCCACCAGTGGAAATTTCGAGCAGTACGGCGAAGCGGGTGGTGTGCCGCCCCTTGCGATTTTCCTGGCTGATCTCCGCCGTCTCCAGTAAGAGCCGCTCATCAATCTGGTTGAGCAGAGACGATTTGCCGACACCACTCTGGCCGGAAAAAACACTCTGTTTTCCTTTAAGCAGGGACCGCAGCCGCGGAATGCCGGTTCCCTCGGTGACGCTGGTTAACACGATGTCATATCCCATCTGGGCATACACGCCGATCAAGGGCTGAAAGGCGACCGGGTCGACCAGGTCGATTTTATTGATGCAGATGATAGAGTGGATGTTGCCTTTTTCGGAACTGATCAGGAAGCGGTCGATTAATGAGGGTTTGAGCGGTGGATCGTCGGCAGAGACCACAATCACCGCCTGATCGATATTGCTGACGAGGATATGTTCGCGGCGTTTACTGCCACGCGAGAGATAGGAGCGACGGGGCTCAACGCGTTCAATGACCGCCTGATGTTCATCCCCTTCGGGTCGAATCAGTACATGGTCGCCGGCGACGACGGCATTACGGTCATCGCGGGACATGGTTCTTACCAGTCGCCTGGTGGTGCATTCATAACGACTGCCATCTTCCACCTGCACGACCGAGTTCAAGCCCTGCGAGCGGATCACGCGGCCTGGAATGCAATTTTGCTCGTCAATGTCGATGACGATCTCGGTGCCATCCTCGGTTTCGTGCTCGACCCCCATGACGGTGCGATGGCGGGTGAGATCGCCTTTCCCCGTGAGTCGCTCGGAGGTATCCCTGTACTGTGAATCGACCTGCTCGTCTATCTGGTGGCTGGCGAGTTTATTCTTCCGGACCTTTTTCTGACGGTTCTTTTTGAACGCAACCCGGATTTTTTTTCCTTTTTTCTTAGCCACTACTGTTCTGGTTCCATCGGCTTCTGATCAAAATTCATGTCGAATCGTCCTGCTCATCATCCTGATCGATAAGAAATTTCAACCCGAGTTCATCGTCGGTCATTTGAGACTCGTCTTCCGGCAGTTCGATCTTAGCAGGTTTCTTTGCCGGCGGTGCCATCGGACGCTCCGGACGTTTTTCCCGTTTGACAAGCCCCGCTTTTTCCATCAGGCTCAATTCGAACGGGTTTTCCTCTTCTGGCGGCGGTTCATCGGACTGGGGGGTGTAGTTGATTTCGAAATCGTGTTTGGCAATCGAGAGCTTATCTCCCGGCAGCAGCCACTTCATATCGCAGCGGTCACCGTTGACTTTGATTCCGTTGCGGCTGTTCATATCGCGGACGCGCCAGTACCCGTTGAGGAATTCCAGCTGACAATGATGCGAAGAAATATTGGGAAACTGCAGCGTAATATCACATTTACTGCGGCGACCAATCAATAAGACTTCAGACAGCAGCGGAATCGGATCGCCACCTCCACACGGGTTAAGTTCACCTAACATTCTGACTTCCTGGTGCCTCTGCTACGTATTGTTTACCAAAAGATCATGAAGTGCCCGCATGACTTTAATCTATACTGCTGGTCACACATTATAAAGGCTTTCTCTTGAGAAAAGTCAGATTTTGGGGATAGTTCAGGGGGACGACTTACTCTATACTGGATGATTCAATAGCGGGAGTCGGCTGAGTGGTCGCTGCGGGTTCTTTGGAATTCGTGGAGGAAAGTCCGGGCTCCACAGGGCACGGTGGTGGGTAACGCCCACCGTCCGCGAGGACAGGGAAAGTGCAACAGAAAGCAAACCGCCTGGCTGGTACGCCGGCCAGGTAAGGGTGAAACGGTGCGGTAAGAGCGCACCAGCAGGCCGGGTGACCGGTCTGGCTAGGTAAACCCCACCGGGTGCAAGACCAAGCAGGGAGCAGTTCTGGTTCGCCAGGACACGGATCGGCCCGATCCGTTATGACTTCCGGGTCGGTCGCGCGAGGCAGCAGGCAACTGCTGTCCCAGATAAATGGCCACTCTCGACATAACCCGGCTTACAGGCTTACTCCCGCTTATTGATTTTCCCCGCAAAGCCCATCCGCAATATCACTTCGACAACATCCCCGGCAGCAATATGTAGTCATATTGATTGTAATAAATCCTACAATATTGCATTTATGACAACGCGCCAGATCATTACCACGACACTTCAATATTTTTTATGTCTTTATATATCATTGACTTAGAGACATTCCGCATTTTTATGGCATGGTAGCTGCATTAGTACTCTTTCATCAACAACAAGTTAACCACTTGAAAACAAGTAAGCCACTATTAAAAAACTCAGAACCATTAAGGGAGATAATGATGAAAAACTTCACACTCGCAATTGCAGCTATGGCAGCCGTTACTTTGGTCAGCAGCACTTCATTTGCTGCTACTCCGTTCTGCGGCACCAGCAGCTACTACAATTCGAAGTATGACACACCGACCACTTATAAATCACGCTATGATTCACGGTACAATTCCACAGCGAGCCGGAACTGGAATAACAATTCCTACTCAAGCTACAACCGCAGCTACCTGAATACCCGACCGTTGTTCACACCGTATAATCCTGCTGTGAACCGTTACAACAGCGCCTACACCGGCCTGTTCAACACATACCGTCCTGTGTCGAACTACACTTCGTCTTATTACAACAACAAGTACAGTAATTACAAAAACGATTCCAGGTACAACAATGATCGTCACGATCGCTTTGACCATAATCGACATGACCACGACCGATACGATCGCAAAGACAACTGGCGTCACAATCGCTAAGTCGACATGAAAAAGGTAAACCATCCCTCTCTGGTCGGGTGCTGCCCGGCCAGGGGTTTTTAATAAATCATGCATGCAAAACGGACCCGCGCCATTCTGGTTGCGGGTCCGTTTCTGTTTAATGCCTTGCAATTCGAGATTGAGATGGCAGCGCGAGAAAAGCACCCCACTACATCCGCCAATCCCATCAGTATGGCAGCGTGGAAATCGACAGTGTTTCGCGCGGGTAATAGTGAATCGTTCCGTTTTCCGTTCCCACGAATAAATCGATTACGCCACGACCAAAGTCAACCGGCGCGGGAGACGGCTTCTACTTTTTTCAGATCCAGTGAATCAAATCTGGCATGATACAACTGGCGACGCGTAATATTGCCGCGCCAGAAACCGGCACCATCGTAGGGAATGTAACTGGCGGCGTGATGAATGTTCGAAATGATCCTGTCGGCTGTTCTTTCCTTCGGAATTCCCAGGTTGTCTGCAGGCGACCCGGAAACTGGTTATTTCGATTTCAGCTCAAAATCAATAGTTTCTTCACCAGCTTTGACCTCTGCAATATTTCTGGGGCCAGATTGCGTGACGATGGTATAAACATCGGGAATCATCTGTTTCGCTTCCACGTCCGCTGCAGTTTTTCCTTCAGGAATCGGAGAACCATCGGGCATCGCCCATTTCGAAAAGGTCACATCATATTTTCCCGGTTCCACACCCGGCTGATCTGACTTGTGAGTGAGCGTATATTTTCCGCTACTGTCAGTTACGCCTATTCCTCCGATCGCCTGAGTACCTGCTTGGGGAGTGTAAATCACAGTCACTTTTTCCAGAGGTTTTCCGTCCATCGTCACTGTTCCGGAGACTTTCGTCAGTTCCGGAACGACATAATCATCGCCTCCTCCGCACCCCACACAGAGCAGGGTGGCAAAACAGACTGCCACAAGTTTGAAACGTATTATCGTAATTTGCACAGAGGTGTCCTTCTAAAGAAGCGGTGGGAAATATTCTTCCTGCAGCGGAGAATGTCAAATGGAAAATACTGCAGACATGCCTGATTGCATTCTGCAGTATTTTCAGGAGTTCAGGCTGGTTTCGTTATAGGATATTATCTACCTGGTCAGACTTAGAATTCACCAAGTACCTGACCGTCAGCCATGTATGCCAGATTCTTGCGTGTGGTGGTGTCGAGGTTTTCACTGATGAATCGTACTGCACCGTCGCCCATCAGCACATGCATTCCACCCACATGGGTACTTCCAGGCGATCCCCACTCTCCCAATCGACCAAAAATCGGGGTCCGGGCATAAGGAGTCGCGTCCCAACCGCAACACTTCCAGTTGTTAATGTAGACGTTCGGCGGTGTATCTAATTCGATACCCAGTCCGACATGCTGTGCGGTGGCCCAGGAATTGGTCACACCATCCACGACTTCCAATGTCGTCTCTGAGACTGCAACGGTGTTGCTCGTTCCATCCTTGATATCGCGGATACGACAGGCAGAATTCGTTCCAAACATGGTTCTGGTGGTTCTATTATAAGATACCCAGTCAGGACAACTGTTGCCTGCGTTGACGACAAAGTCGTAACAGGTACGTGCCGTGTTAGCAACACCTGATCCATAAGTTGTATTAGCACCAGAGTAAACTCTTTGCCCGTCATCAGAGGGGCACATAAGGGGCTGTAGAATTGTAGTGGTCAACGCGGCATTTCCACTTGCAATAGCCCCCCCTCCGGCCAGAGTTCCGCTTCCCTCATTCCGTTCTCCCGTTGCTGCACTGAAATTGAACTTATTATACAATGCCGTCTGTTCCAGATAGGGCAGCAGATACAACCAGCCTCTGTGGTTCGTGACATTTGTGAATGCACATTGACCAGGGTTCGATGTGGAATAAGGCATAACCGAAAATGTCTCATTATAGTTGTGTAGTGCCAGGCCAATCTGCTTCAGATTATTTTTACATGTACTGCGGCGGGCTGCTTCGCGCGCCTGTTGGACTGCGGGCAGGAGCAGGGCAATCAGAATCGCGATGATGGCAATCACAACCAACAACTCAATCAGGGTGAACCCCTTGCGACGTAAGATGGATGAACTCACAGAAATCTCCTCTGGAATCTTAACAAGAAATGAATAAAGCAAATAATGCGAACATGATTCGACTGCCGGTATCTGAGCCCTGACCAGCAAATGAAGAATCAAAAGAGGCGAGTGTCTCATGATTGAGCAATCTGTGTGCCATCAAAGTGACACAGCAAACTCGGTAAACCGAGTCTTCGCGTATTCTCTGTTTCTCAATCACTTTAGAGCAACTGCCGGGATACCAGAATCCAGTGGAAGTAGAACCGGGGTGCATGCGATACAAGAAGACCTAGCCGTATTGCCATTTAATTGAGCAGCAGGCACAGAATCCACTTTTGATGCCACATAAACGACGGGTCCCAGCAGGTTCCAATTTTGAACCCCTATGACTGATCAATTTGATTCTGGACAAATATGCTGCTGTCAGCGCATGAAAAAAGGACTCCGAGCTGGTTTGCCCGGAGTCCTTTTTTATTCAATGCCCAAGAGAGGATTCGAACCTCCACATCCATTACAGATACTAGAACCTGAATCTAGCGCGTCTGCCAATTCCGCCACTTGGGCCTGAGTAATTCTCGTATCCCACTTTAAGACAATAACTTACGTCGACTCCACTGAATCGAAATCAGGGTCTCTCACGGGGAAGCAGGTATAGTAAAGACTTTCCGCCCTTTTTTCCAGTCATAGATACGCGAAATTTCTCATATCGTGGCTGAGGAATTTTGACCTGTTAAATCCTTTAAACTGAGGTTTTTCGTATCAACGGGGTCTGTTAGACTTCGCATCCCTCTCTTATCTCTCATCTGAATCCTTTTCGCCGAATAATCCCATGCGGTCGAATCCAGGACTTTTTACGTTCCTAATCGTCATATTGACACCCGTCTGGGTGTGGTCACAGGATCACCCATACCCAGCCCTTGAGTCAACTACTGCGCGCGTCATCCTGCGCGATCCACAGGAAACAAAGTCCCCCCTTGGCTCTCGTCAACCAGAAACAAGGGCAGACAAGCACTACGCCACCTTTGATGAGAATACAGGCTCGTTTGTCCCTCCCGAACCTGGAGCGGCGTCCGTCGATTCAGTCGTTCAGCCACTTCCGGAATACTCAGAACTGGCGAATGACGATGAAGCACGCTTCGGCGGCCAGTTTTCTACCGACTCAAGCCAATTTGACATCGGGCTGAACCTCTACTCGGCCCCGCCATTTAAGGGCGGACTGATTGTGTTCGGCCCGAATGTTGCCTTGAAGATTGGTGGTTTCGTGAAAGCCGATTTCATTTATGATTTTAATCCGATTGACTCGACGGATTCTTTTGTGACCACCAGCATTCCCGTCGACGCTCCTCCGCGTACCAATTCACGATTTCACGCTCGTCAATCGCGGCTGAGTTTTGACACGCGCTGGTTATCGGATGAAAGGTTGGTTCGAATTTATGTGGAAGGTGACTTCTTCAGTGAAGATGATCAGTTTCGACTCCGACAAGCTTTCGGCGAAGTCGGGCCTCTGCTGGTTGGACGCACCTGGACCACATTCACTGACGTTGCGGCGGCGCCCGCCACACTCGATTTTGAAGGGTCCGTATCTAACGTCAATCGACGACAGGCGCAGGCCCGCTGGACGCAAATCATCTTTCACGAGGACCTGAAGCTGGCACTCGCCGTTGAGGACACACAATTTATCATCGATGCCCCCACTGGCATTACAGGAGAAGCGCGCAATCCGTCACCCGACTTCGTAGGGCACTTACGGCTGGACCGGGAACGAGCTCAAATTCAAGTCGCCAGCCTGTTTCGTATTGCCGGTTTTCAGCCAACGGGACAAACCGTGATTACGAAATCTGCCTGGGGCCTGAACTTCACCGGAGTTTTCCTCGTCACAGAGACGACCAAGGTTTATTCTCAAATCCTGTTTGGCGAAGGCATCGGCAGCTATCGTGATCTTCCAGATGCGGCGCCGACCGCAGTCGACCAGGGCGGATTACTGCCAATGTTTGGCTGGATGGTTGGCGCGACTCATAACTGGAATGAATCTCTCAGTTCCAACTTTACCTATGCACAAAACGATCTCGGTACCACCGCATTTCAAAACCCCAACGACGTTGACCAGACAACCTATCTGTCTGCCAATATAATCTGGAGCCCGCTGGAACGCGTTAAGGTAGGTGTGGAGTATCTGTATGGCACGCGAAAGAACGTCAACGGCGCCATGGGAGACGCACATCGACTCCAGGCATCTTTCATCTTCGACCTGCCTTGACGCTTGCACCGCGTTGGCTGTCATACCTCTCGCGTCTTACAGCCAGAGTGCATCGCATTTAAACATAGCGTCCCTCAATCTAATATACTCGATCCAAATGGCTCTTGAGACGCTACAGTAAAACGGAACACAGTCTAATACAGAACCGGATTTCCCATAATCTCCCGGCACGGCCGGATGAGCCGGTCCGTGGCACACGGTAACCTGCATAGAAAATTCAATGTGCCCACCAGATCGGGTAGCCCCGGATGCAATCCGGGGTTGTCGCAGACAACAGGAAACTGTCAGTGTAATTGTACAATGAAGTTTCAGGTCAGCCACCTGTCATGCAACAGGGGCGGTACACACCAGTTTCACCCGGCAATGCAAACCAATGAAACGCTCGAACGGAATTTTCTACCACGAAAAACACGAAATGACACGAAAACAAGACAGTGGGTGAGCCTGGATGCAATCCGGGCCGAGCGCAGCGAGCAGGAGGTC
>AZIC01004545.1_pt1 | contig 15770 bp, 17 predicted proteins | sample 359061 | NCBI WGS metagenome assembly AZIC01 (sample SAMN02429709, study PRJNA222657) | marine sediment metagenome | biome: Sediment sample; isolation source: sample MGS-MES from oil contaminated site at the harbour of Messina (Sicily... | place: Italy: Messine | collected 2011-04-30 | depth 1 m m
CCGAAAGCAATCGATAATTTTACGTTATTTCACTATAGAATCACAAGTTACGTTGTCTTGCAGCCTCAAACAAACAGACTCCAGCAGCCACTGAAACATTCAAACTTTCAGCGCCTCCTTTCATAGGAATATACATCACTTGATCACAATTATCGCGTGTTAAACGGCGGATCCCACGCCCTTCAGCACCTAAAACAATTGCTAAAGGCCCTTTCAAATCGGCATCAAAAAGGGTTGTTTCACTATCTCCTGATGTACCTACGACCCAAACGCCTTGCTGCTGTAATTCGCGCAAAACACGCGCTAAATTGGTTACTTGAATAAACGGTAAGCGTTCCGCGGCACCACTTGATACTTTCAAAGCTGTACTTGTCAATGCAGAAGCACGATCTTTAGGAGCAATAACGGCATGTGCACCTGCTGCTTCGGCACTTCTCATACAGGCTCCTAAATTATGTGGGTCTTGCACACAATCTAAGATCAGTAATAGAGGTGCTTCAGGCAAGGACTCAAGCAATCTAAATAAATCGCTATCATCTAAATTTCCTATTGGTCGACACTTGGCAATCGCACCCTGATGTCGGGCGTCAGGAGCCATTTCATCTAACTCTTCTCGTGCAACATTATGAGGATGAAGACCATGAATCTTAGCCGCATCAACAATTGCATCAATGCGACTATCGTCCCGTTCATCAGACAACCAAATTTCAGTAACTCGTGTTTGTGGTAATTCTAAAGCAGCTTGAATTGCATGCAGTCCATAAACCAAATCATTACTCGTCGAGGAACTTCCCTCAGACTTAGTAGCCCTGCGGCGTTTGGTATGCTTCTGATTCTTGTCCTTCGATGACGGGTTTGACATATATTTCTACTCGACGATTTAATTGACGACCGGCTTCGGTCTCGTTTGTTGCTCTAGGTTCACCTTCACCACGACCTACAGTTAATAAGCGGTTTTCAATGATTCCTTGTGATGTAAAGTAATTTACAACAGACTGAGCGCGCTGACGTGACAATTCCATATTATAACTCTCAGAGCCAACACTGTCGGTATGACCAACTACATGGATAATTGTTTTAGGGTAGCGGTTTAAAATACCTGCAACTTTTTGCAATGTAGGCATAAAGGCTGGTTTAAGTGATGCGCTACCAAAATCGTATGAAATCTCGCTCGCAATGTCGATTTTTAAAGATTCATCTCTTAAACGCTGTACTTCAATATCATGGTTTGCTTGCTCAGCAGCTAAAGCATCTTCCATCTCTTTCTGCTGCTTATCCATATAAGTACCAATACCTGCACCTGCCATAGCACCTACTGCCGTACCTATAATTAAACCACCCTTATCATTTTCTATAGAGTGGCCCAAAATGGCTCCAACAACGGCACCTACCGCCGCACCTGTTTTTGCTTTTTGATTAGGATCATTTGCAGCACAACCAGCTAATGCAACTGACACAGCGGCCACTAATACTAATTTTTTCATTTCTCATTACCTTTTGGAAAGAATAGACCATATGGTTCAGTGGGATTATACTCTCAGCAACTATCCCATACAGAGTTAAATACAATGAAACGTGATTTCATTCCCGTTAATATTGCCCTATTAACAATTTCGGACACTCGTACATCAGACAATGATACCTCTGGAAAAATCCTACGTGAGCGTGTTTTAGCAGCAAACCATCTAATGGCAGAACAAGCTATTGTTACTGATGACCTTTACCAGATCCGTGCAACCGTGTCCGCATGGATTGCTAATCCAGATATTCAAGTTGTCATCACAACTGGAGGAACAGGTCTAACAGGACGTGACGGGACTCCAGAAGCTGTTGAAGTGTTACTTGATAAAGAAATAGCTGGTTTTGGTGAATTATTCCGTCAAATTTCCTTTCAAGATATTAAAACATCCACCATTCAATCTCGTGCGATTGGAGGTGTTGCTAACGGCACCTTTATTTTTTGCTTACCCGGCTCATCAGGTGCATGTAAAACAGCATGGGATGAAATTTTAGAACAACAATTAGATGCGCGCCACCGCCCATGTAACTTTGTTGATCTCATGCCTCGTTTATTAGAAAAATGAATTATTTAATACTTTACACAACCGCTGGCTGCCACCTCTGCGAGCTTGCTGAATCTATCTTAAATAAAGTACAGGCAAATATGTCTTTTTCTGTCATCCATACTGAAATTGGCGACGACGATGATTTAGTTGCTCAGTATGGCACCCGCATCCCAGTCATCAAATTTCCTGATGATAGTGAACTTGGCTGGCCCTTTGAACAATCGGATATTGAATCAAAACTTAAAACAGACCCGTCATAAGTCTTCGAATTATCGTTATACTGTCCTATTGTGAACATAAAAACTGGCTCAAAATATGACCGTTGAATACATTGACACCGAAGCAGAACTGATTGCGTTTTGCCAAAAAATATCAACCTCTACATGGATGACAGTAGATACTGAGTTCTTAAGAGAAAAGACCTACTCTCCTCAGCTTTGTTTGATCCAAGTTGCTACTGATGATCATATTGCCTGTATCGATCCCTTGGCTATCTCTGACCTAAACCCGATTCTCGACCTATTTTACAATCCAGATATTACGATTGTTTTTCATGCTGCTCGCCAAGACTTAGAGCTTTTCTATATGCTGCGTGATGCTCCTCCAACAAATGTATTTGATACGCAAATTGCAGCAACAATATTGGGCTACGGCGAACAAATTGGCTACGGGAATTTAGTTCAGCAATGTATTCAAGTTAATTTAGATAAAGCACACTCCCGCACGGATTGGACTAAACGCCCTCTCGATCAAGGACAAATAGATTACGCTGCTGATGATGTCCGTTACCTTCGCGATGTCTATAAAATTCTTAAGCAGCAATTAGATGAAAAAGGTCGCACTCACTGGTTAAATGAAGACTTTGCCATTTTAACTAATCCTGAAACTTATCAAGTTGACCCAGACGTTATGTGGCGAAAAGTAAAAGGATTTGGCCGCTTAAAAGGTATTCAACTCGTTGTATTACAGTATCTGTCAGCATGGCGTGAAAAACGAGCGATCTCAGCTAACCGTCCTCGCCGTTGGATTTTAAAAGATGACGTCTTGCTTGATCTCGCTAAATTAGCGCCAGAAAGCATTGATAAATTCAGCATGATTCGCGGCCTAGAGTCCAGCACGATTAAACGTCATGGTGAAGCTCTACTAGCAGAAATAAAACAGGCTAAATCAGTTCCTAAAGAACAATGGCCTGTCGTTAAGAAAACACAGCCATTAAGTCAACAACAAAATGCTATCGTTGATGCTCTCATGGCATTATTACGAAAATTTTGTGATGAGCAATCCATCTCGCCCGCAGCTGTTGCCGCTCGTAAAGAAGTGGAGCGTATGGTTAATGGTGAAACAGATATTCCACTATTACAAGGCTGGCGTAATGAAATTGTAGGTCATCATTTAAAGGCTTTCATTGATGGCAAACTTTCAATTACCGCAAACTCAATTCAATTAACAACTCAAGGATAACGCGATGTCAGCATTAATTTGTGGCTCTTTTGCCTACGACACTATTATGGTCTTCCCCGATCAATTCAAGAATCACATTCTTCCAGATAAAGTTCATATGCTCAATGTTGCATTCTTAGTACCTGAATTACGCCGCGAATTTGGTGGCTGTGCTGGCAACATTGCCTACAATCTAAAATTATTGGGTGATGAGCCAATCCCTATGGCAACCGTTGGTAGTGACTTTACTAGCTACGCAACATGGATGGATAAACATAAAATTAATCGGCGCCATGTGCATATTAAAGATGGTAGTTATACTGCTCAAGCATTCATTACAACTGATATGGATGATAACCAAATTACAGCCTTCCATCCGGGAGCAATGAACTTATCTCATGAAACATCAATCAGCGAAGCTAAAGATATCACTTTAGCAATTGTTGCTCCTGATGGTCGTGATGGCATGATTGAACATGCTCAACAACTTCATGAAGCAGGCATTCCATTTATCTTCGATCCAGGCCAAGGCTTACCGATGTTTGATGGAAAGGACCTAATTAAGTTTGCAGAACAAGCTAGCTACATCGCTTTAAATGATTATGAAGCTCAGTTATTTCAAGATCGTACCGGTTTGTCTCCAAACGAAATTGCTGAATATGTTGAAGCACTGATTATCACTCGTGGTAGTGAAGGCTCTCACATCTACGCAGATGGTAAACGAGTCGATATCCCATGTGCTAAAGCAGAAAAATTAGCAGATCCAACAGGTTGTGGCGATTCATACCGTGCGGGCTTAATTCATGGCATCATGCATGGGAAAGACTGGGAAACTACAGGTCGAATTGCCTCACTATTAGGTGCAATAAAAATTGAACAGCATGGTACTCAAAATCACCATTTCACTATGGATGAATTTGCTACTCGCTACGAACAAAATTTCAGTCAGAAACTACTGTAAATTAGTCTAAAATAAAGTGAAGCTGCTGAGCTTGTTCAGCAGCTTCAGCTACAAAGCCACTTGCTGTCACCCCTACTAATCTCACAGCATATTTTCCAGCCTCAGTCTTAGCTAATAAACCTCGCAACAGTGTTTTCACTTCTGAAAGTTCGAGCACATGTGACTGAGTTAATGAACGAGTTACTTGTTCAAAATTAGCAAATTTAACTTTAATCGTTAGTGTGGTCGCTAATAAATTATCTTTTTCTAACCGATTAAATACTATCTCTGCCAATGACTCTAAATGGGTCAATAAATCAGCAATATTTAGCATATCTTCAGAAAAAGTGGTTTCCTTTCCTAATGATTTACGCATGCGTGTACTTCGTACCGGCCGTTCATCAATTCCTCGGGCAATTGAATAATAATAACGGCCTGACTTACCAAATTTTTCTATTAATTGCGCTTCTGTATAGTTTCGTAAATCTTTACCCGTAAAAATACCCAGTTTGTGCATTTTCTGTTCCGTTGCTGGACCTATTCCATGAAATTTCCCAACAGCCAACTCCGCAACAAAATCAGCACCTTGTTCCGGCCTAATAAGGTACAAACCATCAGGCTTATCCATATCAGAGGCAATTTTGGCTAAAAACTTATTATAGGAAACACCCGCCGAAGCAATTAGTCGCGTGTCAGTAAGAATATCTTGCTTGATAGCCTGGGCAATTCTCGTAGCAGAACCATCAAACTCATCGGTATAACTAACGTCTAAATAAGCTTCATCTAATGACAGCGGTTCTACTTCAGATGCATAACGCCAAAAAATTTCACGAATGCGCTGTGACGCCTCACGGTAGGCCTCAAAACGGGGGGCTACAAAGATCGCATCAGGGCACAGTTTATAGGCCCTTGAACATGGCATCGCAGAATGTATTCCAAACTTACGAGCTTCATAGCTACATGCAGCCACCACACCTCTGCTATTGGGTTGCCCGCCGACAATAACAGCTTTACCTTTAAGTTTCGGGTTATCGCGCTGCTCTACAGAGGCAAAAAAAGCATCCATATCAACATGAATTATTTTACGTTGCCGAGACATAGAGGCAGTGTAAGACCTAAGGCCTTTTATTGATTACCAATTAATGGTTGGAAAGACGTGATAAAGCCACTGAATACAAACCAAAGCGAAGATACCGGCAATGACATCATCAACCATAATACCTAGACCACCATGAATTGCTTTATCTGCTAAATTAATTGGCCATGGCTTGAGAATGTCAAAAAACCGAAATAGAACAAAACCTAAAATGAGCCAGCCCCACCCTGCAGGTGCAGCAATCATAGTGATTAAATAACCAACGATTTCATCCCAAACAACCGCTGAAGGATCGGCTTGTCCTAACCACTCAGCTGATTTCTGGCAAATCCAAATACCAGCAACAAAGGCAAACACTACCATGCTTAAATACAATGCTAAAGGTAGATCTTTCATTAATAAATAGATAGGTACTGCAGCCAATGTACCAAAAGTACCTGGTGCTTTCTTGGCAAGACCAGAACCGAAACCAAGGCCCAAGAAACAGACTGGGCGTTTCAATAACTCAGTCATTGTCATCTTATTCTTTGAAGTGGTCATAACCTACCTTTGTTTTATTAAGACTTATTCTTTCATCATTTTCATTAATGAAATACAACCCTATTTCTTCTGTAATTACGCCGATCTGCGTACACATGCCAGCTAAGCGCTCCTGCACTTCAGTAAAGTAATGTGCTGGCACAGTGAAGCATAACTCATAATCGTCGCCAGATTCTAAGGCAAGACTTTCAACCATCTTTCTACTGGTTTTATCTAATGCAGCTGAAGTAGGTAGTTTTGAAAGCTCTAAACGAGCTCCCACACCACTTTTCTTAACAATGTGCCCTAAGTCAGCCAATAAACCATCCGAAATATCAATCGCTGAAGAGGCTAAACCAAGTAACTTTTGACCTTCTTCAACTCGCGGTGTTGGCTTTTCTAAACGCTCTCTTAGATAAAGCAGATCCTCTGCCTGTAAATTATCTTCATACCACTGATTAAGTTGTAATTGTAGGGAAGCACCTGCATCACCTAATGTGCCTGTAACATAAATAAAATCACCTGGCTTTGCGCCACTACGCCGAAGCGCTTTGCTAGGGTCAACAAAACCATGCACCTGAATACTTATAGCCAAAGGGCCTCTAGTAGTATCTCCGCCTACTAGCTGAATATTATGCTGTTTCGCTAACTCAGCTAAACCTTGTGAAAAAGCGAGCAACCACGGTTCCTCTATTTCAGGGAGAGTAAGCGCAAGGGTAAACCATGCAGGAGTTGCACCCATTGCAGCTAAATCGCTTAGTCCAACGGCTAAACTTTTATGACCTAAGGTATGAGGGTCAACATCTGGAAAAAAGTGGATCCCTGACACTAAGGTATCGATAGAGACAGCAAGAGATTGATTTTCTGGGCATTTTAATAAGGCACAATCATCACCGATATCAAGCAACACATCGTCGCGAGACGATGTGAGTTGTTCAAAATAGTGCTGAATTACAGAAAATTCCGATTGTACTGACATTAGTTAATCTCAACTGTTTGTTGGATTACAAAATCGAGACTAAATTTACTTTTTAGTACGACGTTCTTTTGATGCTTTATATTCAGCGGGGCGCAATTTAGAGCCCATTTTATCAAGCACACCATTAACGTACTTATGACCTTTTTCACCGCCAAATGCTTTTGCTAATTCGACGGCTTCATTTAAAACAACGCGATAAGGTACTTCAGGGCGGTAGATATATTCATACACTGCTAAACGCAATACAGAGCTTTCAACAGGATCAATTTCAGATAAATTACGATCAACCGCATAGGCTAATTCAGCATCAAGTTTATCAATTTCTTGAGTAACGCCATCAACCAAAGCAGTGAAATACTTTGTATCAATTTTGTCTGAATTTTCAGCTGTTACGAAATCTAATGCATCCGCAGCTGAATTTTCACCATTAACAAGTGATTGATATAAAGCCTGAACAGCAGCAGCACGAGAGTGAGTGCGAGGTAAAACCTTAGCCATCTATTTCGCACCATCTATTTGGCGAAGCACATTGATCATTTCAATAGTACCCATTGCCGCTTCTGCACCTTTATTACCAGCTTTAGTGCCTGCACGTTCAATAGCTTGTTCAATAGTATCAACCGTCAACACACCGAAAGAAACCGGGATATCGAGCTGTAAAGTTAATTGACCCAAGCCTTTAGAACACTCACCTGCAACAAAATCAAAATGCGGTGTACCACCACGAATAACAGCACCTAGTGCAATAATTGCATCGTATTTACCTGTACGGCCCATACGTTGCACAGCTAATGGAATTTCAACAGCACCAGGAACACGAGCTAAATCGATATCACTTTCTTTTGCGCCGTGACGCACTAAGCAATCAATAGCACCCGAAATAAGATTATCAACGATGAAGTCATTAAAGCGACCTGCAACGATACCAATGCGTATGCCTTGTGCAGAAAAATCACCTGAGAAAGTTGTGATATTGCTCATGTTTTAAAAGATCCGTGAGAGTAAAATTAAAATAAGTTGGAATATTGTACTTTGTTTATCGGCGTATGCCTAACTAGCCGTTTTCTATTTATTTTTAGCGTGAGGTAATCCAGCGGGATCGGCATCAACAACAAACCATTCATGTGGTGTTTCATCTAGTCGAACTGCGGTCAGTTGTTCACCCCAAACAGCGCCACTATCTAAAGAAAAGACATTGCCATATCGTCCTGTGCCGAGTGTTGACCAATGACCAAACACAATTCTGTCTTTTTTAGTTAATCGGTCTGGCATCTCAAACCATGCGGTTTGTTTTGTCGGTTTATCTGTAGGGCTGCCCTTAAACTTTAGAGCCAAGCCGCCATCCTCATGACAATAACGTAATCGTGTAAAGCAGTTTGTGATGTAACGTAATCTATCCCAACCCACGAGTTCATCTGACCAGCGCTTAGGTTGATTACCGTACATATGGTTAAAGAAGCTCTGCCAGTTATCACTTTGTAAAACAGCCTCAACTTCTTTGGCTTTTTCACATGCCTCAGTGATTGTCCAATCAGGAGGTAGCCCAGCATGTACCATACTGAAATTTAAGGCTGCATCATAATAAAACAAAGGTTGATGCCTTAACCAATTGATCAATTCTTGGCAATCATACGCATCTAAAACAGACTCCATCGTATCCATTTTATGATGATGTTGTACGACTCCTGATGCATTAGCTAATAAGTGTAAATCATGATTGCCTAATACAACTTTAATACTCTTAGGATGAGCCATTGCTAAGCGCAATACTTCAGCTGATTTTGGACCACGATTAACCAAGTCGCCCGCCAACCAAACTTGATCAACTTCTGGATTAAAGTTAATTAAATCCAGAAGTTTAACCAATTCATCAAAGCAACCCTGAATGTCTCCTACAGCATAAACTGCCATAGGCTATCGGCGACGATATAATGGTTCAGGTTTAAGTACTGTCGTTTGATAACTTTCACTAAAGTCATCAAAAGCAGGCATAGCATCAACCAGGCGATTAGCATTCGCCATCTCAAAACTATTAATTCCGCATTGCGTCATATAAAACAGCTGATCGTGCAGTACATCACCCTGTGCACGGATCTCACCTTTATAGTCATATCTATCACGTAATAAACGTGCGAATGAATAACAACGACCATCAGTAAACGCAGGGAAGAATAAAACTATTAAAGAAAATTTTCCTAAATCAGGCACAATTTCTTCTAGAGGGTCTTCACCCGTTAAACGTAAACCTAGAGCACCGTCATGCTTTTCTAGACTTTCATGCTGTTCCTGCCAGCGTGCTAACGAAACCGTAATATTACCTGCTACTAACTCAGCGTCATCATCTAAATGCAGCCAATTATCTTCTACGATTTCACGATCTTTAATTATCTGCATATACACGCTCCTTAAATGGTTCTACGCCAACACGACGAACAGTAGTTAAGAACAGTTCATCCTCATGACGTTGTTCTTTAAAGACTTCAAGTAAGGTTTCAACTGTATCAACAACTTGATCTTTAGGAATTGCTCGACCCAAGCGCTCGCCTAGCGCTGCATCAGCTTCTGAACTTCCGCCTAGTGTAAATTGATACCACTCTTCACCTTTCTTATCGACACCAAGGATACCGATATGGCCGACACTTTGATGAGCACAACCATTCATACAACCAGACATTTTAATTTTGATATCGCCTAAGTCATAGAGATAATCTAAGTCGTTAAAGCGTTCATTGATTTCTTTCGCTAACGGAATTGATGTTGCATTGGCTAAACCACAGAAATCTAAACCTGGGCAACAAATCATATCTGTCATCGTATTAATATTAGGTGTCGCTAAGCCTTCTGCTTGCAAGCGAGTCCACAAAGTAAATAAATCACCTTGCTTAACATCACTCAATAATAAATTTTGATTATGAGCGGAGCGAACTTCACCCAAGCTAAACTCATCGGCTAAATCAGCAACTGTATCAAGTTGTTGTGCAGAGATATCACCAGGCGCTACATCTGGCGCTTTCAATGAAACATAAGCGATTTTATAACCCGGCACTTTATGGTCAACTACGTTCTGCTTCACCCAACGAGCAAAGTCTGCATCGCTAGCGAGTTTTTGCTCATAGCTAGTATCAGATTCTGCAGCAGCCTCGTAAGCAGGCTCAGTAAAGTAGCCTTTTACGCGATCAATTTCTTTATCATCTAAAGTTAATTGTTCACGAATTTGCACCCACTCAGCTTCAACTAATTCACGAATATGGTTAATTCCATGTTCACGAACAGTAATTTTGATACGTGCTTTATATTTATTATCGCGACGACCCAAACGGTTATAAACACGTAAAATCGCTTCAAGATAAGAAAGTAAATCTTTCTTCTCTAAGAATGGACGAATTTGTTGACCTAGAATAGGTGTACGACCTAAACCACCACCAACTAGTACTTCAAAACCGACTTCACCTTCATGATTTTTAACAAGGTGTAAACCAATATCATGAACACGTGTTGCCGCACGATCTTCTTCACTTCCGATAACAGCGATTTTGAATTTACGTGGTAAATATGCAAATTCAGGGTGGAAGGTAGACCATTGGCGAATAATTTCACAATATGGGCGTGGATCTTCAAGCTCTCCAGCATTCACACCTGCAAACTGATCCGCAGTAGTATTACGAATACAGTTACCACTGCTTTGAATTGCGTGCATCTGAACAGATGCAAACTCAGCCAAAATATCAGGCACAGATTCTAGCGCTGGCCAGTTTAATTGGAAATTGGTACGAGTAGTGAAATGCACATAACCTTTATCGTATTTGCGAGATACATCTGCAATTTTACGAACTTGTGTTGATGACATTAAGCCGTATGGAACAGCCATTCGCAACATAGGCGCATGGATTTGCACATACAAACCATTCATTAATCGTAATGGGCGGAATTGTTCTTCAGTCAATTCGCCTGCTAAAAAGCGTCTTGTTTGATCGCGGTATTGAGCTACACGCTGATCAATCATCGCTTGGTCGTGTTTATCATACTGATACATTAAAAGTCTCTAACTTATAAGCTAATTGAATATTATAACTGGCTGCGCATCTAACTGGAAATCGTTGTTTCTATATTCTTTTCCTAAATTAGATTACAGACCTCAATCTTCCGTAAATTTAAATCACAATCGTATCCCCGTTAGCCAATTAATATCATCGCGATTGATTGAGGTGGCTAACGGTTCTTCTCCCGCTTAAAATTAACTTACTGATAGTCTGTAAGTTCGAATATCCAACCTTTAAGCTTGGGGAAAGCCTAATATGTTTGCTGAAATGCTAATACTGACCGTCAATACAAAGTGAAGCCCATTAGCGACACTCATGCACCCAATACAAATTTCGACGGCTGAGGACTTTTGTTACGATATTAGATAGGTTCATTACGACTGCTTTAATGCTATAGATAAATTATCTGACAACTATCTTTCAACGATGACATCACACACTTAGTCTATACAATCCTCTATAGATACACTACGATCTAACTCTCTCCGACAAGGTTAATAATTTATGGCTTTACCTATTCGTCAAAAACAACGAGTCTGGCTTATTATTGGCTTTTTAACACTAGGCTATGCAGCCAGTAAATATGATCCTGAAGCAGCCTCAAATGCTAATAATCAGCTCACGCAATTTGAACAAATAGTTCAACAACGCCAAAGTGATGTTCAACTCGAAATCGATGCAACAGTAATAAAAATATTAGCTGATGATAATAAAGGTAGTCGCCACCAGCGCTTTATTGTCGAAGTAGCCCCAGGCCGTACTATTCTAGTTGCCCATAATATTGATTTAGCACCAAGAATAAATACTTTAAAAGTCGGCGATACAGTGACTGTCTACGGTGAATATGAATGGAATGAAAAAGGTGGCGTAATGCATTGGACTCATCACGATCCATCGAATAGGCACATAACAGGTTGGATCCGTCATCAAGGTAAACAGTATCAATAACAATGAGCACTGAAACTTTCTCTCATATTGGCTTTAAACCTATAGAAGCTGAAAGTGCCAAACAACTTATTTTAGGTTCAATGCCCAGCGTAGAATCTCTCAAACAACAGCAATATTATGCTCATACCAGAAATGCTTTTTGGCCTGTTATGTCAGAGATATTTGAATTCGATATAGGTTTACCCTATCAAAAACGCTGCATAAAATTAACGGAGCATCATATTGCAGTTTGGGATGTATTACAGAGTTGCCAGCGTCAGGGCAGCTTAGATAGCAATATTGAGGAGTCGAGTATTGTTCCAAACGATTTTGCGGCCTTCTTGCAACAACATCCAGATATTCAACAGATCTGTTTTAATGGTGCTAAAGCCGAACAAGTATTTAACCGGCATGTTTTGCCCATGCTTTCAGAGCAACAAAGAAGCATTTCTCGGTGTAAATTACCTTCTACTAGCCCTGCTCATGCTGCGATGACATTTAATCAGAAGTTAACGCTATGGAAGCAGGCCTTGAATATTTCGTTTACAAACTAAAAGTTAGGTTCAGACAGCCCGTTTTGTGCCAAAAATATCGAGACCTCACTTCCTTTCGTTGCAGGATAAAATAGCTCCGAACATACCCAGAACTAGAGATATTCATTAGAATATCTACTATTTTTCTTTCGTTAAATAGTCCATAAACTCGTCTGCTGGTAAAGGTTTACTAAAATAATACCCCTGCCCGATATCACATGACATAGTCTGTAACATTTTCAGCTGTTCTTGTGTTTCAATGCCCTCAGCTATAACTTTATAACCAAGACTATGAGATAAAGCTAAAATCGCTTTTGTGATCTGTACATCATTATTATCCCTAGGAATATCGCTAATAAAGGATTTATCAATTTTTATAATATCGACAGGCAATCTTTTTAGATAAGCCATTGATGAATAACCAGTACCAAAATCATCAACTGAAATTCTAAAGCCAAACTGTCGTAACGTATCAAGCAATTGTAACTTCTTTGTTGAGTCCTCCATGATATAACGCTCTGTTATTTCAATCTCAATCTGTTTTGCAGAAATTCCTAATTCATCAATAATTTCTTTAAAAATTTCGGGTAAGTTTTTTTGATTAAATTGCACGCTGGAAACATTGATAGATAAGCTTTCTAATTCATGTCCAGACTGCCGGAATCTAACAAATTCTTGGCAAGCTTTACGAAATACCCACTCACCAATCCCAATGATGAGACCTGACTCTTCTGCTATAGGTATAAATTCATCAGGAGAGATGTTTCCCAATTCAGGATGGTTCCAGCGAAGTAATGCTTCAGCACCAATGATTTTCTGCTGTTTTAAATCTAGTTGTGATTGATAACATAATGTTAATTGCTGGTTTTTTTCTGCATATTGCAGCGCTTGTTCAATGACAAGACGCCTTTCGATTTGTGCAGATAAATGCTCCGTGTAATATTGAAAATGGTCCTTACCACGATCCTTTGCAAGGTACATTGCACTGTCGGCATTTTTTATTAATATATCTGACGTATCCCCATCGTTAGGATAAAGCGCAAGACCCACGCTAGCAGAGACATTCAGGGTATTATTTAAAATAATTATTGGCTGTCTAATACTTGCTAATATCCTTTCGGCTACCACACTTGGATAAGCAAGATCTTCCACCCCTTCAAGCAAGATAACAAACTCATCACCACCTAATCGAGCGATTGTATCTGAATCACGCAATAAGTCCTTAAGTCTTCTAGATATTAATTGTAAAAGCATGTCCCCGACATGATGGCCTAGGGAATCATTTATATTCTTAAATCTATCCAGATCTAAAAATAAGATAGCCAATGATTGTTCATATCGAGCTGCAACGTCAATGGCATGTTCTAACCGCATCATGAAATTTTTTCTATTTGGCAAATTTGTTAAAAAATCATGATATGCCAGGTGTTGGATTTCATTTTTTTGTATCTCTAGTTGAGAATTTATTACTGTCAGCTCATTATTTTTCTGATTTATTTCTTTCCTATGGCCAACTAACTGTCTATTCCGAGCAAATACCATTATTAGAATGACGGAGAAAACAGCCATAATTTTCCAAAACAAATCATAATCAAAACCTTGAGGAGCTTTCGCGGAAACCCAATCATTAATTACCCTTTGCTTGGATTGCTCCGGAATTTGTAACAATATCTTCTCAACTATTTGTGCTAATTCTGGCTCATCATTTCTTGTTGCAACACTTAGGTTCCAGTCAATCCCCGATAATTTCCCACCGACTTTCAACTCGCCATAATAATCGCGATAAATAGCGTAATTTATCGAGGCGACAGCATCCATATAACCAAAAAGTTTACCTTGTGCCACCATTTTCAGACCTACATCTATCGAAGGCACTTTTACAAAGTTAAGCGTCATTCCTTTTTGCTCAAGAAGCTCTTCGAGTAGATACCCTTCTACCATGCCAATAGGCTTGTCAGATACCTCAGATATATCTGAAATAAATGGGACAGCCTGTTTAGTAGCAATCACCACAGGCAAAGTTAAATACGGTGTAGAAATATCCATATAGTCTTGTTGATCTTTTACGTTCAAACTGAGTACAAATATATCGCATTTTCTTGATTTTGCCTTAGCAATGGATTCTGTCCATATTTCGGTTGGCACAACCTCGATAGGCACATTTATTTTTTCCTGAAAAATGGCTAAATAGTCAGCTCCCATACCAGTATATTGCCCATTCTGAATTCCTTCTATTGGCATCCAATTTGGGTCAACACATGCTTTGATAATTTTTTTCTGTTCTAAATAATGTTGTTCTTCATCAGTGAGTGTTACTTGTGCATCTATTAACGTGTCAGCACCAACAGTTCCGAAAGAAATCCATTTCTTAGAAATAGCTGCCTTTTCTTCCTGAGTGATTGCATTTAATCCCTTTTGCAGAATATCTCTCAATATAGGCCAATCTTTTCTTATTCCCATATGAATATTGTTAATACCTATATTACTGGCGAATATAGGCTTAATCCCTTGTATATTATGCTTTTCTATCAAATATCTGATCAGGGCCGTATTTTCAATTAAAGCATCCGCTCTACTCGTAATCACTGCATCAATTGCAGCAAGTGGATCTGCAACTTCAACTATATGAATATTAGGGTGCTTGTCATTTAAAAGATCAATTTGAGCATAACCTTTAGGGATAGCTACTGTTTTACCATACAGATCCGAAATAGACTCAATATCTTCTTGAGCATCCTCATGCACAAAAAAATATTGCCTGACTAATAAATAAGGATCCGTATAATTCAGATAGCTTGCACGCTGTTTATTCCAAAATATGACGGGCAGCACATCAAGCTGCTTACTTCTTATATTTTCTAACAACTGCTGCCATGAATGCCCTGTTCTGATATCAAAAGTGAGTCCTGTGTATTTTTCCAACGCAGCTAAATAATCTTTCCCTGCACCAGTGTACTCACCATTTTCCACAAAATCGTATGGAGGCCAATCTTCTTCTCCCCCAACCACAATGACGGGATGATCCTTTATGAACTGTTGTTCTTCCAGTGTAAAAGCGAGATGAGGGTCAGCATTGACAGCAGTGACTGAAAGCAAGAGCAGAACAATTAGAAAAGATAGCTTAATTCTGATAATCAAACTTTGCCCTCATTATCCGTAAGAGCAAACATTCGTTTCGATAATATCGTTTTTGTAGCATCTGAGATGGCAACCATTTTTTACTCAAAAGA
>AZIC01005002.1_pt1 | contig 15769 bp, 7 predicted proteins | sample 359061 | NCBI WGS metagenome assembly AZIC01 (sample SAMN02429709, study PRJNA222657) | marine sediment metagenome | biome: Sediment sample; isolation source: sample MGS-MES from oil contaminated site at the harbour of Messina (Sicily... | place: Italy: Messine | collected 2011-04-30 | depth 1 m m
ATCGAGCCCCATGATGTGTTCCAGGGTGATATGCAGGTTTTTGATCGGGTTGACGACTTCGACTGCGTGATCGCCGATTTCGTCAGTGGCTCCGATACGGTGCCCCGCTTTGACGCCGCCACCCGCCATCCACAGCCCCATGCCTTTCGCATTGTGATCGCGGCCGGCGGCCTGTCTACCGCTACGAATGCCATTGTCGGGAGAACGCCCGAATTCTCCCGTCCAGACGACCAGCGTGTCTTCGAGTAGTCCTCGGGATTTCAAGTCTTTGAGTAGAGCTGCAATTGGTTTGTCGACCGCCTGCATGCGGGCTTTATGCGAACGTTCCAGAAAGTCATGCGAGTCCCAGCCCGCGGCATAAATCTGCACGAAGCGGACACCTTCTTCGACCAGCTTTCGAGCCAGCAGGCAACGGCGACCGAAGCTGTCGGTTTCCGGTTGTCCCAGACCGTACATTTGCTGCGTTTGCCTGGTTTCCTGGTCGAGGTTGATTATGTCAGGCACCTGTGACTGCATGCGAAACGCCAGTTCATATGATTCCATCCGGGCCGCCAGGACTTCTTCGTGCGGGTGACGCTGCATGTCTGCCTGATTGAGCTGCGATAGCAGGTCCAGGTTTTTGCGTTGCGTCTCGCGAGTGACATGTGCGGGGGGATTCAGATCGAGAATGGGAGAGCCTTGAGAACGCAAAGCCGTTCCCTGAAAGTAGGCGGGGAGAAAACCATTCGACCAGTTGGCAGAGCCACCCTGCGGATAAGCGACTTCGGGAAGAACGATGAACGCGGGCAGGTTCTGGTTTTCCGTCCCCAGTCCGTAGGTCATCCAGGAGCCAATGGCCGGGTCCCCGCCGAATCGGTTACCGGTATTCATATGATAGCAGGCGGTGGGATGATTAATGGATTCTGCCTGCAGTCCATGATAGACGCAAAGATCGTCAGCCACTTCAGAGAGATGCGAAAAATGTTCGCAGAGTGAAATTCCCGATTCACCGGCTTGCTTGTGCTTAAACGGACTCTTGATGTAATACCGCTTGCCACTGGCCATTGCGGAAGCCTGTTTGTCTTCACGGATGAACTCTTTGAGATGCAGTTTTTCCAAGGCGGGTTTCGGGTCGAAGGTATCCAGATGACTGGGACCTCCTTCCATGAACAGAAAAATACAGGCTTTGGCGCGGGGCTTGATGTGCGGATCACGCGGTTCCAGTGGCTTCTCCCGTTTGAGATTCGCTGGCTTCGGTGAAGAATTATCATCTGCCTGCAGGAGCGCATTGAGAGCTACTGTACCCAGACTGGCGCTCATACCGTAGAGAAAGTCGCGGCGTTGTAATCGATGCATGGGATTGTTATCGCAAATAAATAAATTCGTTGGAGTTCATCAGGACAAGACAAAGTTCTGCCAGTGCGCGGGTTTCTGCATCCACATCCCAGGGTTTGAGATCCTGCTTGTAATTTTCTGAGAGATCAAGTTTTTCGGTCCAGCTGAAAGACTCACCTGTCAACTCTTCAATCATTTCCCGTTTCACTTCGCGTGGCAGGTTGATTTTCTGGGGAGGATGTGTTTCATGAAAAGTCTGCATCTGCTGGACGTGTTTCAAAGCCATCTGCAACTCGGAGGATTCAGGCTTCCGTAAGACAACCTGCTGAAACGCGCGCTGAACCGCATCTTCGTCTGTCTTTGAGTCCTGTCTGATTTTGTGAGCCAGCGCCAAGGCGCGGTCATGGGTGAACTGTCCATTGAACAGGGCGAACGCCTGCGGAGTGACCGTTGTTTCATCGCGGCGTTCACACGATGATTCGCTCCCCGGTCGATTGAAGACTTCCAGCATCGGGTCCGAGAGTGTGCGATAGCGAAAGGCATACAATGTGCGGCGGTTACGTTGTTCAGGGAGAGGCATTGGTTGATAAGCGGGGGCTACCGAACCCATAATATGGCGTGGTTGCAGGGCCACTTCCCAGTTGATTTCCGGAAAGACTCCCGGCCCTCCCATTTCCTGACTCAATTCACCTGTCATGGCGAGTAACGAATCGCGGAGCTGCTCCGCAGTCATTCTGCGCGTGGGGAAATGTGACAATAGTCGGTTGTTGGGATCTACCGTCTGAACCCGTTCTGCATCAACGGGATGACTGCTTTGTTGATAAGTATTCGAGGTCATAATCAGGTGATGTAGTTGTTTGATCGACCAGCCATGATCCATGAACCAGGTAGCGAGCCAGTCCAGCAGTTCAGGATGTGAGGGGGAATCCCCTTTCTGACCGAAGTTATTGGGGGTGGCGACCAGTCCGGTGCCGAAATGCATCTGCCAGATGCGATTCACGATAACGCGGGCGGTCAGTGTGTTGTTTGAGCTGGCAATCCAGCGTGCCAGAGCCAGGCGTCTACCTTCGGAAGACTGGGGGATTGTATTCCAGGCGTTCGGTGCTTCAGAGCTGTTAGAGCCAGCAACCGCGCTGAGTACTCCTGGAGTAACCTTGTCGGTGGGAGCTGTGATGGCGCCACCGGCAAGGATGAAGGTTTCTTGGATCTCACCCTGTTTTTGTTTCGCATTGGGGATGAGATTAACGGTTTTGGTCGAGCGGTAATTGTTGGGAGGACCATTATAAACGCTGAAAGCATACGGTTCATATCGTTTGAGTTCCCGCTCAAAATAATCGATGCGTTTGTTGTTGATTTTCAGCAGGCTTTTTTCGTGTTCAGTTAAGCCAAACCACCTGAGTGGCGGTCGTTTGTCGGCGGCAACCTGTTTAAGGTTTTTATAACCGTTTTCTTTCAGCCAGGCGGCGATGGCGGCGTCTGTTTTCTCTTTAAATATCTGTTGTTGTGCCCGGGTTTCTGCGAGGAGTCGTTCCGTGCGGGTTTTCATGTCGGCAAAGTTGGATATATTTTCGTAGGGCTGATATTCCACTTTACGGTCCGCGAACTGAAGCGGAGCGAAGATTGCCTGAATGCGGTAATAATCGCGGGTTGGGACCGGGTCAAATTTGTGATCATGACATTTCGCACAACGGAAGCTGTGGGCGAGAAAGCTGACGCCGACGCTTTGAGTAATATCATCTAGAAAGAGCTGGCGGGTGACTGCAGCGACACTCATCCCTGTATGTTCCCAGGGGCCGCTGCGAAGGTAACCGGTGGCGATCAACAGTTCTGGATCGTCAGAATCCAGTTCATCTCCCGCTATTTGCTCAATGATGAACCGATCATATGGTTTGTCTGCATTAAAACTGCGTACCAGATAGTCGCGATATCGCCAGGCGTTGGGCCGTTCATAATCGTTGGCAAAGCCGCTGGTGTCCGCATAACGGACGACGTCAATCCACATCTGTGCCATCTGTTCGCCGTAGTGGGGACTCTCCAGTAGCTTCTTGATGAACTTTGACCAGCTGTTGGGAGCTTTGGAAATTTCAAATTCACTGATCTGTTTCAGTGTGGGAGGCAATCCGGTCAGATCATAGATGGCACGCCGCACGAGTGTCTTTTTCTCATCCGGTGGGGAAGTGGTAAGTTGTTTCTGTTTCAGTTTCTGCTGAATGAATGCGTCGATAGGATTTTGCCTGGAAATCTGTTTTTCAGCAAGCGCATTCCAGGGGATCGGGGGGCGTTGAATCGGCTGATAAGCCCAGACTTCAGCAGGTTCATAAGTACGATTGGTCCAGGTCGGGCTCTGTCCACCTGATGTGGACATGGTAATGGCGGTGTTCTGGCTGGCATTATTTGTGGTCGAAGTGGGGAGTTCCCTGTCTGTCCAGACGGCGCCTGTGGTGATCCACAGTTTCAGGTCAGCAATTTCTGCAGCATTCAAACGATTACGTTCCTGCGGGGGCATTTGAATGGAGTCGTCCTTCCAGGTGACCGCGTTCCAGAAAGGGCTTTGTTCGGGTTTGCCGCTGACCACGGCAGGTTCACCTGACTCACCACCTTTAATGAGAGAGTCCCGCGCCAGCATGTTGTATTCCCCTTTGATGTCATCAGGGGTACTACCATGGCAACCCAGGCACTTCTGTTCCAACAGGGGGCGGATTTTCTGAAGATAGAATTTCTCGTGCGCTGTGAGCGGGGCCTCTTGTGCTGTGGCAGTTTCACCGAATGGCAGGCTCAGGAGCAGAGCAAAGCAAAGGCAACTGCAAAATGTCCGTGCCGTGAGAGCAGAAGGAACGTACATAGAGAAATCTCTCAGAGTAAGATGAGAAGTTCGGGATGATATTGTAGAAAACTTATCTATAAAGGTACTGGTTGGATCGCGAGAAATCAATTTTATATCGATCTGGTTTAACTGGATCGACACAAACTTACACTGATTATTCTCTTAACAATGTTGTGTATTTGGGTGGGAAGGCGAACAGTGTTGCGATACGATTAACTGCAATCGACTGCTGTATTGCAGCAGCGGCAATTCTGCATTGAGATCCTATTTTGAGAGAAGGCAAGTCATGAGTATTCGTTATAAGAAAATCGGCTGGGGGTTCTGTTTGTTCGTAGCATGTTCTCTACTCAGTCAGTCCAATGTTCTGGCACAGAAAAAGATTCAACCGGTTAAACCGAAGACATTACCAAAGCAGCTACCCAAAGAGGGAAGTATTACGGATGGGGCGATTGTCAAAATTTCCCCTGAAGATGCTTTACATCCAGGTTACACATCTCTGTTTAACGGCAAAGACTTTGCTGGCTGGAAAGTCCCTGAAGGAGACAACGGGCATTGGAAAGTGGTGGAAGGAGTCATTGATTACGATGCCCAGAGCGAAGCCAAGGGGGATAAAAATCTTTGGACCGAGAAAGAGTATGGCGACTTCATTATGAGCCTGGAATGGCGAATTAAAGAAACGACGGGCCTGTATAAAGTACCCATTGTATTAGCCGATGGTTCGGAGCTAAAAGATGCGAATGGTAACATGATTACCGTCGAACTTCCGAATGCCGATTCAGGGATTTATCTGCGTGGAACACCGAAAGCCCAGGTCAATATCTGGTGCTGGCCCATTGGTTCGGGTGAAGTCTATTCCTACCGTCGTAATCAATCGGTTTCTCCCGAAGTCCGTGCAGGTGTGACTCCCAAGGTCAACGCCGACAAACCGGTGGGGGAATGGAATAAGTTTATTATCATCATGGTCAAAGATCGTCTGACCGTCATTTTGAACAATGAAATGGTTCTGGAAAACGCGCAACTGCCAGAGGTTCCGGAAAAAGGTCCGATTGCCTTTCAGCATCATGGCGGTAAATTGAAGGATGGGACATTCAGCCCCGCCAGCAGCCTGATGCAGTTCCGCAATATTTATATCAAAGAACTTGATTAACTCCTGATTGATTCTGCTGAATTGATCCTTTACGATTGAACCCGTCTGCTGTCACTTCCGGTGCCTACAGCAGGCGGGTTTTTTCTTTTTGAAGATTCACAGGTGAAGTAACGATGATACAGAATTTTCGAGTCTCCTGGTTGTGTCTTAGCTGGTGTCTCATGGCACCTTCAATATTATTTGCTCAGAAGACAGGTAATCCGTTTCGGGAGTACATTCGCCCAACGGAACCGCTGACCCCACAGGCAGAGCAGGAGTCTTTCATATTGCCTCCTGAGTTTGAGATTCAGTTGTTCGCAGCCGAGCCTGAGATACAGAAGCCGTTGAATATGGCATTTGATATCAAAGGTCGGCTCTGGATCACGGAATCTTCTGAATATCCATACCCGGCAAAAGCAGGAGAACAGGGGAAAGACGCGATCAAGATTCTGGAAGATACGAACGGCGATGGTCGAGCAGATAAAATAACGACGTTCGTGGAAGGGCTGAATATTCCGATCGGTCTGTATCCTTATCGAAAGGGAGTCATTGCATTCAGTATCCCCGATATCTCATATTATGAAGATACAGACGGGGATGATCGCGCAGACAAGGTTACAAAATTGTATGGGCCCATGGGATTTGAGCGTGATACACATGGAATGAATAACTCATTTCGACGGGGGTTTGATGGCTGGTTATACGCCAATCACGGCTTTAATAACCAGACCCAGGTGAGTGGCAGTGACGGACATGTCGTTTCGATGCACTCTGGGAATACCTATCGGATGCGGCTGGATGGTTCACGGATTGAACATTTTACTCACGGACAGGTGAATCCGTTTGGTTCCACCTTTGATGAAAAGGGAAACCTGTTTACCGCGGACTGCCATTCCAAGCCGATTTACCAGATTCTGCGAGGCGGATATTATCCGAGTTTTGGCAAACCGCATGACGGTCTAGGATTTGTCAAACCGATGATGGATCATCTGCATGGTTCAACAGCAATTGCCGGTGTGGAAATTATTTCTGCTGAACAGTATTCCCAGGACTATCGGGGCGATTTCTTCAACGGGAACGTGATGACGAGCCGCATCAATCGGAATTCTCCCGTGTATCATGGTTCCACTATCACCGCGCAGGAAGAACCGGATTTCCTGAGCTCGACCGATCCCTGGTTTCGCCCGGTAGATATTCGCCAGGGACCCGATGGTGCGCTGTACGTAGCTGATTTCTATAACAAGATCATTGGACATTATGAGGTACCCCTCGCTCATCCAGGACGAGATCGCTACCGGGGACGAATCTGGCGTATTGTCTGTAAAAATAAAGATCATTCTCCGGTTGACTATTCGAAAATGAATGTCGAGCAGTTGATAGCAGCTCTCGGCTCATCGAATCTGACGACGAGAACTCTGATCACGGATTACCTCTCTGATCATACAGAACTGGAGGTAGCAGGTCCGTTACAGAAAGCGGTGCGCGAAGCGAAACAGCCGATGATCGTTGTGCATGCTCTGTGGACATTATTTCGTCGAGATGTGTTGACCGATAATCTGTTGGCGGATGCTTTGGCGAGTCCATCGGATCTGATCCGGATTCACACAGCGAAAATACTGACAGAACGAAAATCATGGAGCCTTTTCCACCGTCAGCAGATGATAGATGCATTGGGAGATGAAAATGCGTTTGTGCAACGAGCTGCCGCGGAAGCGCTGGGACTGCACCCTGCGTTAGAAAATATTCCGGCTCTGTTCGCGTTGCTTAAACAGATTCCTGCTGAAGACCATCATCTGGAATATGTTGTGAGACGGGCATTGATGCTGCAGATTCGGAATGCGGATATTCTGAAGCAGCTGGACTGGAAAGCATTGACTTCCAAGCAGCGCAGCGAACTGGCATCACTGTCGCTGGCTGTGCCCACATCGCAGGCAGCAATGTACCTCGTTTATTATCTGCAGACCACCCAGGTAGATCCAGAGAAACAACCTGATTACTTCAGACATGTAATACGATACTTACCTACTGAGAAGTTATCTGAGATCATAAAACTGGCACGAGCTCAACTGTCAGAGAATCCCGATTTGCAGGTAGAAATTATCAAAGCGGTTTTAGAGGGATATCAGCAGAAAGGTTTGGACATTGATTCGGCACTCATTGACTGGGCGATCCAGCTGACTCAACAGTTGCTGGTGGAAAAAGAAAAGCAGTCCTTTCAATGGATCAATTTACCATTTAACGAAGAGAACATTGACTATCCCTGGACTTGGCAGCAGAGGGCATCTGCTGACGGGAAACAGTCTGCGCCTTTTATCTGCAGCTTACCTGCCGGAGAGCAGGCGACCGGTCGACTGATTTCGAGACCGTTTCGCATTCCCGCTCAATTGAGTTTTTACCTGGCCGGTCATGCGGGTTTTCCGAAGCAACCCGATAATGGATTGAATTTTGTGCAATTGCGAAGTTTCGATGATCATCGAGTACTCAAACGAGTCGGCGTGCCACGAAAAGTTCTGGCGCAGCGTGTGAGTTGGGATCTGAATGAATTTGCAGATACAGAGGGATATCTGGAAGTCGTTGACAGTGATAACGGAAAGGCCTATGCCTGGCTGGCAATTGGGCGATTTGAACCTGAAGTGATTTCAATTCCCCACCAGAAGATGCAACAGCAAATCAGTCGGTTATCCGCGTCTGCTTTTCTTGTCGAACAGTTTCAGATTAATGCAGCCCGCCAGGATCTGGTTACTCTATTGGCTGACCCATATCTCGACCCTAAACTGAAAAATGAACTGGCTTCAGCGGTGATGGCCCTGGATGGAACTGACGTGTTTTTGCCTCTGTTTCCGTTGCCGGTTCCACGAAATCCTGCTGCAGGCAGCTTTCAACAGGATGTAATCCAGGCAGTTATTGGGCAGAAGCAGGACCAGGTTGATGTACTATTGCAGCGCGCATTCAAGATGTATCCTTCCCGTCTCCAGACGGAATTAGGTGGAAAGGTGTCTCAACAACCCGGAGGCATTGAGCGACTGATCGTGTATGCAGAACAGGGGAAAATATCACCACAGTTACTGACAGAACCAGCGATCCAGCATCAGATTCAGCAATCAGCTGATCCAGAGCTTAAACGTCGAATGGAAATACTGCTCAACAAATTGCCTGCCCGTGGGAAAAAGACACAGGAACATATTGTCAAACATTTAAAATCACATGGATCATTTCAGTTATCTGTCGAAAACGGTCGGGCGGTCTTTGAAAAAAACTGTGCTGTCTGTCACCAGTTGTTCGGCAAAGGTGCGGTTGTGGGACCACAGTTGGATGGCATTGGTAACCGGGGACTGGAGCGACTGCTGGAAGATGTCCTGGATCCGAATCGTGCAGTGGACATCAACTTTCGAACGACGACAGTCATCACGGATGCCGGGCGTATCTTTTCAGGTTTGAAGCGGCGGGAGGAAGGGGCGCTGCTGGTGTTCGTTGATAATAAAGGGAAAGAGTTTACGATTGCAAAAAACGAAATTGACGAGCAGCAGCAGTCACCTCTTTCGTTGATGCCTGCTAATTTGCTGGAGATACTTACGCCGCAACAACTGCACGATCTGTTAGCCTATCTCCTGCAAAGTACAAAAAAAGAAACGACAAGTCACTGATCTGGTCAGGTCTTCAAGAATCATCTTTATTCCGAACGAAAGTTGCTCGCCATGCCGGCCTTACATTTCCTGACGCTGATGCTGTGCCTGATTTTTTCTCAAGCTGTGCTGGCTGCAGATCCAGTGATCATTACCGAGCAGTTGGTTCATTTGCGCCATTCGGGGGACCGTGAATGGACATCATTTCCGGAAAAGGACCAGGGCAAAGAGCTGTCTCTACGTTTTAATGCAAAGTCAAATTCCAGTGAAACCGTTTTATTTTTACGGCAACAGGATGTCAAACAGACCTGGAATGTTGAACTGAATGGCAAAAGTCTGGGGAAACTGGTTCGGCATGAACAGGATCAGCAATTGCTATTATCCATTCCACCAGGCACGGTAAAAACAGGCGTCAATGAATTGCGGATTTATCAGTCAGGAAAAATAATTCCCGATGACATCCGCGTAGGTGAAATTGTACTACTGCCTGAACCAGCTTCAGAGTTTCTGTCGGAGACGCAGTTATTGATCAAAGTTGTTGACAAAGAATCGAATCAGCCTGTGCCCTGTCGCATCACAATTGTGAATGCAGAGGGAACCCTGGTGGCGACCTCCGCTCAGTCGAATCAAAGTCAGGCGGTGAGGACGGGAGTGATCTATACTCGCGACGGGAAAACGCAATTCGAGTTGCCGGCGGGGGAATACACCGTTTATGCCGGTCGAGGGTTTGAGTACGGAATCGATCAGCGTCAACTGATTCTGAAAAAGGGAGATCAAAAGCAGATCGAACTCAAGATTGGCCGGGAGGTGGATACATCGGGTTATGTAAGTTGTGATACACACATTCATACGCTGACTCATTCCGGGCACGGTGACTGTTCGATGGAAGAACGCATGCTGACCCTGGCAGGAGAGCAGATTGAATTTCCGATTGCCACGGATCATAACAAACAGATTAACTATCAACCGCTCGCACGAAAATTAAAGGTAAGACAATATTTCACGCCCGTGATCGGCAATGAAGTTACAACCAGATGGGGACACTTCAATGTGTTTCCAGTCCGGGAAGAGGGGCCAGTTCCCGATCATAAACTTCCTGGCTGGGACGGGATTTTTGAGAGCATTCTGACAACCCCTGATGTGCAGGCTGTGATTTTGAATCATGCCCGTGATATTCATTCCAACTACCGTCCGTTTGATTCGAAAAACCATCTCAGTCTGACGGGCGAGAACCTGGAAGGATGGCGGTTACAGGCAAATGCGATGGAAATCATCAATTCAGGGGCCACACAAACCGACTTCATACAACTATATCATGACTGGTTTGGTCTGTTGAACCGGGGCGTTTTATTAACTCCGGTTGGTTGCAGTGATTCGCATGATGTGAGTCGTTATATCGTAGGGCAGGCACGGACGTATATTCAAGCAGAAGACAAAGATCCTGCAAAGATAGATGCTACTCAGGCGATTCAGAATTTTGTGAACGGGAAGGTACTACTCTCTTACGGACTTTTCACACAGATCAAGGTCAATGACCAATATGGACCGGGGGGACTGGTGCCTCATACGAAAGAGTGGGAGGTGAGGCTGACTGTTGCTGGACCCTCATGGGTGACAGCAGAACAAATCCAACTGTATGCGAACGGAGTGTTAATTCGCAGTGAGCAGATCAAGTCCCAGAAGGGGGGAGGCATAAAGTGGCAGGGGACCTGGAAGCTGAAACAGCGACCTCACGATTGTTTTCTGGTAGCGGTGGCGACAGGCCCCGGCGTGTCCGCGCCGTACTGGCAGTTCGCGAAACCGTACCAGCCTGATTCTCCAGAATTTGAATCGCAGGTTGTAGGATCAACGGGGGCGGTCTGGATCGATGTCGACGACGATGGTAAAAAAACGACTGCTTTTGAGTATGCAGAACGATTGGTGAAACAGCATGCAGAAGATCTGAATAAATTGTTCAAGCAACTGGATGGCTACGATCAGGCAGTCGTCATGCAGGTCGCCAGTCTGTTAAGAACGCGTGGCCTGGAGCCATTTGATCCGAAACTGACAAAAGCGTTGCGCAGTGCATCAAAGACCGTACAACTTGGATTTGCCCTGTATGGGGAAGCCTGGCGTGCCAGCCAGATCGCCCGCAATACCAATTAACGTTCGATTGCCTGTAATGCGTTCAATGGTGTGCGAACAAAGAATATGCCGGGACCGCCGGTTTGTTTGGGATCCAGATCATAAAACAGTGTGCCCAGGGTGTTGTCATCAATCTGCACCGTTCTTGGCCAGCCTCGACCTTTAATCGGGCGACCGGGATTATAAATAATGATGGCGTGATCTTTGTCCCATGTCTGACCTGCATCGTGGGAGAGTTGCAGTTCATAAGCCCATTCATCATCCCGGCCGACACCATACAGGATCGATGTAAGTACGACGGGTCCCTGTTTCAAAGTGGTCAGGTCATAACCGGCGACACCAAAATAGGGGAGTGACTGCAGGGCTTGCCAGGATTGTCCCTGATCGCTCGAACACAGTCCATACACCATCTTGCCGGGTTTCCCGGATGGGACGGGAGCGTGGCTCTGTGGCGCTCCGCTGATGAGAGTATTCTGGTTTGTTCGGACGAGAGGCACCATACCGTGATTGCGACCATCGCCGAAAGGAGCAATCGTATTCTTACTGCGGTTATATATCACCGTGCGATCATAGAAGGGGCAGACCCAGTGGTTGGCATCGAGTTCGAGAATCGGGTGTCGCAGACAGGTGTAGTTGGTATAGTCATTCAGTCGGATCTCCGTGACAGGAGACCAGGTCACGCCATGGTCTTTGGAGGTGCAGAATTGAGGCACGCGCCAGCGACGTGTGCCTTCTACGCGGTAGCAGGACCAGTGCAGGACAATTTCGCCATTTTTGAGTGTCGTGAGTGAACCCGGATAAATAGAGCACGCTTTAATTGTGGGAATGGGATGACTGGCCGACCAGGTCAGACCGCCATCGGTTGAGCGGGCGAGCAGCAGTTCTTTCCCACCCCCACCATTTTTATTATAGACTGCCAGCAGATCTCCATTCGTAGCACGACAGAGGGCAGGGTGAATGTGTCCGCCAACCACGGAGCCAACACGAATGGGAGTTCCCGGAGCCGTGGGAGCATTTTCCGCTTTGATCTGGAGAGGGACGATTCCGAAAATCAGACAAAGACTGCAAAATATCCGCAGGTGAATCGGAAAGCGACGGCTGGCTGATTGAGACACTGAGTGCATACGGGAAGCGGGCCTCCAATTATGGACTGGGAATAATCCCGAAAAAACGAATGCTGCTACGATCCTGTTTACCGTGGCTCGTGTCAGACTTCAACAGACGAGTAAAATTGACGGAAAGTTAAACAGGAATGCCGCTTTCAACTCTTGTTGCTTTGACAGTCAGAAGGAGGTCCAGTAAGCTATCAGCCTTACATTTCCACGTAAAATATCAGCAGGGACTGAACAGTATCTGCTACCAGGATGATCGCGGTAAATGGTAATCTGAAAACAACTTGGGGCCGTAGCTCAATCGGTTAGAGCAGCAAACTCATAATTTGTTGGTTACAGGTTCGAGTCCTGTCGGCCCTATTTTTCTTTTCTTGTTGCCTGATATTGCAGTCCTTCTCTTTCTGAGTACTTCATTGTACTTTTCATATCGCTTGTCAGTCATCTCTGTCTGATCTCTCCATTTCCCGTCCTGAATCGATCCGCAGTTTCGGTTTAATTCTGAAATTCGTTAAAAACCGACCTCGGTATTTTCCCTCTTTTGGCCAGACGCATTTGGCAATCAGTGTCCGCAACGTAGGCTTGAGAGACGAACTGGGAGCCCGTAATGCGCTGACTGCAGAATGTGATTATTAAAAGATACAAGAGAAGACCCCGCCATGGCAGACGTAACTGAACTGAATGAAATCGAAGCATTAAGCGACTATCGAAGTGACTGGACCCGGCTGCTTGCTATCACGCCGGGGGGGACGTTTTTCCGATCCCGGGAATGGCTAGAGGTTTACTGGAAACATTTTGCTGCCGATCAGAAATTACGCGTGCTGATCGTGCGCGAGAATGGTGAAGTCACAGGAATCGTGCCTCTCTGCTGGAAAAAAATCAAATCCAAATTCGGGCCCTGTCGGATCTTAACTTTTCCTTTCGATGACTGGGGAAGTTTTTATGGTCCGGTTTCAGCCGACCAGGAATCAACGTGGAGATCTGCTTTGGATTATCTACAGCATTCAAAGCGTGACTGGGATTTGATCGATCTGCGGTGTGTCGAAACGGATGGCTTTGATGGGGGGGCGACCGAACGGGCTTTCCAGGCAGAAAATATGGAGTTTGAAAAGTTCCTGTGGGAGCAGGCGATGTATGTGGATCTCAGCCAGTCGTGGGAAGAGTATCTGGCTGCCCGCCCTCGAAAGGCCCGCCAGACCTATACGCGGGCTGAACGAAACCTGCAGGCCCAAGGTGAAATTGAACATCTGCGGTATCGTCCGCGCGGAGAAGTGTTTGGCGAGAGTGATCCCCGCTGGGACCTCTATGAGATGTGCGAACAGATTGCTTCCAAAAGCTGGCAGGGGTCTTCAACGACCGGAACTACAATTACGCATGAGAATGTAAATCAGTTTTTTCGAGATACCTACGAAAGCGCGGTGCGAGCCGGAGCATTCGATTTGAACCTGATCTTTCTATCCGGTCAACCGGCTGCGTTCAGCTACAATTTCGTCCAGAACGGTCTGATCAATGGTTTGCGCATGGGGTATAATCCTGAAGTCTCTGATCAGGGACTGGGGAGGTTGCTGGTGGGACGCATTCTGCATGACAGTATGGATCGGGGTGATCTGCTACTGGATGTCGGGACTGGGGCCGTGGATGCCAAGAAATACTGGTACACATCCATCGAAAACAGTTATCGCTATGTGTATTACTCGCCAGCATCCCCGATTGGAAATGTTTTACGCCTGAGTCATCAGGTGGCGAACTGGTTTCGGGATCGATTTACCAGCAGTGACACAGGTCTGCAGCAGGATTTGCAGGGCCAGAATGTGCCGGTGAAACAGCACTGAGACAGTTGGCGTCGAATAAGTTGCAGGAAAGTCATCAAGGGGGGGATCGCAATGATCTGGTTCAGGCTCCGAATTATAAAACCGGTATGTCCTGCCTGAATTGAAAATATTTTATTCGCTATAACCGTCATAGTTCGTCATCGCAAATCAGTTTTCACATTGAAGTAAGAATTCGACGAGGTGAAACACCGCTATTCCCGGTGTACGCAAGCTAAGTTTCAACAACCTATGAAAATCAGGCTGCTTAAAGGATGTGGATCTCGACGATCATTTCCGGTTTTGTTGCAGTTGTTATGATTTCATTTCCAATTTGATCGTGAGCTGAACGGCGAAGCTGGAACGAGAGACAGATGTCAGATGTTATTGAATTGAACGAGATCGAAGCGCTTGCCGACTATCAGAGGGACTGGTCGCGGTTACTTGAAGTTACTCCGGGGGGAACATTTTTCCGTTCACTGGAATGGTTGCAGGTTTACTGGAAACATTTTGCTGAAGATCAGATATTAAGAGTTCTGATTATTCGAGACGGTAACCAGGTGTCGGGAATCGTTCCTCTTTGCGTGCGTCGAATTAAATCAAAGTTTGGACTCTGTCGGATATTAACTTTTCCTTTCGATGATTGGGGCAGCTTTTATGGACCGGTGTCCGCCAATCAGAAAACAACATTACGTACTGCCTTAAATTATATTCAGCAGTCCCGGCGCGACTGGGACCTGATCGACCTGCGCTGTGTGGACAGTGCCGGATTTGATCGTGGATCAACAGAACAGGCATTACAGTCAGAGAATATTTCCTTCGAACGACTTTTGTGGTGTCAGACTGCATGCGTAGATCTGAGGCAGAACTGGAATCAGTATCTGGAATCCCGCCCGACCAAAGCCCGCAAAACGTACCTGGGTTCTGAAAAACGTGTGCAGCAGGAAGGGGATGTGGAATATCTCAGATATCGCCCTTCTGGGGTGGAACAGGGGGAAAGTGATCCACGCTGGGACTTATACGACCAGTGTGAAGAGATTGCCCGCCAGAGCTGGCAGGGGAGATCAACAACGGGGACCACGTTATCTCATGAAAGTGTGTCGCTTTTTTTTCGTGATGCACATGAACGGGCTGCTCAGGTCGGCGCCGTTGATCTGAATCTGCTTTATGTTGCAGGTCGCCCGGCCGCTTTCAATTATAATTATGTCAATGCTGGACTTATTTACTCTCTGCGGATGGGCTTTGATCCCCGAATTTCCATCAAAGGAGCAGGCTGCGTTCTAATGGGGCGCATGATCAAAGACAGCATGCAGCGCGGGGACCGGATTCTGGATATTGGCCCTGGTTCACTTGATGCAAAGAAGAACTGGTACACATCGGTTGAGAACAGTTACCGCTATGTGCACTATTCTGCGACATCCGTGACCGCTAAGCTGATGCAGCTCAGTCATCAGTTTGCCGACTGGTATCGTGACCGGTTTTCAAATGAAGCCGTGGATGTGAGAAAAGTTACAGATAATTCTAAGTTATCAGCTACCTGGCGTTGAGATCTCAGTAACGTAAAGTAACGTCTGGACGCTTGAACTAACGTCAGTTTTGTAACGGAGATATCTGAATTCGCAGATTCAAGTATCATTCTTTCTCAGGTTCCGGTGTCTTCAGTTGATCAGCAAATTTGCTACGGAATTTTTCCAGCTTGGGGCGGATCACGTACTGGCAGTACTGATTTTCCGGATTGAGTTTGAAGTAATCCTGGTGATAATCTTCTGCCGGGTAGAATTTGTCGAATTCAGTGATCTCGGTCACAATAGGGCTCTTGAACTGGCCCGATTCATCAAGCT
>AZIC01002343.1_pt1 | contig 15619 bp, 11 predicted proteins | sample 359061 | NCBI WGS metagenome assembly AZIC01 (sample SAMN02429709, study PRJNA222657) | marine sediment metagenome | biome: Sediment sample; isolation source: sample MGS-MES from oil contaminated site at the harbour of Messina (Sicily... | place: Italy: Messine | collected 2011-04-30 | depth 1 m m
ACTCCCGAAATTGAAGAAGTACTGACCACGGTTGGCGGGAAAGAAGTAAAAGTAACCTTTACACCACACCTGACGCCGATGAATCGGGGAATTCTGGCGACCATGTACCCCCGCCTGACCAAAGCTGCCAGTCGCGAAGAGTTGCTGGACGTGTATCGATCCTTTTATGAAGGCAAACCGTTCGTCCGAATCATCAATGCGATCCCGGCGACGAAGAATGTTTCGGGTACCAATTACTGTGATATTTCAGTGCAATTTGCCGGTGATCAATTGATTGTGTTCTCAGCCATCGATAATTTGATCAAAGGGGCAGCGGGTGTTGCCGTCCAGAATTTCAATCTGATGGCTGGTTACCCGGAAATAACGGGCCTGATCGTCTGAAACAATTTTACCGTGAGGAGAAGCAGTTGACTGCTGACATGATATTACCCCGGGGATTTCGTTCCGCAGGCCTGGCCTGTGGGATCAAGGAAAAGAAATCGACCTTTGATTTATCTCTGTTTGTTTCAGATGTACCCTGTGCTGGAGCAGGGGTGTTTACAAAAAATCAGGTGTGTGGTGCCCCGGTAAAAGTTTCCCGCGAACGTGTCCCCGGCGATTCGTTGCGCGCGGTTGTGATCAACTCTGGCAATGCGAATGCCTGTACCGGGGAGCGGGGCATTGAAGATGCGAAATGGATGACAGGTCTAGTGGCCGCAGGTCTGGATATTGCAGCAGAAAAGGTGCTGGTCTGTTCGACGGGGATTATTGGGCGATTTCTGCCTCGCACTCCGCTTGAAACGGGGATTCCTGCAGCGATTGAACATTTGGGCTCTGATTCAGAAGCATTTCTGAATGCAGCCCGGGGAATGATGACGACTGATACCGTTCCCAAGCGTGCGACGCGGGTGGTCAATGCTGGTGGTCAGGAGATCCGGATAAGCGGTGTTGCGAAAGGGGCTGCAATGATTGCTCCTAATATGGCGACGATGTTATCAGTGATAATGACGGATGCCCCCCTCAGTGTGGCACAAACCGATCAGATGTTAAGGCATGCTGTCGATCGTAGTTTCAACTGTGTTTCTGTAGAAGGTCATACCAGTACCAGTGATACCGTATTTCTGCTGGCCAATAGTGCCTCGGGAGCAGATGCTCTATCAGAAGCGGAGCTGGGGCAGTTACAGACTGCGCTGGATGAAGTGGCGATGGAGCTCGGGCAGGCCATCATCCGGGATGCGGAAGGTGCTGACCATTTCGTCACGATTGAAGTTTCCGGGGCAGCAGGGCGCGCTGATGCGATGGAAATTGCCCGCACAATTGCCAATGACGCGCTGGTGAAAACAGCGATCGCCGGCTCCGATCCCAACTGGGGTCGAATTGTTTCTGCCACCGGACGGACCAGTGTGAAACTGAATGAACAGGACATCGTGCTGCATATTAACGGGTCGCTGATCTATGAGGACGGGAGGCCTGCTGACTATAACGAACAGGCGATCTCGGATGGGATTCGGCAAAACCGGGATGTACTGATTCAGGTTCAACTGCCATTCGGAAATGAGAAGGTTGTGTTCTGGACCAGCGATCTGACGCAGGAATATGTGCGGTTGAATTCAGAATACACGACGTAATCAGGCAGGTATCAGTCGAACAAAAAAAGAGCGGGAGTTTGCTTTAAAACTCCCGCTCCTGTATTAGCCACAGCATGTTGGTCCGCAAATGGATGCTGAGGAGAATTCAATCAACTGGTCAGCAGTTGTGTCTGCTGTAGCATCTCTCGTCCCGCTGGTTTCAAGATGCTACAGTCGAAGCAGGCACAGATTACTTTTCAGTGACTTTGAATCCTTTTTCGAAGGCTTTGTCATTGAAGATCAGTTTGATCTGTGCATCGCCTTCTGCTTTTGATGCTTTTGCTTTGCAGCCACCGCAGCAGAATTTCACTTCAGTGCCAGCAACTGTTACTGCCTGGGCAGGGTTGACTGGTTTGCCGGCGAAGGGGCAGTTGACCTGCTTAGCCTGTTTGGTTGCAACCAACTGCATGTTGGCTTTGGCAGCAAATTTCTTGGGGTTAGCTTCAAAAGCTTTTTTGCAGTTTCCACAGCAGAGGCTGACGGAACCACCTTTGTAAGCGACCGTCTGAGCTGGGTTTGCAGGTTTGCCGGCGACGGGGCAAATTGCTTTACCTTCTTCAGCAGCAAAGCTCTGACCAACAAAAGCAGCGACTGCCATTAAAGCAGCGATGGATAATACTTGACGCATGGGTTTCTCCTTGAGTGTTGAAATATTGTGTGGTTGTTACAAAAAATAGTGCAACATAAACGAAAGCAGGATCCGTTCCCATTTTCCGCTACGGAACTCAAATTCGGCAGGGGACAGCGCAAGGCTCATACGAGAGCGTCTGTTGCTTGAGAACGGAGGTGATTAATCCAGATTTGAAAGAGGGCTAGATTAACCAGAAGCAGAAGTGCGCGCAGAATTCCCCTGCGGAGTCAAAAGTTTCAGGGGGACGCCGTTCGAAATTGCGTGAGGTAGCGGGGCGAACAGGGTGAGTGAGCTGAGCAGTCAGATTGATGGATTCGAATTGACTGCGTAATTGTTGCTCTAACTCGATTGATTTAACAGAGACAGTTGCAGCTGTCTGTGAAAACGACTGATGACAGTGACAAGCTGGTTTCTCACATTGTGTCTGTTTGTGGTTCGACGGGGACTGTTGATCCGGTTGGTGGGAACTTCGGCAGCAGCAGGATTTCGTCGAGACCTTCTTATCAGAGGCTGATTTGCTGCAGCAGCAGCTCTTGGCCTGACTGTCCTGCTCCTGGCTGCACTCGCAACCCGAAACGGGGGCAGCTGGCAACACCAGGCAAGCAATCAGAATCAGTACTAAGAAACGGTACATGGACGCTTTCTTAAGATTGACATTTATACTAATGCGAAACTCCCCCATTATATTTTTATAAGTCTTGTTTCGCAAGTAGTAATTTTAATTCTTTTCAGTTGTCTGCTTTTCAGCGGGGGGGAGGGGGGCTGCCTGTTTCTGTTCGCGGATTGCCAGTTCATCGTCATCGTACAGGCGAATTCTTGCATTATAAGTCAGGATTTCTACCATTTTTTGTCCAAAATCGACGTTCAGATCTCTGATATTGGAGTCGATCGGTGCATTCCAGGAGAGCAGGCTATCGCCCGTCTGTTTATCGATCGCCTGAAGATGAATAATGCTGGTAGAGCGATTTCCCATGCGTTTGTAATCTCGCGACACCAGCAGGATAACTGGCAGCAGATTCTGCTGGTCGAGGACCAGATGTTGTTTGTCAATTTCCTGGTTCCAGAGTCGTTTTCCCGTCTGCCGATTGAAGGTGTAAAGCATTCCATTGATGGGGATTGAGGGGATGTTGACCGAAATGGAATTATGCGAAGGCGAATGGGCGGCGAAATAGATCTGATTCTGATCTGCAACCAGATAGAAATTCTGATGATTGTTGAGTTCTGCCCGTGGGATGCCTTCCAGTTCAGAGCGTTTCCCCGTTCTGAGATCAATGATAGATAGCTGTCCCTTAGGGCTTAATACTGACAGGTAGTGGTGGCTGAAGAGGCCAAACTGGGAGTCGCGGGGAAAATCAAGCTTCCAGTTGAACTCACTGGACTGGGGGTGAAAACTAAAGATGGAACTGACGCCGGCTGTCAGGCCAGGCAGTTTTGTGTCTTCTGCTGACGAGATGGCGACAAATGCAGACTCGCCTTGATAGATGGCATTTTCAAGGTATTGCCTGGTTTTCCCGATGTCTACCTGCTGGCCATCACTGACACGCAGAACTTTTTTGGTGACTCGATCCCGGGTGACCAGGTAAATCATGCGATCGTCACCCAGCACGCGGGTTTCTTGATCGACATTGTCGTGGGTCCAGCGGACTTTTCCGGTACGGGTATCAATGAGGATGATCTGCCGACGACTGTAATAGCAGGTATAGTCAGCATTGGCAGCGGCAATCATACCTACTTTGCGGATGGCAATTGAAGGGTGGTGTCGATGCACGAGAGTGGATTCATTTCCCAGTTGAGCCGGTGTCAGGCGGTAGGAGCTGGAATAATACCGGTTTGTCTGTTCCTTCTCCAGTTTCTGGCTCCAGATCAGCCTATGATCGACAAGATCAAAGAAGTGCAGCATATCTCGATGTTGCAGAATCAGATTATGCCCGACCACATCACTTTCATTAAAGCTGGATGAGCGAGATTGCATCGTTGATCGCAGTGGGGTTGACCACATCAGCTGATTTCCCGCAGGCTGTTTCATCGTCAGACGATTCTCTTTGGGGTGGACGGTCAGGATCAGCGACCGGTAGAACGGCAGGCTGGAGCCACTGGTATCCAGCGTGTTTTCTCCCGAGGAATAATATCGTGCCGAACCACCTACAATGAGTTTCAGGTTTCGGGGGCGCCAGTTTTCCGGTAATTGTTTCTGACTGTCTATCTGCAGGTTCTGGTGATACTGATCCTGAAATTGTGCAACAGTCAGGTTCTCTGCTACGACCAGGCTGGGGCCGTACTGTGAAAGTTGATTCAGGTAAAAAGCGGCGTCGTCCGTCAGGTTGAATTTCACACAGAGTTGAACCATCCCGGCCAATGCTTCAGCTGTATACTGAGGCGATTTCAGATTCATCAATCGGGACAGCCAGAGTTCCGCTTCAAAGAACTGCTCCGATTGCATTGCGTGCTTGATTTGCAGCCGCAGTACCGGAATCGAAGCGTCAAGAGAGCCGAACTGCTGCAGAAAGCGTATCCTGGTTTCGGCATCTTTCATCAGAGTCTGCCGGGCGCGCTCGCTGATCTGTTGTGTAAACTGTGCCTGTTGTGCGGGCGTGGCCTGTTGCCAGAGATCACTGGCCTGTCCTGCGATCCAGCAGTCAACTTGCGTTTCCGTACCGCCTGTTTTGATAAGGGAGTCTGCCGGCGCCGCCGTGAGCTCAAGCAGAATTTTCAGAGCCGTAGAAAACTCATTGCGAGCCCGGGCACGTTCCACGAGCAGTCTTTGCAGTTCAATGCGCTCATTTTTCGAGGCGACCTGCTGTTCCAGTTGCTGGACCAGTTCATCATGTTGATTGAAGTCTGAACGAATGAGGGAAGTCAGGCAGTCGATCATCAGGGCCTGATATTGAGTTTGATTTTTGCCAGAAAGCTGCGCGGGATTGATCGCTTGCAACTTCATCAGAGCCTGTGGATAGAGATGACTCATCATCAACAATTCTGATTCTTTAAAGAGTGCCAGCGGGTCACTGGCGTTCTCTTGTTTCAGCTGTTCGATTTCCGCTTCGAAGGTCTGTTTCTGTTCGAAGCTGGCAAGTCCTGCCGTGCTGAGTGACAAAAACTGACCCTGGTAGATGATCAGGTTACCCAGCGGCTGCCTGTCGTTGGGGCTGAAGATTTTGTTCAGAATGATGCCCGACTTGACGTCAAAGGTCCAGATCTGCCCGCTTTGTAGAGGAACGTGCAGACGGTGATCGGCGATGACTGCCTGACCCGAAGGGAGGCCTGCTTCTGAATCAAAGGGTTTGTTCCAGACCGTTTTACCGTCAGTCAGTGAAACCGCATGTACGCCATTCAAGCCAACCAGCAGAATCAGATTATCAACGACACCCGCCAGGTAGAGTGAACTTTCTTTGGCGCGTCGCGTCCAGCAGGGAGAGCCTGTAATCAGATCAAGGCAGACCAGCGTTTCATCGTCCTGGGGTGTATAAACGACCTTGTTTCCGCTGATAACAGGGGCAGACGGGCACCAGCGCTGATTCAGGGGTTCCCGCGCAGTCTGGTTGATGTGACTGAACTGCTGGTTGTTGTTGGTGGTGCTGACCGGTTCGTATCTGGTTGACCAGAGAATCGAATGATTCAGGCGATCAATGGCAGTTAAGAGGCCAATCGTCGTCGGGCAGATAATGACTCCCTGGTCGATTGCGACGGGAGCGATCCACCAGCGGCGGACCATGTCGAGTTCAATATCCTGATCGGGATTGCCTATCTGTTGCGACCAGCGTTCCTCGCCGGTTTCCGGATCGAGCGCATACACGCGGATTTCCCGGTCCCGTTCGCCGATAATATAGAGTTCATTTTCAGCAGGAGTGGGAGCTCCGAAGAAAAAAGTGCCCGCCAGGGGAAGGTCAAATGGTTCTTCAAAGCGGGTTCCGCCCAGTTTCCATTTGGGTTGACCGGTTTCCAGATCGTAGGCAACCAGCTGATTGCTGGACCAGAAGTCTGTATCAAACCCGCCCCGCTGCCGCAGACGGTTGAAATTCCTTGCGGAACCGGAGCGCCCCAGATTCAGGCGCATGCTCTCCAGTACGAACAGATGCTTGCCGTCGCTGCTCTGGCTGCCCCAGTTGGCATTTCGAAAGAGCAGGCTGGTTAAGGCGTGGGAATCGGGGTCTGTCCCTTTATAAGGTGAAAATGACTGTGGTTCCTGTTCTGCATCAAACAAGCCTCGGGCCTGCGGTGTGTTGCTGCTTTTGAGCTGGGCATTGATATAGGCCGTTTCCGGTGAATTTTCCAGCGCGGCTTCCCAGAGCGGGGCACCCGTGCGGGAATCGAGTACCTGCACTCCCTTGAGAGTACGAAAGATGACTTTACCATCAATTGCCAGAGGAGGCAGCGCAGGAATGGTGGCACGTCGGGCGCTGGTGAGATCTTCCTGGATCAGTTGTAACTGAGTCTGTATGGAATGATTCGATGTGAGCGGATAGGACCAGCGGGGGATCAGTAACGGATCGGCGGCTTGAGCACGGGCTGCATGATTGGGAGAGCCGAACAGCATCGGCCACTCTGTGAGCATCAGGTTGGAGGTGGTCTGTAGGATTTCCTGTTTCTGCAACCACTTCAGTGGACTTTCGTCGGCACCACCAATTCTGATGGACTGATTGAGACCATCAGACGCGTCATCCGGCTGGAACAGTTCAGCGACAAGGTCTTCATTTCCCGTCTGTTTAAAAATATAGGCTGCTTTTGTTTTCCACTGTCGCGACCTGGTAATCGGGGCATGCATTTTCAGCAGGCGTTGCAGGTATTGTGCGGCCAGGCCGAATTCTCCTCGCTCGAGATGATACGAGGTCAGGAAGTTCATCGAATCGAAGCCGGCAGGGGTGCTGGCAAACCGGGTGGCGATTTCAGCGTAAGCCTCTGGAGCGGCATTATTTCGCAGGGCGTCGGAGAGAAGTTTGCTGGCCAGTGCTTCATACTGACGTGTGAATTTTTCCTGTTCTTCATCCGGGATAAGCTGCAAAAGTTCATAGATCAGCTCACGGTCGGTAATCAACTCACGGGAGCCATTGATGTGAACGGGCAGATTCAAGCTGTTTTCCAGCATCAGTTGCAATTTCTCACGAGCTGCCTGCCATTGTTCTCCTTCAATTAACTGCTGCACGCTTTTGAAACGTCGTTCCTGTTCCAGGTCCTGGGGAAAACGGTAATAGTCTGGACTTTTCGATTGTGCTGGTTTGTTTGCCTGTTGGGCAGCTTTGGGGTTGCCGAACCAGCCCTGAATAATTTTCTTCAGGGGGTTGAGAGCATTCTGTGCGGGTGCCTGTTTCTGTGCATTGGGCTGAAAGGGGTCCTGTTTTTCTTCCGGTTCATCAGCATAAAGCCCCAAGACGGGGAGCAGGAGCAGGCAGGTTATAACGATGGAAACGTTCGTGCGGTTTATTCTGGTCAAATTCATCCACTCAGCCTTATTGTTGTCTGGCGGGGATATGGTATGCCAAGGCATTTGAGTCACTCTCAATCTATTCTACAGCCTGTTTTGCTGGAGCCAATACGTAAACTGGTGGAATTGCGGTCTGTTGGAATCATTGGGTTCCCTGTTATCTGTCTGGGGGACGCTGGTTGAATCGCAGGATGTGTTTGTGTACACTTTTTCTGTGAAAAGGAAAGTGTGGCTGATCGGGACAGCAAGAATCGACTTGTGGAAATCAAAAAAACAGCATGTCTTGGAACTTTCAAGCAAGATAGAGGGGGGAATCGGTTGCAGATTTGTGCGCGGGAAGTTATTTTTGCACGCTTCAACTATAGCAAACTGGTGAAGTACCAGCCGCTCACGCGGGTGGAATCGCTGGGATTGCCCTTGGACTATATGTGCTTTTCAGACGGAACTGCCTTTGCTGTCTGACTTTAGCCTGTGACTAATTCAATTGATGCGTCTTTGGAATCATTTGTTGGTTGCGAATGACGAAAAGCGTATTTGAATGAAGCGGGACACATCAGTGAGCACTGATTCAGGCGGGGCACTGGTTGACCATCAACAGTATTTAATGACATAGTGTCAGGTGATAGATTCAAAAGTCTTTAATGGAAGAGTGGGGCGACGTTAACTGTTGTAACACTCCTCGAGGAATGTTGGGAAATGTCAGACGATTTTGTATTGCAGAAAATCAGTGCTACGAAGCGTGAAAAACTAGGCTCGATCGAAAGTCGACATATTCGCCGTGCTGGTCGGATTCCGGCAGTGGTTTACGGCCACGGTCAGGACCCCGCACATGTGAGCGTGGATGAACGCGAACTGCAGGATCTGGTCAAAAATCGCGAACGTGTGTTTGAGATCGACGTTGATGGTAATGTTGAAGAAACCATGTTGCGGGATCTGCAGTGGGATACATTCGGAACACAAATTCTGCATGTTGACCTGATCCGGATTAATGCTTCGGAACGAGTGACACTGGAAGTTCCCGTGCGACTGCGGGGTACATCACCTGGAGCAACTGATGGCGGTATCCTGGAACAGCCGCTGCATGCCCTGGAGTTGGACTGCCTGGCTCATAGTATTCCGGACTACATTTCCGTGAAAATCAATGCTCTGGAAATTGGTGATGCGATTCATGTTCGTGACATTGAAGTCCCACGTGGCTGCAAAATTCACAATGAACCGGAACTGGTAGTTGTGCATGTGCTGGCACATGGTGCTGAGGAAGCAGAGCCTGCAGAAGAGCCTGAAGTTGAAACGGAAGAAGCAACAACAGAAGACTAAGATCACTCAGTGTGATCAGTATCGGTTAAGTATTTGAAATCTGGCGGGTGTCGCAGTGAAAGTGGTCGTAGGGCTGGGGAATCCCGGTAAAAAATACGAACGAACGCGTCACAATGTCGGGTTTGAAGTGTTGAATCAATTGGCAGAGTGGCATGGAGCACCTGGGGCACGAAGCCAGTTTGAAGCGGAAGTCACTGAGATTTCCTGTGGCGGCGATAAAGTGTTACTTGTAGCTCCACAAACATTTATGAATTTAAGTGGCCGCAGTGTTGCCGCTGTGGCGAAATTTTTCAAACTGCCAGCAACAGATGTGATGGTTGTTTGTGACGATATGAATCTGCCTGTCGGGCGTCTCCGTTTGCGGGGGTCTGGTTCAGCAGGTGGGCAAAAAGGATTACAGGATATTATCCAGAAGCTGGGTACTCAGGATGTACCACGCCTGAGAGTGGGTGTGGGACGGCCTCCTGCCGGATTTTCAGCAGCGGATTATGTCTTAGGTCGATTTCAGGGGAAACAGGAATTCGAGCTGATCGCGACGGCAGTTGACAATGCTGCCAGGGGGATCGAATGCTGGGTTCAGGACGGACTTGAAATGGCCATGAACCAGGTCAATGCACCTGAGTAAACAGATCCCGGTTTGGTTGAACCGGCAATAAGAAATAAATGAGAATTGGATCAACAATCTGGCTGAATCATAGAAGCCAAATTATTCCGGGAGAAAAGTCTTGTCTGTAGCAGAAAAAAAAGCAGTTATGGTAAATTACGAAGGAATGTTCCTGTTGGACAGTGGCAAATTCGCTGCTGATCATGAAGGAACTATTGCTCATCTGATGGAAATCCTGGAGAAGGCTGGTGCTGAAGTCGTAGCACACCGTCCATGGCAGGATGGAAAACTGGCTTACGAGATAGAAGGCCACATGAAAGGCCTGCATTATCTCGTGTACTTCACGATGCCAGGTAGTGGTATGGATTTGATTACCCGTGCCTGCCACCTGAGTGACATTGTCATTCGTCAGATGGTAATCAAGCAGCCTCAGACACTGTTTGATGCGATGGTCTCTGCCATTGATCCCAGTTCTGCTCCAGAATCCGCTGCAGCAGAATCCAAGGGAGATTCAGACTCGGATGAAGCTGATTATGATGCTGTTGACGACGATGATGAAAACTAGACTGTATCCAGTTTTACTGTAGCGTTTCCAGGGCTGTCTGGCCCGGGTATATAAGATTGAGAGACGCTATACTCAATTGTGATGCGTTATTGTGGTTCATCGCTGGTTCGATGATTCAGAAATAGTTGTTCTGGAATGTTCCCGTTTATAACATTCAAACTTAGGGAGACCAATTATGGCCAGTTTTAATAAAGTCATACTGGTAGGCAATTTAACACGCGACCCACAGGTGCGCTATACACCGGGTGGGAGTGCGGTCGCTGAGATTGGTCTCGCGGTGAATCGCAGCTGGTTTGACAAGAACTCAAATTCCCGCAAAGAAGAAACCACCTTTGTTGATGTGACGTTATGGGGGCGTACTGCAGAAGTCGCCAGCGAATATCTGACTAAAGGGCGTTCGGTCCTGATTGAAGGTCGATTGCAGCTGGATCAGTGGGATGATAAAGAGTCCGGACAAAAACGAAGTAAGCTCAAAGTGGTAGGCGAAAATATGACCATGTTGGGCGGCAAAGGTGAATCAGGTGGCGGCGGCGGCGGTGCACCCTCGGGAGGCGGATATGCCTCACGCGGAAATGCTCCCTCGCAGGGGGGCGGTTCCAGTCCTGCAGATTCATTTTATGATAACACCCCTGGTGGAATTCCTGATGATGATGTGCCCTTCTAATTGAAGCGCGGTCGCTGGGGAATTACACAGCAGGTAACAGTATTTTTAAACGATTGTATCAAACAAAAATTACGGAAGTGACTGATAATGGTTCGTAAACAACGTAGCTCCGCTGTCGTCGGTAGTACCAAATCATCTATCGAAGTATTACTGGCAGAAAACGTGGATAGCCTTGGTGAGCAGGGAGATATTGTCCGGGTCAAACCTGGGTATGCCCGTAATTTCCTGTTGCCTTATGGTCTGGCGACGATTGCGACTGATCACAATAAATGGATGGTCGTCCAGCATCAGAAGCGGATGGCCGAGCTCGAAAAAGATCGTCTGAAATCTCTGAAGAATCTGGCTGACAAGTTGAGCAAGCACAGTGTGACGATGGAAGCCAATGCCAACGAAGAGGGCCATCTTTACGGTTCCATCGTGGCTGTTGATATCAGCAAGTCTTTGAAAGAGGGTGGCTTTGATATCAGTGCAGACAGCATTCGCCTGGAAGGACCTCTGAAAGAACTGGGGATGTACACCGTGAAAATGCAGCTGCATGATAAGGTGAAAACCGAAGTCAAAGTCTGGGTCGTACCGACTGCAGAAAAAAGCTGAGCCCGGTCAGGTAAGAGAAATTTTACCAGTCTGAGTTTCACGAATAAGAGAGAGGTCCGCTATATTGCCGGGCCTCTTTTTGTTATATATGATTGCTCTCGCAGCGCGAATTGATCTGCTGATTGCTTAAGCACTACGTTGATCTGACCACTGTGCTGCAGAGAGAACTCACTTCATATTGCCTACAGAACCAGGGGATGGTTATGTCAGTCGCCGGTAAAGGAAATTTTCGCCGTCCGAAGCAGGAATCCGTCGAAGAGTTATTCGGTAAGGTTCCACCGCAAAACCTGGATGCGGAAAAAGCGGTGTTAGGCGGAATTCTTCTGGATAATGTGGTGATCGATGATCTGGTACAGATCGTTAAGGGCAACCACTTCTACAGTGACAAAAATACCCGGATTTTTGCCGCGATTCTCCGTTTACATGATTCCGGTGTGCGAGGCATCGATGCGGTGACCATCGCTGAAGAGCTGGATTCGAAAGGTGAACTGGAAGAAGCTGGCGGGGTGATGTATCTGCATGAGATTCTGGAGAGTGTGCCCCACGCGGCGCATGCTGAGTATTATGCAAAGATTGTCCGGGATAAATCGGTACAACGGACCCTGATTCATTCCTGTACGGAAATCATCCGTGAAAGTTATGCACCGCAGGGTGACACGCTGGACGTCTTGAATAAGGCGGAGCAGAGTATCTTCAGTATTCTGGAACAGCAGGGCGAAGGGGATAAGATTGAAATCCGTGACATCCTGATGGATGCCTTCGATCGGATTCATGAGCGCTCTCAGAAAGAGGGCATGCTGACCGGGCTGACCTCGGGTTTTCTGGATCTGGATACCCAGATCAATGGTTTTCAGCCTTCCGAACTGATTATTCTGGCGGCTCGTCCCAGTATGGGAAAAACCGCGCTGGTCTGTAACTTCGCGGAAGCCGCCGCGGACGAAGGGGGGACGGCCACGATTGTCTTCAGTCTGGAACAGTCCAAGCTTGAGTTAGCCGAGCGTTTGCTCTGTATTCGTTCCGGCGTGAATGGTCACTCACTGCGTGCCGGCGACCTGGAAGACGATGAACGCCACCGCCTGATTGAAGCGTCGTCAGAACTCAGTGAAATGCCTCTGTTTATTGACGACAAACCGGGGCGGACGATTCAGGAGATCAGCGCGATCTGCCGACGTTTGAAGCGACTCAGTAATCTGGGACTGATTATTATCGACTATCTGCAGTTGATCGAACCTGAAGATAAAACGATGCCCCGTGAGCAGCAAATTGCTTCGATTACCCGCCGCTTGAAAGGCCTGTGTAAAGAATTGAATATTCCGATCATCGCGCTGGCCCAGTTGAACCGTGGAGTCGAACTGCGTGATGACAAGCGTCCGCGCCTGGCTGACCTGCGAGAGAGTGGTGCCATCGAACAGGATGCCGACCTGATCATGTTTCTGCATCGTCCGGATAAGTATGATCCGGAAGATAGCCCTGGTCTGGCGGAAGTCATCGTGGCCAAGCACCGTAGTGGTCCCACCGGGATTATCAATCTGACCTGGATGGCATCGTCGATGCGGTTTGCCAACTATGCAAACCTGGATGTTCCAGAAGGGGGCTACATGGGTGATAGCGGGGGTGGTGGTTTCGGCTAATCACAGCCTGGCTGATTCTGGTGACTTTAAAGAGATGGAGGAAGTGAAATGAAACCGACCTCTGATTTTAAGCTCAGCCGTGTGTGCCTGTTGATTGCTGCCGTGGTGGCGTTTTGTTGTTCAGAACGTAGCCCGTTATTCGCCGAGGACCTTCCCGACGCGCAAGCGATCCCCTTCAAAATCGAACCTCCGTTCGCCTGGAACCGTACTGATCGCTATGTACCTCCGGATTTTAAATCTTTTTTTCCGGACGACAAAGAGGCCGGCAAACAGCTTGATCTGATGCTGGAAGGAAAGTTGAAGGTAACGAGCATTGATGAGCGTCTGGCTTTGATTCGACGCGGTTTGCGGCATTGCTCGAAGCATCGTACAACATTGTTGGGGCAGGTGGGGAATCAATATATCTGGAACAGGGAGCAACAGGATCCCCGTGCCATCGAGTTGATGTACCATGCGAGTGCCAGCGACAATGGTAGTATCGCGAGTAGTGCGATGTACCATGGTCCCACGGTGGTGTCACAGAGGGCACCCAACCTCGTGCGAATGCTGATGCAGCAATATCCCAGGCTTGATGCACAAAAGCAGCGGCGGATTGCCTGGGGTATGCAGACTTATGGCGACAAAGAGCAGACGCGGAAGTTACTGCTGGGGCTGCTGGATGATTATAAACAGTTGAATGATTCTACCCTCGGGGCCGTGCTGGAAACTTACCAGGCGGTATTCAAAACGGAACCGCCTGAACTGAATCGTTTTGATGATGTTGGTCTGTGGGTAATCGGCTTACATCGAACCGATGTTTCTGCCACGCATCCCCGGGCTGCTGAGATTTTACGCGAAATGGCAGGACAGCCGTTGCGTGGTCAAGAGGAGATGTTACTGGAATATGTGACCCGCGTTCATGAGGGGTGGGAGACGGCTGTTGTCCTGTTGAAGGGACGGAAGGCACGTCGGCTGCTAGTGGGCTATCTTGAAAAACGGAAGTATACGGAACTTGATTTTAATGGACTATTTTCAGCGCGGGTCCTGCAGGAGAGGCGTCTGAACGAGTTCGCGCGTTTTCTGCCGGCGGGTGCTCCTGCCAGCAGGCTGCCTGCTTATACGCGTCCATCTGCAGATCAGGTTTATGCTTATCAGGCAGCGGAATTTGTGGCTCCCGATTATCAGGCCTGCTTTGCCGATGATGTCCAGGCGGGGCAGAAACTGGATGAGCTGTATGAGAATCGGGAAAAACTGGCACTCACAGATCGCGAATTGCTGGAGTTGTTTCGACGTGGGCTCCGTCGTTCTTCTCATAGACCGAATACGATGTTCGGGTGGATTTCCGGTGCACTGGGCTGGCCCCGTGATCCCCGTCTGACCGAGATCTTCTATCAGGCGCTCGATCCGAAAGGTCCCGAAGATGTGCGGAAGGCCGCCCTCTATTATGGGTTTGGACTGGGAACCGACAAGACCAGGAATGTTCTGCGAGCCCTTTTTCACGTTTATATGGCTCCGCCGTTCGACGACACGACCAATCGAAACATGCGGTCGCGAATCTTGTGGAGCGTACGCGATCATGAAGATGATAAATACTACCTGTCGACCCTGTTTGCAGAGGCGTTACGCGAGCATGCGAAGCTGTCCGACGTGGCGCTGCAACAGGCTGACAGTGCATACAAGCAGCTGACAGGCGAAGATCCACCCAATGCGGATGAGTATGGCGCACGGGGTATGTATCTTGTCATGTTCGGTGTTGAAGGTGCGAGTACGATACCGGCTTCAAAGCAATACGTTTCTCAAAGGCTGGGCGCGTCACCGCTGATCCTCACGAAAAAATTTCTGGAGGAGAACAGTGAAGTGAGCGTCATGGTACTCGTTCAAGGATCTGCCGGTCTGGACTGGCTCATTAAGAACCTGCAGGCAAAACCGGAGTTACCAATCTATTATGCGGGCCTGCTGACGCCGGAGATGGTCGAAAAGGGGAACAACCTGCAGGAGTTTAAGGAATTTCTGCCAGAAGAGTCACCAGAGAAAAACTAAGATTGCCACAGGGCAATCAGTCCAGTCTGAGAGTCTTAGCGTTCGCTTTCACGCAGGTTCATGTTCAACTGGAAGAACTGCAGCCGAGTAACTGATGGGTTTCCTGGATTATTTCGGCGAGTGATTCCATGATTGTTTCAATGTCGGCCTCGCTAAGATCCAATGCGGAGAGGACTTCCGGATCTACGGTCTGGGTTTCGACGGTGCGGGAATAGCCTTCTCCGAGTCGAGCGGCGAGCACGTCTGCCACGTGGATTATTAATGGCAGCGGCTGATCTTCAATTGGAAGTTGTAGTGGATCGTGATGGAAACGTGCGGCGTATTCGAATTGAGCAGGGAAATTCCAGTCTCGGCAAATATAGCCGCCAAATAATTCATGATTTGCGTCTAGAATGTCATTTTCAGCCTGTCGAAATGTGATGTGCTCGTTCTGGGATGTAGTCTGGATGACATCCATAAACTTTGTATAGTCGACCTGCATTTCAATCATGATACCGATGTCGTGAATCAAGCCTGCCAGGAAAACTTCGTCAGGTGATCCCACTTTCGTTCGCACAGAAATTTCGCG
>AZIC01005127.1_pt1 | contig 15585 bp, 9 predicted proteins | sample 359061 | NCBI WGS metagenome assembly AZIC01 (sample SAMN02429709, study PRJNA222657) | marine sediment metagenome | biome: Sediment sample; isolation source: sample MGS-MES from oil contaminated site at the harbour of Messina (Sicily... | place: Italy: Messine | collected 2011-04-30 | depth 1 m m
CTCAAAACCCTGTTGGACTGTGCCCCGGAAGGCGTGAATGATCCGACCGCGGTCGTGCTCACACCAGGCATTTACAATTCAGCTTACTTTGAACATACCTTCCTCGCTCAGCAGATGGGTGTCGAACTCGTTCAGGGCCCGGACCTGGTCGTGGAAAACGGATACGTTTTTATGAAGACCACCAAGGGCCTGCGTCGGGTCGACGTCATCTACCGTCGCATTGACGATGACTTTCTGGATCCGAAAAATTTCCGCCCCGATTCAGCGTTAGGCGTCGAACACCTGATGGATGTCTGCCGGGCCGGTCGAGTCACACTGGCCAATGCCCCCGGTACCGGAGTCGCAGACGACAAAGCCGTCTATGCTTATGTGCCCGACATTATCAAATACTACCTGGGAGAAGAAGCAATTCTTCCCAATGTGCCGACCTATTTATGTTCCGACGCCAGACAGCGTGAGCATGTTCTCAGCAATCTTGATAAACTCGTGGTGAAGCCAACCAACGAATCCGGGGGTTATGGAATTCTGATGGGCCCGCAGTCGTCTCAGGAAGAACGAGACAAAACCGCTGCCGCCATTCGATCCAATCCACGCGAGTGGATTGCTCAGCCAATGCTGAAACTGTCGACGGTCCCCACGCTGGTGGGCGATGAACTTCAACCACGGCACGTTGACCTGAGACCTTTTGTCCTCTGTGGAAAAGAAATTTACGTGATGCCAGGCGGATTAACACGTGTTGCTCTACGAGAAGGATCTATGATCGTCAACTCGTCACAAGGGGGTGGCAGTAAAGACACCTGGATCCTGCGTAATGGTCACTCTCATCCTGAGACAAACCATGCGTCAGCAGCTTTGGAGAAGTTTTAATGCTCAGTCGCGTTGCGAGTTCTGTTTACTGGTTAAGTCGTTATGTTGAGCGTGCTGAGAATGTGGCGCGGTTTATTGACGTCAATTATAATCTGACACTGGGAGAATCCGATACGCTCGGCGACCAGTGGGCGCCCCTGGTTTATACCACCGGCGATCAGGTTCCTTACGAGGAACGCTACGGTGCACCGAATCGGGATAACGTCCTGAAGTTTCTGCTGTTCGATGAAAAAAACTCAAACTCTATTTTATCCTGTGTCTCCTACGCACGGGAGAATGCCAGAACCATTCGTGAAATCATTCCAGCCGTAATGTGGGAACAACTCAACCAGTTTTATTTCATGGTACGTTCGGCAGCGACGAATCCTGCGACTCTGGATCAGCCTCAGGAGTTCTGCGAACGGGTCAGACTGGCCAGCCACATGCTGGTAGGTGCCACGGAAGCAACCATGTCGCGTGGCGAGGCCTGGCATTTTTCGCGCGTGGGACGGCTGATCGAACGCGGCGATAAAACTTCACGGATTGTCGATGTACAATACTATATCTTGCTGCCGGACGCCCGGGATGTCGGCAGCGCTCTGGACGTGGTCCGCTGGTCAGCCCTGCTGAGGTCAGCCAGCGCTTTGGCCATGTATCGACGGCAATACGGCAAAATTACGCCGGACAGTGTTGCCAACTTTTTAATTCTGGATACTCAGTTCCCCCGGGCAATGCACTTCTGCCTGAGAAAAGCTCAGGAGTCGTTGCGCAGCATCACGGGGAGTCACGCCGGAACCTTTCAGAATCTGGCAGAACAGCGGATGGGCCTGTTGTGCTCCAATATGGACTACACCAGTGTCGAGGATATTATTCAGCAGGGATTGCACCAGTATATTGACGGCTTTCAGAATCAGTTGAACTCAGTCGGCGAAGCGATTCATGAAGATTTCTTCATCTCGCAGCAGGCAGTCAGTCAGAGTCAAACTCAAACTGCTAACGAAAACAGCCAGTCTCAAACCAGTTAAGCACTCATTTATTATATTCCTGCACTTTTATCCTTCTTCTACGATTGATTGAACATCATGATCCGCGTCGCATTGAACCACAAGTCGATCTACCACTACGATCGTTACGTCGAGCTGGCTCCACAACTGGTTCGCCTCCGCCCTGCTCCTCACTGCCGGACTCCGATTCGCAGTTACTCGCTAAGAGTCACTCCCGTCCAGCATTTTGTCAACTGGCTGCAGGATCCACACAGCAACCATCTGGCGCGACTCGTCTTTCCGGAAAAGACCAACATGCTGCAGGTCGAAGTGGATCTCGTTGCTGAAATGACCGTGATTAATCCCTTCGATTTCTTTCTGGAACCCCAGGCAACCAACTACCCGTTCGAATACGAGCCGAGCCTTAGTAAGGATCTCCAGCCATTTCTGGATAAGATTGAACCAGGTCCGGAATTCACTGCCCTGCTCGCATCGATCGATCGTACTGAAATCAAGACCATTGATTTTCTAGTCGATATGAACCAACGCCTGCAGAACATGATCAGCTACGTTATCCGTATGGAGCACGGCGTCCAATCCCCCGAAGCAACCCTGAAGCTGGGCAGCGGTTCCTGCCGCGACAGTGCCTGGCTGCTCGTGCAGTTGTTCCGGCATCTGGGACTGGCAGCACGTTTTGTCTCCGGCTACCTGATTCAATTGAAACCCGATATTGAATCACTGGATGGCCCTTCTGGCGCTTCAGAAGATTTTACCGACCTGCATGCCTGGACCGAGGTCTTTCTGCCCGGTGCCGGCTGGATTGGCCTCGACCCGACTTCCGGATTATTTGCAGGGGAAGGACACATTCCCCTCGCGTGTACTCCGGAACCGCTCAACGCGGCCCCCATCTCGGGAACCGTCGAAAAATGTGAAGTCACCTTTCACCACGAAATGTCAGTCTCACGCGTTCATGAAGATCCCCGCATCACCAAACCTTATACAGATGAAGTCTGGGAACGGATCGACAGCATCGGACATCAGGTCGACAAGGCATTAGAAGCGGGAGACGTCCGCCTGACCATGGGAGGGGAACCAACGTTTGTTTCCATCGATGATATGGACGGGGACGAATGGAAAACAGCGGCTGTCGGCCCCACAAAACGTGGTCTCGCTGGAAATCTGATTGAATTGCTGCGCCAGCGTTTTGCTCCCGAGGGAATGATTCATTACGGCCAGGGAAAATGGTATCCCGGCGAATCGTTACCACGCTGGGCGCTAACCTGCATGTGGCGAACCGATGGACAGCCTATCTGGAATGACCCCATGCTGCTGGCAGCTCCGGAAGAAAATTATGACCACGATATCGAACACGCGCAGCTATTTTCCACGACACTGGCAAAGCGTCTGGGAGTCAACCCTGATTATGTAGCCACCGCTTACGAAGATGCGATGTATTACATGTGGAAAGAGCGTCGACTGGCCGTTAACACCGACGTGATGAACTCCGATCTGGTGGACGAGGAAGAACGAATCCGTCTCGCACGCGTTTTTGAACGCGGTCTGGGAGCCCCCGTGGGCTGCATGTTACCCCTGATGCATCAGTGGTGGCACGAGAAACCTCGCTGGATGAGTGGTGCCTGGCCCGTACGTTCGGAACAACTGTTTTTAATTCCAGGCGATTCCCCCATGGGACTGCGTCTCCCTCTGGATTCGCTGCCGGCTGCCAAACCAGGCGAATACGCGCCGACACCGGTTGTCCCCTTTGAAGCCACCGGTGATCTCCCCGAATACGATCAACTGCGACAGCAGTCCGCACATCACCAAGTCGCGCAGCATGTCACAGGCAACGTACAGCAGCAGGTGCTGCAACGGGTCGGCGCAGGTGGAGGCTTCGAATCACTGGACAAGGATCTGGATCAGGAGCCCGAAGCAGAAGCAACGCCCATCGAACCAGATGTGATTCGCACGGCGATGTGTTTCGAAGCGCGTGACGGCGTATTGTATATCTTTATGCCGCCTGTGGATCACCTGGAAAGCTACCTGGAACTACTGACGAAAATTGAGCAGACGGCAGCCGAGCTGGAAATTCCTGTCATCGTAGAAGGCTACCTGCCTCCCAACGACTACCGGCTGCAGCATATCAAAGCCACTCCAGATCCGGGCGTGATTGAAGTCAACGTACATCCTGCTAAAAGCTGGCAGGAACTGGTGGATATCACATCCGGAGTTTATGCGGACGCGCGCCAGTCTCGACTCGGCACAGAACAGTTTGATCTGGATGGGACCCATAACGGAACCGGCGGAGGCAATCACTTTGTGATGGGCTCCTACACGCCGCATGACAGCCCATTTTTACGACGTCCGGATCTGCTGAAAAGCCTGCTCGCTTACTGGCATAACCATCCCTCATTATCCTACTTCTTCTCGGGCCGCTTTATAGGGCCAACCAGCCAGGCGCCGCGGGTTGATGAAGGCCGCTGTGATGCGATCTATGAACTACAGATTGCCTTCGAGCAGATTCCTGAAAAAGGTGAGTGTCCTCCGTGGCTGGTTGACCGGGTATTCCGTCATCTGCTGGTGGACCTGACGGGAAATACACACCGGGCAGAATTCTGTATCGATAAGCTCTATTCGCCGGACAGTTCCACAGGCCGACTGGGTCTTGTGGAATTTCGCGGATTTGAAATGCCTCCCCACTGGCAGATGAGCCTGACACAACAACTACTTCTGCGGGCACTCGTCGCCCGCTTCTGGAACAAACCTTATCAAGTTGACCTGGTGGACTGGAACACATCCATTCACGATCGCTGGCTCCTGCCCCATTTTATCCAGCAGGATTTCGAAGACATTATTTCGGAATTAAATGAAGCAGGCTTTGACCTGGATGCCAGCTGGTTTGGACCACACTACGAATTTCGTTTTCCCCATATCGGCGAAATGCAATACCGGGGGATTCATGTAGATTTGAGAACGGCTATTGAACCATGGTATGTTCTTGGAGAAGAACCCGCCGGGGGTGCGACCGCCCGCTTCGTGGATTCTTCTGTCCAGCGTTTGCAGGTGAAAGTCCAGGGGATGTCCAACGGAAGGCACATTCTGCTATGCAATGGTCGCAAGATTCCCCTGCATGCCACGGGTACGGAAGGTGAATTTGTCGCTGGCGTCAGGTACCGGGCCTGGCAGCCACCCAGTTGCCTGCACCCCACGATTCCTGTCGACGAACCATTGGTATTCGATCTGGTGGACACCTGGGGCAATCGTTCAATTGGTGGCTGTACGTACCATGTCGGACATCCCGGCGGACTCAATCCGGGAACGTTCCCGGTGAACGCTTACGAAGCGGAAAGCCGCCGCGCTGGACGATTTTTTAAGATGGGACACACCGGAGGAACCAGTTCCATTCCTGAAGATGAAAAAAATGCCATGTTTCCGCTGACACTTGATCTTCGCCGAAACCGGGGCATGGTGTAAGATTACTCTAACTGAGTATAGGGTTTAGGAAGAAACCGGTTCCTGCTTTATTGGGAATTTGCCGCTTGCCTGACAACTGCATCCAGTCCGGATGCAGTCATACCCACTATTGAACCATCGCATCACCTTTAGGAATACTGCAAACCGTGTCCACACCGCCGCTCTCTGTGAACAACATTTTCCAGGGTTACACTCCTCCTGGAGGAGCGTACGATGAGTTCCTGCTGGACTCGGGGCAACCACGCCCCAACGTGAAGCAGTTCCTGGATACGATTGTGAAAATCGGTCGGGAGGAATTTGAACATCGCTGGCAACAGGCACAACGCACTGTCCAGGCAAACGATTTTGCCTATAGTGGTGTCGTGACCCCCAAAGACCAACCCCGCCCGTGGGAGTTGGATGCGATTCCATTTCTGATTTCGTCTGCCGAATGGGAAACAGTTTCCATTGCTCTGAAACAAAGAGCCCATTTACTGAACCTGATTCTGAAAGACCTGTACGGCAAACAGACTCTGCTGAAACAGGGGGATCTGCCAGCGGAACTGGTGTACTCCCACCCTGGATTTTTGCGGGCCTACCATCGGGACCAGTTGCGCAATGAATGTTTCCTGCACTTTTACGCTGCTGATCTGGCCCGCTCTCCTAATGGGAAGTGGTGGGTACTGGCAGACCGGACCGAAGCCGCTTCCGGAATTGGCTTCGCGCTGGAAAACCGCATTCTGACATCACGTATGTTCCCGGAACTGTTCCAGCAGTGTAACGTCGAACGGCTGGCCCCGTTCTTTATCGCTGCCCAGGAAACACTTCGCAAGTTGGCACCACAGAGCCTGGAGAATCCGCGTGTCGTGCTGCTCAGTCATGGCCCAACCAGCCCAAATTATTTTGAGGACGCTTACCTGGCGCGTTACCTGGGTTATACACTCGTAGAAGGGGGAGACCTTGCTGTCCGCAAAAACCAGGTGATGTTAAAAACACTCGGCGGACTGATCCCCGTCGATGTCATTTTCCGTCGCCAGAACAGTCGCGATTGTGATCCGCTGGAAATGAAATACTCTAACTCCCGGCTCGGCGTCTCCGGTCTTACGCAGTCTGCCCGCTCCGGCCAGGTAGGCATTGCCAATGCGCTGGGCAGCGGCCTGGTAGAATCCGTCGCCTTCATGGCGTTTATGCCTCACCTGTGTAAAGCGCTCTTAGGTACAGAATTGCTCATGCCCGGTGTTGCTTCCTGGTGGTGTGGTGACCCGGAGCAGCTAAACTACGTGCTGAAGAATCTGGAGAAGCTCACCATTTATCCCGCGTTTCGGATTCGTGGTAAAGACAATCCTTCGGTCGAGTCACTCAATCAGATGTCACCGAAGAAACTCACAGAACTGATTAAATCTCATCCTTCCGGATTTGCTGCCCAGGAGAAAGTTATCCGCTCCAGTGTTCCCATCTGGCGCGGACAAATCCAGCCTGCACATCTTTCATTGCGTGCATATGCTGTTTCCAGCGGTGACAGTTATACGGTGATGCAAGGCGCACTCGGGCGCACTTCAACCAGTCTTGATCCCCTGGAAGTATCCATTCGCAAAGGGGAAGGCAGTAAAGATGCCTGGATCCTCTCAGATGAACCTGTCGAACATGTCACATTATTGCATGAACAGGGCCGAACCATCTCACTCAAACGCAGTGGTTCAGAATTACCCAGTCGCGCCGCAGATAATATATTCTGGCTGGGGCGACAACAGGAACGGGCAGAAGCACTGGCACGATTATTACGTAGCATTGTTAATCGACTCAGTGGGGAAACTCGTTCTACCAGCGATCTGGAAGTCCCGGTGCTCCTCCGCTGCCTTGCTGATCAGGGACAGATTGAACCGGGCTATGCCATTGAGAAAATGCGCAACCAATTGCCCCCTATAGAGCATGTTATACCAACGGCAGTCTTCGATAAATCACATTCAAGTTCACTCCGCTCGATCGTGGATGAACTGTTCCGACTGGGCTCCATTGTGCGCGACCGGATCTCACTTGATACCTGGCGCATTATCCGCCGCATTGACAAAGGTTTCCAGCCCCCCCGCTACGGAACAACCAACCTGTCTGACGTGCTCACAGTTACCGATGACCTGATTACTGAACTGGCCGCCTTTAGTGGAATCGTCATGGAAAGCATGACGCGTACCCAGGCGTTTCGCTTTCTCGAACTGGGACGGCGTGTTGAGCGTTCACTGCAGATTATCAGCCTGGTTAAAAATTCGTTCGTGCCGATGCCTGAAGTCCAGAGTCCGATCTTCGAAACGGTGCTGGAAGTTGCCGACAGCCTGATGACTTACCGTTCCCGTTACCTGTCAAACCTGCAGTTGGCGGCGGTACTCGATTTATTACTGACTGATGAATCGAATCCACGATCACTGGTATTCCAGTTCATGCAACTGGCCAAGCATGTAGAACGACTGCCCCGTAATCGTGAGTTACCCGGATATACTTCCGAGCAGAGACTCGTCATGACACTGCTGCATTCCGTTCGCATGCTGGATATTCAGGAAATCGCTGATACGCACTGCCTGGGAGATTATGAACCCCTGGAAAAACTGATTGAAACCTGGGATTACCAGTTGCCTAAACTGTCTGAAGCAATTTCACACCGGTACCTTGTACACGCTGTTCCCTCTCATCAACTCTCAGACATCAGCCCGCAATGAAATACAAAATCACTCACACCACGAAGTACGCTTATTCCCAGGCGGTTCCGGTCTGCCACAACCTGGTGCACCTGGCGCCACGAGCGTTACCCTGTCAGATGTGTAACGAATTTCAATTGCTGATCCACCCGGAGCCTTTCAGTATTACGCATCGCAAGGACTACTTTGGAAACGATGTCTCTTATTTCTCAATCGATCAGGCCCACCTTGGACTAAGCGTCTCTGCAACAAGCCAGGTCTCTGTGATGGCGTGCCCGCTCATTAACGCCGCTGAAACGCCCTCCTGGGAAAACATCGTCCAGCAATTGAAAGAGGAACACTCTGCCGGAGTACTCGACGCGTATCAGTTCATCTTCGATTCTCCGGGGGTGAAACTGTTTCCGGACTTAATAGAATACGCGAAGGTTTCCTTTCAGGATAACCGCCCGATCCTGGAAGCAGTCCTGGATCTGACTACCCGCATCAATGAAGAATTTAAATACGACCCCCGGGCCACCAATGTGAATACGGAAATCAGCGAAGTCTTCGAGAAACAGCATGGCGTCTGCCAGGACTTTGCTCATTTCCAGATCGGCTGCCTGCGTGCGCTGGGCCTGGCAGCCCGCTATGTCAGCGGATATCTGCGAACCAATCCTCCGCCGGGCAAGCCGCGGCTGGTCGGTGCGGATGCTTCGCATGCCTGGCTCTCTGTGTACTGTGGAGAAAAAACAGGCTGGATTGACGTCGATCCCACAAATAACGTACAGACTTCAGCCGATCATATTACAGTCGCCTGGGGAAGAGACTATTACGATGTCTGCCCGATCCAGGGGACAATTGTCGGCGGAGGCGAGCATCGCATGACGGTCTCTGTCGACGTCGCGCCGGAAGAACCACAGCCAGACCAGCCGACTGCCAATGACAACGGAAACCCAATCTGAGTCATTCAGGATTTCAAACCTGTCAAAGTCCCGCTACTGGAACTAAACTGGTCCGATTCGACTCCCAGCCGCTGCAACATGCTGACATAAAGATTGCATAACGGTGAATTCTGCTCCCGGTTGAACGCCAGATGCTGACCATGCCGAAATCCGCCTCCCGCCAGCAGGATGGGCAGATTGGTATTGTCGTGTGTATTGGCGTCCCCCATATTACTGCCATACAGGACCATCGTATTATCCAGCAGAGGCCCTGATTCCCCTTGCACTTCCGTCAGTCTCTCAAATAACTGACGCAGGAGGTTCATTTGTCGCCGGTCCGCTTTTTCCAACTGGGCCAGATGATCCTGACGCATGCCATGATGGCTGAGGGTATGATAACCCGTGCTGCTTTTTTCATCATTCTGCAATTGAAAGACAGGAGTCGCGAAGGCATCTACCATTAAAGTCACAATCCGGGTCGAGTCAGACTGCAGCGCGAGTGACGCCATCAGCAGCATCTGCTCGAACTTATCAAACAGCAAGGCCCGATCGACGATATCACGCGGAAGTTCCTGTGCTATCTGTGGTTTCGGGCTCTGCTCCCATTCGCCTGCCGTTAACAGTCTCTGCTCCAGTTCACGGATCGAAGTAAAATACTGATCGAGTCGCCTGCGATCATTCCGTCCCAGTGATTTGCTGTATCTCTGAGTTGAATCACTGACAGCATCCAGAATACTCCCACGGCGTTTCAGCGCCTGCAGGCGCTGCTTCACCTTCGCATCGCTCCCCTGAATAAACATCTTGCGAAACAGGCGGGCGGGGCTGTCTTCTGCAGGCAGCAACACGCCATCCCGAGTCCACGACAGACTCCGGTTCGCTTTATCAATATTCACGCCCAGATTCAACGTGGCAAACCGAGTCTGGCGGCCTAGGTGCTCTGCCGCATATTGATCGAGTGAAATCGTATTGCGAAACCCACTGCTCGTGGGATGCCTGGCACCGGTCAGAAAACAGTTTTCGGTCGAATGCCCGCCTTCGCACGCCGGATGAGAAAGACCGCTGAAAACCGTAAAATCTTTCGCATACGCCTTCAATTCATTCAGATAGGGAGACAGCTTATAGTCTGCACCCGATGTTTCCGGGAAGAATGGCTCAGGAAGTACTCCCAGGTTATTCGAAATCAACAGCATCCGCTTCGGAGTAGTTTCGTCATCAGAGGAAACAGGCTTTGTTTGAGCCCTGCATTCCAGTAACGGCAATGCCAGCGCGACCCCCGCACCGCGCAGAAAATGGCGACGCGTCAGTGTTGTTGTTGAATGTGTCAGTTGATGTTTCATCATCATGGATTACTCGTAAGTCAGGATGTTGTCTTATTCGATTTCAATCAGTCCGAACGCTCGCTTCCTGGGGAAGTGGACTCCCCAGAAAAATCGGGCTGCGCACCAGAGATTCCAACAGATCGCGCGTTCGATAGCCCTGCGGCTGGCATTCATTCAGAATCGCTTCCACTACAGGTCGATCGGAGAACCGGACGGGAGTCCCCGTCGCATACACAACCAGTTGCTGCACCAGGTTACGTGCCAGTTGCCTCGGTTCCGTGACAAGCAGTTGCTTCAGTTCCTGAATATTTTTAAATGCGCTCCCATCACGCAGTGTTCCGCTGGAATCGGTCGGCCCGGCGACAAAATAAATATAATCATGTCCGGCACGATCAATGCCGGTCACTTTTTCGCCTTTTGCCAGACTGCGATAGCGGGTACGAAACGCTCCCATAACATCAAAATCTTCCAATGCAAAACCGACCGGGTCAAAACGGGCATGACAGGCGGCGCAAGACGGATCCTTTGTATGCAGCGCCAGCTGTTCGCGAATCGTAGTGGCACCGCGGATGTCTGGTTCGACCGCGGGAACAGTCGGTGGAGGCGGGGGTGGAGGATTCCCCATAATCCGTTCCATGATCCAGGCGCCGCGAATGACAGGAGAAGTCGTGGTGCCGTTCGCGGTCACTTTCAGAAGCGCAGCCTGTGTCAGTAATCCGCCGTATAAACTTGCATCAGGAAGAGAAACTTTCCGCATCCGTGAACCACTGACGGGCGGCAGTCCGTAATGCCGGGCAAGTCGATCATTCACAAACACAAAGTCGGCATCGACCAGGTCAGTGACGGGCAGATTCTCCTCAATCATCGCCGTTACAAACGCACGGGTTTCTGCCGCCATCGATTCAATCAGATAGTCATCAAACCGATATTCCGGATACAGGCGGCTGTCCGGTTCATCGCGGCGAATGTCTTTCAGGGAAAGCCAGTAATCGGTCAGATTTGTCACAAAGTTCTTTGCAGAATCTGCTTCCAGTAATCGACGCGTCTGCTGAATCAGAATGTCCGGATTTAATAATTGCTTCTGCTCAGCAAGCTGATTCAGTTCGTCATCCGGGCGTGTGTTGCCCAGAAAATGCGACAACCGGGAAGCAATCGCATACTGACGCTGGGGAGAGTCAGATCGCGGTTCCGGCAGAAACAGAAACTGCCCCGAACACAAAAATGCCGTATAACCGGTCAGTAATGCTTCTGCCAGCGGAGTACCTGCCTGGAGCTCGTCTGACACTAACTGTTCGTAGATTTTGATTACATCTTCAGAGGTTGGCTCACGCTCAGTCAGTCGAATAAAACGTCGCAGCAGTCGTTGCGCATCCTGTTTCGGCTGAGTCGAAATCAGTTCAACAGCCAGCGTGCCTTCCTCCGTCGTTCGAATCGGTAATGTTCCATACAACCGTTGATGCGAAGGGGGAGGCCAAGCTTCAGAGTCCAGGGGCCCCGTAATTTCCAGCCATTGAAAGGCCACACCCGGATGACCTCCATCTGGCATTGGAGGAAAATCATAATATAAAGGCGCATTCGGTGGATTGATGGCACGGGGAACCGGCAGTCCCAGCAGACTGTACTCGAACGTTTCATTCTGCTTGAGACGAATCGTGGTTTCGTAGATACCGGTTTCTGGTTGAATATCGAAAGTCTCTCCCGTCGCACGAACGTCACCCGAGACATCGGCACCGGAACGCTTCCGCGCACGGAAATTCATTGCAATCGAATTCCAGGCCGGTCGGAGACTGAAGTCCCTTAGCTGCCTGACGGCTCGTGCTGAAAAGCGAATGCGATAAGCGCCCGGTTCTCTGGCTTTGAAGACATCGGGATAACCGTAATACGGCCAGGAGGCCGAGCGAAAAATCGCCAGCTCCATCTGGGGGTCGTGTGTGTTCTCCTTGCGCATCCGAGCCAGATCACCGCCTGACAGCGGAACCATCTGGGAATCCTTCGCGTAGAACATTGCTTCGCGACCACCAAATGTCTGAGCTGTTAAAAACATCCGCGTGGCAGGCAGACGTTGATGCTCCTGTTTCCGTGGCTTCATTCCCGTAGCGATCGCCTGTCGCAATGCCTGGTCCGCAGCATCAAGATACGCGTCCAACTGAATCCGGGACATGTCCAGAACTTCTGAAACTTTATTGCAATGGTGTAACTCACGATCCCCGGGTAGCAGATCGCGAATATCAAGATGCGGCAATGCCAGCACATCTCTTAGATTCTGCTCATACTCGTCTCGCGTCAGCCGACGTAATGGACCTCGTCCCAGGAGCGTCACCTCGGCAGCATCTGCAGTCTGCAGTGCTTGAGACAAAGTTTTCAGCAGGATTTCACGATCGGCTTGAGCCAGATCATCCTGATTGGGAGGCATCTCTCCTGCGGCAATCCGGTCGTATGCCTGGATCCAGCGCTGACGCAATCGATGATCATCCAGTCTCCAGCCGAGCTGCTGCAGATTCAAACGCCCCTCCGCAAGATCGTCATTATGACAGTCCAGGCAGGTTTTCTGCAGCAACTGTCGAATCGTTTGTTCCGTGTTTGACACGGAACTTTCTTGCCCCTGCGCGTGAGCTTCGGAAAAAGATATAAAAAACAGGCACAGTAGTGATAAACAGACGATGAATTTCCATTGTCCGCTATCAGAACAATCGCTCGCCGGATCATTGGGAAATAGATGTAAGATCAATTTCTCCTCGCTCTGGCTTCTATTCAGAATGACTCGTAACTCCATCAATCACTTCCCGGACTTTTGAGCGCTGGAATCCAGTTCGAAGTCTAACTGCATATTCTGAGCCGAGGTTACTTCAGCCGTCAACTGGCTGTTTTCGTTATAAATCGCAGGGAGATACTGTTCGGTCTCCATAATATCGTACTTCTCGTAAGGTTTCCCTGTCCAGCGGGAAGCATGAATTTCAACCTGTTTCTCACCTACTGGTACAATAACAACGTACTTACCGTTTTGAATTTTCCCTTGTGCGGAATGAGTGGTGTTATCTGCGGAAATAAATGTGATTGTACCCTCAGGCAGTGGTTCTCCATCCAACTTGATGAAACCACTGACTTCAGACTCATTGGAACCGGTTCCCTGAAAACATGCCTGTATTGACAGAGCTAACAATATAAAGCAAAAAATCAATCTCATGGGTCATCTCCCGAAGTTGAGAAGAAAGATTAACCAGACGAGCTCCTGAGCGACTGCTGCTACAGACCACCACAGAACTGTAACGTCAACGGATTAAAATTCCCCAATCACTTCCCCACCAGCACGCGTTCCTAAAGACTGAAAAGTAGCACGATCAATATTTTCAGAGATAAAACGAACTGCCCCATCTGCCAGTAAACCGTGCACACCACCGACATGATAACTCCGCGCAAAGGTGCGACTGTTCGCGGTACTATCGGCTCCACACGGCGCATGGGGGATATCCGAGCAGGCGATCAATACATCACCGACATTGGGATTCGGCGTTTCCAATGTCGTGAAAAAAGTTCCCATACAACGCGGGTTCATCAGTCGACCACGCACATCATGCTTGGATTGATCGGCAGACAAGATCAGCTCACTGGCCATAAGGGTCATTGAAGCACCATCGGTGATGTCGCGGAGCCTGGTTCGTGAGCGTGAATAAAATAGTCCATTCAGCGCTGTATAACTTCCTGCAGCGCCGAAATGAGTTGAACCCGAGCAGACCGCGTAGTTACCATGAAAACCCTGTGAGCCATTACTGGAAGGATCTGTCTGCCCATAGGTAATATTCTTGGGACCTGCTGGATCACTGGGACACATCATCATGGGGACCACCGCGTCTTTTTTGCTCCAGTATATTGCGCCTGTTCGTGACGGATTTTTCTGTTCCTGCATATAAACATTGTACAGAGACCCCTGTTCGATATACGGCAGTATCATGGGATACCAGCCAGTATTATCCGTCGCTGGACGTGGGGATCCCGGTAAATCACCATTCGTCGGATTAATCATCCCGAAAGGAAACACTTGAAAGGTTTCGTGATAATTATGCATCGCCAGTCCCAGTTGCTTGAGATTATTTTTGCACTGACTGCGTCGGGCTGCTTCCCGTGCCTGTTGAACAGCAGGGAGTAACAAAGCAATCAAAATAGCGATAATCGCGATCACCACCAGCAATTCAATTAACGTAAATCCCCGCGTGCGGCGAAACATGAGCGTCTCCTTTTAAAAATAAACCCGGGCAACTCCTGCATGAACAGAAAAAATGGATAGGAGCTGCACTCTTTGAAGTTGACTTATCTATCTGAAATGAAAATCGAATTCAGGTTGCTCAAGTTTTAAGAATGAATGTTTTCTGTCTCAGGAATCCCGCGAACAAAAATGCCTTCAACAGCGCGTTCGCAGGTCGACTTTAGATGCCGGGCCATTGCTGAGTCTGCCCCCTCCTGGTCGCGGCGGAGTATTGCTTCCAGGACCTGCAGGTGTTCTTCCAGAATCTGATCCAGATAGAGTTCTGAATCTTTCAGTAAGACGCGCACCATATGCATCAGCCGGTCATATCGATTCAGTTCTGCTTTCAGTCGCTTGATGCCGGCTGCATTTACGATTGCAGTGTGCGTTCTTTTATCAATATCAGAACAAAGCACGGTCCACTGATCATCACGATTAGCCTGCTGTAAGGCTCTTGTCTCTTCCAGCAGCTGTTGGATTTCTTGCAGGTCACTACATTCACAAGCGCAGCGGGCCGACTCGACTTCCAGGATACGACGCACGTGATACATCTCTCGTATTTCCGGTATACCAAGAGGTGCGACAACCGCCCCCCGGTTGGGAAACAGTTCTACCACGCCGATCCCGGTTAACTCGACAATCGCCTCGCGTACCGGAGTACTGCTCACACCATACTGCTTCGCCAGATGTTGTACTTTTAAACGGGTTCCCGCGGGATACTCACCCGTAAATATCGACAGCAGAATTTGACTGAAAATGTCCAGCCGCAAAGAACTCACCGGCAGGGGATGGGTCGAAAGAGAAGTCGTCGCGATCATAGACAGCCTCCAGAATATTTTTGATGTAAGAGATCTGACCGGTAATTCCTCTGGGAACTACTTTACAAAACCTCACATTCTTACAAATAATGCATTATGCATAATATATAATATCTAAATTAGTCTTGTCAATGATCAAATAAAAAAGGGAACATGCAATCAGTCGCATGATTCCCTGATTTCACCAGGTACGGATAGAAAACAGGCGTAAATACCAACGAGCTCTGTTCTTAATCTAGAGCGCATCACATTGAACCATAGCGTCTGTCAATCGAATATACTCGATCCAAGTGGACCTGGAGACGCTACAGTAAAACTGGAC
>AZIC01004109.1_pt1 | contig 15475 bp, 10 predicted proteins | sample 359061 | NCBI WGS metagenome assembly AZIC01 (sample SAMN02429709, study PRJNA222657) | marine sediment metagenome | biome: Sediment sample; isolation source: sample MGS-MES from oil contaminated site at the harbour of Messina (Sicily... | place: Italy: Messine | collected 2011-04-30 | depth 1 m m
TGAAAATTCTGGATCAGCCGCGGATTCATTTTTTTGCTCCCGCCCACAAAGCCGCCGCCGTGAATGTAAATCACCAGCGGGGTCGGCGTATCTGATTCCGCCTGATAAAAGTCGAGCACGTTCCGTTCGTGTTTGCCATACTTCACATCTGCATTCGTCGGCTCCGCAATTGCGCCCCTGGGTCTCTGACGCTTCTGGCGAAATTCCTGCACCTCTTCCCGCGTCAGTTTACCGTCCTTGTTTTTGTCGGCGTCGGGAAAACGTTCCAACAGTTTCTGCAGCCGTTGGTCCACCTGCGGCTTTTCATCAGCCCAACCGGGACAGGAAAACGCCAGCAAGGCACACAACACAAACAGACGAACACCGGCATGCATCAGAGTTAAACGTGTCATTGTATTGCTCGTTTTCTAAGTTGATATGGGAGTTGCGATTGAATCAGTCATAGAATTGAAGCCAGGACTTGATCGGCGTTATTCCCTATTAGATCAGAAGAGAGGCAGCCCTGCTACCAGATTTTCGCGTATGGGTTCAAATTTCGGATGACCGAGTAACCCCGGGAAGCCGCCACATTCCAGAATCGACGTCCGCAGATACCCCATCAGATCCAATGGAAAAACAGGGCTACTGTCGGGAGCTTTATAACCGGCCCAGCAAAAATCGACGACCTCTGCCAGCCAGCCTTCGCCTCGCAGCCCATAGGGAGCGCCGCCGGAGATATCATCTTTGTGATATCCATCCGGAGCAAAAGAATAAACGAATTCCGAGACGGCTTTGTCTGCCTGACTGGCTTCAAAATCACCCAGAGAATATTCCAGCCATTCCTGACTGCAGAAATCGACGTGGACACCATCACAATATCCCCTGGCACCTTTGATTCCCAACTGGTCCCAAAATTCATAATGCGAGTAATCCACCAGATCAATAAAGGAAATCCCGCCCAGGGTTCGCCACAATTGCTTGAGGACAGCCGGAACCGTGCACTGCGTCACTGCTTCGACTTGAGAAATACGCAATTCCAGATTTGTTTCAGGGGGAATGATTAAAGATGCTACCGGATAGTTTAGCTCCGCCAGACGACCTTCCAGGATTACCAGCGTAAAACGACATTGCTCAAACGCATCACTCACTAATTGAGACAGCAAAACTGCATCATCCCAGGCATCCATATACTTCTGATGACAGAGTCTGATTTCAGCAATCGATGCCATGATATTTCTCAGTAAGAAACAGGACAGAACACTATATACACTACTACATCAACCACATTTTTGGTCAGAAGCGAGCCTGGAAAACAGTAGGGACTGCTGTAATTATGATGGAATCTGATCGAGAATCAAGAAAAGGACTGCCTCGGGCCTTCACAGCCTGATAGAATGACAGGTGTCATCTTTAACTGCGGGCCGCATTATTCTGATAGCCTCTCGAGGCGGAAAGCGTTGATTGATGAAAGGCCTCTCTCTCATTCCTGTTCAAACAAACGTCGTTCGTGCGATATTGAGCCTCAGTCTGCTGCTGTCACTCTGCTCGGCTGGTTTTGCGCAAGGGAATAATAATGGCGGCAACAATAACGGTGGTAATAATCAGAATGGCAACAACAACCAGAACGCGGGCGGCATTACCATTGATGCGGATGGTGTGATCGCGGCGCCGTTTCGGGTCACACAGAACAGCAGCCAGTTAAATCAACGGCGTCTGCAGGCACTCGCCACTGAAGCACTGCCCGCCGACGTGAATCGCAAATCGGAGTTTCGTAAGATCTCGCTGGTCGAACTGGAAAAGGTCTGCCAGGAATATCAAACGAAAAATGAACCGCTGCCTCCCGAAGTATTGTATCTGGCCGGTTTAACGCGGATTGATTATCTGTTTGTCGATCGAGAGCACAACGATCTGATCATCGGGGGCACTGCGGAAGGCTTCGCCGCCAATGCGCAGAACCGGGTGGTCGGCGTCGAAACAGGGCGGCCCCCCATTCGACTGGATGACCTGGTGGTCGCATTTCAGTCTCAGGACCGCGGGCTGATCACCGGCTGTTCGTTCGATGCAAAGCCCGACAACCTGGCGAAGATGAATGAATATATCCGGCGTACCAATAACGCTTCCTCTGCAGCGACTGCCACGGTTCGCTTCAAAACCATGGCGCAGATCCTGGGTATGCAGGATGTCTCTGTGACCGGGGTGCCCGCGGGTTCGCATTATGCCCACATCCTCGTCGAAGCCGACTACATGCTCAAACGGATTTCCATCGGACTCGAACCCTCGGGAATTCGCGAAATCAAAAGCCATCTGGCCACACTTCGCGGCGGTGGCAACAGCACGCAGCGCTGGTGGTTTACGCCTCTGTATGATGCCTTCACAACAACGGCCGACCGTGACGCGTTTCAGTTCTCCGGACAGCGCCTGCAGATGATGTCGCAGGAAGAATTCGTCAATTCCGCCGGTCAACGCACCGATGCCGCCCAGACCAGGGTTTCGACGACTAAATATGCCCAGCAGTTTACGAAACACTTCGCAAAACTGGCCGACCTGCATCCCACGTTCGCCGAATTACAGTCGATTACTGATCTGACCGTCCTGGCAGCATTGATCAATCGTGAACGACTGGACGAGCAGATTGACTGGCGGCATTCTCTCTTTTCAACCGCATCTGACTACCTGGTACCAGAGGGGAATATTCCAAAACAGGTCCCCACCGCGATGAATTACAAAAAGGCAGGACGGTTGATGATTTGCCTGGTTGGCGGGGGAGTCACCATCAATGCCCGGGCGGTATTGAATCAGGCAGAGTTCCCGGTGAGCCGTGATACATCGCTGGAAGACAAACAGTCTGCCGTCAGTAAACGGGACCTGCAGCAACCCGCACGCTGGTGGTGGGATTGACTGTGCATTGCCGATCCGGTCTACTGGAATGAATTCAGGATTCAAATCCTGGCTCTTTTTTTACAGTCGGACGAGCCGACAGTGCTACACGACGCTCTAATCTGATCATTGAGGATATAGAATTTTATCATGAGACGTGCGCTCTTTTTTAATTTCGTCCTGTTATCTGTAGTCACACTCAGCTTAAGCAGCAGTTCGCTTCTAAACGCGGCGGAACGACCCAACGTGCTGTTGATCATGACCGACGATCAGGGCTGGGGAGATGTCCGTTCGCATGACAATCCGCTGATTGAAACTCCACAGCAGGATCTGCTGGCGTCGCAAGGCGCACGCTTTGAACGGTTCTATGTTTCGCCCGTCTGTGCACCGACGCGGTCATCATTGCTGACAGGTCGCTACAGTTTGCGAACCGGCGTGCATGGCGTGACGCGTGGTTTTGAAAACATGCGAGCCGAAGAGACCACGATTGCCGAAATGTTCCAGGCCGATGGCTACAAAACCGGGGCCTTCGGCAAATGGCATAACGGCCGACATTATCCCATGCATCCTAACGGACAGGGATTTGACGAATTCTTCGGATTCTGTGGAGGCCACTGGAATCGCTATTTCGACACGAATCTGGAACACAACAAACAGCCGGTGGAGACGAAAGGTTACATCACCGATGTGCTGACGGACCATGCAATCGATTTCATCAAACAAAATAAGGACCAGCCTTTCTTCTGCTATGTCCCTTATAACGCACCGCATTCTCCCTGGATTGTCCCGAAAAAATACTGGGACAAATATGCGGGCAAAGGACTGGATGATAAAGCCCGCTGTGCGTATGCAATGGTCGAATGTGTGGACGACAATCTGGGACGTTTAATGCAGACACTCGATAATCTGAAACTGAGCAACAACACCATCGTGCTGTTTCTGACCGACAACGGCCCGAACAGTGACCGCTATAACGGCAAGATGCGAGGTCGCAAAGGATCGATTCACGAAGGTGGAATTCGGGTCCCCCTGTTTGTCCGCTATCCGGGTAAAATCAAAGCGGGAACTGTTGTGAAACCCATCGCTGCACACATTGATATTCTGCCGACTCTCCTCGAATTCTGCAGCGTAGAAAACACCTCCGATCAACCGCTGGATGGTAAAAGTCTGGTGCCACTGCTGAGCAGGAACGCGGATGCTGGCTGGCCACAGCGAATGCTGTTCTCGGATCGACTGTTTCGCAATTCGATTCCCGGCGCTGAACTGCCCCATGGTTCCGTGCGTACCGATCGCTGGCGGGCCGCTTATGAGCGTGGCAAATGGAGTCTGTATGATATGCAGGCCGACCCGTCTCAAAAACAGAATGTGGCCCAAGCGCATCCTGCCGTGATGAAGGAATTGAAGGTCGCTTATAAGGACTGGTTCAAAGATGTCTCGCAGGCAGGTTTCGAGCCGATCCCAATTCCTGTAGGCCACCCCAAAGAAAAAATCACATCGCTGCCCGCGAATGAATCTTTCCTGTTTCCTGAAGCAGGCCAGGGGATCAACTACAGTGGCAAAGGACACAACGGCTATGCCAACAGTTGGATAGAAGACTGGACCGATGCGAATGCATCCGCTGTCTGGCATCTGGATGTCCTGCAACCCGGTACTTATGAAGTCACACTGAAATATACGTGCCGCGCTGACGATGTCGGCTGTGAAGTTCAGGCACAAGTGAATGGCCAGACATTGAACTCAACGATTTCCAAGCCACATGATCCTCCGAAAATTGGAAATCAGGATCGCGTCGAACCGTCGGATAATTACATGAGTAAAGACTGGGCGAAGCTCAAACTGGGCACGGTAACTTTGAAAAAAGGCCACTGCGATCTCACGCTGACAGGAATCAAAAAAACAGGTTCCGAGCTGCTTGACGTGAAGGGATTTGAGCTTAAACGTGTGAAGTAAGCTCAGCCATTAGTCTCGCGGCAGCCTGTTCGGCGCTGTGAATGCAGTCGGGAATACCGACGCCGCGATATGCGTTGCCCGCCAGTTCCAGTCCCGGTAAGCCAACGGCAGCCTGTTCGATCCGCTCCACCAGTTGCAGATGGCCCAGATGATATTGTGGCATCGACTGATTGTGGCGGAGCAGTTTTGAATAAATGGGTTCGCCGGTAACACCGAGGATGTCGGCCAACTCGCGATCGACAATCGCGTTCAATTCTTCATCCGAGTGCTCCAGCAGTTCGGGCTGCATCGCTCCGCCTGCAAAGGTTCGCAGTTGTACACAACCTTCCGGTGCGCGTCCGGGAAACTTGCGACTGGAAAAGGCAACCGCGAAAATCTTCCGCTGCTCAACAGAGGGGATCACCAAACCAAAGGCTTTCAGCGGATGCTTAATATTTTCCAGACGATGCACGCTGACTTGAATTGCCGTCGACGCATATTCAATCTGCTTGAGCAGACCGGAGAGCACGGGAGCATAAGAGGCAAGCATCTGGCCCGCCCGCGGTGCCGCCGTCGTAAGGAGAACGGCGTCGAAATGCTGAGTCTGCGTGACACCTGCAGATTCAAAGGTGAGCTCATAGCCTGCATCAGCGGCTACGACCTGTTTCACACGATGATCGTAGAGTATCGTACCCGCTGAAGAGACCCGCTCGGCCAGTGTGCGGATCAACGTCTGCATCCCCTCTTTGAACGCTGCGAACAGACCGTATCGTGCGCCCGTGGCGTCGGCGGATTTAGTCTGTTTCTTCTGTTTGCGAATCGCCTTGATCAGACTGCGATGATCGCGTTCCATATCCAGAAAACGAGGTAACGTCGCCCGCAAACTTAGTTTTTCCGGATCGGAAGTGTAGATACCGGCGACCAGAGGCTGGATCAGTCGCATTAATGCTTCCTTACCAAAACGGCGGGTCACAAACTGCGCAAGACTTTCGTCATCATTGTCTAAACCTGTTTCACTGATGCGGCGGGGCAGAAAGTATTCGAGCCCCATCCGCAGCTTTCCGAACGGGCTGAGCAGGGGGGTCCTCAGCATGGGAAGAATCCGGGAAGGGGTCATCAGTTCAAAACCGAGCGGAACGGGGACCGGAATCCCGTCTTTAAGGATCAGGGCTCCGCGATACTGCTGATTGGTGGAAATCAATTGATCTTCGAGCCCCAGTCGCTGGCAGAGTTCGATCGCCGCGGGTTTATTCGTGATAAACATATCCGCGCCGGTATCGATCAGGTATCCATCCTGATTGATGGTCCCAATCCAGCCTCCCGCTTCGGGCTGTGATTCGAACAGCGTGATTTCAACAGGACGGTTATTTTCCTGCGCCAGTTCCTGCAGACGAAATGCGGCGGACAGGCCGGTAATTCCACCGCCAACCACTGCGATTCGTTTTGCGGGTGCTGAAGACTGATTCATAACGGGTTCGATCTAGATAGAGGGGAGATCGCAGGCGGGTAAGTTAGCGGGTTCCCAGTTCGTGTACCATTTCCACGAGGGCCTTAACATGATCGGGATTCATATCAGGCATGACCCCATGTCCCAGATTGAAGATATGGCCATTGCGGCCCCCGGCAGCATCCAGAACTGCTTTTGCTTTCTGCTTGAGAACCGGTAAGTCGGCGTAGAGGGCAATCGGGTCCATATTTCCCTGGATCGCGACATCAGGCCCAAAGATTTCCCAGGCATCCGCCAGATTGATTCGCCAGTCCACGCCGAAGACCTGACCGCCGGCCTGGCGCTGCAAACCGAGCAAAGCAGGGTTTCCGGTCAGGAAGTTGATAACAGGTGCATGGTCCTCAACTCCTGCGACGAGTTTCGCGGTGTAGGGTTGTACGTACTGCTGATAATCTTCGGGAGAAAGACAGCCCGCCCAACTGTCAAAAATCTGTACCGCCTGGCATCCGGCGGCAATCTGACGCTGCAGATAGACGATCAGGTTATCAACGAAACGGCTCATCAATGCGTCCCAGGCAGACGGGTCGTTATACATCATCTGTTTGGTGCGGCGGTAGTTTTTGGAACTGCCCCCTTCAATCGCATAACTGGCAAGAGTAAAAGGACAACCAGCAAAGCCGAGCAGGGGAATGTCAGCAGGCAGTTCGCCGCGAATCAGTTTGACCGCCTGGAAGACGAAGTCGAGGCAGTCCATGTCTGCGATATCAGTCAGGCGGTCGACCTGGGATGAATCCTGAATCGGATTGTGAATGACCGGGCCTTCTCCTTTGAGGTATTCCAGATCGAGGCCCATCGGTTCCAGAATCGGGAGCAGGTCGGCGAAGAGGATAGCTGCATCGACGTCGAGCACACGTTGTGCGGTAAGCGTGACTTCGGCAGCCAGCTCGGGAGTCTTACAGAGTTCGATAAAAGTCACTTTATTGCGGACTTCCATGTACTCAGGCAGATAGCGCCCCGCCTGACGCATAATCCAGATGGGTGTCGTATCGACGGGTTCGCGGCGGACCGCTTTCATAAAACGACTGTTCTGATAGCGGGCGGTCTCAGCCAGGGGGGCATCCATGTTTCTTCTTTCGGTTACAATTATTTGGTATTCAGCGATGTGAAGTGATTCTAACAGGAATTCCCGCGAACTGAAATTCAGCGCTGCGGAGTTTCCCGGAAACAGAGGAAAGCCAGACGTATCGTTCAGCCTTTTTTGGAGAGAATTTCGGGAGCCGCCTGCAGGGCATCTTTCACCAGCGGCCCCATTTTCGGAGGACTCGATTCAAAATCGACGGGCAGACCGGCTTCCTGCAGCGCTTCCGTACAGGCAGGACCGACGGAGGCAATCATCGTTTTGGATGCGGCCAGCAGCCAGTCTTCTTTGACCTGTTCTTCTTCGGCGATCTGCAGGACGTGTGTGATTTGCTGCGCGCTGGTAAACATCAACACGTTATATTCTCCGCGAATCGTCGCATGTATGGCATTACGGAGCCCGCTGGTATCATCGGGTAATGCCCAGCGGTAGACCGCAATCGGCAGGACCTGAGCGCCACGGTTACGCAAGGCTTCGTAGAATCCTTCGACCGGCTTCCCATACTCCTGAACAGCAACATGTTTGCCCGTCACAGAAAACTTTTTTTCATCCAGGACAGAAATAATCTCATGCCAGGTGTTAGGCTCCGGAGCAGAATAATGAATGGGGACTTCCCAGTTACGCAGGACGACCGTTGGCTTTGGACCACGCACCACAACAATAATCCTACGGAAGGCATCCAGAACCTGATCGCGTGGGAAATAAAGCTCTGCCGCGTTGAGTAAGGCAGTCGCTCCCACGCCGGTCATGAAGACAATCACATCAATTTCGCCTCGAAACAGTTTCTCGCAGAACGACTTCACCTGCGCGTTGTCTTCCAGCGGAATTTCATCCATGGAATGGACGAGCGTGGGATTGCCCTGATTGCGTTCGATCAGGGAGGTCATGGCGTCGCTTTTGCGACTTTCGAAACTGCAGACATTTAAGGCAGAGGAATTCATGGCGGATGCTTCATTGGGAATTAGAGGATCTTCAGAGACAACGACTCAATTATAGACGCCGTGTGAAGCACAGAAAATAGCCGCATGTCGGTTTCTTCGCCAGAACCCGGTTTTCTGAGCAACAAGCCCTGCTATCAGGGTGTGCTCGTGGAACGGAACCCGTTCAGCCAGAGACGAAAGTCTTCATCAATGTCTGTCAGATCATTGATATTCAGCAGTTGCATTAAGGTCTGCGCGCCGGTGGAATCAAATTCCTGACTGGTTCTCAATTTGCGATAAAAGGGGGAAAGTAGTCGTTTCTGCTGCAGGTAGATACAGAAGTAGCGGGCGTAAGAATAGGTTAACGCTTCGCGTCGGGTATCGATTCTGACCTGCTCTACCAGTTTCGACAGGGGGGGCAACTGGTTGCGATCCAGGGCCGATAGCAGCAACTGCCCGCGCCAGTTCGAAATCCCCAGCAATTGTGTCTGTTCGTCTGAGAATTCGCATTGCTCATGCAGCGACGCCAGGCCTTCGTCAAACCATTCCGGCATGGCAGGAAAGTCGATTTCCGCCAGCGCGTGGGTCAGTTCGTGACCGAGAGTTCCACTGCCGGTGGAGAGATTCAGGACAATCCGCATGTCGTTCGACTGAAAATAACCGTAATAGGAGCCGGTTTTTCTCTGGTCGAGGTCCAACGCGACCTGTTGATAACGTTCCTCTGAAGAGAGTGCGACAATTGTAATTGGACGATCAGGGGGTGTATCGAAATAGGAAACATTCAACGCGTACTCAGTCGGAGAGATCGCTTTCTGATAGAGGGCTTCCAGGGTTGAGACTTCATAATCGCCGACGATGATATAAGGTGTTTGAATCAGTACATTGACGGGAAGGGAAATACGGGTTCTCAGCCAGGCCGCCTTGGTTTCGCAGGCGGTCTGCAGCTTCGGTTTCTGCTCGCGCGATTTGATTTCAGGGGGTGCTTTGAAGGGCTCGGGAGGGCTGAGGCGTACCGCATTCGCAGAGGCTCTTCCTTCCTGAGCTCCAGAGAAGATCAGAAAATAAAAGCCTGTCATCAGGACAAATGGTCCTGCGATCAGTAATGCATTTCGATGCAGAGACAAGCCATACCCACAATCAGACAGGTCTGGTGAAATTCACCAGTGCCGGTTCTTGAAAACAATTCACGATTAATCGAGTCATGTTTAATTATAGATTGCTGCAGGTCGTATCACTTGAGCAAAGCCTTCGGGAATCTGGAAATAGTCGCAGGTTGACGATCCCACGTGTGCATTATTCGACTTGATCGCCGTAAATTACCCAGACATCATAATCGGTAAGTTATTGACAGACTGACGCATCCCTGTCGGACATCTTGTCGCAAAAGAGGAGAGTTGAACGCCATTTAACGCCAAAAGCACATTAAGGCAGAGTAACAATATGGTCGAAATCTTGTTATAATAGGTCTACTGATTATGATGGTTTCGAGGCTCGCGTCTTTCACAACTCTGCTGATGAAATTTCCACTCTAATGAGTCAACCTTCTCATTTTGATTCGAGTTCCAACCGCTCCTCGACGCCAAGGCGGTCTCAGAGCCAACAGGCACTTGCTCAGACCAGACGGCCTTTATTTACATCTGCTGAACTTCATGCACTAAAGACAGGAATGCACTGTACCATGTATCAATCTATGGGGGCACACCCGGACGAAGTTAACGGAATCACTGGAACACGTTTCGCTGTCTGGGCACCCAATGCACAGGAAGTCTGTATTGTTTGCGATCAGAACCACTGGAAGCATGGTGAATTCTATCTGAACTCCAGCGATGCAGGGGTCTGGTCCGGTTTTATGCCAGGCATTTCAAGCGGAGACGCTTATAAATTCAGCCTGCGAGGCCAGAACGGAGAGTTTTTCGAAAAGTGTGATCCGTATGCGTTCTACTCCGAACTGCGCCCCAAGACCGCCTCGATTGTCTACGATCTGGAAAATTATCCCTGGCAGGATGACCAATGGATCCAGAAACGGGCCGAAACCAACTGGCATGATCAGCCGATTACGATTTATGAAGTTCACCTGGGTTCGTGGAAACGCCCCAAAGATGGCCGCCAGTTTTTTACTTACCGGGAACTGGCCAAGCAACTGGTCGAGTATGTCCAGGAAATGGGATATACGCACATTCAATTAATGCCCATCACGGAACACCCTTTTGATGGCTCCTGGGGTTATCAGACGACCGGCTATTTTTCCCCGACCAGTCGTTTCGGCAGTCCCCATGATTTGATGTATTTCGTCGATTACTGCCACCAGGCAGGCATTGGTGTCTTATTTGACTGGGTTCCCGGCCATTTTCCCACGGACGGACACTCCCTGGGTCGATTTGACGGCACCTGCCTGTACGAACATGCCGATCCACGAAAAGGGTTTCACCCGGACTGGGGAACCTACATCTTTAACTACGGACGGAATGAAATCAGGGACTTCCTGCTCTCAAGCGCACATTTCTGGATTGATAAGTATCATTTTGATGGTCTCCGTGTGGATGCGGTGGCTTCAATGCTCTACCTGGATTATTCGCGCAAAGAAGGGGAATGGGTACCCAACCCGCAAGGCGGACGCGAAAACCTGGAAGCCATTCAGTTCCTGAAAGATGCGAATGTCAGTCTGCACGGGGAATATCCGGGCATCCTGACGATCGCCGAGGAGTCCACATCCTGGGGCGGTGTATCTCACCCGGTCTATAATGGCGGGCTGGGTTTCAATATGAAATGGGATATGGGCTGGATGAATGATACGCTCCGGTATATGCATTTCGATCCGATCTACCGCTCACACCATCAAGGCGAACTCTCCTTCCGCATGATTTATGCATTCACGGAAAACTTTGTGCTGCCACTCTCGCATGATGAAGTGGTGCACGGCAAACGTGCGTTAATATCACAAATGCCCGGAGACCTGTGGCAGCAGTTTGCCAATCTGCGGTTGTTATATGGTTATCAATATACGATGCCGGGCAAAAAACTGCTGTTTATGGGAGGAGAACTGGCGCAGTGGGAAGAATGGAATCACGATCAGGAACTGGACTGGAAACTGATTGGTCATGAAAAACATGATGGCATCCGTCGCCTGATCGGAGACTTGAACCACTTATACCGTACTGAAAAATCGCTGTACGAAACCGATTTTACGCAAGAAGGCTTTGCCTGGATTCAATGTGATGATTCTAAAAACAGTGTCTTTGCCTTTCAGCGCACTGCGACCGACACAGAAGAGCATGTGATAGTGGTTGCCAATTTCACGCCAGTTCCCCGCGATGGATACCGGATTGGTGTTCCGAAACCAGGCTTTTACCACGAAATCATTAACAGTGATGCCAAGATTTATGGTGGTTCGAATATGGGGAATGCCGGTGGAGTTTATAGTGAGAAGATCAGCAGCCATGGCATGAATCACAGCATTACACTGAATCTGCCACCATTGGGTCTACTGATTATGAAACCTGTGTCGGCTGCACAAAAACCAGCTAAAAAGATAGCGGAATAACAGGAACACAGGAGGGAAATTTCTCACCAGAAAAGGCTGGTAAATGAAGATGAACCTCTATATAATAGGTGTTTCAGTCGTTTCTTGACACGACTGAAAAAAGGACGCCGCTGAGTGTATAGGCGCTCGCCCAAACAGTCCCGACAAGGGAAAGTTCGGCTATACTCCCCAGCAGCGTATCCTTTGGTGAAGTTCAAGTCAGACAGTAGAAGTTGCTCTTTTCCCTGTCTGTAATTATCTCTTAAGCAAACGTCGTACCAGCTAACAGCTCACCTCAGACGCATTACCGTAAGTCACTTACACAGAAGCACTTACAATATTAAATAAAAATCTGAGTAGATTGACGTCGTTTCATTTGCTTCAAAAATGCCCTTATGGAGGGCATTTTGCTGCTTAGATTAACAGCAGCATGGCACAAAGAATCAGCCCCATTTTCCGATAGTCATCATTTCGAAAATCGTCTACTATTAAAGACACAGTGAGACACCGTTGAAATAACCACAGGCTTCATATTCTTTGTTGCCGGTTATTCTGGAATCAGAAACACTTCTTGTGCTGATGGTGATTTTTTTGTCGGACTTTCATCTCGATCAATGGGCGCAATACACCGGTCCCGCCAACTGGTATTCTCTCGCATTTCCTTCTGACTGGATCAAGGATGACCAGGACGGGGTCCTTCAGCTCAGTCCTCCGGGTGGGAACGCCACGTTAACCATCAGTTGCCACTGGAAATCGGTGCTGCCTCATACGCAGTCAGGGACGGGGCTCGATGTTAATTTCGATCAGCTCTTTGTCAGACATCGGAATATTCTAAAACGATCGCCGCTGGTGATAGAGCATGAATCGGTGGCCTATTCCGGTGAAGCCATCATTAAAAAAAATGTATCCTGGTGGAAATCGTTGCTGGCGCAATCCACTCTGTTTCAAAAAAACTGGCATCACTGGAATCTCTGGTTGATCCGAGAACGCTCCATTCAAATGGTGGTCACGTTTTTCTACGAACCCCAGGATCGTGAAGAACTGCTGGATACCGTGCTGAGGATCCTCCATTCGGTTGAACTGAATTTGAATCCGGCGCATCCGCCTGAACTGTTTGCTGATGAAGTGCTGCAGTTGGCCCGGAATAAATTCCCTTTGATTTCTTCGCAGATCATTCCCGGTTTTCGCATCAAATTTGGTGAATCGGAACTGAATCTGAATAATTTCTACCGGTCCTATCTGAGCTCCCCGGAAGACTACGAACAGGAAATCGTTTCGGCTCTGGCGACCGTGCTGCAAATTAATGAATGGGGTGATGACCAGACCGAACCGGAACTGCTCGAAATCCAGGACCGCATCATGCCGATCCTGATCTCACAGGAATCATGGAAAACTCATTTCCCGAACTTTGTCGGCGAGAACTGGATCGCGAACCTGGCCATTCTTTACGTGGTTGATGAATCACGGGCTTACTGGTATATCCATGAGAAGCTGCTCAGAAAGTGGAAAATCAGCCAGGAGATTTTACACGAAATTGCACTGGCCAATCTGGACCACTATTTTATACAGAACGACATCGAGTTAATCTGCATGTCGCGGGAAGATGGTCCCAATATGATTATTCACAGCAAGGCAGACGCGTATAATGCGAGCCAGGTCCTCAGTCCGTCATTTTATCAGCAGGCCCGGAAGTTTCTGGGAAGTGAATTTCTGGCGGGTCTTCCCAACCGTGATTTTTTACTGGCGCTCAGCCTGAGTGAATCGCAGGTCATCGAAAAAATCCAGCATAACATCGCCAATGACTACCTGAATATGGATCATCCGCTCACCGATCATTTACTGGTTGTCACCGCGGATGGTGTCAGTGAATATTGTGGTGTGAGCTGAACCCGATTACGCCGCAATACATCTTCGCATGCTATGCAACGGTACCATTACAGACACCAATAAATTAAACTGGCCCCAGCTTGACCTGATCACAGTGAAACCCGCGCAAGAGCGATTAAAGTAATATGCAACAGGAATCGAATTTATTTTCTCAGAGACAGGGTGAGTTCATCACTCTGGGTACGGGGACCAGTGTGGGAATCCCGATTGTGGGTTGCGATTGTGAAGTCTGCCAGTCCCCCCATCCTCAAAATCAGCGCGGCCGTACATCCGTTTATATCGGTGCCCCGGAGGGGGGCTTTCTGATCGACACGCCACCGGAACTCAGGCTGCAGTTACTGCGCGAACACATTCCCTGGGTGCACGCCGTTCTCTATACCCACAGCCACGCCGATCATATTTTCGGCCTGGATGATGTGCGGATCAGCGGATACCGGCTGGAAAAATCCATCGAATTATACTGTGAAGAAGCCGTGGAAGAGCAGATCCGGGGGTCTTTCAACTACGCCTTCGAGGAACCGACACATAATCGTCACCACATGTCGCGCCCCCATCTTGATTTCAAAACGATCTCACTGGAACCGTTCGATCTGCTGGGACTCAGAATCCAACCGATTCGACTGATGCATGGAACTCTGCCGATCCTTGGATACCGGATCAACGATATTGCCTTTTGCACGGATGTCAGCGAAATTCCCGAAGAGAGCTGGCAATACCTGGAAGGCCTGGATTACCTGATTCTTGATGCCCTGCGGATCAAGCCACACCCCACGCATTTTTGCCTGGAACAGAGCCTGGAAGTGGTCGAACGGGTTCGCCCCAAACGGACTTATTTCACCCACATCTCGCACTCGCTGGAACACGAAGAGACAAACACCAATTTACCTGAGCATGTCGAGCTGGCATATGATGGCCTGTCTTTACCGCTCAACGGACTGGCTGCCGACCATTAGACTGTGTCCAGTTTTACTGTAGCGTCTCCAGGTCCATTTGAACCGAGTAGAATAGATCGAGAGACGCTATGGTAAATGTGATGCGCGCTAGTTCCCCAACAGCATGGGTCGGAAGTCAGATCAGGGGAGATTCAGTTTCATACCCGGGCGGATGTAGTTGGCGTTTTTCAGGAGATCACGATTCTGCTGATAAATTTTGAATGCTGCAGAGCGTTTACCATAGATTCGCACAGCAATAGATTCCAGAGTGTCACCGGGCTGAATCGTATAGGTTTTCGGCTCTGCAGTCTGGCCGGTTGGCTTAGCCTGCTCACCAAAGAGGTCATCAACGATCTGAGCCACATTCTCCGGTTGAACCTGCGACAGGGAATGCCCTGTACCGGAGGGAGCCCCATTGCTTTGTGGTCCGTTACCATGGATAAAAGGGGAGCGGGGTACAGGAATAAATTTTCGATAGTTTTCTGGAACTCCTTTAATTCCGGCTGGAAGTTTCTCGGTTTGAATCGATTGTTCCAGCTCCTGCATCACCTGTTTCTGATCCAGCTGCCCCATTGCTTTTTGCGATGAAGTATTGGAGAGTGACTCAATCAATCCTTCAAACTGAACAGTCGAGGAAGGATCAGACTTCAATGTCGGCTGGGACACCATTTGCCCCACAGTCCGTTTTCCGGTCATCACCGGAGATTCCACATTGGACTGTCGATTGGCAGACTGAGGCGTTGTTTCCGGAGCCCGGTAGACCGGAATCCTCAATTTCATTCCCTCACGAATGTCATTGGGGCTACGGAGCTGATCACGGTTCAGATTAAAGATCTCACGGTACTT
>AZIC01002094.1_pt1 | contig 15390 bp, 10 predicted proteins | sample 359061 | NCBI WGS metagenome assembly AZIC01 (sample SAMN02429709, study PRJNA222657) | marine sediment metagenome | biome: Sediment sample; isolation source: sample MGS-MES from oil contaminated site at the harbour of Messina (Sicily... | place: Italy: Messine | collected 2011-04-30 | depth 1 m m
GGGCGAAGAGAAGTCCGGCGAAAACATGATGCAGTTTGAGTCGCTGCAGGATGGTTCCTGGCGGGTCAAAGATCCAGATGACGTCGAGATCCAAATGATATCTTTCGGCAGTTATCACGAGTTGAGTGTGAATGGGGGTATCGTGCTCTCGCTGGCGAACTCCACCTTTACCAGTGGGATGCTGGGTTTCTATGTCGAGACCGCGACATTGCAGATCAACCAACTGGAAGTGCACCGACTCAAGCCGCCGACACAGACGGACGAGCATCTGACCACCGGCTGGCGAAAAAACAGCCCGGAGGAAGAAGCTGGAACGTGAGCGAACAGTCAGGCCAGCGACTCTCTCTGATCAGCTGAGCAAATTAACGGCCGTGCGGATCGCCAGCAGAACGGAGGTGATCAAACCAATGAACCCAAGGATTTTCATCCAGGCGGGGATGGCGTTCTCACCTTTCATGTCGGCGCGGGTGGCCAGCCAGAGCATGGCGATGGCCAGCATCGGAATGCCCAGTACCGTCAGCGACTGAGCAAAGATGATCAGCCCTACCGGCTTTTGTCCCATGGTTTTTGTATAGATGGCTACTGCCATCCCGACCATGAGAGCGAACACGGTAAACAGTTTGGGCCATTTCTGATCGATATAGCCACCCAGTCCGAAACCATCGGCCAGGATCGAACCGCCAATCATGGCGTTGACCAGGAACGAACTGAAGGCACCGGCAAAAATTCCCAGTGAGAAAATCACCATCGCCGATTTACCAAAACCGGGTTCAAGGCTGGTGGCGACATCCGAGACGGAGGTCAATGTTTCAACGTCTGGATTCTGATACAGCACTTTGGCGGCGGTGATCAGTACCATTAACGTAATCAGTCCCAGCATACTGATGCCAAGTGTGGAATCGATGAGGCCCTGTTTCAGGTTATCCCGGGTCCAGCCTTTCTGACGTACCAGATAAGACTGATAAAAAGCACCCGCGACGGAGAATGTGGTAGCATACATCGCCACAATGGGGGTCATGACTTCTTTCATACCGGCACCGTTGGCAGCCTGCTCGGGCAGAGACGGGATGAGTCCTGCGATTGCTTTCAGCCAGTCCGGTTTGACCTGAAACAGGTTGATGGCAAAAGCGATGATCATGATGGCGACCAGCAGCTTCATTAATTTTTCAATCAGTCCATACAGGTGTTTGAAACCGTAGAGAGCCAGAATGATGAAGGCATTCATGCCGATGATGATGGCAAGAGAATAATCGTTGCCTTCTTTCATGAATGGTTCGACTGCCGCCAGCACGCCGAGGTTGTTACTGAATTGAAAACAGGCGGCGATTAAGAACAGGATGACCCCGGTCGCAGCAGCAACCGGTCTCCCCGCGCGTTCCGCCAGTTCATCACAGATTGTCCCTTTAAGCTGAATACCGAGTCGGGCTGACAGTGCCGTCATGGCGATCATCATGATGACCGCAATCACCAGGACCCAGCTCATCTGGTAGGCGTAGGTATGGCCAATTTTGGAAGCAGACAGAATACTGCCTGGCCCCAGTACCACTGACGCGGTAATGATGGCGGGACCGAGGCTGGAGAGAATACGCTTGAAGAAATTGCTTGGCGGTTGATCGTTCATGGATGAGATACCGTATTTTCTAAATATAAGTTAGTAATGGCAGTATCTTAACAAAACGAGGCCGGAAAATGAGGGTTCCGCGATGGTTTTTATTCAAAACGATCGTAAATGACAACCTCTTCGTGGGGTAACTGTCCTCCCCGTTCATTGGCGGGCCGAATTGGTTTTCCGACCACGACGAACAGGGAGATCAGATAATTTTCGGGCAGATTGATCAGCTCGGCGACTTTTTCGAAGTCGAAACCGTCCATCGGGCAGGTATCGTAGCCCATGTCTTTAGCGACGAGCATCATGGTTTGAGCGGCCATGCCACAGGAGCGTTGGGCTTCGTCCCGTTCGGCTTCCGGGTTATCTTTATAATAGTTCAGGATCATGGGGACCAGTGCCTGCTGGACTGGTTCGGGGGCATTCTGCCAGTAGCGTCCAGGCTCTTTTTCCCAGGCTTTGAGATCAGCACAGATGACGACCAGCAGTGAGGCATCGGTCACCTGGGCCTGATTCCAGGAGGCCTCGCGGATTTTCTGCCGTAACTCCCGATCTTTGACCACGACAAATCGCCAGTGTTGAATATTAAAGGCTGTGGGGGAGAGCAGTGTGTAGGAGAGCAGCTGATTGACTTCCGCGTCGGTCATTTGATGATCGGGGTCGTATGATTTGACAGAACGTCTTGCTTCAATTGCTTTTAAGGTTTCCATTCTCATTCACTTATATCAATAAACACACAGAAATATATTATACAGTTTCTGTTTCTATCATAGGCAGTCACCCCGATGAATAACACTGTTTCGCGGAAATCCAAATCAGGAAATCGCCTGTTTTTAACGAATATCCCAAACGGTAAGCGGGAATCTTTCCGGTTCGAACATTGTCGCTGCCTGAAAATCCCCATATAGTTACCACAGCGGGCAGCCGAACAGTAGACACGGATGATCATCACGAATGCCCGGCATCGGGTTCATCCTGCACAACGGACTCAAATACAGGATCAGTCATGTCCCAGTCAGAAACAGTCAAATCGAAATCGACAGAGAGTAGTTCGACGAAAGATCAGAAAAACCAGCGCGGTTCAATGGGTCGCATTTTTCTGGTACTGGTCATCGGATTCTGTGTGCTGCTCTGGTTCGCCCCGCAGATCGTTTCGCGCACCTCGCTGAAAGATTCGATTCTGCCCCGCATTCTTAAAGACTACCCCGGTGAAATCCGCACGGGCAAAGTCACGCTCCACTGGGGAGCGCCGGTGACGTTTCAGAATGTCGCGTTGGAAGATTTCGAAGGTCGGGATGTTGTCCGCATCGCGCAGATTCAAACGAAAAAAACATTGTGGGAACTGGCGAAAGACCGCAAGCGTGTCGGCGATGTGAATGTGAACCACGTGACGACTCTGACTTATGTGAACGAACAGGGGCTCGCCAATCAGGATCTGTTGACCGCCATCATCAATAAAGGGACCAAAGAAAATCCCCAGGGTGATCCCGACGCGAAGGAAGAACCCAAAACCGGATCGCAGCAGTCACTGACCCTGCATCTATCTGATCTCAACATGAATGTCGTGAATGCTACGGACGAGTCCACACCCTACCTGACGGGCATGAACATTCCCGTGACACGTCCCGAACTGCGCACTGATCCGGTGAAGGTCGCAGGCAGCTGGAAAGAGCCGGTCGCGGAAAATGCAGAGGTGAAGAATCCCGCGGAAATCGAATTTCTGGTCAGCGCGGTCAAGTCGGGCGAGCCAGACGCTTCACGGTCGGGATCACTGAAATTCAAAACCAGTTTTTTCGATTTGAAACAGTTGATGCCCCTGGTCAGCGCAGTCTCCCCGGGTGCGTACCTGGATGGGATTTCCAATTCCGAGATGGAAGTCAAGTGGTCGGGAACGAAAGAAGCCCCACGGTTCGCCGTCAAAGGAAACTGGGAAGCAGCACCACTCGTATTTGGCGCACCGGAACTGCTGGGGAATGATGAAATCTCAACCGATTACGCCAGGGGCAACATCGACCTGATGGCCGCGGATGGCGTATTGTATTTCAAAGAAGCCGGGGCCGAGTCACAGTTAGGTAAAGTCACATTGCAAGGCAAGCTGAACTGGGACGATCTGAAGGATGAAAGCAAACAGGAAAAACTGGCGGGTTTGTTGAATTCTCAATTGAAACTGTCGGGCGATCTGGATTTGGCAGAGACCGCGAAACAGTTGCCGGAAACCATGCATTTGAAACCGGGCATGCAGATTACCTCGGGGACGGTCAACTTCCAAGTGTCCAACTTTGATCCGCAGCAGCCGGAACAGAACCGGGACTCGACATGGATCATCGACTTGAAAACATCTGATCTGACAGGCCGTAACAACGGGCAGGCAATTCGCTGGCAGCAGCCGGTCTCTTTATTGATGCAGATTGTCAGGCGGCCTGATTCCTTTGATATCCGCTCGCTGAAGTGTGAATCTGATTTTCTGAAACTGACAGGAAGTGGCAATGCCCGCGATCTGAAAATTCAACTGGAAGCCAACCTGGATCGGCTTTCACAACGGCTGGATCAGTTTGTCGACCTGCAGGCGGTGGCTTTAAAAGGCAGGATGAAGGGCGAGGTCGACTTTAAAGTGACCGGAGAGTCCTGGGCGACAACGTCCTTTTTGAATTTCGATCAGCTGCAACTGGCAATGCCTGATCGACGGGGCTGGCAGGAACCGCAATTGGAACTGACCGTGGAAGGTGCCGGGAAAACGGACGAACAAAAGATACATGTGGAGCGGTTCATTGTGTCATTGATTGCCGGTAAGGATACATTTCAGGCAAAACTGGAATCGCCGACCACCATTGATCGTCAGCCGAAAGCAGAGGCCCGCCAGCAGCTGTTGCCTTTCAAAATTCAACTGCAGGGCAAACTGGCTTCCTGGGGAGACCGGGTCAGGCCACTGGCGAAGCAGGATCTGCAGCTGGCAGGAGATGTCAAGTTTGCTTCTTCGATTTCGATTGGCGATCAATATTTCGTACACGATAATACCACGCTGGATCTGACAAATGTCCGGATTCAGACACCTGACCTGTGGGTCAGTGAACCTCGGGCAGAATTGAAAACGTCGGGAAGCTGGGACGGGAAGCAGAAGACGCTCAAAGCATCCAAGCTGACTTATCGTGGAACCGCGGTTGCGGTGAACGGAGAAAAACTGGAAATACAACTTCCTAACGCTGAAGTTCACACGCCTTCCTTTGTCGGATCACTGTCACTGAATGGCGATCTGCATGCGCTTTCGCTCTGGTTCCAGAATCCGGCAGAGCCACCTGAGCAGAAATATTATGGGACGATTCAAGGACAGGCGAACGTAGTCGTAACCGAAGTTTCGCGACTGGCGAACTGGAGGGCGACGATTTCAGATTTTGCGATTGAAGCTCCCGTACGTGAGCCAGTGGCTGCCGGAAAAAAAATCGTCCCCAGTCAGCGGAATACCGGCTGGGCCATCAGCTGGCAGGAACCCGAAATTCGCGTGGAAGGGGATACACTGCAGGATTTGAAAGAAGACTCGCTCACGTTGAACCAGATGTCGATTCAATCGGAGATGCTGGACCTGACTGCTAAAGGGGAAATCAAAGAGCTGTCGACCCGTAAACAGGTCAGACTGGCGGGAGAAGTCACCTACGACTGGGAAAGCCTGACCCCCCTGCTCCGCAGCAAACTGGGGCCGGATGTCGAGATCGTTGGTCGGGAGACACGCCCCTTCACTTTGAACGGGCCGCTGGGCAGTACAGCGAACGATCAGGCGCGCGAGATGGTTCTGAATGCGCAGCCGCGTCCCTTATATCCCAATACGCGACCGCTGTTCGTGCCCACCGATCAATATAATGAGTTGACTGGTGAAGCCGGGTTTGGCTGGGAAAAAGCGAATATCCGTGGATTGACCAGTGGGAAGACAAATATCGAGGCGACCATTAAGGATGGCCAGATTCATATCACACCTCTTGATCTGCAGGTGAGTGGCGGACGTTTGCGGATCGCGCCGATCGTGCGGTTGGATGTGAAGCCGGCGGCGCTGGTCTTTGCGAAAGGGGATGTGATTGATAATTTTCAATTCACTCCCGAGATGACACGTAACTCGCTGAAATACGTCGCACCAATGCTGGCGAACAGCACGAATATTCAGGGGCAGTTTTCACTGAGCCAGGAATACGCGATCATTCCCATTGATCAACCGGAACTCGGCGAAGCAAAGGGGACGCTGCTCGTTAAATCCACTAAGGTCAAACCGGGGCCGCTGTTTGATGCGTTATCGGAAAAAATCAACCAGGTACTTTCTATTGTGAATATTAATCGAACCAGCAGGTTGATCAGTGAGGACTCCGTCTTTCTACAGGTGCAGAACCAGGCGTTGCATTATCATATGGTTGATGGTCGGGTTTTTCATTCTCCATTCGAAGTGCAGATGAAGGGAATAACGATTCGCACGACAGGTTCGGTAGGCCTGGATGAATCGCTGGATCTGATTGCGGAAGTCGGGTTCAGCAACCTCATTTCGGAAGAGAGCGATAAGCCGTTTGTGAAGGCGCTCATCAGCAAGCCGCTGCGACTGCCGATTAGAGGGACCTTGAAGAAACCCAAAGTCGACATGAGCCAGGTAGGCAATTATGCCAAGCAGATGGGGGTCAACGCGCTCGACGCTGTGCTGGGCAGTGGCGTGGGATCACAGATTCAAAGTCTGTTTCCTGAACGAACGCCGGAAGAAATGGAGCGAATCCAGAAAGAACGCGAGGCACGTCGCAAGGAACGTGAAGAACGTCGCGAACAGAAACGGCTGGACAAACTGAAACGCAAACAGGGACTGTAATGAAAATCATCGCTCTGTAATCTGGTGGTCTGATGCAATCAGTTTCTCAACGCTTGAAGCTCGTCAGAGTTGACACGTTGTTGCTGTCGAGCAATATTTTCCTGATTGTCATATTCAACCTGAGTCTGTATTTTCTGTTTGTGAGCAATGATCCAAAATGGTTTAGAGCCGTCTGGTGCCTGGCAGGATTACTGGTATTCTGGTTGTTGCTCTGGTCCTTGAGGTTTCGAGGCACGAGCCAGAAGAACGATGTGACGACGGCACAAGTCGGCGGAACACTGTTGACCCTGGTGACGGTCTACAGTCTGTTGAATGGACTCTCCTGCCTGTGGCTACCGGATCTGGAAGTCTACATCACTGTGATTCTGCAAGGCGGGATCACCCTGATCGTCGGCATTACGATGACGCTTTCACTTGTTGATCAATCCCAGGCAGGTTCTTGGATTAACTGGCCCGTTGTGATTTGCAGCTACTCTGTCATGTTGGTGACATTGATGTTGAATCTGGCAGGTTTGTGGCTTATGTTGACAGGCGGCATTTGAGCAGACTTGATCACTTGGTAAAAGATCAGCTCAGTATTCGTCACAGGAATGAAACCGCATGAAAGCCGGACAGATGAAAATCGCGAAGTTGAGTGTGCTGACCCTGGTGATGCTGATCGCCGTCGCCCTGGTTTATCTTTATGTCAGTGTGGTCGAACTCTCTCTGTCGCAGGATCACATCCGCCAGGCGTTTGGGAAAGGGATTGCCGCCTGTATCTTTCTGACAGCTGGGGGTACTGCTTTGCGCTACCCGCTGAGTGGACTGTTGGCCGGGATTCTGGTCTGCTTTTTCTTTACGCTGGGCTACGTTGTTCTCTGGGTGGGGATCCCTTTGGAATGGCTTTTTTGAACGTGCTTTAAAAAGGTACCATTTTTTCCCGATTCCTGTTATCGTGCTTTCTCTGTGAACAAGGTTGTTCTGGAACACGTCCTACTGACCGGATACAGGATACAGGATGCAGGAATGGAAGAAGGCGGCGAGAGTCATCGTATCGAGTTGAAGACGGCGATGTGGATCTATCTGATGGCGCTGGTGATTGGCGTGGGGGTCGGCATGCTGGGGTCGGCCTTTCATTACTGTCTTGATAAAGTGATCGGTAGCTATGCCTCCATTGCCGCGCTGTTTTCCGGATTTGACTTACTGACGATACTGGTAGCGTCGGTTGTGGGAGCAGCGATGGTGTCTGCAGCAGCCGTTTTGGTCCGAAAATATGCGCCGGAGACCGCGGGGAGCGGCATTCAGGAAATTGAAGGCGTGATGGGCGAACTGATGACGCTCCGCTGGCGAAGTGTGCTGCCTGTGAAATTTATTGGAGGGGTGCTGTCCATGGGGGCAGGTCTGGTACTTGGACGTGAAGGACCAACGATTCACCTGGGCGGTTGTGTCGGACAGATCGTGGGCGAAAAAGCGCGGGCGGATAAGCATACTTTAAATACATTTCTGGCTGCGGGCGCTACCGCGGGACTGAGTGTGGCCTTCAGTGCCCCGCTGGGCGCGATCCTGTTTATGATCGAAGAAGTCAGGCCTCGATTTCGATACAGCTTTGTCGCACTGCATGCGGTGATCATTGCCAGTATTACGGCGAACCTGATCAACGACCAGGTGTTTGGCACGCTGCCTCAGTTGCCTGTCCAGTTGCAGGCCTCTTTACCCACTTTTCAGCCGACGAGCAATCTGCTGCTGACACTGTCATTGAACCTGCTGCTGGGCGCGTTGATTGGCGTACTGGGGGCGGGTTTTAATTCGGTAATGTTAAAGTGTCTGCGGATCTCTGATGGCTTGAATAGCCGCTTTATGCTGATCATTGCAGCGTCGGTGGGGGCCGTGGTCGGGGCACTGATGATCATCGCGCCGGAATATGTGGGTGGCGGTGAAGCGCTGGTAAAAGAAATATTCGTGGAGTCCCCCCTGCTCGGCTTTTTACTGGGGTTACTCGTCGTACGAGCAGCGCTGACGTTTTTGAGTTATTCGATGGGTGTGCCCGGCGGAATTTTTGCACCGATGCTGGCATTGGGCGCATTGATTGGCACGAGCTTCGGATACGTGGTGCATGAGCTCACGCCACAGGCAGATCTGCAGGCGGCGACATTTGCAGTTGCTGCGATGGGGGCCCTGTTTGCAGCGACTGTGCGGGCACCTCTGACGGGGATCGTGCTGGTTGCTGAAATGACGGACAGTTTCGAACTGCTGCCAGCGATGATTGTGACCTGCATGACCGCCAGTATTGTAGCCCAGTCACTGGGAAGTCGCCCGATATACGATCTGCTGCTGGAACGAACACTGGAACGCAGAGGTTTGAAAGAGGAACCGGAAAACGAGTCCTCAGGTACAGTTGGTAAAAGCGAATCATGAATTCTGTATTTCAAATCAACAACAATCAAAGCCATGCATGAATTAACCACACCTGAACTTCTCGAAGAAGTGAAATCTCTCCGTCTACGTGTCGCTGAGTTGGAACAGCAGCAGGCAGATGCAAAACCGAATAAGGTCAATGATCTGGCACATCAGTATTTTAATCTGGCTGGTGAGATGATTATTGCGATCGATACGGACGAGACAATCTCGCTGATCAACCAGCAAGGCAGTCTGCTGCTGGAGGCAGAGGAATCACAGATCATCGGCAAGAACTGGTTTGATCATTTTCTTCCGGACGCGGATCGTGAGGAAATACGCGCTCTGTTCAGGAAGCTGGTCCAGGGCGATCTCATGCCGGTGGAGTACTTTGAGAATGAAATTCAGACAGCGCGTGGAAAATTGAAGTCGATTGCGTGGCACAATTCAGTACTGAGAGATGGTTCGGACCGCATCATCGGGACTTTGAGCGTGGGTGTGGATGTTACCGCGCGGAGGGCGACAGAACAGCTGCTGCGCGAAAACGATCAGATGTTTCGCCAGATCTCAGAGAATATTAATGAACTGTTCTGGGTCTGCAGCCCCGACTGGAGAGAAATCTACTATGTGAATCATATGTATGAGGTGATCTGGGGACGCTCCTGCCAGAGTCTGTATGAGGATTCCCGGTCCTGTCTGGATTCAATCCACCCGGATGATCGTGAATCCGTTAAACGCGAGACTAAGAAAAAATCCAGCAATGGTTTGTCCGACCCTGATTTTCCCCGGTTCAGGGTCATTCACTGTGATGGCAGTGTGCGCTGGATGCAGGCGCGCGCCTTTTCTGTTTGCGATGAAAACAATCGGGTAACCCGCATCGTCGGTATTGGGAAAGACATTACCAAACGCAAGCAGGAGGAGGATGCGGCTAATGAAGCGAGCCTGAAACTGGAGCGATGTGTCGAGGAACGAACGGAAGAACTTGCCAGGCGGACTGCACAATTAAAGGCCATGTTTATTGCGATCCCCGATGTTGTACTCGTGCTCAGTCGCAATGGGGAAATAATTAATTTTAACAGCCGCTGCAAGATGGATTTATTCCTGTCTCCCGATTCGCGTCGTGGCAGCAAAATTGGAGATGTGCTGCCTGTGGACGTGGGTCGCCAGATCAAGTTACTCATCAACCAGGTCTATGATACCCGGCAGATTGAAACGCTCGATTACAGTCGAGTGAACCGGGGGAAGGAATACTGGTATCGTGCCCGTGTACTGCCTTACCTGTCAGATGAAATTCTGATGATGATTGAACAGATTAACGATCAAAAAATCGCGGAAATGGAATTAAAGGTCCTGCATGAAAAACTCTCGGAAGCCCAGCGGCTGGCACATATCGGGAGCTGGGAATGGAATATTCAGGACGACACACTCTGGTGGTCGGATGAAGTCTATCGGATCTTTGGTGTGTCCAAGTCAGACTTTATTCTCAAGAATGAATCCTTTCTGCAGACCATTCATCCCGATGATCGCCAACTGGTAGAGCAAATGATTGCTCAAACATTGAAATATGATTTACCCTACAGCACCGAACATCGCATCCTGCGGCCTGATGGGGAAATCCGCCATGTGCATGAACGCGCTGTGCTGAAAAAGAATGATGTGGGTGAAGTGTTGTTTATGCATGGGACCGTACAGGATATGACGGAACGGTACGAAGCCATTAGAAAGGCACAGGAATACCGGGATATTCTGGCACATGCGTCTCGCCTGGCTGTGATGGGAGAACTGACGGCTGGCATTTCCCATGAGCTTAATCAACCACTGACCGCAATTGCAAATTACACGGCGGCCATGAAGCAATATTTAGAGCAGAATCGCGATGTGACTCACCTTGTTAATAAAATCCAGGACCTGTCTCTTCGTTCTGGTGAGATTGTGCGCAAATTGAAATCGCTGGCCGAAAAACGTAAGCAGGAGGCGATCCAGTTCAATGTTCAGGAAAGTATTCGAAGTGCGCTGGAATTGATTCAATACGAGCTGCGACATCGGCAGATCGAAGTGAAGATCGACAGCCAGACAAAATTTATGGTAGTCTATGCTGATCGCGTCCAGATCGAACAGGTACTGGCTAATTTATTTATCAATGCTCTTGAAGCAATGACAGAAGCCCCTTTTCCCAGAACGTTAACCATCAATGTGTCGCCTGCGGAAGAGTCCATGATCCTGGTTGCGATTGCGGATACCGGAAATGGGGTAGCAGCAGATTTCGTCGACCATCTGTTTACGCCATTCACCACCAACAAGAAGGATGGACTGGGCATCGGCCTGTCTTTAAGTCGCTCTCTGGTAGAAGCAGCCGGTGGACGAATTTTTTACCGTTCCAATTCGGAGCGAGGTGCCTGTTTTCATCTGCTTTTACCCACGCGCCACAGTTTGCAGTAGACGAGTTGATCTTACGGTTTTTGAAACAGGTACACGCCGTAGCCCAGCGTGTTGCGTCCCCACTGCAGGTAGGCCTGAATCCAGTCGCGACGACGCAGGAGTTTTTCTCTCAGCTCTTGACGGTCTGGTTGCTCCCGGGCTTTTCGTTCGAGGATTCGCTGATAGGCCCATTCGAAATGATCCCATTCCTGTTCGCTGCTGGTCCAGGCTGACAGCGGAACCAGCCCCAGCTGTTGTCCCGTGGCGACATTTGCGCCGTGCGTCATTTCATCGGGAATGGATTCACCCAGCATCGCGCGATATTCCGGAGTCGCTGGCTGTTTCAGATAACCATCGGCGATCAGTAACAGTCCGCCCGACTCAACCAGTGGAATCATTCGTTCGATCGCAATACGATAAGCATCGCTGCCAGATGCGAAGGCGTGTGTCGCACCCAGGCACATCGCCAGAGCAACTGCGACCTGTTCGAATTGAAATGATCTCGCATCGGCTTCGATGAACTTGACCGGAGAACCTGGTATGCGGCCCTGCATGCGGCGCCGTGCTTCGGCAATCTGTTCGGGAGAGAGATCGATTCCTGTACCAACAATCTGATAACGTTCATAGAGGCGCATCAGAATTTCACCACTGCCACAGCCGATATCAAGTACCGGCTGTCCTGCTTGTAGTTTCAGCACATCAAGAATCTCGGACATGCGGGCTTCACTGACCGGGGCATTCCATAACAGATCGATCATGTAGTACTACTCCTGATCCGGGAATCAAATATTGAGCTGTTTGAGTTAAGTGATTCAGACGAGGACCGTTCAAGCGAGGTGACGACTGTCTCTTAGACACACAGTCATTGCAGAAGTTCAGAGGAACCGCTTTCATTTTTCCCTGTGAGGTGAAAAGATCCTTCCCTGTCGCCTGGGAATTGCCTATAAACAAAGTGTCAGATGTGTTCGTATTCTTTTTTTGAGTCAGGCAAGCCATGCGGCACGGTTCGAATCTCAATCCGCCCAATCGTTTCGAGTCGACGTACTCGGAACCGGATTTGGAGCAGTTGGAATGGGATGACGAATATCTCTCCCAGCCCCGGCGGATTGAGTACATCGACGACAGTTCAAAATCGATCGTCACGGAGAACGATTCCCCCGACCTCAACTTTCGGTTTAGTGTGAATCCCTATCGGGGCTGCGCGCATGGCTGTCCGTAGTGTCTTCACATCCTCGCTCGATTGTCACAGATTCGCCTCCCTTGGGAACTACTACAATTTTGTCCCAAACAGTCGCCATCCTGCGAGTCTGACCTGTCTTACGAGGTGTGGTTTCATTGACTTGGGAGAAATTGCATGTGACCGAGCTAATGAGTCTACTGATGGCTTCAGCTTGCTCTCGGAGTACGTCCTCAGTGAGGTCTTTGTCGAGGGCTTCTCTCGCCTGGACCAGATTGTGCCTGGTTGCGATGAGTTCATCATCGATCCGATACAGATGGTCGGAAAGCTTCTCCATGACCATTTCGAGTTCGTCAAGTTGTAACTCGACCTCCAAGATTTCTTCGTGGACTCTCTGCCTTGCCCGATGTGCTTCCTTGGGAAGCTCCTTGTGATTCGCAATCAATTCATCCAGCCGAGATTCCAGTCCGTTCTTGATGTTCTCGTTGTCCCGATACCGGGAATCGAAGATTCCATTGTAATAATCGATCAAAAGCTCCTCAAAGCCGAGTGGGTCACGACGATACGTATCGAGCCACAAACGAAGAAGTCCAACTTGGAACTCCATTTCTTCCACATCTTGGCAATTTGTTTCTGAGGAGAAGCAGAATTCGAACATCCGACGAAGAACGTCAGATTCATTCTTCACGCAATTCACTAAGTTTTTTTGGTAAGGCTCCAGCAGCTTCAAGTTACCAGTTCGCTGCGACTCCTCAAGGGCATCCAGTTGCTCAGACACATCTTCTAGGTACTCTCCAAGTAGACCTACAACTTCACTCTGCTTCATAGTATGCCTTTGGCAATCACATTCGTCCTTCCGTCCACCAGAAACCCACCTGTGGTATGTGGAGCAGTAGTATTCTGGCTCTCGACGACCGTCCCGCATTTTTCGGTTCCCACCTGACATACGCTGACCGCAGTGACCACAGACCAAGAGGCCAGATAAGATGAAGTTTGGAGATCGGGACGTACGACGCTTCTTGGTTCTCGCTTGAAGTTTTTCCTGGACGGCATCCCAGACTTCTCGATCAACAAATGGTTCGTACCATTGATCTTTAGAGATGATCCAATCATCGCCTGCATTTTTTTCGTACATACCTTTGCCGCTTTTGGTGGTCGGCTTTCCCATCCTCGTCTGTTTTCCATTGGCCCACCTGTGGAACTTTCCAACATGCCGCCGATTCCAACCCGGCATGCTAATATACGCAGGTTGTGAGAGCATATCAGGAATGTGGGTCGCCGAAAAAATCGAACTACCACCAGCACGGTATCCGAGGCCATTTAGGTATCCGGCAATTGCGTTGAATGACAGTTTCTGTTGAGCGTATCTCTCGAACACCTCTCTAACAGCGTTGAGCTTCTCTTGGTCTTTCGAAGGCACTAACCTTCTGATCTCATCTTTGCCGATCGGCGGCATGTTTCCTTTACCGTCCCATCGTTCTTCTGTTCCGTCAGGCCACACTTTGATCCGCTTGTGACGTCCCTGTTCTGGTTGCCAAATCACACGCCATATTTCTTCAAATTCTGACTTATTCGGGAAAGTGGCAACATCAAAGCCGAAAGGAGGGAAGCCCCCAAGATACAAGCCTTCCTTGGCCATAATCGCCAGTTTCCCCAAGACTCGGTAAGAACGACTAACGCCCTCTTGGTAAGATTCGTGACCTTTGATCAGAGCCTGAACCTCAGTAGCGATCTCTCCCTCGGTCCATTCCTTGCCATCAACTGTATAGAGCTTACATCCCCACTCTTCAAGATCACCGAGCAGTCCAATGAAGCGTTTCGTGGACTTCATGGCAAATCTTTCGGTACTGTCCACGACGATCCACTGGATTTTCTCTTTATCTGCAAGAGAAAGCAAATGTCGAAAGTCTGGACGGTCTTCATTGTCACGGAACGCCTTATCTTCGAACCACCACTTTGGTTCGATAGATGCATCGTTCTCGGAGAGGAACTTCTTGATTGCTTCATATTGGCGTTCTGTGTCTTGTTCGTCAGTTGAAACCCTCACATAAGCAGCCCCCTGACCATCAAGGCATAGTCCAATTTTCATTCGGTTCTCCATTTGTTTCTCTTATTCACATCAGTCTCACAAATCTCAACGGATTCATTTTACTGAGAAACTGGCAACTGTAATGTAGCTTTTTCAAAATATCACTAAAGTAGTTGATAATGATCATTATAGTATGTTCTGTGCTGGGCGACTATCCAAGGCATGTGAAATTATTCAGACAATTTTTGGGAGGCCACCATGTCGCAATTTCAATATGCGTTCTTTCTCAATAGATTTATTGTTCTATTCACAGTCCGTCCCATCTGCTCTACCGGAAACAGAAGCAGCGAGAAAATCTGCGCATGTCCAGAAAAATTCGGAAGATGCAAACAAACGCAATTTCGGCGGAATTGATTCTCTGGATGATGGCAGGACGCACCTTTTGGTTGAGCATCCCGGTTTCTCAAAAAAGCCGAACTAGAAGGGCTTCTAAGCTTAGCCGAATGTTTTGATGAAAGGGTTATCGATTCTGACATCCGTGGAACCGGATGATGTCATTGCCGGTCCAACAAACTTCATCGAGTGGAAACGACGTCCAAAATCCCAATCGTTCGGAACACCTGCCAAACTCGAAAGTACCGTCTCCGGTGGTGGAGAATTTGACAGATCGTCTCGCTACATTGAGAGTACGAACGAACTCTTCTTGTGTAAGCCCTCAGAAAATGGAGAATGGGATTTGTGGGTTGTGAAGAATTTTAGGGCTGAGTGATAATAGCTCTTTGCCTCAGCGCTTCCTCATTGGTGACTCACCCAGCCTGGCCAAAAGCGGTACGAGCATCAACAGAGTTTCTCGATCTGAGCCCTTGATAAGATCTTCAAATAACTTCTGGGCCTGTTTTTTGAGAATTGTCTCTGTCTCTGGAGGCCCATCTGAAGGCAATAGATCATGGACCGTA